>JGI24006J15134_10000133_pt1 | contig 60444 bp, 61 predicted proteins | sample LinPmetageLP53_FD_15134 | JGI IMG/M metagenome (IMG submission 15134)
CCCGTTACGTGCAGAATATAACACTCCGCTGAAGTTGCGTTTACTGCTGCCGCTATTTGTTCTTTAGTGTAGTGCATTACCCAAAAGTTTGAACTGTATTTTCTATTATTGGAAAGACTCCGTAATCCGTTTCCTCTCCTGAAAATGACCCCGTATCACTTCCTTCTAGTTTAAAAAAGGAGGCATCGCCATAAATAGCAAACTTAACAATCATACTTTTTATAATAGGTTTATTAGAATATGTTCCCGACTGCCAATGTATTTGCCACCAATTATTTGCTGCATTCGTACCTAAAGCCCAATACCAAGTATTAAGGGCCGGGTTGTCGCATGCTTTCCACGGTGCATAAGTTTGATTAAAAACTTGGCCCGCACTTACTTCGATGCCCGTGTTACTAGTATTTGAAGTGAGGGCGGCAGTAGGGTATTCAATTCCGCTTCCTGCCGAACCTGTATAAAATCTAACATTGAGTATAGCTATACGTTGACTAGTATCTGCGCCCGCTTCGGTAACACCTCTAATTCTAATATATCTGTTTTGAATAAAAGCGGGTGTATAGGTTGCGGTAGCTGCTGCACTTTCAATAAAACTTCCAAATTCTTGAGCCTTAACACTAACTGTTCTTTGTGAGGTAGAGGAATTTGAATCCACAAAAGTTAATAAACTCCCAATGTGGTTACTCGATGAATCTAACTCCCTAACAACTGTACTATCTAATACAGTAACCGTACTTCCTACTTTAGCTTGTACCGAATAATTAGGGTTAGTGTAGGAACTCGCGTTGGTTACCGTAATGGATATTGCCCCAAAAGTTCCCCCGGTTAAAGATATAGTAGGCGTGGTCGAGGCTACCCCACCGCCTTGAGTGGTGAAGAATCCATCGATTCCATTTATGTCTGACGTAGAAACCCCTGATATACTTGCCATGACTTAACTAATTTCAATCCAATCCTTAGATGGACTGAAATATACTTTATTGGGGCCAACCTTATATCCCACAACTCTAACTATATCACCTGTGGTAAATCCACTTACGTCATTAGTTAATTCTCCCGCACTTATGTCTAGATAAATTACATCTCCTATGGACCCTCCGGGGTCAGTGCTCACATACACAACTCCTTCCACAAGTAACCCCGCACCGGAAGCAGTGCTTGTACCTACACCCAAAAGCCCTGTAGCTAATAAGTTAAAAGTTGTAGCGTTTCCTTCCGCCCAACCACTTGCAGTAAGGGCGTATACCCTTCCTGCGGCAAGGGACTGACTTCCAAAACTAAACAAACGAGAGCCTTTTCCAAAAGCTCCTGCAGAGGAAGATGCGAGTTGTTCGTCTACCTTTATCTGACGCATATGAAGGACGCTTGTGTTGCCTCCTATTATGTTTCCATTTATATCTAAATCGGTTCCGTCCCAAGTCAAGTTAGAATCAGCTCCAAAGGAGCCTGAATCATTAAACTGAATTTCAGTGTTGCTGCCTGCGGGTGTTCCTCCCGTTGGAGCTGCAATCCAATCGGTTCCGCTACCTGTGCTTGAAAGAACTTGACCGCTTGTTCCTGTGCCTCCTGAGCTGTCTTTAAAAGTACCTGTAACATATAAGCTACCTGTAACCTTAGTACCTCCTGAAAGAGTCTCAAAAACTTTAGTGTTATTAAATCTTAGCTCTACCGTTGAGGTAGAAGCGTTACAAGTAAAGAAGAAGTTAGTACCGTAAGTAGCACCCAAAATTCCATTTGTAGAATTAACGGTCAGGTACATCCTAGTACTCGAAACAGGGGCTGATAAACTAGTAATACTACCCGAAAAACCTAGCGTGGCTTCCGGAGCCTGAGCTGCGCCTATTCTTAAATTCGTTCCATCCCACCGAAAATTAGAATCAGCTCCAAAGGAGCCTGAGTTGTTAAACTGAATTTCGCTATCATTGCCCGCAGGCGTTCCTCCACTTCCCGCTGCAATCCAATTAGTTCCGGCACCTGTACTCGAAAGAACCTGACCACTTGTTCCAAGGTCACCGGAGCTATCTTTAAATCCACCCGTGACTTCTATGTTTCCTGTAATCTTAACGCCTGTACTTACGGTCTCAAACTTTTTTACATTACCAAAACGGATTTCAGTGGCTCCGGTTATGCTAGTCATAAAAAAGAAGTAGTTACTCGCTCCATATCCAAAAGCTATGAATCCTGATGTAGCATTACACTCTAGCTTAAGTAAACTACCTGCAACGGGAGTCGATAAGGCAAGTCCCTGACTATTTCCTTTTATAATTCCGTCCGGAGAAGTAGGGTCACCAAGTTGAATCTCGATGTCATCATCGAAAGAAATATTCTCAAGAAATTTAATTGAAGCCATAGAGAAAAATTAATAAAGGGTGGGGGTTTAAACCCCCACCCTATTATGTTTATTGTAGGCTCTGAATCACAACACGCAATCCTGCAACCCCCACTGATGCTGCTGTACTTATAGTAACATTATTTACGTCAGTTCGGACGACCTTACACTGTACCGTTTCATGACTAGTGGTGTCATATACCTGAACGATAACGTCCCGTGTGTTTAAAGCGTGATTTACTATATAGCTAGTAGCAGTACCGTTTCCTATGCTAGCCTTAAACTGAGTAGCCTCAACCAAGACATCTACCGCTGCATTAAATCCCGTTACCTGAGAGGTAGCGATAGCAATGGTAGTATCCGTAATTGCTGTTACAGCACCAAAGGCATTAGTTGTAATGACAGGAACACTTGAAGCAGAACCTTCTGTTGTAAATACAGTCTGAGCAGGGATAGCAGGTTCGCCTGCAACCATACTTCCTGCAAAGCCGTTAGCAGTTAAGAACTTTGAAACACCCTCAATACTATTGGTGGCCTTGTCGATATTACTCTGAACCTCTGTCCAATCATCTTCGTCAACAGGGTTGTCTTGATTGGAGATAATCAAATCACCAATCTCTAGCGTAGTAGTAAAGAACCCATTACCGTCACCTGCTGTAGTTACTACATAGGTAAACCCTTTAAGGACAGATGCGCCTGTGGGAGGTGCCGCAGATGCGTTATAGCCTCCTTGGAAGATTAATGCTCCTGAACCTGCAAGTGTTGTATCTACATAATTCTTAGAAGCTGCAGACGCAGCAGCTGATGGAACCTGCGGAATAGTTACCTGACCTGAAAAGGTTGCTGCAGTACCTGTCAAGTCACCCGTAAGAGTAGCCTGCACCGCACTTATGTCGGCAGTAACAGTAAGGTCGTTTCCAATAGTTACATCATCAGGAAGGCCAATGGTGATGACTCCATTGTTGGTGACAACTGAAGTAACGGTAGTTTCATTGGCTACCCCGGCAAACGATAAAGTTGAAGTTACAGTACTACTATTATCAGTAAGCGAGGCAGTTACCGCGTTAGAGGCTGCAGCAGTAACAGGTAAAGTATACGTAGTATCCGTAGGCGCACTACCTGCTGTTACAGCGATAACGTGACCTTGGGCGTTTGTGACGATTGAGCTTGGATATGCATAAGTTCCCGGAGTACCAAAATTACTGTGAGTAATCGTAAGAGTATCGGGAGTACCTGAAGCAACTGCAGTAGCAATAGCCGTTCCACCTACAAATTTAACCTCACCTCCATCTATAATAGCCTGAGCCGGGCCGCCATCACCTTGTAATTCCCAACTTGTATATGAACCTGCAGGGGTTGCCCAAACATTATCACCTCTTAAAAAAGTTGTAGCACCCGCAGTACCTGTCGCTGACAGGTCGATAGTTCCCATCGTAACTGCTCCGATAGCAGTGCTGTTCTGAGTAGTTGCCGAGATAAAGGTGCCGTTTGTGTTGGTAAAGCTGCTAACACCCAATGGGTTAATAATAGCCCCAAGCTGAGTAAGGGTATAAGGCCCAACAACTTCGCCTACACTAACAAGAACCTTAGAAGCAGCCACGAGCGCACCTGAGCCTGCTGATGCAAGAACGATGTTAGCTGCTGAGGTGTAGTCAGGCTCAATGTCTACAACAGTAGGAGTGTTTGCATTTTTCAAACCATTACTAGCTGTAACGCTGTCTACGTTACCTGNNCCATCAAGGTTTATCCAATTAGCACCGTCATAGTACTTAAGAGTATCACTTGTGGTATTGAAAATAATACGTCCACTATACTTATCAGCAGCANCAGTGGGGTCTGCAGCGAGATTCTGTATTGCTACGTTTTGTATCTCGTTTGTTTCGAGCGTAATCGAATCTAAAAATTTAATAGCCATTTTTTACGGGGGTGTTAATTAAAGAAAGCCTTCCCCGAAAAGGGAGTGCTAAAAGTCAAAGTTACGGTATTTAAAGAATCATAGTCTACAGAGCAATAAACTTCAACATCGTTGTCATCAACTACGGATACAGCAACATATTTATTGAGGTTATGATTTACTACCCAACTATTAGAGGGAGTGCTCTGAGTAAAGACAAAGTTTTTATCGTTAGATGCTGACACGTCATATGTCAAGATACTTATCAGGTATCTTTTTGTGTCGATAAAGCTTCCCGGTCCTGATACATACTGAAGAGATATATCATACATCTCCGGGAAGGTAGGGTTCTGAGCTACTTGGTTCCATTTAAAAGCTCCCCAATTAGAAATTTTATCTGCCTGACATATAAATACAACAGAGCCAATAAGGGGGGCAGAATAAAAGTTGACTAGTGAATCAGTATATCTGTTTAACTGAAACTTACTAATCATAAAAGTATTGACAGTGTTAAACAGCACATCGCTTCCTTGGTTTCCAAAAAAAGAAATCGTCCCCTGTTGATACCCCACTGTGGGGTCATAGTCTAAATATAGGTATTGAAGAGAGGTACTCTCAATTTTATTATAGCCATTAATAAATTCAGCTACCGCGTTAGCGGTAAAATTTTTAGTGGCAAATAGTTGCTGAGAGTCGCTGCCTATCCATTTATCCGTCCCTACAATTGCTGTATCAAGTGGATATGTGCTGATTCGAGCCATGCTTCAAATATACAGAATATGGGGAAAGAAAAACGAGGGTTTAAACCCTCGTCTTTAGCGAATAATAAATCTGTGCGTTTACTGTAGAGGTAGTCGTCCAATTCATATCCCTATACTGATTGATATTGCATTTACCATAGCGCAATAAGGTTAGTAGCGTTGGTACCCGTAGAGTAAACCCGCAAGACCTGAACAGGTAAGAATGTTCCTGTAGGGAAATGACTAAACGTAACCACGCTTCGGTCAGCAGTCATAACCTTTATCTCGCTCCATGTAGCAGACGTTGTGCTCGCAGCATCGCCAACATAAACCACACAGGCTGATTGCTGCGCATTAATCTGTGGAACTGAAGCATCGTACACGATAAAGGTTTCCGTACCTGTAAACAGGTCGTCATTCAGCTCCAACTTAGTAGATGAATCAACAGCCTTTACAGTAGTAAAGGTTCCTGCATTTACATCAACAACTACATCTCCTACAGAACTTACACCCAAGAAACCTCCTTGGTAAACCTGATACCCTTGGTCTCCTGTAGCAAAGATATTCGAATCAAGGGTCAGGATGGTAGAAGAATCTACTGCGGTTACTGTAGCGCGGGCATTAGTGTCTGTGTTTACAACTGTATTGCCTACAACGACAGGGGTAGGTACAGTAAAGTCTGCCCCCACATCCTCAAGTTTATTTGCTGTAACTGCCGTCTGCGTTCCTAACTGAACAGCGTTAGCAATCGTCAAAGAGTTTAAATGATTTGTTTCTGTCAAATCATTGGCTCCATTGAAGCTGTCGGTAGCCGGAGCGGGGATATTAATCGTATCGCTAGGGATAATATTTCGTGCTCCTCCCGGTTGAAGTTTCTGATAGGTACTCATGATATCTTTTTAGAATGTTGCTAGGTCAGCCTTTACCCAAGTGTCAGTTGCCACACACAGGTAAACTGCGTCAGCAACCCAACGAATCTCACCTGCAGTTCCTGTATCTGTTGCCGTGGCAGGTGCTGTATTTAAAGCGGCCAAATCCATCTGCCCTGTAACCAAAACGCCATTGGGCTTAGTGCGAATTTTTTCTCCATCATCCTTATGGTGAAGAGCTACGTGGTTTTCATTTACCTGAATCTGCACGTTAGCATTTGTCTGAACCTGAAAGTTGTCATCCGAGTTAAAACCGAAAAAGGTATTGGTGTCACCCGTGTGAACTACATAGTCAGGAATAAACAAACTAACCCCGTTAGTCGTGAGGCTTGCATTACCCTCAATGGTATTGGCTGTAGTTCCACCAAATGCAATTTGACCCGCTGTGATAGCACCACCGATAGTTGGAGAACCCGGTGTAGAATCTACGGTGTCAATAATGTCTTGCATCGTAAAGACTGAACGAAAGGAATTAGCCAAAGCTGAACCTCGGTTGAGGGTATCCGCTTCTGCCGATACAGTGTGAAATTTTTGAGTAACAGGAATATTTGCCATAATATTTTTTTAAAAAGGAAATTTACGATTTAAAGAGTCTCTACGTTCTCCGCAACCACAACTTTTCCCCGTAGCTTTTGCTACAGTATCAACTACTTTCTTAACTCCGGTAGCAGTAGTAACGTTTTCAATAACGTCACCTAAGCCGCGTACATTCTTTCGAATCATCGTAAGTGGTCGTGACGAACAACACGGAGGTTGTCGGACCGATACTCCATTCCTTTGTTTGCACCATACGCATGACCGTACATCTTCTTAGACATAGCCTTAGACTCGTCACGACGAGACTTCATAGACTGTGACTTATTTCCGTTACGCGCACCGAGCGATTCATCTAGTCGAGAATTATAACCTTGCTTCTTCATAATAAAAGGGTTTTGCTTCAAAGATACTAATATTTTCCTTGTCGCTTTTTAGGAGAGGAAGCCTTGGACTTTCCGGGGCCGCCCCATAATTTTTTACATGCCCAATATCGAGCAGTCATTTTGTCGTTTGCTGTTGCGCATTTATGTCGAGCACGAAATGATTTGCGTGCAGCAGAAGAATAGTTGTGTCCGTAACCCTTAGCACCAAAGTGAATCAACTTCTCTTTGCCGTTAGCACAAGCCTTAACCATTTTCTTCTTGCCTGCCCTGTCACTTCTAGTGACAACGTTGCATTTCATTTTAGATTTAGTAGCCATTATCCGCTTACTTTTCCTGCAGACGTATTAGAAACAAACTGCCGCCTGCTTCCTCCTCGACGCTTTTTCTTTTTAGCTGTAGCCGCACGCTCTGCTTGGCTCATGCTCTTGGCTTTTGCTAAAGGTAAACAACGGTCAGGGTTTTTCTTGTTCTTACTTGTACCGCACTCTCCCTTGATGGAACCGTCAGTACCAATACGAACCCACTTCTCGTCTCGCCATTTCTTTAGCTCGCCCATCAGTAAGACGACTTCATCTTCTTCTCCATACCGTATCCGGGATTGTTCTTCATAGAACCACCCATAGTGGCAGCGAAGGTAGAAGCCTGAGCTTTACCAACTGCGTTATAAGGGAAGACCTTAGTCTTCATCTTTCCTGTGTCTCCACACTTGTAGCTTACTGTAGGCATAATTATTTTTTCTTAGAATGAGAATAACCCTTCTTCTTTAACGATGTGTGTTCAGCCATTGTATTAGCTACCTTCTTTACTCCGGTAGGGCTATACATATTATGGACCTTGAATTTATTAGTAGCCATTACTTCTTTGATTTTTTTGCGTAGTTGGGGTCTTTGCAATATTTGCTTGCCGCCATGTTAGCATAAGCAGATGGGTAGCGGTCAAATGTACGCTTCGCCCACGATATACCTGCGGGGCATATCTTGTTTCCTTTGGTTCGTCCTTTAGTAGCCATTACAATGATTTTAAACCTTGAAGCCCCCTAATACCTCCTGACATTCCTTTCTTCTTTCGCTCAGCACGTTTCTTCTTTCGCGCCTCCGACTTAACCTGTCGCTCAGCCGCGTTATTTGCCCTTCGTTGTTTACGCACCTCCCTAGTACTCGTATCAATTTCTTTTAGCTTTCCCGCTAACGTATCTTTGAATGTAGTGGTCGAATCGACTTTTTTCTTTTCTTCAGGCATATGACAAATATATGAATGACTATTTAAAATATTGGAGAGTAATTAGATACTTCGTTAAATCTAAGTACGGACTTAACACAGCCGACTTGGAAATGCTACTATTCTTATACTCAGAGTCTTACTTCAGTAAGGATAAATTTAAAGAGTTTGACAAGCTATTGAGTTGGGATGTAAATAGATTCGATAGACTCAAACGAGACGATTGGGTTGTGGTGTTTAGAAAACATTCCGGCAAACGAAAAGCCCTGTACTGTTTGTCGTACAAGGCTAAACGTATGATAGACTCTGTCTATAAGAAGCTAAATGGAGAGGAGATACCCGTAGGGGCAGACACCAATCCTATGTATGCTCGCAATGTATCTTATTCCGACAAGAGGTATAAGCAGATGATTGAGAACATGAACAAGGCTACTCGACAATCACAACATCGCTCTCGCGAATAATTGTGTAGGGGGTACTCTTCACTAGCAAGGCGTGACCTGCATGCTTGTCAAAGTATATGGTATCTAATGACTTGATACCTGACACCTCAGTGCCTACTTCTTTTACAATACCTTTCTTATACCGAAAGTCTTTAGTGTCTTGACCCGAAAGGATTAGACCCGATTTGCTTTTCATCTCCTCATCTATGGGAGTGATAGCTATGTATTTTCCAATTGGTTTCATTCTGCCTCATATGTTCGTGCCATAGTAATAATGGCGTTAGTACTTAAGATGCTTACAGCAACGGACACAGCATTTTGTAATGCTACACGAGTAACCTTTAGCGGGTCAATCACGCCCATGTCAATTAGGTCACCATACTTAGCGTTCTTTACGTCAAAGCCATAACCCTCTTGAGGTTTGATGTTCATCCCTGTCTCATATACCTCAGAGAAGATTCCTCCTGCATTTATAATTATCTGACATACAGGAGAATACAAAGCTTCGCTTAATATCCTTGCCGCTAATATCTCATAAGGATTATCGTACTTATTGTTTTTTAAATCATCCTCTATCTTCTGATGCTCGTTATAAAGGGCTACTCCTCCACCGGGGAGGATTCCTTCCTCCAAGGCAGAACGCACCGCGCATACAGCGTCATCGACACGGTCATATAACTCTTTCTGCTCAAGGTCGGTATTACCACCCACGCGAATAACGCCAATGCCTCCCGTCAGGGAGGCGATTCGAGAAAGGATGAAATCCTTGTCGTGCTTCTTTGTTGCCAACTTAGCGGCTTCTTTTAACTCAGACACCCTTGCCTTAATGCTGTCAACATTCTTACCATCCTCCTTGAGTATAATGGTTTGGTCCTTGCCAACGATAACTTTCTTTGCAAGCCCTAAGTCGTTAGGCGTGATAAGGCTCAGGTCATCACCTGTAGCCTCCGAGAAATAAGTAGCCCCTAAGCTCAAGGCTATATCCTGCATAAGCTCGTGCTGCTTATATCCAAAGGAGGGGGGTTGGATAGTACAAATCTTAACCTTCTGCTTCATCACATTGGCTGCCAATGTATTGGTCAACTGTTGACTACAGGGAGCGATAATCAATAGCTTCCTGTTTTTGCTTGGGTCAACAATATGCGTAAGCACCTTCTCGATAGAGTGGATGTTATCAATCTCTGCGTCAGAGACTAGGACTGCACAGTCATCATACACACACTCATCCTTCTTGTGGTTATTAATAAATAAAGGCGTTGCATACCCTCGCTCTACCTTAATCCCGGTAGTGGTCTCAAAAGTAGTGTCACTTGTTTGGCTCTTCTCTACAGTGACAACGCCTGTCTTACCAACCTTGTTATATACATCAGCTATAATCTTACCTACGGCCTCATCGTTATTGGCAGAGATAGTAGCTACATCAAGCATCTTCTTTTTGGTAAGCGGACGTGACTTCTTCTTTAATGAGTTTACCACCTCGGTGGTCATATTAACTAAGCTCCTAAGAACCTTAGTCTTGTTGGAAGATTTATCTTCATCAAAAAATTTAGAGCCTGAAGACACCAATGCCTCTGTAAGGACAATGGCCGTTGTTGTGCCATCGCCTGCTGAGGTAGCAGTACGCTCAGCCGCCTCCTTCATCATACGTACAGCCAAGTTCTCGACAGGGTCAACTAAGTCAACAGCCTTAGCCACTGTGACACCGTCCTTAGTTACCGTGATGCCGTGGGTGTGAGTGGGTGACTCAATGAGTACAGTATTACCACTTGGACCAAGCGTACTCTTTACAGCTGATGACAGTTTATTAATTCCTTCGATAAGGCGTGACCTACCGTCATCACCAAATTTTAAGTCCTTAGGACTATAACCTTCGTTCATTAGATTGAATTTAATTTAAGCAAATCTACACATTATTGCCATGAAGAGTGTCCTTCACAAATTGTGCCATAGCGTGATAGAAAGAAATTTAAGTCATATATGTCTACTGTTCCGCTATAGTTGAAGTCTCCATCCGGACAATCCGTCTGACCCCAACAACTTAGAACTGACAATAAGTCCACAAGTCCAACTACATAGTCACCGTTCACATCACAGAAACAAATAGGAAGCCCCCCAAATAAACCACCTCGATTGTAGGATAGCATACTATGCATGCGCTCTATCTGACCCGGAGTAAAGTGCTGACGGCAGGAGTCAGGGTAGTAGTCCATGTGATTGTCAGCCGTGTAGTTATACAAAGCCTCCGGACACATAGGTGGGTCACAGCTCCACTGTACCTTAGTGGGAGGTGTGTCGCAGACAAAGTCACCATATGCATGGCATGGTATCCCGTTGTCATTACCGCAGTTGCTTACCGATTGGAACACATGGTGCAACCCGCAGTAGTGACCCATCTCGTGAGTCAATACCTTATTCTCATTATTACGAGGGTGAGTACTACCAAACCCGAATATGTCAGACCGTAGCCATATACCGTCTCGGCTATTAGTCTCCGATACAGTAACATAGGACCAACCTAATATGCTGTTGCACATCTTTGGTATTACATAGATATTACAGTAGTGGTCAGGGTCGTAGTCCGGGATGTATTGGTCTATAGCTAATATAGAATTTTGAGTGCCGTAAGTAGGGAAGCACCAACTACCACCCGCCTCGTAAAAAGGGTACCACGCATATTCTTCTAAATCTTGATAACCGATATACTCAAGGCTAACTGATATCATAGCCTCAGACATATCATCGTTCAAGTCTGCAATGGCCTGCTCAACATACTCCTCACTGAACCACCCACCCAAGCTGTCAGAGTAACATATGTGAACAACAACAGGTATCTCTTTCCATTCAGGTTCTGAAAAGAAAACAGGGAAGTCATAAACTATAGAGTCGTATGCAGTGCCACAGAAATCTTGAGATAAAACAAAGGAGGGAAAAAGAAGGAGGAATAGAAGTAATCGCATTGCGCTAAATTACAAAATGGTAAAAATTTATTCTCCTATAGGGAGAGAGAGAAACTATATATGTATTTTTTTTTCTCCATACATGAGGATATAAATTAACATTATTGACACTTTAGTTGATTATCAATAAGTTACGTTAATAGTGTTTAACATGGCCGTGTTAAAAATCGACACTAAACGAAAAGAGAGAGGCATCACCCTCTCTCCCATCATCAATCACATTTAATGTCTCTCAAATTAAACGCAAACCTTTTCGCATCTCAGCACGTTCAATGCCGTCCGCAATCGAATCTATTTTATACTGCCTCTTCATCATCTGACGATACATAGAAGCCTCTTGAATTCCTGTCATTTGATTAGGTCGGTTGTTTACCAAGCGGCCATTCTTTATGGTGAGTCCTTCTGTTTTCATAATGCTAAGATATAAAAAAAGGTGAGACATCTGCACCATTTAGGCTCCCTGCCGTTCTGTGTGCGTCCGTCCCAATCCCGACCTCATTTTTTTTTCGAGGGGGGGTCGATGTTTTCAATACTGCCGTCCCAAATTTTTGACGTTTTGCTGTGGCTGTAGGCTGTCGCTCTGTATCGCTTACTCCCGTAGGGCTACAGGCTGTAGGTCATTCCCCGGTGGGGGTTCGAACCCCCACAAGGAAGAGCACTACCTGCCCTCCTCCTGCTTCTCAGACAAAGAGAAGAGGGATGCACAGACATCCCTTAGCCTCTGACCGAAAAAAAACCTCACTGACAAAGTTTGGGGAAAGCCTTGCTGTGCCTGCGCTGTAGCGCGAGTGCTCCGATTGATTGAACTGCCGATAGAAAATAAATGCACATTGACCATTGTATTAGACAATGAATGAACTACATTTGCAAAGCGAAGAGACAAACCCCCTTCGCAATTAATCTCTCTCTCATGTTTAATAACTTAAACGAACTCGAAGTATCATACTTCACAGCCTTCAACGCAAACGGCACTACGCTTGCAAAGTTCTACACTGCTCAGAAGAGCATCAAGAAATCAGGAGACGCAGTCTTCGAGAAGCGCATCAAGCTTTGGTCTCAGGTTGACTCGCTGTGGTCAGCATTCAACTCCGACGAGGAGAAGGCACGACGAGCGGAAGCAGGCATCACGATGACCTCAACCGACTTCTCCACCAAGGTGCTTGGATACAAGGACAGGAGCATGAAGAACTCCATCCTGCGTGCTGTCAAGAGCATCAATGACAACAGCGATTTGATGACAGCCTACAAGCGTGAGATGACTCGTCTCGGCAAGGGACGTTCGCTCAAGGGATTCAATGCCTTTGCGAAGCAGGTTGAAGCGCAGGTATCCAAGGGAGCTACCACCGACGAGGCTGCTGAAGCTACTGCTGATGCTCAAGCTACTGCTGATGGAGTATCCTGCATCGCTCAACTGCAGTTCTTCGGTCTGCAGAGCGGACGTGTAGCACTCAAGGAGGATGGTTCATGGGATATCAGTTCCGTGAACCTGCAACAGGCAGTTGAAGGTGCGAAGAGCTTCTACGAGCTACTTGCGGCAGAGGCAGTGCGACAGCTCAACGAGCAAGCTCCTGCAATCTAAGTGGGGGTTCAAACCCTCACTCAGTTACACTGATGAGACCTGAATGGTCGAAACGTCGCGAGACGTCTGTAACAAATCTAATCTCTCTCTCATGATTAACTACACAACAGATTCTAACCGCTACCGAGGCACCCTGATGGGTTACCATGGTTCTCCTGCTCCGCAGGACTTCCGCTCCGGTGCATCCGTATCGGATATCGCAGGCTTGCGTCCTGTAGACCGAGCATCCCTCAAGCAGGTCAGCCTGACGGAGATTGGTGCTAAGTACGGCATCGGATTCGAAATCGAGAAGGCATCCTTCGCTCGAAATGCGATGAAGGCACTTCCGTTGTTCGCAGGTTACGAGCGCGACTCGTCTTGTGGATATGAAGCAGTAACCAACATCCTGCCTTTGCTCCCTGCATCAGAATGGCGCAACAAGGTATACTCCATGTTCCATCAAGCGGAGCGCATCTTGGATGACCAATGGTCTCCATCCAACCAACGATGTGGTGGTCATATCACCCTATCCTGCGACGGCATCGGTGGTGAGCTATTGATGGAGCACATCCGTCCGTACTGCGGCATCTTGCTCTCGCTCTATCGCAGACGATTGAAGAACAGCTACTGCTCACGCAATCCAAACCTGCGCGTATCTCATGAAGTGGAGAGTGCCTATCGCGGAATCGCTTCGAAGTACAATGTTGCCAAAGTGATGTCGCATGGCATTGAGTTTCGTCTTCCATCACGAGTGCGCTCGGTGAACGACATGAAGCGCAGGTACGAACTGATGTACGTTTTGATTGACTGCGCTCGCCAATCATTCGAAGGCAATCCTCCGACATGGGCGAAAGCCATGTCCCGCATCAAGCCAATCATTAGCCTGATGTACGGAGACGAAGCGAAGGAGCAGAAGATTCTATCTCTCGCCAAGGACATGCAGAAGTTCATCAACACCGGCAAGATGGAATTCTCAGTGCTCCCGTTCCTTGACCCTCATGCAGAGGCTGTAGCATCCTTCAGGACGCGACGATGCAACCGACTGCTTGCGCAGGGTGAGCGAGCTTACCACAGGGAGTCGCGATGGTAAGACCTTTGGGTGGGGGTTCAAACCCTCACCCGCTGTCGGGCGATGTGCATCGCTCCTGATGAGTCCGAAAGGACGAAACAGCAGTTCACAATTTATTGTTGATAACTTTTAACACTTATCATTTGGAATTAGACATTCATTGCACTATATTTGTACTATCAATCACGGAGGAACACTCCTCCACTAAAATCTCTCTCTATCATGCGTAGACAACGCAACCCCCACACGAGCGGTGAGAACCGCAACCACTACACCAAAGGCTACAACGCCAAGGTGGAGTTTTGGACAGGCCAACTGCTACAGCCTGACGGCAGATACTCGCAAGAGCGAGTCATGGAATCGCTACATCACTTCCTGTCCAAGCAACAGGAATGGTGCGAGGCTAACGAGAAAATGCTCATGGGTAAGTTCCATGATGCATGCCGTGCCGGACACGGATTGTTAGGTGCTCAGGTAGACTTCATGGGCTTCGGTACGCAGGCTACATTGTACTGCCGAGATATCGTTACAGCACAGCAAAACAAGCCGCAGTCATGAAGCATTTCGCAGAAGAAGCACTCATCATGGTGCTAGCCGCTATGGCATTCGTTGCGTTCATTGCAATGGCTTGCCACATACACGACAGCATCGAGTACATCCCTTATTAATCAATCAGGTGGGGGTTCAAACCCCCACCATAAATCTCTCTCTCATGAAATTCTATAGAACATTCATGGTCTCGTACCAAGCACCAACAGAACACCAAGGTGCGCGAGTCCGAATCAAAGACCTCTCTGAAGGCACACGCATCTTCATCCCATTCAACTACGAGTTGAACACCATAACTGACATGGCGAAGGCTCACCTTAAATCAATTGGGATTCCAATTGTGGCTGAAGCCCTCACTCACAAATCAGGGTGGGACTCTTACCTGCTACTCTCGAACGAGTACGTAAACCTCCTTGAGAAATGATTAAAGCAGGTATCCAATTCCGTACTGCCACATGGCGTGAGTGGTACATAGTCAAGACATTCAAGAACCAACCACACATGGACAACTTCATTGAATACATCTGTCGAACCAAAGGCTATACCTTGGATGAGGTATGGCACTTAAATAAATAATCATGAAGACATACTTTAACGAAGAAGGACAGCATCAAGCTGACCTCGATAGGATGTGGGATGCATACGTACCCGCACAAGGAGAGGCTGACACAGCACACGGAGAAGCCATTCGAATCATCTCACGATTCTCTTATGACATCTACAACAACGGAGGAGGCAACCTCTTCCATGGAGATGAAAACATTTGGAATCCTTACTACTCAGACATGGCTGACAACCTCACCGAGTTTATGAAAGGTTCAGGATTGTGCATCAGGCGAGAGATACGCAACATAGTAACGGTTGGCATCAACCGACATGGATGGGAAGAGGTAGTCTCCCGATTCGAACCATTGATGGATGCCGTCATCAGACGCGCACTGCACGAAGAAGAAGTTTCATTATCTAAAAAAGAATATCATGCCTAATATGTCATACTGCCGTTTTGAAAACACGTCCAACGACCTTGAGGATTGCGTAGATGCAATCAACAGCGAGAGATGCTTACGCGATGAAGGACTCGACAAGTACGAGCGAAGAGGGTTACAGAAGATACTACATCTTGCCAAAGAAATTGTCAAGGAAGAAGAGTACATCCGTAGGCTCATCACCCACGACCATGAACCATGGAACAAACCTTCTAGCATTGGGTAGCTGTGTTTGAGAGACTGCACAGCATCCATACGGGGGGTGGTGGGGGTTCAAACCCCCACCATCTTTCTCCCGTAAAAAAAAATATCTCTCATCATTTGGAATTAGACATCTTTTGTACTATCTTTGTACAATCATTAATCATTTAAACACATCTCTCATGTGCGTAATCATTATCAAACAACAGACCGACAAGGTCATAGACCAAAACATACTGCGCTCTTCTGCGCGTATCAACCCACACGGGTTAGGAGTTACGTGGCTTGACACATTCAAGACAGACTACTACTCTTCAGTAGATTTCAATGTGCTATCTACCAAACGTCCGTTCATAGCTCACTTCCGATATGCGACAGTAGGCTCAGTGAACAAGCACAACATGCACCCATTCGTATGCGGTACTCAAGACAACGAGCTACTCATGATGAACGGTACAATCAAAGGATTGGGCAACAAGACAGACTGCGACAGCCGAGTTTTAGCAGGTATGCTTGGAGAACTTCCGCGTGATACATGGAAGGATACATTGGAGGAGCACGACTGCCGATTCACCACCATCAATACCAAGGCTCGCACCTTTGAGATATACAACAAAGATATGTGGCACACGCATGACGGCATCATGTACTCAAAGCCCAACGTCCTGTTCACTACCACAATTGCGGTATACGGTACGCTCAAGAAGGGGCAAAGCAATCACCCACGATTCCTATCACGAGCAGAGTTCGTAGGTTCAGGCATCACGCAGGACAAGTACCCGCTCTTGATTGACGGGCTACCTTACCTGCTACCTGAAAAGGGAACAGGTCACCGAGTAGAGATGCACGTCTTCCGAGTAACCGATGAGATGCTACACGATGTGGACATACTCGAAGGTCATCCGCGTTGGTACGTGCGTGAGCAGATACCCGTCCACGTAGGTAGCGAGACGCATATGGCTTGGACATACTTCAACCCCAAGCACCGACAGCCATCTGATGAGATGCACTACACGTTCCCTGCACCATCTCCATGGGATGAGGACATGGCTGAGGACGATGAGCTTCTGCCACTTGAATATGGCAACGGATACTACTGCCTTGCCTGCTTTAACGCGGTAGAGAAAGATAACTCACCCTTTGATACATACACCTGCAACGATTGCAGTGAGAGCTTTGATGAATCGGAGTTAAACCAATACAAATTATTCAAATGAACAATTGGAAAGAAGGTTACGACTACCCATGCGATGAGGAAGATACTCCGACTGAGTACGGAGAAGATGAACGCGGATGCGACAAGTACCACCAACAAAAAGATGACGCGCTATGAATGACAACATAACACCACTGAGTAAAGAGATAGCTCAAGTTATAATGAATAGGATTGTACTTAAACGCATAACACCATCGGGCGTTGATGACTACAAGAATATCATGAGTGAAATAGAATCAGCAATAACCGAGATACTAATCTCAATAGACAACCATTTTTGTGATGAACAGTAAAGAAATACAGGGCTTGATTGAATACGTAGAGAATCCTGACAACAGGATGCAAGACGGATACCACGTAACAGACGTGGAGATGTTAAACATAGTAATGAATAAACTTAAAAGATTGGTAAGCAATGAGCAATAATACATACCCATTCAATGAAGGAGACGAGTACTACATAATGGTCACCCGCGATGACGGACGAACAGAACTAATTTGGTCTGTATGGGATGACATCAGCGAAGACATGCATGACACAAATCCTCAGCAACTTTACTGCACCACAGACCACGCCCTTGAGTTGGCTAGAGTCAAACCGTGCTCAATCATTCTTTATTAAACTATATTTACACCATGGCTGTACTAATTAAATCAGATGGTAGTCAACATGACTATCCCGAATACGATACGCTACAAGGCAAACAAAAAGCTGTAGGCGGATACATCGAACCCGTATACTTTGACGACAAAGTATTACTTGTGAATGAAGAAGGTCTCATTCATCAACTTCCTGTTAACGATACTGCTTCATCTATAGCACAGCAAATTATTGTAGGCGATTGTCTACTGCTGACGAGGGAGGAGTGGAATGAAAACAACTTAGTATGAAATCATTTTTTAAAGGGGCATATGTGAATGCCAAGACCCACGGAGATACTCCCGCAAGGATAGCTCAGTTACGTCTTATTAATCTTAAAGATAAACATGACATCAAAGACCTAACGCAATTCGGATTGCTGATGTCGCGTAAATCTTTTGAGTCTAAGCACTCGCACCTATCGTACCTCCTNCACAAAGACTGCAAGGACGTGATGGTATATCTACAGGGTTACTTCATTCAAGGATTAGAGAATGGTAAGTTCTTCAACAACCACTTCTCAACTACAGGCAAGACAAGCAAGGACATTGTCGAGGTAGAAAAATATATATATAAAAAACTACAAAAATTGTCTAAAGAATCCTTGCATACCGTCTAATCCTTTTGTATATTTACATCATCATTAATCATTCCCTCTCATGTCTAAAATTAAACAGACCCTTGGCGAAAGCCAACACGATGACACGTTCCTTGATGACACCTTCCGTGTTAAGCAACGAACGATTGTACCCACACCATTTATCGGTGGTGCTATCCGTCAAATCTTTGACGACCAACTACTTGCTATCCAAATGGAGCAAGAGAAATCCAAACATAATGAAGCGCGAAATCTTTAATAAGTATGCGAGTGATATCGCCAAGCGATACGACCTAACCACAGACGAGATGTTCACTAAGAAAAAAAACAGACACTTAGTAGACGCTCGTCACATGCTGTACTATGTGTGCAGTGTTAGACCTATCGGCTTGAGTTATATCCAAAAGTATATGGGTGAGAATGGATATGATATCTGCCATTCATCAATCATCCATGGAATCAAAAAGATTACCAAAGAGTTAGAGACAGACGCTGACTATCAGTCAGTAGTATCTGATATCACCAATCATCTTTCATCATAACGGGGGTTCAGACCCCCACTTAAATTAATCGTAATGGAAAAGAAACAATCAGTGTTTCATACTTTGTCGGCTATAAACGTCAAGAGCAAGGTCAAGAAGAAGAACAACTTAAACTACCTATCATGGTCAGATGCATGGGCAATGCTGAAGGAGAAATATCCTACTGCTCAACGCCACATCTATGAGCATGACGCAACAGGCTTCAACTATTTTACAGACGGAAGAACTGCGTGGGTAAAGGTTGGTATTGAGGTCGATGGGTTAGAGCATATTGATATGCTACCCGTCATGGACTTCAGGAATCAAAGCATCTTTTGTGAGAAGATGACTTCGATGGATGTCAACAAAGCTATTCAGCGTTCAACGGTAAAGGCTATGGGTATGCACGGTTTAGGGATTGCGGTATACCAAGGTGAAGACTTGCCTGATGTGGTAGCTGTTGTTACCAAGCCTGAAGCCCTGCCATCTCTTACTATGAAGGGAAGCAAGTGGGTGGATGCGGTGAAGTTCTTTACAGACAACCACCACAAGGAGGTAGCAGATTTGTTCAAGCAGGTAGAGAGGTCATACGTCTTACCTCCCCGTATCAAAGGAGAGCTTAAGAAGATTCACGAATCAGCAGGTAACGAATCAGTATGAATAATATCATAGACCTCCTTCGAGACGACAACAACTACTATGGAGATATAGGTAGAAAGTATATGTCTAACTCAGACATAGGAACTCTGTTGTCCAACCCTAAAGCATTCGGAGTTCCACGACAGGACAATGCTACGTTCGGTAAAGGAAGACTATTCCATCAGTCTATCCTTGAGCCTGAAAAGGCAAAGGACTTCTTGCATCTTGACTGCAGTAGCAGGAACTCCAAGAAGTACAAGGACTACATAGCTGAGAACAACCTACCATTCGTACTGCTTACAAAAGAGTACAATGATATATTGGGTAGCGTTGAAGTGATGTTAGGCAATTGGGATTTCTTCACTAAGATAAGAGAAGAGGGTGTTATCTATGAAGAGCCTGCTGTCAAAGAGATACATGGCAAGATGTGGAAGGGTAAGGCAGACATCATAACTGACACCCATATCTATGACTTGAAGACCACGAATGATATGTACAAATTTAAATGGTCGGCAAGCAAGTATAACTACGACAGCCAAGCATTCATATATCAACAGTTGTTTGGAAGAAAGATGGACTTCCTTGTCATAGACAAGAACACTAACCTATTAGGTCACTTCACTACGACAGATGAATTCATTGAGCGTGGTGAGGAGAAGGTAAGGAGGGCGGTAGAAGTTTACGAGAAGTACTTCGGTGAAAACGCAACTGATGACATCGAATCATTCTACATAAAGAATGTACTTTAAAACAAAAAGAATGCAGGTAGAAGTTCCAACTACATGCGCCACATCACAAGACAAACAAGATGTCATTGATGCGGTATCAATTTTCTTGGAACAACAAATTAAAATTAATTGCACATGTCACAAGAGACAAAAAAAGATGACGCGATTTGGGTGGAAGGTCTTAGGATTTTTAAACTTGAAGAAGGACAAGGTCGTTCATGGGGAGTTGCCGATATCAAGATAACCCCTGCTGAGTTTATTACTTGGCTCAAAGCTCAGCCGCTACAGAAAGATGGCACTGTTAAGATTGCTTTAAATAAAAGTGAAAGGACAGGTAATTGGTATACCCAACTCGACACCTTCGTCCCCAAGAAAAAACAGGAGGAAGCTCCCGCGCCTGAGGAGACTGAAGAAGACGCTCCGTTCTAATGATAGAGGGTGGGGGTTCAAACCTCCACCCTCTTTATCATGGCAGATGTTAGTTTTAAACACTGCTTACTCTCTCTTATATTATTCTCTATCTTTACTTTCCTTCCCTTATGTAAGAAGAAAAGTAACATTTTCAACACAACTACTGAGAATCAATTAGTTACATCCTCCAAACAAACACAGACCTGACATGCAAGCAACACACAAGAACACAACCATCTTTAAAAACATACATGATACGCAGACAGCTTACTATATATCTACACTTAAAGCTTTATCTCGAATCAAGGATGGGGCTTCAAAGGATTTAGTAAAGAAGATTCGCAATCGTAATGTAACCAAGGAAGAAAGGCAAGAGCTTAAGAAGCTACTGCCCGCTATTTGCTTTAGCGGTTTATTTAATAAACGAAAAGATGATAGTCTTCAAGAGCATAGCGGATTCATATGCTTAGACTTTGATGACTATGATAAAAAGAAAGACCTGATAGCAGACAAGGATAAACTATCTAAAGACAGATACGTATACTCCGTGTTCGAGTCTCCATCAGGCAAAGGACTCAAGGCTTTAGTTCGCATACCACCTGTCGCTGAGAAACACGTTCAGTATTTTAATGCTATAGAAAAATACTTTAGCAATCCTCACTTTGATAAGACAAGTAAGAATGTAGGTAGGGTATGCTATGAATCATACGACCCTAACCTTTACCTCAATGAGCAGTCAGAGATGTGGACTAAGGTGGAAGAGCCTGAGTATGTAGAGGTGGTCAGTCACCGAGACCCACCCACCATACCAATCAATGATGAGAATAAGATAGTAGAGATACTTATCAAGTGGTGGACAAAGAAGTACCCTATGGTACAAGGCTCACGAAACCATCACACATTCGTCTTGGCTATGGCGTTCAATGATTACGGTATCAATAAAAGCTTAGCCTCACATGTACTAAGACAGTACGAGTCTGATGACTTTACTTCAGCAGAGATATCACGAACCATTGATTCTGCTTACAGCCATACAGAAAACTTTGCCACCAAGTACTACGAGGATGATGAACACATCAACCAAATAAAGACACTCCTTAAAAGCGGTGTGTCAAAAAAAGATATCCGCTCTCAACTCAAAGAGTCTTCCAATCTTGAGAGTGATGTAATTGAATCTGTTATCACACGGTTGGAAGAAGAGAATGAAAGCATATGCTTTTGGACTAAGTCGGAGAAGGGGGTAATAAAGATAGACCACCTTGAGTTTAAAAATTTCCTTGAGGACAACGGCTTCTATAAGTTCTGCCCCGAAGGAAGTAAGAACTATGTCTTTGTTAAGGTGACGAACAACCTCATCGACCACACATCAGAGAAAGAGATAAAGGATTTTATACTGACATACCTCCTATCAGTGGAGGACAAAAGTATCTACAACTTTTTTGCTGACTCGGTAAGGTTCTTTCGTGAAGAGTTCCTTACCCTTCTTGCCACGATAGACATATACTTTATCAAGGATGGAAGCAAGACATCGTACTTGTACTACCTAAACTGTGCGGTCAAGATTGAGTTAGATGGAATCAAGGTGATAGATTATATCGACCTCGGTGGTTACGTATGGAAGGAGCACGTTATAAACAGGAACTTCTTGGAGTGTGATTTTGAAGGCTGTGACTTCTCTGTTTTCATCGGTAACATATGTAACAATAATCAGGAGAGAAAAGAAACCATGGAGACAACCGTTGGTTACCTGATGCATGGCTACAAGAATCTAAGCTACTGTCCTGCTGTCATTTTAAATGATGAGGTTATTAGTGATAGTCCTGAGGGAGGCACAGGAAAGGGGTTGGTCATGAACGCTTTATCTCAGATGAAGAAGTTGGTTGTGATTGACGGCAAAGCATTTGCCTTTGAGAAATCATTCCCGTATCAGTTGGTTTCTGCAGACACGCAGATACTTTGCTTCGATGATGTAAAGAAAAGCTTTGACTTCGAGCGGTTGTTCTCTGTAGTTACGGAAGGACTAACGCTTGAGAAAAAGAATAAGGATGCTATCAAGATACCATTTGAGAAGTCACCTAAGATTGCCATCACCACCAACTATCCTATCAAGGGAGCGGGAAATAGTTTTGAGAGAAGGAAGTGGGAGTTGGAACTGCATCAGCACTACAACAAAAACCACACCCCTGTCATGGAGTTCAAGAAACATTTCTTTGCTGATTGGGATGATGAGGATTGGTGCAGGTTTGATAACTACATGATTGATTGTCTTATCCAATACTTAAACAAGGGGTTGGTCAAGAGTGACTTCATTAACCTTGAGATGAAGAAAGCATTGCGAGCCACAAACCCTGACTTCATGGAGTGGTGCGGTGTAATAAATTCAGACGAAGAGTCTAATCGATTCTTAGTTCTGCATGAGAAGAACCACATGAATCAGATGTACGTAGATTTTATAACTGAGTATCCTGATTATGCACCAAGAGCGAAGATGACTATCTCGCGTCAAGAGTTCCATAGATGGATTGTAAGGTACTCTTTGTACAAGTATGGGGTAGAACCTGAGACAGGAAGAGATAGTGTAGGGAAGTGGGTTCGTATGAGGCCAAAGCATGAGCTTGAGGTTCAGACATCGTTCACGATATGAGTGATGTCATAGAGCGTATCGCGGGTTACTCTGACGATATGATGCACAAATGGTGCTTGACCCTGCAAAGGGTAGTGTGCGCCACTAAAGAAGTCAAGAGTGGGCGGGGAAGAAATACAGTTGTAAGGACTGTACTAAAAAGTCCTACCCATAAAGACGTTATAGACAGGATTAATAAAAGCGTTGAATTCTACAACACAGAATCAAATATGGAATTTAAATACAGGGAATACCAAGAAGAAATAATAGAGCAAGCAAATCAAATTCTCTCTGACCACAGGTTTGTTTATTTAGGAATGCAGGTAAGAACAGGCAAGACCCTTACAAGTTTAGGGCTTGCTGAGGTAAGGGCTACTCGTCACAATGATGTAGAAAATGTTTTGTTCTTAACCAAGAAGAAAGCTATGTCAAGTATTACAGATGACTCTGACTTGATGTGTCCATCCTATACTTTGTTTGTCATGAACTATGAGAGCATGCATAAGTTACCCCCAATAAAATGGGATATGGTTGTGTTGGATGAAGCCCATGGCATGGGTGCTTTCCCCAAGGCAAGCAAGAGAGCTAAACAGGTGAGGGATATGATAAAGAAACATAACCCATTCGTGGTTCTGATGTCAGGAACACCCACTCCCGAAAGCTACAGTCAGATGTACCATCAGATATATGGGATACCAACAAACCCATTCTCTAAATACACAAACTTCTATCGCTTCGCTGATGACTACGTAAACGTCACGCAGTTAAAGATTAACGGTAGACAAATGAACGACTACAAGAAAGGAAGGTCAGACATCTTGAAGGCAATGAAGCCTTACACGATTAACTACACGCAGAAAGAAGCGGGCTTCAAGGTTGATACCAAGGAACATGTTGTTAAGGTAAAGATGTCGGACAAGACATATGAACTTTGTAAACGCCTCAAGAAAGATGAGGTTATCGAGGGGAAGAAGGAAGTTATTTTAGCTGACACAGCGGTTAAGATGATGATTAAATTACATCAGCTTTACTCAGGAACTATAAAGTTTGAGAGCGGAAAGTCAATCGTACTTGATGATTCAAAAGCTGTATTCATACACGACAACTTCGGAGATAAAAAGATAGGGATATTTTATAAGTTTGTAGCAGAGCTTGAAGCATTGAAGGCGGTGTACGGTGACAAGCTTACTACTGAATTGGATGAGTTCAATAACACAGACAAAAGCATTGCGCTTCAGGTGGTAGGTGGAAGGGAGGGAATCTCTTTAAGGAAAGCAGAACTGTTGGTTTACTACAACATAGACTTCAGTGCTACCACCTATTGGCAATCGAGAGACAGGATGACAACTAAAGAAAGACTAACAAGTGACGTGTATTGGATATTTTCTGAGGGAGGAATTGAGGAGTCGATATACAAAGCTGTGACTAAAAAGAAATCATTCACCACCTCACATTTCAAAAGAGAATATGGTTCAACGTCAGGAACGTCAAGCAGATAGAGACCGAGAGTCAAAAGCTATGGAGCTTTGGTCACAGGGTAATTATGAATACTACAAACTAAACCCGAATGACATTGACTTTAAGGTGAGGTCAAAGAGAACCAATGTGATAGCTTTCATAGAGGTAAAGGGTAGGAACAAAACAGTTGATAAAGCATTCCCACTACCTATTGCCGCACGTAAGTTGGTCAAGCTAGACGACACAAGGAAACAAGACCCAAATGCCACGCGAGCTTTTATCATATGGGCATGTACTGATGGGATAATTTGGTGTGACCTTGATGAGTTAAATGGGTTTGCTCGCATGGGAGGAAGACCGCAACGCCCTGACACTGCCAACGATTGGGAGGTTATGGTTTACTGTGATAAAAACCAAGCCCCATTCAAGACCATAATGAATATCAGTGAAGAGGATAAGTTGTAAATTGTCATCAATGACTGAGCAACAAATCCAATCAAAGAGAATTAAACAGCTAGAGTCTGAAGGGTACTACGTTCTTAAATTAGTACAAACAAACAAGAACGGAATCCCTGATGTCATAGCCATTCCGCCTAACTGCGGTGTTGTATTTAGTGAGATTAAAACACCAAAGGGTAGGCTGTCAAAACTGCAAGAGTATCGATTAAAAGAATTAGAAGCCCATGGATTACGCACCGAGGTATACCGAGGATGAGAAACCATATGAGTTAGATGAAGAGTTTGTTACTCAGGTAAGAGAGCTTCCTCGTCATCTACTTATTGATGTGCTAAAACTTCTGCATGACAACGCTGATTACTTAATCGGTCCTCAGGATAAGTACATAGAAATAGGTGGGGTTGTTGAGCTTGAATCTCCTTACTTTTTTAAGATAGGATATGTGTTTTATTATTCTGACACCCCTGTGCTAGTAAGCTTTGAAGAAATATCTCAAGATGAATATCTAGACCTTATACTAGAAGACTCTTACTTAATTAATTTAGATTAAATGGAACTCGTTAAACCAACCAACATACAGGAGTTAATTGAATTAGTAAACGAAACTTGCGAGTGTGACATACTCAAAAATAGCAGGCTGCGTAAGGATGTAGATGGGCGTATGATATTTGCTCAAGTCCTTTATAGCAAAGGACTCACCAAGTCTGCTATTGGTAGGATAATGAATAAGAATCACGCCACTATAGTTTACTACATACGAAAGATAGAAGGCTATCTCAGGCACGATGAGATAATGCGTAATCGATATCACTACGTGTCTAACATATACTCGCCAATCAATACCACCCCTCATTACTATCAGTACAACAGGATGGATTTAATGGAGGAGATACGTAAGCTATCATCAGAGCTTGCGCGTGTAAACACAGAGAACATTGAGCTTAGAAAATCTTTGCTTGAAACCAAACGCAAGGACATCCGACTGTCTAATCTTTATCGGCTCGTAAAAGAAAGAACTCCTCTCGGTAGAGAGCAAGAGGTGGAAAGAAAATTAACTCATATCTACAATGGAGTGGATATGTCTAAAGCAAAATCAGCATGACTCGTTGCCCTATGTGTAAGTCCAATTTAGTTTGGAACTCAGACTTTGATTATGAGGATTATGGCAAGGAGGGGAGCGGAGTTGTCGGCTCTTATTCTTGCCCTTCAACTGACTGCGTAGTCACGGATGTGGATATATTTATGGATTAACACTGAGGGTTTAAACCCCCACTGTTATATATTTGACACGTACTTCGTATACTTTTTCTTGGTTGTTTGGTTTAAAGCCCCCTCGTCCGTGTTGTGCGAGGGGGTTTTTTATTACTTATTCTTTGGTAGACGCTTGAACTTCCTTGCATCCTCCCTAGCTTTCTTCGCTTCCTTACGAGCCTTTCGAGCGGGAGTTTCACGAGACTCTCTGCGTTCTTTCTTGCGTTCTTTCTCGGCCTCCAACCGCTTCCCGTATTCGCTTAGCTCGCCATCTTTAAACTTACTAGGTTGATAGGATGGTGTCACCCCGATACTTTCATAGAACGACTCCATATCTTGCACCGCAAGGGTTGGGTTATCTATCTGCTCGTTAACGAAGTTGTATACACCCACCCCCACATTGGTATTAGCTTTCAGCGCAAGGTCAGCAGCTGTCTTCAATGATGCAATAGCAGCATCACCACCCGTCTCTACCTTTCTAAAGTTTCTAAATACATTCGACAAGGGGTTTACTCCCTGCTCACCGGGTCGGAATCCATCTCCCATCATGTAGCTTGCTACTCCCTCAGCTGTACTTCCGAGCAGTGGTACAAAGGATAGAAGGTTAAGACCTGTCATAGCAATTGCCATCTTCTTCATGACCTCTTCCCTGTCATCGTCATCTCCCGCCCATAACTTTCCGAAGTTAGAAGCCCCCACGAATAGTGCGTTAGCTACTCCGTAGTTGATGTAGAACTTGCGAACGTCCTTGAGCTTAGGAGCTTTCCCTTTACCTGCATCACGAGCTATGTTAGTGCCTGACTGCACAACGTTGTTAATCATAAGGAGTGACGCGCTACCAAACATAGTGAACATCCTTGTGAAGGCATCTTGGTTCTGCTGAATGACACTACGGTCAGCCGCTCTACGGCTTTGTTGAGTAGCGTTGTACTCTTCAAACTTTTCGATAGCAACATCAGGGTCCATACCATTGATGATATCTCGTCGGTAGTTAGCCATATACCCAAGCACACCTGCGATGTCACCCACTACAGTGGCTAGTCCGGCCATCTTCTGATACGCTCGCTGTACATTTCCACGGAATCCCTGCTTTCGTATGGTCGGTATACGTCTTGCGCCACCTTCAAGACCTACGATGTCTCCTTTGATACCAAGCTTTAAACGTTGCTTAAACTGAGGAGATGTTTTTTCGGCAAGCCTCATGTACTTCCTAGGCTGAGCCATCACTGCCGCATAGTCAGCCATCCATAGCATGATATCTATTACAGGCATACGCCTACCATCTTTGCGGTAGGTGTAGTCAGGGACAGCCTGTATAGCAGAGGTAGCTTGCTTAACTATTTGAACAGCTTTGAATGCTAGGGCAACACCTGTGTATGCAGTCTGCATCCAATTGAGTGCCTTATCAGTATAGATAGCTCCCTTGCCTGAGTTAGGATTGATGGCTTGGTTGATAGACTGCCGTACCATACTTGTCATCCCTGTTATCTTAAGGACTGTTTTTACCGCCTCGTTATTCATGATTGAATTAAGAGTGCGAGTATCAGCAGAGTAAGCCTTGAATCTCTCCATAGATTGGAAGTGGTCTTCCAATGCAGTAGTAAACGATGCGCCTTCTAAATCTATCTCACTATCTACGTCCAAACGATTCTTTAATCCGGTTGCAAACTCTGCATCAAAGATGGCTTGGAAGTCACCATCCTCTAGCAGCTTCGTGTCTGTCTTGGTTATTGTTCTAGTAGGGAAGTAGTTCGATATGTAGTTTAGGTTGACATCATTAGTCTCCCGATACACATTGTTAACTGTCTCATAGTATTCGTTACTTAAGTAGTCAACTATGGCATCTGAGAATGCCATAAGGTCTGCACCTAGGTAGCCTTCTATCTGTGCGGCAAAAGCAGGGTCGTCAAAATCCAAGCCCATCCTACGCAGCTTATCGCGTTGAATAGGATTCTTAGATAAGGCGTACAACCTCATCACTTTATCCAAATCAAACTTTTCTTTTCTCACAGAAGTAGGGCCTTCCTTCCCAATCCTTCCTACTTCAAGTTCAATAGAATCATTTGAGTATACCTCTCTACGCAGGGTCTCGTAGTCCTTGAAGCCAAACTGCTTTGCTAACGAATCTAATTTAGCTGTCTCAGAAAAATATGATTTTAAATATCTGCTTTCAGCTTTATTGAGTCGGTCATAAACCTGCTTCTTCATCTCAGGGCCGAGCGTATTCATGAACGTGCCGAGATGGTATAGCCCACGTAGCACAGACTTTATTACATCACCCGTATTATTATTTCGGAAGGTATCTACATATACTTTCGCGCCTGCTACCATCCCCTTGAATCTCGCACTTGCCCCCTGTCCTTTTCCTGATTGCCATAAACGTCTCGCCTCTTTCGCCTTGGCGTTAATTTCGTTCTCGTTGAGAGGACTACCGTCTGTACTAAAGAACTCAGGGAAGAGCTGTTTGAGTTGTGCTGTTACACCCTCATTAATTTCAGCATTCTTTTCTGACCTATCCTTCTGCGTCTGCTTTAGGATAGTGCGCTCCATCATCTGCTCCACAGCATAACCTTCTGTTATAGCTTGAACTTCTTCAAGGGTCATGTCCTGTATACCTTGGAACTCTTGGAAAGCCATAGCTTTTAACACAACCCTGCGCTCCTTAGATGTAAGGCTATCGAATCCCTGTTGGATATTTTTTGCAATGGCTTTGGCCGCCTCTTCTGTTTCAAGGGTAGCTCGAATAGCATCGAGGGCTGCTTGTCGTTTAGCAGGGTTTTTTATTGTGGCAGCTGCTAACACCTTGCTTAACTCAGCGGCAAACGCCTGAGCATCTGCACCTATGCTACCCCTTCTTACTTTATTACTGCCTATGGAAGACCTCCCCTTTCGAGCATCCTTCTTTACCTGAGCCACCAACTTATTGATGAGCTTGCCTTTAATCTTCTCATTCTGTACAGCCACCTGAGCCAAGACATATTCCATGTCGGCAAGCAGGCTTGACTCGGTAGCCTTAGCAACTCGATTGACAAGGCGGTTTATCTGAGCCTGACTATAGATGCCTGACTTGGGCATGTTCGCTTTGATGAACTTAGACAGCTCACGCTTGGCTTCTTGTAATGTCTGCGCCCCTTTCCTTCGTTGACGGATATTATTACGCAAGGCAGCCACCTGCTGAGAGATGCTGCGGTTGGCTGAAGTACCAAGTGTTTTATCAAACGCAGAAATCAACTCCTCTTGCACAGCTACAGACTGAGATTGGAATACGGGGTTTGCTTTAAGAAGTTCCATAGCCTTCTCCCGTACCTGACCGTTAGTAGGGGCGGCTTTAGACTTAGCGAATTCAGCAACCTTGTTCTTTACATCCTCGAACATCTGCTTACCCACAGCCATACCTCCCTCAACATTTCCAAATGCTGTAGGAACTTGAGTAGTCTTGTCGTACTGCTCAGCCATCGCTTCGTTTACCTCAGTGGCTTTATAACCACGGTCAGTGAGAAGCTTCTTGATAGCCGCGTCTGAGTATCCTTTGGCCCTACCCATGTCAATGGTATCGCGCATACTCATGGACTGATTGTCAGTCCCCGTCATGAACTGCATCTCATTCGACAACCCTACCTCTTGTGCTTGTGAGAACTGTTGGTTCTCAGAGAGCAGGTCTACCACAACTGCTTGAGCAAATCCTTCAATGTCAAGGTTCTGAAGCTGCTCTGAAGACATATCAGATATACCCGTGAGCTTCTTGATAAAGTTAAAGAGGTCAGTAAGCCATGCACTAAAGTTTCTTTTTTGTGCGGCAGTAGCAAAAGACTCACCCTTGTTTCCAATAGCAAGAGCCAATGCTTCTTCCCTTACATAAGCGTCTATCTCTGCTTCTGTAGCTCCGGTTCTTCGCATCTCTTTGATGACACGCTTATACTCTTTATTCTCACGAACTTGAGATTCGTATTGACTACCCTCGACAAGCCTGATACCCGCAGCATACGCTTCAGGGTTTAGCTCTTTGGCTGTGTTTAGCCATATATGTCCAAACTCGTGGATAGGGGTGTTGTAGTTTTCAAGAGAAGGATTAAGATATACTTTTCCATCTGCCACCACACCGTAAACCTTTTGGTCTTTAGTGGTTAGCTTCTTTGAGTAAGCGTCTTTCATCAGAGCATCGAACTGCTCTTGACTTGTTACCACTTCCACAGAAGGAAATGATGCGCTCAGCCTAGATATGAACTGCTGATACTTAGATACCGCAGGAGCTTCTACTGTAGCCGCAGTACCCGCAGTCATCATAGCAGAACGCATAGCACCTGAGAAAGCTTCTGATGAGGTCAGGGGTCTACCCTTTTTAACATCTTGTATTTCTCCATACTTACGCTTAATAAAAGCACGTATGTTTTTAACGTTAGTGGTTACATCTGACCCCGGCTTTGGTTGCCCTTGCTTGGTGTAGATGGTTACCGTGTTAGAACCATCAGGATTAATCTGAGTTCTTACATCAATCGTCTTGCCGTTTTTATCTATGACAGTATACTTGTCTCGTTGCTTAGTCTTCTTAGCAATCTTAGAATCAATCATAGCCAAGGCATCAGGTAGCACGTTCCAAAATGGAACGGTATCTTCCATCACTCCTACTGCTCGGCCTCTAATGTATATAGGGTAGTTGTCATGACTAGGAACTCCCTCAGCTTCCTGCTGTTCCTTGGTCATCATAAAGTTCTTCCAATTCTTTCCGCCCTTTCCAAGAGCTTCTTCTGTAACCTTGTTGCCATCAGCATCTGTTATTTCTAATAGAGTAGTCAAAGCACCCATAGGAAGGTCGGCTGCAAATTGCTCAATGTTAGCTGCTCTAATATTTTCTATAGTAGCACCTATCTCCTTTAGTGACATGTGGATATCAACCTTACTTTCTACTTGGTCAGTAGGGAATAGGTTCGTTAGTATGGCAGCCCGAAGGTCTGTACCAAGCTCATCCATTTTATCTAGGAACTCTTCAACGGTGGCAGCTTCAAAAGCAGCTTGAGCTTTCTTGTTGTCAGCAGGCTTCGTTCCATACTTCCTTCCCTTAAGATACTCTATGGCCTGCTCGTAAATCTCCTGACCATTTTCCTGCTGAGACATAAGCTCCATAGCATATCGCATGGTAACCATATTAGAGTCAAGAGCACTTGGCTTCATGTTGTACACAGCAGTAAAGTCTCCCTTAGCTGCACCTATAATAATGGCTCGTGCTGCATTCTCATCAATCGAAGCCCAAGCTACCTTACCGAAGATACCTTCTTGCATTGGGAAGAGAGGGCCGCCCATGCGACTAGCATCTACCTTTAGTTGGTCAGCCATAGCTAGGTTTATACGCTTACCCTTCAAGGCAGAAAGAGCTACACGTTTTACCTTAGCTACGAGAGATTCATTTTCAGTTACGACTATAGGAGTTGTCTCCATAGTGGGAGAATCTACAGTGTAATCATTTTCTGCAAGTTCAGGACTAACCTCATCCATCAGTTCAGTAGCTTCAGCTACCTGCCTGTTAGACATACCCATGCCATCCGTTTTCGTATCAAGCATGAACTGTCTAGTCTGTACGTTGTCGTACCTACCGAATGATTCGCTAGTAGAAAATCCATCAGGCATCTTCTTAGTATCAGAATCTAGCTTTCTGATAAGCTCTTTGTTACGATTAAGAAGCTCTGTCTTTATCAAAGCTTTTTGAGCTGCCGATAGCTTAGTGTCCGACACAAAGGTCGTAGCCACATATCCGGCCCTATCGCCTACATCAGATACTACACCCCTACCTCCCTCATATTGGGTGTAGTAATACTTACCATCAATAACCCTTTCTTTGAATTCATTGTATTGTTCTCTATTTCTTTCTCGGTCTAGAATGCTAGAATCAAATCCTTGAGTATAAGACTCTTGACCATTTCGAGTTCCAAATGCAGCAAATTTACCCGCACGTATAGGAGCCATCATTAGTTGATTATTCTCAAAGGCTCGCTCTTCAGGACTCATTCGAGTTTGCTGTGCTTTAGCTGCAGCCAATCGACGAACTTTACCTGCGGACCATTTGCTGATAGCTCGCCCATATGCTTCTTGCGAATCAAAGTTTGATTCAGGTAGGGGAAATTCCTCAGCAGCTATCTCTTCAACTGTAGTCCCTTCTTGTCGTGTGCCTAATAGCTCAGCCTCAATTTCCGTGCTTGTCTGCTCCACCTCCTCTGCAACTACCTCTTCTACTACAGGAGCTGCCTCTACTGCAGGAGCGGCTTCTACTGCAGGGGCGGCTTCCTCTCTGCGCCTTCGATTATCTGCATTCCTGAGTGCCGCCCTAACTTTTCGCTCTGCAATTTTTTGTTGCGCTTTATACTCCTTCCTTACTATCCTTCCAAGTTTAGCAGTTTCAGTGTCACCCTCTTGCCGTGCTTTTTTAATAAGCTCAGCAAGCTTTTTAATTTTGGTTTCCAACTGCATAGGAGTTTGTTCCCCATACTCAGCTGTTCCAAGCTCAACTATATCTGCTCTTGTTTCAGATACTGCCTCAGGGGCGGCCTCAACTGCAGGCGCAACCTCAGGTAGTGCTACATTAAACTTATTGGCAAAAGCCTTGAACTCTTCTAAGGTAATTTCTCCGTCTAATAAGTTGAACCAAATATCACCTACTGCGAGTTCAGAATAGTCCGACATAAAGAGCCTTACACTACGCCCTTTTGAGTAATTTATTGAAGATGAGCTTGAAAGGCTACCGTCTGACTTTAGCTTTCGTAACGCATTAACTATAGCACGGGTGTTGTTCTCCTGTGGTCGGTTATATATTATATCGTTAAATATTTTTTGCACGGCATCAAGCGTGTAACCCTCAGCCTTTAAGCTTTCTCTTCTTTCTCTTCGCTCTAAATCTTTCTGACTCAAACCGTCCTCCTCAACAGGAGCAGCTTCTACTCCTGCTAATTCATTTATCTGCCGCAGTTGCTCTTCAGTAGCAGGAAACTTTCCGTCAGGTCGTGCAAACTTTGGAAGACCTTTGCCTTGTCTTACGGACTTTGCGGCTTGCATGATTCTCCGTTTTGCTCTAATCTCATCAACTTCAGCAGCCTCTTGTTTATTTAAAGCAGCAAGAGCAGCAGTCTTAGCGGGTGAGTTCTTACGTCTCTTGATTTTTGCTCGTTCTTTTTTAAACCTGCTCTTGGCTTCGGCTGCCTCCCTCTCGTACTTATTGAGTTCGAGTGTCATCTCATCATCAGTCAACCGCTCAGCCGGAGCTACGTCTTCCTGAACTACAGCTTCCTCAGCTACAGTAGTGGGGGTTTCAACCCCCACCTCTTCGGCAGCAAGTTCTTGACTAAGCTGCTCAGCCTCACTAGCTACAGCTGTATCGTCTGCAGCAAGCACCTCTTGCTGAAACTTAGTAAGCTTCTTATTTGCCGCCTGCCGTGCCTCGATACCCGCTACGATACCATCGAGCCGCTGAGGGTCAATGGTTCCGTTTCTAAAGGCTGTAACATCGCTACGTACAGGGCGGTCAATAACCTCTACCTGCGCTTCTTCCTCAATCGTCTCTTCCGCAACTTGGTCTTCGGTTGCAATCGGTTGGGTAGTTTCTCCTGATTCGGATAATCCTTCTCCCACTGCTGCGCTATCTCCGGATGGTTCGCGTGTAGGAACTTCCTCTGTGCTTGGCTCTTGAATGGCATCGGCTTCTTGTATTATAGTTTCAACATCGTCTTGAGGAGATAACCTAGAAGCAAGAAGCATCGCGGTCTCAGGGTCGTTCTTTACTTCCCCCCTTCTCTTTAATCTTTCTAAAGCTGTAGGTCCTGCGCTTTCTACGTAATCAATGAACTCGTCCTTGGTCATGTAGTTTTTACCCACTTTATAAGTAGCTACTCCTTTTCTTTTAATAGGGTTTAGCTTAGAGGTATCTACAGGGTCAGCAACTAACTTGCCTGTTTCAGATATCTCACGTATCTCTTCATTGATATCAGCAATCTTATTGCCGAATACTTTCTTTCTTTGCTCGGTGCTAGATAGCCCATCACGCACCTCCATCAACTCCATCAGCCTTTCTCGCTGAGCATTTTTACCATCTACTACGCCACGCAGTACACCTGTGGGGGAGGCTACTGAAAGTAAATCATTAGCCTCTCTACGTAGGCTCATGTTTTCAAGGATACGCTGTCCTTGCTCAGGTGTTATCTTCCCAAGGCGAGTCATGTTATCTGTCCAACGCTGAATTTGTTTGTCAGTTGAATTGTCAGATGCCATTACCCCAAGGTCCATCAGCTCATTAGCAAGCCGCTGATTGTTGTTGCCCATGGTGGCCTTTATGATATTCATAGAAGCGTTCATGCTTTGGTTGCCCAATGCACCACCTGCCTCAGCAATAATCTCTTTCAGCTCAAGCTCATCACCTACCGAAAGCATTGCTAATGCCTCACCTGCGCCCTCGGCAAGCGGGTCATATACAGCTCTCTCCGCCACAAAAGCTCCTGCTTTAGTCATTCGAGTAGCTGCCCTAGCGGGTTTAAATACTTTACCCGCAAGACCTCCTGCTACAAAGTCCATAGCACCTATCACCAACCCTCGTGTACCTCCACGCACCTTACCTTCCTCCCACACCTTAGGGTCATTGAGAGCTTTTGCAAATGAATCAGGGTCAGTAGGGTCATAGCCCTGAGAACTTACAGCTTCAAGTACCGCACTTGTGTATTCCAACACAAAGCTATTAATAGCCATACCTGTTCTTATTCCATACCCAAGCCCCGCTATTGCTCCCGGCACAGCCCCCGCTCCGGCAGCTGTCGCTCCAACTGCTGCTCCTGTGGCTAATCCTGTGGCTGCCGTTCCTGCAAGTATCTTACTACCATATGGAAGCATCTGAGCGAGAGAGGCACCCATCCATTGCATAGCTACTTCAGCGGGGTCGTTTCTCAATGCCCTATACATCTCGGCATTGGTACGGGCATTATTAAATCGAGTTAATCCCCGCGCTAACCTACCGTCTTTACCCTCCTCAATAGCTATCATGTCAGCTACAGCTTTAGCCACCGCAGCATCGTCATCCATATCAATACCCCCTAGGGCTTGCCCCACAGGACTCATCTTCAAAAGTATTTCAGCTGCATTACCTGTAGCCAATCCGTTACTCACCTCGGAGTTAAACCCCTCAAGGTTTTCTACAAATTCTTTCTGCACATTTTTGTTGTGCTTAGCGTTCATGTATAGATTAGAAAGCTCATACTGAACAGCAGCATCCTCCTTGGTTTTTAAAACATCAAGGACCTCTCCAACAATATTGTTATAAACCTCTTGCTCCCTAGTTGTCTTGGGTACAAAATCAGCAAGGTCAGGAATGCCAACACCTAAAACACGAACGCTCTCTTCGTTTATAACCTCAGCTGCAGCTAAGGCAGCTTGATTCATCTTAGCAGCTTTCTGAGCTTTCTGTTGTCGCTCCTCTTCTAAGTATACATCTAGGTCCTCTTCAACAGTCAGCAGCTCGTCGTCGCCAATAATATCCACAAGGGCCTCAGCGTCCATACTTTTTTCTTGTATGGCTATTTCAGCTTGTGATTTATTTATCTTGCCATCTTCATCAAAGTACTTACCATACAACTCCTTTTCTTTTTCAGTTAAGTCGTCGTAGCCAACTCCTTCTGAGTTTGCTTCTTCCAAAAATTCTTTCTCGTCTAACAAGGCATCGTAGTTCTGACGTGCTTGTTGAAATGCATGATAGTTTTTGCCGCGCTCATTAAAAAAAGATTCTGCCTCTACGTCTACAGTGCTCACTGTCTTCCATCCGCCCTCCGCAAAATCATTGGCTTCCTCTTCGGTAGCAAAAGTAAATACCTCACCCCGCTTACGTGCCTCCTCAATGGCCTCATCAGGTGACAGCTCTTTCCATGTGTCAGAGTTTAGGTTGGTTTCAAAACCCTCCCTAGGAAACAAAGTAGGGGCCACCTTAAATACACCATCCTCCTCGAAGGACATCATGAGGTGAGTAGACTCACTGCCGTCTTCATTACGCAAAGCAACAGGTCGCATCTTCTTTGCACGCATTGCCTGCGTTGCATAGTTAGCCTCGTTTACTTCTTCTTCACTCTGCCCTTCTTTGTAATAGTGAGACTTGATAAAGTCCCTTAGCTTGGCTGACTCTTGCTGCTTACCCTCATCTGTAAATGGGTCTAGGTCAATGTCAATGCTTGCGCTTTGGTCGTGGTTGTATACCGTCATGGCATCACCCACTCCCTTCTCAATAAAGTTAAATCCGTATTGTCCAAATTTCTCGGACATATCCCTTACTACCTCCTCCTCATTCTTTGATATAAGCTCAGGGGTAACAAAAGAATCAGCCATCTCATCGGCTGATTTGTAAAATCCTTCGTGCCGCTTTATTAATTCTTGCTCTGCTAAGTCTGCATCTTTCTTGGCTTCTTCAGCCTTGACTTTAGCTGTACGTTCGAACCCCTTTTTTCGGGCAGCTAGGATACCCTCCTCACTAAACGGGTCAAGCTCCTGCTCTGCTGTTAGCGCATCAACAATAGCCTGCTCATTGATTGGCTCTTGTTGGTCTCCATAAGAACTAAAGTCAGGCTGCTCAGGAGCTGCCTCAGGCAGTTCTTCAGTAGCATTGATATCGTCAATCGTAAGTGCGGACCGCCCCGATAAACCACTGTCCAATAGCGAGTCCGTAGGCTCGTCTTTTTTTTTTACAGCTTCCTCTACTACAGGAGGAAAATACTTACCCTTAAACTCTTCGCGAGTCTTGGTGTAAAGCCCTCGCTTGGCGACCTCATCAAATATTTTTTCTTGCCCGTTAATATTACCTTCATACTTGGCTACAAACTCCTCAAATGTCTTCGTGTAAAGACCCTGCTCTGTGAGGGTATCATAAAGCTTTTGTAAGTTTTCGTTCATGCTAGATATATTAATCTAAAGGGCCACCACCACCCGTGGTAATAGCTTGAAGTTCATTAAAATTCTCAAGCCCTAAGTTAGCAAACATATTGGCAGTAATCTGATTCCCTTTTGCTCTTTCGTCTATAATAATATTATTGACAGCAAGCCATTGAGCTTCAGTTAAGTTTGCAGGGAACTTAATGGCAGGCTCCATAACATTAGGAATTCCTAAGTTTACGTATGGTTGGTCGGTGTTGCGTCGAAGAGCACTCCCGCTTTCAATCTCAACAACTCCATTAGTTGCCTGTGCATTTGCGATGCCTGCTGTTTTAAGGAATGAATCAAAGGCATTCATAGTAGCTAATGATGTAGCCGTTTCATCACTACCCTTTTGTGGAGCGGATTCTTTCGCAAGGTTGCTTAGGGTAATCTTCTCTCCATAACCATCGTCAACAGTGTCATTCATAGTAAGCTTCTGAGCTTCAGGCTCAGGCGCGGGAGCATCAAATCCAAACGGTTTCTCTCCCGTGGTTTGAGAGTGACGGTTTAATCCATCAGTGATACCTGACGCTTTAAGCATAGCACCTACGTCAGCTGCGTTTCTTACGTTGTCAGGTAAGATGGCGGTGACTAGTGATTCTACAAACTGTTCTACATTATCACCTTTAGTGATTGGTGTTCTAGGTTGAACACTTCCATCCTTAAGCAAGTCGTTAACAATAACCTGAGACCCATCTTCAGAAAAAGAAATCGAGTGCACCTCGTCATTAAGACCCGCTAAGAAATTTCCTGCAGCCTGAAACTCTTGTTGAACTGCATCGTTATAAGCTTGTAGCTCTTCGTTAGTAGCATTAGCAACATCTATCGGTGGGATGCTTGTACCCCAAAGCTTAGCCAAGTTAGTAACAGCTTGCTCTGCTTGCTTCTTAGCGGACCCTGACTTGCGCTCACCATCAGTTATCGGTCGGTTCTCTCTAGCCTCATAGCCTGTCTCTTTAAAGTTAAGCTTAGACTCTACGCTAGTTCTAACTGTATCCTCAGCGGCTTTATATTGAGCATCTCTATTAGCGAACAAAGATTCAACCTCACCCTCGCTTAATCCACTGTCTCGAAGTTGCGCTTTATATGCCTCCTCATTTTCAACTCCAAACATAGGTACCATTGCCCCTGAAGAAGGTTGCATTGGATTAGGAACCATCAAGATTAAGTTTGGGTCGTTAGCAGCAAGCTTAGGGTCTTGAGTAAATTCATAAAGACCATCACCATCAGGGTTTAACCTAAGGGTATTGGTTAGTACGGATGTTACGTTAGTAGGCGAAGCAAGCTGACCGTTAACAGCATCAGATATAGCACTCACAATAGCAGGTTGCGCCAATGGATTCTCTCGCTCCTTAACTCCACCCGCCATGATTGCATCTATACGAGTACCTAATGAAGCAGCAATGGTGTCAGTAGATTTATTTATATCGTAAATATCGTACTTAGCATTGAGCCTATTGCGAAGCTCATTTACAGGGGCATACGCCCCCGGATTCTCTTGCATCCTTGCGGTAATTCCTAACCCATCCTCAGAATCTACCATGTCTTTTTTCCCAAGAAGAACCTTTCCATCAGTAGGATTAATCCATAGGCGGGAAGAGCTAAAGTTTCCAAGACCACGCGTAGAATTCATCATGTATTCCTCTAATGCTTGAGCTTGAGGAAGCCCTGTTTCAGGGTCTACCTCCATACGCTTTTGCAATTCAGCGTACTTGGTATTAAACTCTTTTCCAAACTCAAACGCTTCAGTAGTTCCTTGCTGTAGATTGGCTCGGATATTTGTGTAGTCCCTGACATTCATCTGTCCTGACTTCAAAAGCCTTTCTACCTGAAGGGCATATTCCGCTGTATCAGTAGAGAACTGAGTGGTCCAATCATTAAACCCTTGGTGGTCACCAAGAGGTTGGTTATTGATGTACTCATTAAAATCTTTAATGCCGTCATCAATAGCCGCCTTCTTTTCCTGACGGATACGAGCTTCCTCGTTAACCACATCAGACATCTGACGGCCAACCTCATTCCAATTAATCTGAGATTCCGCACTTCGCTCCGCATACTTATAAAATGTCTTAGCCATATCTCACTATTAATTGCCTCCTGTAAAAGAGTTGTATTGGTTCATATATGCAGGGTCAAACATGATTTGATTCTTTTGAGCCGGAGTAAGGTTACGCTTGAACTGTCGAAAATCTCGTCCGCTCATGTCCCCTACAGCAGAAAAATTACCTCCCGTGTTTACACCAAAGTCTATTACACCTGCTGTGCTTTTAACCCCTGTAGGCGTAAACCCTGTGGCTGTGCCAAATTGCTTAGCTTGCCCCGCATCAAACTGCATTCCCGATATAGCCTGTTGCTGTGCTTTATTGTTCTGCGAATAAAGAGGAACAGCGGAAGCACCTGCTGCCGCTAAATCAACACCGCTCTGAATCATAGCGGCTTTAGCGGCTGCTGCCTGCTCGTCATACATGGCGGCAGCTTCCTGCGCACCTGCAGCTTCTTGTAAGTCAATCTGAGTTTTCACATCTCGCAGACGGCTTTCTTCACCGAGAATATCCTTGTCAAGCTGCTGAAGTTCTTGGCCTAAACCAACACGCTGCCCCTCAGCCATTTGATTTTGAGCCATTTGAATTCTACCTATCTGACCGATTCCTCTTTCTGATTCTTGAGCAGCTTGCACAGAAGCCGCACCCTGTGCTAAAGACTGCTCTATAGCCATGGTATAGGGGTCCGTACTAATGGTTCGCCCTTCTTGAAAATTCACATCAAGTTTTTGACGAGCTTCATTCATAGCTTTTGAGGCTGCACGCTCCGCTTGAGCAGCATTCTTTTCGGCTTTATTTTTTTGAGCTGCTGAGATACCCATGGTAGTCAAAGCAATTCCTGCATTAATTCCTGCTACTATTCCTGACATAACAATTGTTGTTTAAAGATGATGTGTTCAGGCAACTCCTTATAATCGGTAGTATATACTTCCTTTTCAGCCTCTTCAATAGTTTCGGCCTCAGTCTTATACACGCAGGCCCAAACACAGTCTTCGTGCATGTAAGCCACACGCTGTGTGCCTGTCTCAGTAAAGACAGTAAGTGGGGCTTTAATATGTTTAACATGTCCATCATCCAAAAGGATAGACATACTTCCTTTTAAAAAAAACGAAGGGTGGTCTTGCTTGTGAATAAAGCTTACAACCAAAGAATCTTTAGGCATCAATACCTCCCTTGTGTATAGTCCATCTTTTAAGTGATGAGTGGTGGGAAACTGCTCTTTCATTTCCTCGGTATGATGAACTACAACACCTGAAATCTTTTGCAGCTTTTCACTAAACCTAGCAATGTCCTCCCATAAAAGACCGCGTTCTTTATAAACGTGATACAGTAAAGAATCTACTGTTGCATTTGGTTGTTTTAATATAGTCTGAAGCTCACTCACAATTTCAAAGATAATCAGTTCAGGGGAAAGAAGTCATTGCTTCTGATTTAACAGCAAAAAGTTCTACATGTGTAGTCAAAGAGTTTGTCAAGGTTAGTTCTCCATAGTGACCTAGGATGCCCTTGGATTCTGCAACTTGATTTTTTATAAACATAGCGTATACCACGGGTACAGCGGGAACTACACCCCCACCTGCAGTATCTATGTCGTACTGAATTAGGTTTTGACCCGCAGCAAGGTCTACGGTAATAACCGTCACTGTACCTGAGTAAATAGGTGTAAGCGTAGCAGGGGCTACCACGGGTACTCCAAAGTAAATAGAGTCCCCAATACTTATTATGCTTCCGATATCTGTCGTTAAAGCAAAGCTAAGTACCACATTGGTTCCCGTCTGAACCGAATTAGTTGTATTACCAATACCATTGACAGAGCGTAAAGGATACTCCTGCGCAGCGTCAGCAGGCGTAGTTCCTGAGTTTCTTACAAATGAAAACCAATCTGATTCCTTCTGTACAAAATAAGATGAGTCAATAAATCCTGTAGTCTGCAGGTCACTTGTTAAAGTTGCTCCCCATGGTTCGTTGCCTTCATAAGATAGAGTCTTAAAAATCTTGTTTACCATAGGCTCTTGATTNAAGACCGTGGTAACCTTTGAAGGATAAGCTGTTCCGTAATACTCGTTACGGGTGGCATTGGTATTATGCCTGTACAAGTCGCCCGAAAAGAAAGTATATAGGTACTGATTCATATGCTGAATTATCTCAGGCTCATATGAATAAAACGAAACCCACCCTTGATAGCCGGGGCTAAACGTTAAAGTATAGTTCTGATTATTTACAGGCATGATTTTAAATTATTCATGAGAGAGAGATTTATGGTGGGGGAGGGCAAGCAAAACTTGAAACTACAATCCCACTTTCCAACTGAACCGAATACTCTTGAGTACTGCTACCCGGACCTCTAATAAGGTAATACCCATCTGCCATAAAGCTAGTTCCTAAATTATCTAGAAATAAATAGTCACCGCTTTGAATCTGAGCAACCTGTGGGGTACGAATACTTACTAGATAGTTTGCAATAGGAAAAACAGGAGTACTTCCGCAACCTTGCGTAGTTGCGGCTACGCTTGAGCTAAGGAATCTATAGGTGTCAGGTATTACATAAGGGCATTCTACTCTTAATGTATACCCTGAAGCATTACTTGGGTCTAATCTAAAAGCCTCTATAGTCAATTCAGTATTGGCTGTAGCTGAAATAATTGACACTAGGTCTCCCGGATTTGCACTTGTAGAAAGCTTTACGTTTGCAGGGGGAACAGTAATATCAAAGTCATTACCTGTGGAAGTATAGATACCTCCAAAAAATGTTTGCTCAGGGATGTTACTGAAAGAGTAAGGAGGGAAAAAATTGTCTATTGAGTTGCCTAAAAAAATAGGGTCTATAGAATTTCCCGGAACAGCGTATATGTAAGGAGTAACAGTTCCTGCCCATTTAGGTGTATTACCGCTAGTCCCTTCAGTTATCTTTATTCCATCGGGTGTATTTCCGGGTGAAAACCGAATCCTACTAACCCCTGAATTGCTGCCTAAGCTGAAGGTATATACATCTACAGATTGAGCACCGACCCCTCTAATTATAGGTGAATTGCTGCAAACGGTAGTGCAATCACAAGGGACTTTGCTTGTAACAAACACTCCATTTTGTAGCTGTCTAACGGTTACCCCATCAGAGTAAAACCCATCAGGAGCAGGGCCACCCGCAGAGGTGGTCAACCCTGTTGATGATTCTAATGAAGGGCCGTTTAAAATATAGTTTGAAATATTTCCCATGAATTCAATTTATTATGGAGGACAGCAGTCACATGAAACCCTTGTCTGTATTAGGTCTGCGAAAACACCTGATACAAATGAAACATTGTTGCTATCGGTGCAAACCGTAGTAGACCCTAGTGGAGCAAGAGTAACAAACTGTTGAACGCGATTACAATCGCTGTACCTAAAAGTTAGTTGCTGAGACGCTCCTCCGTTTGATACTTTAATCTCCGTGCTATCCAAACAAGAGCAACTACAGCATGCATCTGAAGGAGTTGACGCTGAATAGCACAAAGAAGAAATTACAGGAACCCTGTAGTCCCAAACAAGATACAAATAGGTATATGTATCTAAATCAGCAGGCATTGTTATGGTGCCTTCAAACAGCTGAGGATTTGATTGGGTAGGAGAAACTACAGTTGATGCGGCAATCAATGCAGCAATATCAGTAGGTGTATTAGTATATGCCGTATCACTTGCTAACCACCTGAATTTATTATAAGTTAAATTATAGGCAAGAGTATCAGTATTTGTCCTGTTCGAAGCAATAGTCAATACCGAGCTATTGGTAGGAGATGAGCCTGTTCCTTGCGGAGAAACCACGGAGGTGTAATTCGACACTAGCGGTGAGGCTGTGCCTGCAGCCATTTTAATTTGCTGACTTTGAAGTGGAGCTACATAAGTACTCGCTTCTACCCAATGATACTGATTAGTAATGGTTTTGCCTGCATCTACGTTGTCCCCTACTGTTACCTGAACTACATTCAAGTCGTTGGGAGCAGGGCATGACACAACAAGGCTAAACACTACGTCAGAGCTTGCGGCATTAAAAATGGTAAAATTACTCTTATTTGTAGTAGCTCCTTGAGAATAAGTAAAGTTACCTGTAGAAGTAAACGGCCCATATCCCGTCCCATCAACTCCAAATGAAATATTCGGTGCCGGGCTAGTTGGAAGAATAAACGAGACAGTAATAAGTCCCGCAACTCTAGTTGTATCTACACAAAAAGTAAGAGGTGAAGAACCTTGCTTAATTGTAATAATTTTATTGAATCCACACTCAGAGCACTCCTCTTCTGTGGGTAATAAAGTTGTGTTACTAGCTAACACATATTCATTCATATACGGGTCATACCCTCCAACCTTTTGAGTATTGAAATTAGATATGAAGAGGTCTCTAAACCATGACCTCATCCCTTGTTCTGAAATTACATTAAGCTGTTCTTGAGGCCCATTACCCATTAGGTTAATAACGGCACCGCGTTTTGCGTCAGTAAAGAATGAGTTCAGTCCATACCGAACAAAGCTTTCAGGGTTGTTGCTAATGCCATATTCCTCTACACGAGCAATCTGAGTCCCAAGAACTTCAGGGATAGAAGATACTGAGCCACCTCCTGTGCTGTCTGAAAGAAGATTCTTTCCTGTAAGAACATAAGATATCTTGTCTTCTTGTAGAGTTAAGATATCTGTCTCACGGCCATAAAGAATTTGGATAGGACCGAAGGATTCTTCTAATGGTTTAAAATTTAAAAGCCCAAGGTTGAACTCGTTAAGCTTGTTGACGTTGCTCTCATTATTATAGATTCCACTGTATGTAATATCAGAATCCCTATGAGCCTCCTTATAGTCTTGAGCACTGACAGATGTCACTCGGTTGCCCAAAGCCAATGGTCTGCCCGCTAAAGAATCCCTAACCTTATAGCTTTCAACTCCATTGCCAAAAGAAAAACAATTAAAGAAATTTGTTGTGACAACCCCGCTTATACCATTAGCTATGTCTTGATTAGTAACATTACCACTATGATTCCCTGAAGCGTCAATAGCAAATGTTTCTGAGCTTTCATACCAAATATCAGGGGAGGCATCAGTAGGCTCTGTTTCAAAAGCAATTAAGTTTTCTGCTCTTATTACCTCAAATTTTACTCTAACTCTTGATTCTTTTTTAGTACTTGAGCCACACGCCCTAGTCCCTGAAACAATAAATCTTATTTCACCGGTGTCAGGGTTTTTATACCAACGATAGAAATTAGTGCACAGGGAAGGACTGAGTCCATATGTCACCAACGAAGGATTGTTGCTTACAAGAGCAGGGGAAACGTATACGTTATCAATCTCACAAGCCGCAGGGTCTCCTACTTGGGATGTACCGTCATTTAAAGAACTTTGAATGTTATCCCCCTCCCACCAAGCTATAATGTCAGTATAGTCCTGTGAGGCGGTAAAGGTTTTTTCAATTTCATATATCCTTCTTTCACAATTGTTATCTCCATCTCCGGTTCCCTTACGGATAAACTTAAATTTAAAGCTAATCCGACTACCTGTAGGAATACTGTATGTAGTATAATTTCCTGAAGAATCTGCAACTCCACTTAACCCTTTATAAGCCAATATCGGGTAATCACCTGAATTATTTTCAATGGTTTGCTCAAGGCCCGGAGCAATAACAGCATCTGCCGTTAAAGTGGCATTAAAATCATTAGCCTTCATCTTTAAGTAAACACCTGAAGGAACTTGAAAATTAGTGTCAGTGTTAAGAATAAAGTCAGCTTGCTCTACACTCTTATCAAGCACAGTTGCGTAAACACACTCAGGAAGAGGACCATCTACATCGCATTTTACAATTAAACGAGTACCCTCTTGAGACTTAGCTGCATTCTCACCTTCAACTAAAAAGTATGTATGCGCTGTAATGGGGTCGTAAAAATAAAGACTTGAGTAAATGGTATCATAAGTTTCGGCATCAGGCTTAATGACAAACTTGTAACGTGTAGCAAAATAAGGAGCTACTTGAGATACAGGAATATTTACCTGAATCTTATTCTGAGTAAGAGAGTCTGAGCAAGAAAAGAACGCTGTATTATTAACGCTAGTTAGTGCTGTAGTTGCCCTACTAAACTCATCCATATATACGATTCCAATCTCATACCCTCGATTGCTATGCAAGCTAGTGGGGGATGATACTTTTTGAAAAGAAAGGTCCACAGCCTGAACACTGTAATACTCATAAATACTAGCGGTAGGGCTAGTTTGAGAGTTTACGTATTCCATCGCAGGAAACTGAAACGATATGATGTTAGTGCCTACTGAGTGTGTGGCTGATATAGGCTGACTCGCTGCTGATATACCCGACTCGTATTTAAGCATAGGGGTAGGGGTACCACCCGTAAGCTGCCCCCTTAGTGCACAGTTAACAAGGTCTGTAAACGTAACACCATCGCAAAACGTAGCGTAATCAGCTTCAATATTAGCAGACGTACCAATGGCTGATTGAAAATCATCTGAATTAAAGAGGTCGGTTACGTTGTTAAAGTTCTGTGTTAGAACGTACATGAATGTAACCTCTACCCCCTGTGTAGTTTCTGTAGGAACGGTAGTAGCACCTGTCCCCAATGCAAATGAAGAATGATTAAGTGCTATTGTGAAGCCAATCGAAGACCCTGTGACTAAGTCATTAGCCGCAGGGGTTAGGTCTACAGCTAGTATAGAATTAGGGACCGTAACAGTACTTCCAAAAGTATAGTTGCTTGCGCTTATAACAGAAGATATATCAGACAATCCAATATCATTCCTTACCTCTAGAGTTTGATAGTTTAATTGTAAAGGAGAATTATTTAAATCTACTAAGTCCCAACCCTCTACATAATTACCCATCATTAGACGGTTTCCCATCATAGTTTGAGCCTTAGCCAATAAAGGAACATTATCATATGTCCTTAAAATTTCTTCACTTGGAAGCACAGTATATATTTTACTGTTAGTGAATGAATATTGATAATCTGTATTGTTGGCGTACCCCTGAGTAGACTTGTCAAGTTTCTCAATGACCTTAATAGTGTTGTTCCCTATCTCTTTAAACAACAGGTCAATTCCTTTCACTAAATTATCACCTGAATTAAATGTAATCTGACAGCTATTAGTAGAGTTTACCATACCCTCATTTAGGTATGACTCACTGCTTAATTGAAAAGCATTGGGTATAAAGCTTGGGGCAGACCAAGAGGAGGTGGCTGAATATTCATTGTCCTCATATCGATACCTATAAGCAAAACAAATAAACCTCTCTTCCAAAAAGTTTTCTTCACCACCTATAGTTAAAGGAAGGATAGATGGGGAGTTAACAGGCGGTGCCTTTATAACAAGTATGTCATTCTTTAAGAGAGCGTCATCCACGTAGGAGCCGCTAGGAAGAGGATAGCTTTTTTTAATATTAATCCTACGAGGTGGATTAAAATTATCTGTAAAGAATAAAAGTTCGTCCACTAAATTAATTCCCGTAATTAAATGATTCGGATTAAAATTCAGGGAAGTTTTTCCTGATACATTAGGGTCTGAAGTACTTACTACGTGATAGGTAATTGTTCCATTAAGAGCATTGTATGATACAATTAAATCAATTTTTCCTGTAGGCGAAGGGAACAATGTGGGTTGATGAACAAACCAATAAATAGTTTCGTTCGCGCCATCCTCAAAAGAGCCAAGGCATTGGCTCTGTTGCATTGAAATACCATTGTAACCAAGTTCAACAAGCCTAGTGTTTCCTTCTGAGTTTTCAATACTACCTATGTCGCTTTCAGAAGTTGAGCCTAAACGGATATTTAACGCATCAGTATACTCTCCGTCAGGAACAAGACGCTTATCAAGTGCCTTGTTCATACGCCCCTTCAAGAAGTTTCTAGTTGTAGTAGCCATATTACTTTATCCACTTATCCTGCCCTCGCAGGTTCATTAGCAATTTACCGGGGTCAATACTGCTCATCCGAATCTTTGCATTACGAAGCAATGCAGCTTTCTTTTTTCGTGCTCGATTAACAACGTATTCTTGAACACCGAATTTTGCGTCTAAGATAGAGTATTGAATATAGGCGTATATATATTCCTCAAACATCTTGTTAAGGCTAATCTCTGAGTTTACACCTGCCTCCATGCCGTCTGAAACATACTCAAGAATGCAAAGCTCTCCATTCATGTCGGAACTGAAATTAATCACGCCCGCCTTTTTGTTCATGCTAAAGGTAGGATTGGCATTTGCCGTCTCAGTGTTTAATCCATAACGCGCACCAATCTGATAGTCAAACCACCATCCTCCATCTACATTGTAACCCTCCATACCATCAAACTGAGGATTGTTACTATTTAGGTATATGCTCTTTTTTTGATTCGTAATCCTGTCGTAGTCAATGTCAGAAAACTCAGGTCGAGCAATATTGCCATTAATATCAAAAAGAATATTACACTCGTTATCTTGAAGGTAAGCATCGCTCCAATTGGTCTGAATGTTTTCACTCATAGGACGCAAGACACCATCTTTATAAAGGGACATCCTAACCCAATTAACGTAGTCAGGAGGAAGGACGTATCGTAATGTTTGACACACGCTTAGCTCCAATACTTTTATCTCTTTTAAAGCATCGTAATTAAGTTCTTGGATACCACGCTTGGCATGGAACAGAATCTTATAACGCTCATCGTTATTTACCAACGAATGGTTTCCGCTGTACATCAACAAGAAGTTGGTGACAATATCAGCTAAGCTTATATACTGATAAGAACCCCAATTTTTGTTTTTGGGGTCTGTACCTCCGTTCTCATAATATTGATAATCAGTTATATAAGCCATAATTATTCTGCATTATTAATTGTTTCTTGAGCAGTAGCATACTGAACTACAGAAGTTTCTCTAATTTCCATGCCCGCCATCTGAAGAATCTTATTTACTAAGATATACTCATCATCAACCGATAACTCAAAATCTTGGTAATCAGCTTGACTGCTATCAAAAATAGGTTCTCCCCCTGTTACATTAGTAAATGTCCATTTAGGGGCAAGTGGATACCTAATATACTGAGCCTCTACTGCGGTCAGGGCATTGAAAGTAATGGGGAATACATTAAGAAATGCCCCCTCAAGAACGTATGCGGGATACGTATTGTCAGGTGCTGTCAACAAAGAATTGTTTAAAAGCGTAATCTTACTATGGGTTACCGCTTCCGCCTCTCCTGTAAAAGTTCTAGGGGTTGTAGAGGTATCATAACAAAGAACCTTGTTCAGTAAGTAAAAATCATCTCCCGTGGAAGAAGCCCCTTGTTGGGTGGAGGGGAGGTAAAATTGATTGCCTGTGTTGTGTGGCAAATTTCTTGTAACTGAAAAATAATCAATGACCTCAATAATTTGCTTGCTCATGTTGGCATACTCTGTCCCTGAAGTCCTGCGATTCTCATCATTAATCGCGTTGTTGTAATCTGAAAAGTATTCATCAAACAAGTCCAATTGAGCTTGTTTGGCATACAGATTAAAATCTTGAGGAGAGATATAGCCGTAGTTGTTCTTATTTAGAATTGCAAGAACTGTGTTTCTTACCGAATTAATCATGGGTAAAGGCTTTTTTCAAAGATAGATAAAAAAGAAAGGGAGCCGATTGGCTCCCTTCTTCTCTTGCAATATAAAGTTTCAATGCTTACAATGGAGAAATAGTAAAGTCAACTGAGTTGTTAACGACATCCTGTGGGTTAGCCCACTTTAAGATGTACTGCCAATTGTTTCCGGTATAATGAACCTTATCCGTAGGGTATCCTTTGTTGCAATCATTATCACAAGTTACATGCATCGCATTATTCCAATAGCCATATGACATTTGGAAATTACCCGTAGCAGGGTCGGGCTTTCCAATAACAGCCGAAGGGTCAGGATAGCAAGTAAAAATAGTTCCTGATGAAGAGTGAGTATTAGAAGTCAAATCTGCTGATTGACCCGCAGCAATATCTACCCACACATTAGGCTTGTCTACACCAAAGGTTTTGTGGCACCTCATGTCCGCACCCGTAGAGTTGGTAACCTTCAAAGTTACAGTAACAGGGTCAGAACCCAAATCAATTACTTCAGGACTAGACTCTTGACAAGAGACTAAGGTCACAAAAAGCAAGAAACAATAATATTTATATATACGCATGGTAAATTATTTTTTGGAAAGATACGATTCTAAAGATTGTAAAGATTCTACACCTTCATCCGTAAGGAAGTATTGCTCACACACATGGTAAGGGTCTTCTCCAAAAGGAATGGTGAGCATCTTCTTTTTGTTGCTTGGTGTATTAAACCAAACTTCTTTTTTATCTCTTCGGAAACTCAAGAGTTTATTAGAGAAGAAACTCTTTACATTAGACTGCAATGAAAGATTTGGGTCATTAAGAATTAACAGAAAGTCCTTAGGATTATTTTTTGCAAAAATCAAAAGGTCTCTACGTAACTCTGCAGTGGTTTGCGTTGAAGGGTCAACACCAAATGCAACTCGAATAATATTTTCTACTTGCTCAATATCAAGTTCGCGACACGCAACTAGCGCATCCACTTCTTGATTTAAAGTGTAGACCTCATCTGATGCTTCTTTCTCTGTATTAATCTCCTCAAACTTCTTACCGTTTAAAGGGTGAACAGAAAGAAACTCTTGAAGCAATGGGTTTGTTTTTGAAACAAAAAGCTGACCATCTTCAAATACAATAGGTGCTCGCAATACATTAGAATCTTGCTCGTCTTCAAAAATAGACTTTTGATTCGGAGAGTATCTCAAAACTTTATTAGTAGATGATTCTTCATCCCAATAAAGTAAAGGTCTTCGCTTACTACCTGATGAAGGAATAAAATAAGAAAGGGGGGTGGACTTTGTTGTAAGTCGATAAAACCTATCGACGGGCTTAATTTGCTTAGCCATAATTAATTGAATTTGATTTGATTAAAAAAAAGGGGTGGGGGTTTGAACCCCCACCCCTTCTAAAGATTACTCCTCAAAGATAAAGAAGTTGTTAGCACCCAAAGTGCAAACTGCTCGCTCTGACAAGAAGTGTACCTCCATAGCATCCAAAGATGAGTTAGAAGCTCCTCCTGCTGAACCTGTAATCCAAGTCTTGTAGCGACGGTCTTCAGTCTCTGAAGCACGATAGCGGACATGGAGGAAAGGTCGCTTAGCATTCTTACCTAAGATTTGGTCATACACTGAAGTAGAACCTGCAGGAACCAACAAGCCGTTAATACGACCTGAACCTGCTCCTGTTGGAAGACCACCACGCATTGTTGGGTCATTCAAGTACTTCCAATCTGACTTGTAGAAGTCATAGCCTCGACGGAATCCTGTGAAACCGAGATTCAAAGCCATATCCTTATCGTTGTCGAAAAGACCATACGATGTACCACCTGCTCCGTAAGAGTTTTGAGCAGCCAACATATCATCGATATCGAATCCGAAGTCACGGTCAACGAAAACTACGTTTTCTTCAATCGCTCCCTGCTTATCCAATCGACCAATGATGGTGTCCCACTCTGCCAAAACAGCAGGGTTACCTCCATTGTAGACATTACCCCGGTTATTTACAACGTAGAATACACCTTCAGAACCCTTGTTACCTACACCTGAAGCTACGCCTGCTGCAATAGCGGCAACACCACTACCTGCTGCTGCAGGAACTGCTTCAATCATAGCTGTCTCCAAGTAGTCATCAAAACGCAAACGGGTTTCGTGCTCAGACTTCAAGTACCACAGGTATCCTGTTGCACCATTTTCTGTAGTCACTTCTACCCATCCGATTTGCGCCATATCAGAACCTGATACTGCGTACTTGTCCTTGATGATAATCGGAGAGTTGTCGAAGATGTTGTCATCAGACTCCAAAGAACCGCCCATTCCTGCTGTTCCTTTTTGGAACTCAGAACCGTAGATAAATACAGTACGAGTCAAACTATTTGCACCTACCTGACCGGCTGCTTCGTAGTAAGCTACAGCAAAAGTACCTGCTGTCGTATCTACTGCAGTTACAATAGCCTTGTTTTCACCTGCACCTGCGTTATCAGAGATAACAACAGTTTGACCAACGCGAATAGCGATGGAACCTGTACCGGGGCTAAGCGTGTCGCTTACAGTGATAGTAGCCGTATCAGCGGCTGCATCACCGTCAGATGCACAGTTAACGTACTTTGTGTGGAGACGACCTTGCTCTGCCCACTTGATGAGGTCAGAGTTAGAGGGCATCTCTGCACCTACCATACGAAGGAAAGAGGCGATTGTACGATTGCCATATCGTTCGAATTCCTTTTCATAAGTATCAGGAAGATACTGATTTAAGAAATCGAAATTTGTAATGTAGTTGCTTTGAAGGGCAACCTGTTCTGCACTAGGTTGTAGTGCGAATGTTGGGCTTGCATTTACTGAACCTGCCATATTTTCTAATTTTTAAAAGTTATGTTCTATTTCTAGAACTACGAATTTTTAGCCCCTTCCCCGAAGATGGAGAAACGGCCCTTACCTGCATCCCGCCTTTACTAGCAGCAACTTGGGGAACCGAACGGTCAGACATATTTACATTCTTAGTCTTTTTCATAAGGTCATCCACAGCTTCAGCTTTGCCTTGCTCATAAAAGAACTCAGCAAATTTTTCGGGATTCATCGCCATTGCTAAAGAACGGTGGTAATCATGAGCGTTAGTTAAAAGACCCTGCTCATCCGTGTGTTTTTGAATCCACGGCATAGGAGAGTCCTGCAACTTTCTTAACTCATCTTTATCCGCAGGAGAATAAACTAAAGACCGTTCACCAATGTTGAATTCAAAACCTTTGAACTCTTGGTTGAACACTTGATTTGTTTTGTCCACAAACCAATCTCTTCGACGTTTAATTTCGTCCTGCTCGTTTTTAGCGTTAGCTAAATATTGCTTATAAGCTTGGTACTCATCAGAGGTGTTAAGAGAAGAATCCCCAACTGACTCAGCAGGAATTTTGTATTTCTCTTTAGCTTCTTCAAAATAGCTTTTTGCTTTAGCAACTATTTTCTTTTGTTTCAATCGAGTCTTCTTAATGAAGTCCTCGTCATCTAAATCTTCATCATACAGATAATCTTGAAGCATAACCTCAAGGTCATCATCATCCATGCCCTCCTCCATCTCCGTCTCTCTTAAATAAGCAGCTATCATTTCTTCACTAGAAAGTGATGAGTAGTCCTCATTTAACTTCATAAAATCCTGTATACCTCTGCCTGTTTCTTTTTTGTATTTAAAGAAAGCAGCCATCTCTTCATCCATATCTCCGTTGTCCTCACGCGCAGCCTTTAAATCCTCAAGAGAATTAATCTCAATACCCAACCTAGACTTAATTTCATTTACTAAGTCCTCCTCTTTAATTCCTTCAGTAACCTGCTCTTCAACTACCTCCTCCTGAACGGCCTCAACCACAGGCTCCTGCCTTAGGTCAATCTTATCTATTCCACTTTCTTCACTCTCAGGAGAGTCTACGTATTTAGCTTCATGAACTTCAAGTAGTTCATTTTCTACTTCCTGAATAGATTTCTCTTCTTGCACCTCTACTGCTTTAACTGTGATACCTTCCATTAGATTTAATTTGTACGAAAGTAATTAATTTATTACACTTATCGTGGACTGAATTCCGCCAAGTCAAAACCGTCTAGGCTATCCTCGTTAGATTCAAATGATATAGCGGGTAAATTATTTTTTCGCTGATTTATTAATTTAGACTGTTGCGTATTCTGCTGACTGATACGCTGTGACTTAGCATCTTCTCTTTGAGTCTCTCTTGACTGCAATTGTGATTCAAGAACATCTTTCAATTGCATTTGATAGTTGAACTCTTCAGCCATCAACTGACTCTTTAGTTTAGCTTCAGCTTGCTGCTTTTCTATTTCAAAAGCAATCTCTGCCTGCTTAAGTTGCATCTTGCCTTGAAGCTCCATCTGCATCTTTTCCATCTGAGCTTGCTGTGCCGCTTGCTGAGATTGTAAGTTTTGCTGAGCTTGAACCGCTTGTTGCTGCATAGCCATGCGCTCTTCACGTTCTTGCTTAGAAATTCTTTTAACTTTCAAGAACTGATTGGCAAGCTTAAGATTTTTAATCTCTCGTATATCAATAGCATCTTCAAGGTTTATATCTCCTTTAGAAAGAGCCATTTGAATATTTTGCTCAAGCATAGCTTTCTGCTCTTCATCAGGGGTAACCTCAATAAAGATTCCAAAATCATATATGTACAATTCATTCATGTCTTTTAGAACAGACACATTGTACTTTCCTATCTGATTAATAAACTCTTCTTTAAAGTCTGCATACTCAAGTATGTCCCCGATACGATAGGTCAACCCTTCGGCTAGAGTCCTAAATATGTAAAGGCTTGCGTCAAGGATATGACGAGTGGCCGTATTAGAATTAAGAGCTGCTAATTTTTGAACTCCTACCAAAGAATAAGGGTCGGGTGTAGAGCCATCGCGAGCTTCATTAAGACCCGTAACATCACGAATCATCTGTAAGTAGTGATTCATGTTTTGAACTAGCATCTGAGCTTTGCCTGAGGCACTGCTTGATGTAAGCTGTTGAATAGGAACACGCCCTTGGTTGTATTCACCCTCTTGGGTATAGCTACGTCCGATTACACTACCCGTTTGAAAAAACAAGCGGAGAGCATCAGAAGGATTGTAAGCGTTCCCTGTCCCTAGGTCTACTTCATTTAAACCATCTGCATCGATATATACACCATCAGGTACAGTACGAGATATTACCTGCTGTAGCTTAAGGTGGGTAATCTGAATTAAGTCAGCAAATGGAATCATACGTCGAGTCAAAGACTCAATAACACCCTTATACATTCGAGGTGCGCAAGCTACATAGTTGGGTAAAGCATGCTGTGAGGCAGACTTTGGTCTTACCATGTTCTCAGCCATCTCCCACTTTAAAAGGATATTAGTACCCATAACCATAACACCATCATACCACACGTCAATGGTCTTCTCAAGCTTTTCAAACTTTCCATCCTGCATCATTTCTTCAGGTGGGTTGAATTGGTCATCTTTCTCAATGACTCGCTTGTTGTCTCCGTCTACCTTTTTCTTATAGACAATCTTCTTAGTGGTCTTGTAGTTAAAGTACATGACCGTGGTTGTATCGCGATAGAAGATATCGTTATCGTAATACTGAGCCACATTATAATAGTCGTACCAATTTTGTCCGGACTTTGATATAACCTCTAAGTCTTCTTTAGTGAGGGTAGGGTCAATCTTTAGCAGCTCAATTACCGGGAGAGTTTTTATCTCACCCCAATAAAAGCAATCTTTAAAGTAGGGGTCTTCTGTATAACTGTAAACCACATTAGCGGGGTCTACATACTTAACCTCTACACCGCTGCCTTTTAAAAACTCTGTCTTAGCAACTGATATCCCTAATACAGTAAGGTCATAGTCAAGACGCTTCCTTAAATCATCATAGTGATTCTCCGCTAGAATTGTGCTAACAGCTTCTTCCTCAGCAATCTCAATAGCAGGCTTGTACTTAAGCTGCATAAAAAGCTGCAATTCCTCATCCGTACTTGGAAGCTCATCAGACGGAACCACAAAAGGGTCTACGCCACTGCCCTTTTGAATATTCTCAAGGAAAGGCTTAGCTACCATTTGACTCTCAATCAAGTCTTGAAACGCGCTGCGTTTAGATTGAGACAATGCGTCTTGAGCATAAGCCTTAACCTTAAACAATCTCTCAGACATTCCATTAACTACGATGTCTACAAACTTGGGAAGAATAGGAACAGGAGTCCAATCAAGATTGAGGTAAGACAAGTCACCATCAATAGCTAACTCGTTTTTATATTTCGCTACAGATTGTTCTCCACGCGCATACAGTCGCAGGCGGTTAAAATCTTTCCATTGATTATAAAATCTGCACTGATTGCCGTCCTTCTTAAACCATTCGTACTGAATAGCTTGACCTATCTGCAACCCAAATTCATCCGTAGCTTTTTCAGCGTCAGAAACAAATTGACTTGGAAAGCCTGTAGATGAGATATTTATAGTGACTTCCTTCATCGTATTTTTTTAATCCTTATCTTACTAACGTTTCCTTCGTTACTGTACTGAGCGAAGTTAACACTAATTTTTCTTTGTTTTTGCTGTGGCAAATAGATGTGTTTTTGAGTAGCCATAATAGCTAAACCTGAGCTAATAGTTGCATCAAACGCTGTTCGATTGCTTATGTCAAACTTAGCCCAATCCTCAAGAGTTCTTACAAATGGCATCATACCCATTTCATCGGACGGTCTAAAGTCCCCATCTAAATCTAGACCTACGTATTTTTCAATGTAAGACTCAATAGCAGAGGCGTGAGCTTGCTTTACATCTTCACTTGAGTTAGGTATACCACCAAGCTCTTTTTCTGTTTTAGAAAGTTTGGTAAATGGTTTGTCAGGACGGTTCATACAGAAACCCCTGTATCCCCTATTTTTAAAATGATACAACAGCCTAGGCTTATTGTTCTCAATCAAGATGGGCATACCGTAAAAGACACACGCCATGAGGACATCCTCAAAAAATATCTCAGCAGTCTGAGGACGAGCTACATATTCTAAAAAGAACTCATTGCTAGGAGCCTCTTCCATGCTAAACTTAGTGAGACCGTGCAACGCTCCGTTAGAACCACCGCCCCCAACAACGCCTGATATGTCATAGGAGTCACATCCAAACGCCCCTATGTGCTCATTGCCCGGATACTTAACGCCCCTTTTGTCTATGACGTTATTTTGAAGAGGACGTGACGGAGTCCATGATATGTAAAACCTACCTCTCTTATCAGGATAGAACCTGACCGTGGTATCCTTGTGACCATTCTCCCAACCAAAAGAACCGCGTGTTACATACTGTTCTTTTATTAAAGACTCTGAATAATCTAACTGCTGATAAATCTTTGTAAGGTTAAACAACGAAGATTTGCTTTCATCTCTAAACGCATGAGATTCAGTTCTAGGAAACTGCCTATAAAATTCGTTAAGAGCATCGGGGTCATTCTTCAATGAATCCACCTCAGCTTCCCAATAATCAATCGCACCATTTCTAATGGGCCTATCGTCGATACCCCTTACTTCTTTTTTAGGGGCTTTTAATACAGGATGTCCGTAACGGTCAATAAATCCTTCCATGTTGTATTCCATAGGAATAAACAAAGAATACATACCGCTCTTAGTTTGACCGTTTGCATTTCTACTTTCTAGATTTGAATCCTCATAAAGTTTTTTGAAATTGCTCCCACCCTTGCTTAAAGCATTGGAGGTAGAACCCATTAGGCACTTGCCTATAATACGGCTACCCAATCTTAAACACGTCTTGGTTACTCTCCAATTGTTTAAGATGTTGTTGGGCTTTACCCACTTACCACTCTCATCATGAACAAGGAGTAAAAGCTTTTCCCCGTCATATGAGTTATCGTCCGTATTCTTCCAATCGATAGTAGTGTCGAGACCATCTAGGTCTTGAGCAGCTACCTCATGCATATTCTTTTTCGTAATCTTAGATGCAGGAATTCTAAAGGCTAGTTCTGTTTTAGGCTTATCCATACCATCCTGAATAGGCTTGTAGAAGAATGGTAACCTGTTAGCTATAGGAACCACCTTATCCGTAAACATCTTCTTTGCGTCAGAACCTGTCTTGGAAAGTATTCCAACCCTTGAATCTTTTGCGAGTGTACCTGTGTTTACACATTCTGATGAACCCATATAAGAGAATCCTGAGCGTCTTATTTTTAAATAAGACATTCCAAAACATCTGTCGTCAGCTTTACATGCCTCCCAAAAAATATAAAAAATTCTATTGGCTTCTCTAAAATCAGGATATCCTACATCAATAGATGCCCACTGCAGGTACATGTAATGAGCACCTGTTATATAAGTAGGAACTCCTTTGTTTATGAACCAATGTCCATTTTCTCTAGAATCAAACTGTGTTTCAATGTAATCTATCCATTCATTCTTAAATGAAGAAGGCATGTCGTTCCACTGAAAAATAGATTGTATCCTCTGCAAAGACTTAGGGAGTTCGTGACGAATCCAATAATCCGGCTCAGGAGATAACCCCCTAGGGGTTGGAGGCAACGCAATGTCTAACCCCGATACATTTATGATGTCACCAATCTGACCTGTCTTAGATATTACAACAACTCCATATTTTTCGTTGTATCCGTAATGCCAAGTCTTGGCCCTATTTTTATTCGCAACAACGGCCCTAGGAATAAAATCCTTATGCTTTGTGTACAGCTTATTTTTTAGCTCGTTGTTCTGCAAATCCCTGCTTGCTATCAGTTCTACTTGAGTCTCCGGTAAGCAAGTTAAGCTCTTCTTGCTCTGTTTCTATCTTATTAAGGATATCAAACGCATCAAAGATGCATAGTTTTTTAGTAGCCGCTGCATTTTTTAAACGGTCTGCAGCTAATTCATCTTCAGGGTCAGGCTTAATAATATCTTCTTTTGCGACCTTGACAAGCTGTTCTACTGCCCTGTAACCTGCAGCAATTACTTGCTCCTTCAATGATTTAGAGTTCATAGGGAGAAAGTAATTTGGTGGTCATAAACCCTATAAAGCTTTTCATCGTCTACTAAAAACTCATATTCTGATTCAGGCGTGAAAGAAACTGCATCCCCCTCCTTAATCCCGTTATCAATTAAATATTGATTGGGATACTTCATGATTCCCATAAGAGGTTCTTCCGAAGATGGTTTAAATATGTAAGAATTGTCCGAGGGTACGGGCTTTACAAAGCAATATCTATCATGAGCATGCCAAGCTCCATCCTTCTTGTACATAAAGAACTGCTCATTATCTATTAAAAAAAGCTCTTCCCATAAATGACTCTTACCGCTTTTTCTTTTCCCTGAGATGTCATTATAAAACTTAAATACATTGTGGTGAACCAAAAGGATGTCTCCTTTTTCAATTGGTCCATTGTATTCTAAGGGAACTGACTGAACTACGGCTAAACGGTTAGAGGCTTTATGGTTTTCCTCAGAGGTACTTGTAACAATTTCAACTTCACCCATAACCTTGGTGTTGTCGTAACGTTTATTTCCAAAGGGCGTAGCTATAAAACAAGTTGGTGATTGCATTAAAATTCAAGATTGTATTCAATGGCTATAGGCATTGTATCTCTAAACTGTTTCCATAAAAAGATTTCATCTTCTCGCTGAATCCAAATAAATATACACCCATCATCTTCCTGACGGATATGGTGTATATGATAGCTACCTCCCAATACGTCTTGACCTACTAAGTAATGAAGTGCTCCGCTTTTAGCATCAGGGCCGACTGATATCTTGCGGATGTCACTTTTCATTTACCGCACTGCTACAACAGTAGCGTTTATGCTGTTACATACAACACTTCCTATGGAACTAGACTTTACAAACACTTGGAAATAATCCGCTGTGGTTGCATTCTGAATAGTTTGAATGGAAATGTTATTATTTTCAGTAGTAGCAGTTCCCTGCTGTGTGTCAGCTAGTGCAACTCCATTTTTATAAATCAAAAACGTTAAGTCAGATAACGCATTTCTAGTAGATACTACAAACGTAATAAGAAAAGCATTAGTGGTAGCCGGAGTGGTTCCTGTATATGTCAACCTATTGGTGGCAGCAGTCCATTTAGAAGCCGACCCTTCAGTATATACATTAGCGAGAACCACATAAGTGTCTGCGGCAGCAAAAGTTGTAGTGGTAGGAGTAGTAGAATACCCATTAACATGCCCTGAACTAATAGCAAAAAGGCTACCAACAGTGTAGTTTTTGGTAATGTTGCTGTCTTCAGCATCAGTTCCAATCACATAATCAGCAAGGCTGACGGACGAATCAATAGGGTATGTACTAATCTTAGCCATTTTCTTTAGGTTTTATTTCTCCCGTTTCAATATTCAAGGTAATGTCTTCTCCATACTTTTTAGTTATAGATTTTTCTACCTCAGAGAATTTATCTTTTAAACCCTTTAGCAAAAGAATAGCCTCGGATTTTTGAATTTCAAGGTCTGCAAGGGAAATCTTACCTTGGTTGATTTCCTGAAGAGACGTTCGCAAACTCTGAAGTTCTTCAGAGGTGAGCTTGGTAGGCTTGATTTTTTTAGCCATTTTAAATTAGATTAAATTAGAATTAAGGCAAAGATACAACTTTACTTCCTACGGTTTTTACCGAGAACTACAGCTTGTAAAATTCGCTTCATAACATTAACGACTTTGTCGTCTTTCTCTGTTTCGGTTAAAGCAGTGACAGTTCCTGCTGCAGTAATCAAGGCAAGGGCGAGACTTGCCCAATTTTGTACTAGAAATTCCATAGCTTATTTGTTTAGAAAGCCGAACTTCTTTTCTACTGAAAAAGAAGGACAAGCTTTAGATGAATATTCGTTGTGTCCGTGAACACTTAAGTAACCAAATGTAAGTCGTAAACTTTTAACTAGTTCAACAAAAGATATCTCTTGCTCAACAGTCATAGTGTCTTGAGGAACTAAATCCTTGTCCACTCCTCCAACATAACAAACCCCAATAGAGTCTTCGTTTTCTCCCGATGTGTGAGCACCTTGAATAGAAACAGGGCGGCCAATCTCTGTTAAGCCGTCAATATGAATTACATAGTGGTATCCAATATCTGACCATCCATTACCCTGAGGGGGAGGGTCTGTATGCCACTTACGAATAGTATCCACACTTACCTCTCTACCTTCAGGGGTAGCAGCGCAGTGTAATATGATACGGTTTAAATCCCTCATTGAATTCCTTTCTTGGCAAGCAAAAGTTTTATTTCATTCACACCATCAAGCAAAACATCTAAGCTTTGCTGAACTCGTGTTTCTTGCTTTTCTAAAGAATGCAATCTGCTTTTTACTTTAGTGAGTTCGTTTTCCATCTTCACATAAGTTCCGATTATCCCACCAACTGCACCCACAGCTACACTAATCAGTTCGTAATTCATGGCATTAAGGAAGTTATATATTCTTTGTCTCTTTCTGAAAGCAAACCATCTTGGTCATGACTTAATTGTGTTGCAATCAATACGGCATCGCAATACATTTCGCCCGTTACGTGCAGAATATAACACTCCGCTGAAGTTGCGTTTACTGCTGCCGCTATTTGTTCTTTAGTGTAGTGCATTACCCAAAAGTTTGAACTGTATTT
>JGI24006J15134_10000137_pt1 | contig 59774 bp, 45 predicted proteins | sample LinPmetageLP53_FD_15134 | JGI IMG/M metagenome (IMG submission 15134)
GTTTTCTAGGATTTGTGAATGATTTTAAGTCTTGTGCGTCTGCCAATTTCGCCACACCGGCAAGATATCCCACACTGTAGCGTTTACGTTCGCTACTGTTGTAACACATACTAGGAGTGTATGTTGTGTGGTTTAAGGTCATACTGTTGATGGGGTTCAGGCTAGTGGGTGCCTGTTGGGAAGATCAAGGAAAATCAGGTATTTCTGTGCAAATTCTGTGCAATCAGTCCTCATCATCGAGATCCTTGAGATGATTGAGGGATTGAGATATTAAGCTGTGCTGAGTCACTTGAAGGGTGGAAATCAACTCACCAATCGAAAGTTTTTTTGCATACATTTCTATCAGGTTTTCGAGACCTGAAGCGAAGTCTTCAAAATCCCCTTCAAAATCTTCTTGTGGATTAATCCGATTGACCATCACTGCGTTTTTCTTTGCTTACATCGAGGACGATTTTTGCAGTCTCGTCTTTATCGAACATGCTGCCCTCTGCGAGCATTCCCCAACTCTTAAACCTGGAATGCAATCTCTCGATAATCTCGTCAGTAGTTTTAGCTTTATTTTCAGTTTCCATTTTCGCGATCTATTCGTTCTCGATTTTCGAGCATTTCATCAGCTCTCCTGAATGCTTCCAGCAGATCTGGTGGAGTCTTTGACGCATCCGGTTTTGCGAATTTTTGTGCGCCTTCCACCAATGCTTTAAGGTCCATACCTTCAAATTGTTTAGGATCTAGCTTCATACTATCGGTTATACGTAACAGGCTTTTCTTCCAATGTCATCCTAATTCCTCGCATATTTCTCAATGAATCGTTCAGTTCATCAAGGGATTTTTGCGCCTGTTTTGACAGTTTCCGTTTTGTTGCCAAAGCTACTTTAGCTCTACTTTTAGCAGCATCCGTTTTTGAATTAGTCACTCGCAGTTTAGCAGCATCCACTTGAGCGATCATCTTATTCAACTTGCCCCTGGCACGTTCAATCTTTCGGCCCGATCCTAGAATCTTGTCCACCAGATCAACTCTTCGTTTTCGAGTTGCAGCAGGCATTAATAGATCCTCTGCATCAAACTCAAGTGAGTTGAAAAAGTCCTCTGACGTAGAACCTAGAACTGCATCTTTAAGCTTTAAGGTTCCATCACCTTGCTGCTGCATCGAGTAAAGGTAATCCCTGAAATCACCAAAATCTTCAACCCTACTCCAACCCTTCTGCGCCCAATTACGTTTTTCGGCAAACCACATAACTGCCTGAAGATCATCGGGACTCATCTTGAACTTATCCCCATACCTTTTTGCAATTTTTGTGGTTGCTGCCTCAAACGCATCCTGGCCAAAATAAAAGTCTGAGTTTTTGACGCCAGACTCAGCCATAGGTTGAATCCTCCAGGGTCCAACCCCTTTGTCATATCCGATACGTCTAAGTAGTCGTGCTGCCCAAACGTCAATTGTTGCAGTGGTCCTGGTCCCTTTGAGGTTGCCTGTAAAGTTTACTGCTTTAGGCGCATCAGTATCTCGTTCCCAGACACCCTCAACAATTTGAAAAACTCTATCGGTATGAACTCCGTATTTGCCCCCATTCTTCCTGACCGGAATTGCTCCTGCATCAAACAACGCGACATTTAAAAGATCGTGTGGAGTGATTTTTTTGGCGATCGATCGTGCCTTTAAAACGGATCGGTCGTATTCGTTTTTCGATTTATTACCGGACTCAGCTTTTGCATAAGATTTAATAAATCTGTTTCTTGATTGAGTGGATTTCCATTTGTATTCAAAAACCAAATTTCCATCTTTGTCAGTCTGCTGAATTTTATTTCCTTTAGCGTCTTTATCAAACTTACCTTTGGTCTTGCTCCAAACAGGAATTTCAGTTTGAAAGATAGATTGAGCGATCAATGATCCGTTTTCATATGCTTTAAAAGTTTTATCCCTTGCATTGACATACTTTTTCAATCCACCTGTTTTCCAGCGATTGAATAGATCTATAGCGTAAAGAAAGTTTTGCTCTACAGAAGTGTTTGGGGATGTCCCTCCCAGAAACTCAAGGAAGATATGCCTGTCAGAATCATTCGGTATAAGTTTACCAATGTTTTTAGCAACACCGCTATACCAACCAATCGCAGAAAGAATGTCAGGGTCATCTTTCCACTGCCCAAAGTCTTCAGCAAATGCGTCTGAATACTGATCAACGATCTTATCGTAAAGCTTCTGTTGACGCTCACTAAGTTTGTTTCGTTTATCCAGCTTTGAAGTATTCAGGCTTTTAATAATTGCCTGCAAATCTTTCGTTGCTTGAACAGTATCCCCAGCGTCATCGATAATTGACTGCACTAAAGGCGAATCCAGGAAATCATAATTCTTTTTGAGAACCTTTGGTTTGTCTTCCTTTTCATAAATAATTTCTCCTTTTTTATTGCGGTCGTAAACAAGGTCCATCGTCGCATCATCCATACCAGGAGCATCTCCTTTGGTTTGATGCTTTCTCACAGCAGTCTTTATTCGGTTAACACCAACGTCAAATACTGCACGTTCAAGGTCTCCCATTCCCTCGATAATCTTCGATCGGTCATCAGCAGTTGGTCGATCAAAGGTATCCATAATAACTTTTTCAACTCTAAAGCCAGAAACTTTATGCTTATCGATTATCGATTTAATATTGGCAATGTTTCGCTCTAACTCACTAACCATCCTTCCGTTGCCCTCATCATACCATTGATCACCAATGAACATGCCCTCAGATGTCTCTGTGTATCCTGTTAAGAAACTATTACCGTCTTCATCCTTGAGTTGATATAGGTCTGTAAAAAATGCTTTCTTCTGATCCGCAGTTAAATTCCCTGTTCCAAACCTGACTGCATTGTATTTTTTAACATCCGTTGCATTCATTTCATCAACGGTTGGTCTTCGGATAATGTTTCCACCCTCCTGGTCCCAGGCTAGACTCAAAGAGTCCATTACCAGTTTGCCCTGGCTAACGTCTCCTTTGACAGAAATGACGATATTAGGCGCAACAGTGATTTCACCACTCATCTCATAACCACCTTGCCCCACCTTCATGCTTGTGACCTGAAGGTCCACACCTACTTTTTTGAAAGCAGCATTTAGATCACTACCTAAGTTTTCGGCAACAGTTTCAGTCATTGCCTGTTCTCCGATTTTATTTATAACTTCCTGGATTCTCTTTGCTTCAGGAGCAACTCCGGTAGTGATTACCTCGATCGGGATTTCTTGTTCTCTGACCTTTCTTGCGCTTGCATCGGGATCTCCCATAAAGGAGGACCGTTGCGTAGGCATGCGGTTAAGCTGGACACCTAGATAAGATCCAAAGTTGATCTTCCCGTCATGATCGGAAATAGACAGGTTCTGCATTCGATCAAGCCTGAAGGATTTTATGATCCTGTTTCGATCGACCAACTCCTGAAACATGTTAGGGTTGATCGCTTCCTGATCCTTCTTTTCAAAACCCAGAAAACGCATAAGCCCATCTCGTTTCTGAGTGACCGTTTGCAGGTCTGCGGTGGTGTTACCCTTCCCACCTAGTGCATCGATCCCAGACTTGCCCTCAGACAGTCCTGAGAGGTATAGCCAGAGGTCTTGCAGGAACAGTTCACGTATTGGATTGTGAGATAGATCTACGTCCGCATCCTTTCCTCCATACTTTCTGTAATCCTGCCTCCATATATCAAATACTTTTCCTCGTTCCGATTTGAAATCTGCTTTTTCAAAACGATCCAGGCGTGACATTAAATCGTTCATGTCGATGCCTGTGACTCGAAAGTTTTTTCCCGTTTTTGACATTTCAAAAACCATCGGAACCATCTGCCTGTAAGACGTTGTAATGTCCGGTGTGATTTTTCCAGTTTCAGTGACCTGATTATACACAAACTCAGCTATGAATCCCGAATCAGTTGTGCGCCCCTTCATACGGTCATTTAAACGCATGATCGTGTCTAGTAAGTGAGGAGTGATAACTCTTTTGCTGGTAGCAATCATTGCGTCGATCGCTTCTTGTGTGAAGTAATCGCCACTGTAGGATTCATTTGAAAGTTCCTGAAACCTCGACAAGTGCATACGACTTTCGCCTGACTGTGCAGAAGAGTCGATAGCCTCTTTTACAATCTTCGCACGTTCAGCGTCATGCTTCTGTCTCTGCCTTTTGTTGAGGAATCTATAGCGTCCATTGCGTATAACTGGATCACCATTTTCATCACGAATAATGTCAACGGTTGGAAGGAAAGATGACAGAATATCTCGACTGTCCTTTGAGTTGATTTTAGCAAGGTTCCATTTGTTTCCGATTACATCGGTAATGGGATCATCTGTTGCCCTGATGTTCTCTCTTTTCTTTTGTAGTATTTCCGAAATGTTTGAGAAAACCCTACCATCATTAAGTTTAAGAGGTGTGCCGTCTTTGATTAAGCCCATTGACTTAGCCATATTCCGCACTGCATAGAGTCCTAAACTGTTTCTAGCCAACAGCACGTTGTTAACAATGCCTCTCGCTAAAGAACCTCCTAGACCATTATAGAGGTTGCGCTCATAACTTCCCTTTGTTCTGAATTTCAGGTTGTTAACCTTACCTGCACGTATGAAAGATTCGGGATCAAACTCCTTAAAGAAATAGCGCATTGAGTCAGCGTGTATTTCGTCTCTTGCTACCAGAAATTTTTTCTCAGCGGAAAGCGATCGATATTCTTTTTGCGTAATATCATCCAATCCGTTTACGTAGTTTTCGAAGAACGAATCAACCCAATCCTTGTTTAAAAGACCTTCGTAATTAAAAGCGAGAACTTCCTTTCCTCCTTCGGCTTTCACCACACGATCGCCAAACAATAACTTGTCCTGGACCTGCAAGGAGTCTTGCACTTCAGGCATCTTCATTATCGCATGACCTAATTCATGCGCCAGTGCTTCTCTCTTATACTTCTTTTTATCGGTGTTGATTAACACTGTGTTTCGACCACCACTGCTGACGTAATTCACGCCACTGGTGTCACCGAATCTTTCACCTCTGAGTTCACCGAATTTTTGGTATTGCTGATCGTCCAAAAAGCGAACATCAAGGTTGCCTTCACCGTTGCGAAAGTGACCGTTTTTAAACATGTAGGATAGACCAGCGAAAAACTTTTGGTCTTCTCTGCTTCCTTCAGTGAATGCTTCAAAGTTGATCAGGTCATCAGGGTCCAGTTTTACTTTGAAATCATCAACGAAGTTTGAAATCTGTTGCCTGTTTTTCTCTTTGCTGAAAATGATTTCAGAAGATAATTCACCAAAGGGACCAAACATAGCACCACCTGCGATAGAGCTTGCAGCAAACTCTTCATCAAAGGATAGCAATCCTAATGCACCACCAGTTGCAGCACCTTTGGAAATGCTCTTTCCCGTCTTGTAAGCAGGGATCAGGAGACCTCTGCTCAACGGGTTCTTTGCCATCGCATCAAACATGCTCGCCAGGTCTCTAGCACCAGGTCTTACAGATGAATCCCTTGCTATGCGATCAAGTGCTGATGGCAGGTTTTGGCGTTTGCTCTGCAACTTAATTTGTGAGGATAGTTCCATCGCATCATCCGCAAGATTGGATGCCTGGTTTATTTTTTTGCGAAGGAAACCGATCTTGCCTTCGGTAGGGATATCAACTTCGACCGGCAGTCCCTTTGTTGTTTTTGGCAGGTTTGCTTTGACTGCTTCAAAACCTTCACTGATAAATTCAGTTGCCCCTTGCAACGCTTTAACAGATCCGGTGACAGGAAGTTTAGCTACTGAACCAACAGCACCAAACAAAGCATCTTGCATCTGACCTGTCTTGACTGCTGCATTAACCAAACCTCGACTGACAATGCCAGACTTGCCTCCCTTGATTGCTGCTCGTGCCATTGCTCTTGCTGCTGTTGATGCACCGAATCCAGCAACCATTCCAGGATCAGCAAACAGTGTGAGACCTTCTGCAATCGTGTTGTCAACTAGTGCGGATGGAAGGTATGAATAGTTCGCATCACCCATCATCTGCTTCGCACGATGCTGTTCAATTGTCCTCTGCTGCCTAAACCAACCTCTTGAAAATGACTTAATCGTTTCAGGCAAATTGTGGTATTGAGTCGCAGCATCTCCAGGCAACACTTTAAGTCCCATCGTTGCCATACCTGAACCAATTCGCATCAACAGATCAGCGGTGTCTGTTCCTCCTCTGGCCAATGCTTCGATGGCAGTTCCAGGAACCTTTTTTAATTCGGTGTTCGGCACCGCAGCAACTGTTTCCTTAATCTGATTGTAGATACCAGAGAATGCTTCAGGGAGTGCTTCAAACATTTCCTCAATATCAAACCCATCTTTGATTTGTTGAGCAATGTAATCATCGAGTTCCTCGTCATTGGGATCGTAAAACAGATCTCTATCGATTATTGATAGACTAGTATCTACTGCGTCATCACTGGCAGATCCAGGTGTGTGTGATCCTTGCAAGATCATACCTCTGGGCGAATCCCAAATGCTTACTTTTTCACTCATCGAAATATTAAATTATTGTAAGTTTACCGATTTAAAAAAGCCCCACCTTTAGGTAGGAATATGTTTGCAGGAGTCTGCGATCCTAATGTCACTCTCGCATTCATCTGCTTATTTCGTCGCATCAAGTCTTGCAGTTGTCTCAGTGAGTTTTTATCACCTTGTTTTGCTCTCGATAAAAGACCTGCAAAATCTTTTGAATTATTACCTTCAGCAGCAAAGGCCAATTCAAGATTGCTTTGTTCCCGTTTGCTGGGGAACTGATACTGTTTATTTCTGAAAAAATCACCACCACCAGGTCTTGACTCAAATAAGGCTCTAGGTGCATTTAGCAGGTCAGGCAACGCATCATTTGCTTGCGATGATGATTGATCTTGAGCAGTGGCAGCATATGAAGATTCTGTCTGTGAATCGTAAGAAACATCACCCTGATCACTAGAAGACGGTGAAGCGTCTGCTTGCTCTGGTGTTGCTGTTGTTAAGCTTTCCTTAACCTCTCTCTGCATCTGCATTAAAGTTGATTCAAGGTTCTTTGGGTTTGCTATCTGATAATTATAAACCTTACCTGTGTCGGGCCTTTTAAGACTAATGGTTCTTCCAGGAATGATCCTGCCTTCTCTGGCAAGTTTCAGACCTTCGGAAATGCTCATAGGAATTCTGGGTTGCAGTTCAGCGTATGAAGGCAAAAAGCCAGACACGTTTTTTCCGCTTTTTGCTAAAGTCCCAAAGTGATCATCCGCTTTGTTTCTGACAGTATCCAGCAGCATGTTGCTAAGGATAATGTTTGTATCAGCAGGTGTCCTAGGATCTGCAAGTAGCTTTTCGTAACGCCTTATATCTGCATCTGTCAGAACACCAACCTCACCGAATACACCTCTCGCAAGATCTGTTACCATCATTGAAAGTTGATTTCGGAATGCAGCAAGATCTTCTTGTTTTCTGCCACTAGGACTTATGAACTCCTTAAGACCTTCCCACTGAGTGCGAAGTTTATTGGTCTCGCTAACATCGATCTTTTTGCCGTTAATGACGTAATCTCCTTGCTCCTCGCTACCCAGCATTGACAACACATCTTTAATCCCCCTTGCAGAGTTAAGCAGTGATGCAATCAAGTCTTCGTCATTCTCGCTGATTTGGACAGGCTTGCCATTGTTATCAAGATTCATAGCTGATAACTGCATTACTGCTCTTGTATCAGTAACTCCTGCAAACAGTGATAAATCACCTGCCCTGTATCTTTCGTCAAAGTTCTCCATCGCTTTGACTTCATCGATAGTAGGTAATCGGTTTTCCGATTTGATCTGTCGCAAGGAAGGCACACCCATTGCGTCGAGCATTAAACCAGGCGCAACCGATTGTGCTAGGTATTCGGATTGAGTCTTTGCAAAGTTGCCCATCCTCACCTTGTTGGTCTCGCTACCGATCTCGTTGTTATATGACTCTGTCATTAAAGAGTCATTGTCGATTGGTTCAGCATTACCCGTAAACATGTCTCCAGCAAAATAGTGATTGTAATACACTGCTTCGCTTGAAAGCTTGTTATAGGTTACCGCACCTGATTTGTTTTTGACGTTATGACGGGTAAAATCAGGAGAGTTTTCAATTTCAGAAATATATGATCTGAGTGCGGAGGATTGTGGCAGATCAGGATACTGTTCAACCAGAGTCTTTGCCTTTCGATATTTCCGCATTGGCCCTTGTTCGTCCTGAAGGACATTGCCGGTGAACCCTAGATCTGAACCGTTGCCCTGATTGTTTAAAACCTCCTTGATCTGAGCTGATGCACTTGTGATTTGATCGTTCTTTAATTTTTGCTGCTGTATCTGACCTTTCAAAAGTTTCCCTTGCTGCTTATCCCTAGCAAGTAATCTCCTACGGTCTTCTGGTGCGTTTGCTAAATCAATCTTTGCTTTCTCAATCTGAGTTGTCTTAAAGGCGTGATCGAGCATTCGCGTTTTATTTTCATTCTCAATCGCATATCCCTTCAATGCTCCCTGCATCGAGGCAAGAGTTTCGTATTTACGTTCATAATGACCTAGCAAAACTTGTTCCTTATCCTTGCTATTTTGCTGAACAAGGTATTCCTTTTGCTTTTTAAAACCGTCAATATCGCTTGCAGCAAGCATGTTTAATGCTGCTTCCTTTTGCACCCTTGCATCATTGTATGACTGCAAAATCCCACCAGCAGCATCACCAATACTATCAAAAGCTTTTTCGATACCTCTAGCATATGCTCGTCCACCCTCGCTAGGGTCTGTAAATAACTGAAGTGCCATAATATTAAACTGTTTTACCAAACATTCCACCTGCACCAAACATTCCACCTGCCACACTACCAGCAACTTTACCAACGCCTCCGATCAAGGCCCCCTTAAAGGCATTAGATGCATTGGCATTTGCCGAAGCAGTATTGTAGGCAGCGTTGAAGTTTGTATTGTTCAGATCCTGAAAATAAGCGTTCATTCCGAAGTCTGCTGACTGCATGCCCTGCAAGCCCATCTGCTGCGCTTGACCTCCCAGACCTTGAGCCATACCACCTGCGGATGATTGTCTTCCCAGAAGTGCCATAAACGGATCAACACCTGTTGTTGCTCTGAGGTTCACTATATTTGCAGCCTCCTGAGTTCGTTGATTTCTCATTCCCTGTTTTTGCATTGAAGTAAATGCAGCCTCGCCAGCAAGGTCAGCAACACCATAGCCAAACCCTGCGTCCGCTCTGCCTCTTCTGAATGACTGCTGAAAATCACGTTCCATTTCCGCAGAAACTGAAGACCCTTGATTTAAACCTTCAATTGCTCTTTCGCTTAATAGGTTCAGCATTTCTTCCCTCTGCGGATCCACTGCCATTCTCACATCCTCTCCGTAATCCTTGATTGTTTGCAGATCACCTTCGATCATTGCTCGCCTGTTTGCAGCCTCTGCTGCTGCGAGTTCAGGCATCACTTGACTGTATAATGAGCTGAGTTGTGGAAGTGTTTTTGCAAGCGTGTCTACCTCTAGCTGGGCATACATTGGCGCATACTGTTGTTCTAGTTCAAACAACTGCGGTGCATACTCGATTTGAGTTTCAAGCATTGAGGAATATTCCTCGCCTGAATCTCTAGGCGCAGGTGGTTTTATTTTTGTTGATCCCATATCGTTTGTGAAAATTTGCGAACCTACTCCATTGGTAGGTTCTGAGTTTATCGTCTGTGCGTCTGTGCCAACCAATAAGAGGTAGCTTAAAAGGTGCTAATTCAGTGAATCTATGCAATTTCTGTTTTCCTGCTGCTAAAAAGACAAACCAGCAATCAGGCTTTTTGTGTTTAAAATTAAAATCGTCCCAACGGTTTTTGTTTTTTGTTTCGATTGGTCGGGCCATTATGAAAGCGTCTTCCCCTGAATACACATATCCTCTAGTCAGGTAATTAGTCAGATCCTCCTGAAAGGATCGCTCACCACCTTCGTATTCTTTAACTGCAAGTTCTAAAGGCTTTTTCATATTGCTCTACCATTCGGACCTTTGGCAAAAAACCTCCGGCCCAATTTTCTCGATACCAGCATCCCATAAATAAATGCAATGCCTTTGCTTCCTTCGGCACATAACGGGATCGTTCCATTCTATCAAATTTTCTACTGCCAATTAGCTTCCAATCATGCGGTTCAAAGTCCCAATCTCCTCGCTCATACAATTGGCTCATCATTGCTGGACCTGTCCTGTAAAGCACATTGATTCCGGTGTCAGGTAACCTCTTCCAGCCTTCATCCAGACACGCTTTGATGAACGGGTTCTTCGGCATAACTCCTATCGCCCAATTGCATATAACTTTGTGAGGCATCCAGCCTGGTTCTTCATAAGAAATATAATGATCTGCTTCTGTTGGCAGGGTTCCGATCGCATACATGTCTGCATCGAGATACCACCCTCCATATTCATAAAGCACATGCAATCGAAACAGGTCTGCTGCCTCTACACCAACCACCTTGTTCCCATCAAAACCCAATGCGGAATACATTTCCTGATCGTTGTAATACCGAATGTCCCATCCTTTGTGATGCCTCTTCACTGAGTCAAAACACTCCTGTCCTCCTGGAGGAACATGAGGTCCGCTTGTCTGGTGTATGATCTTAGGAATCACAACAGAGAGATTCGTTATTCCAATTGCTCAATGTTCGTTTTGGATAAAGTTGCTTTCTTACATCATCCTGCAATTTGTTGTCCCATTTACGGATTCGTCTCATTGCTTCTGAGAAGGCTTTAACGTCATCCGGTGTGAAATCATCGATGGGTTTACAAACGCTGCAAGGAACGGTTTCTGTCACGAACGCGACTGCTTCAGGTTCACCTTCTTTGCTATCTTTCCAACCAAAGCAACGAAGCGTCAAAACCCACTGGCAAACATCCTCGCAACCGCACTCAGCCATTGGTTCCCTTTGAACCCACTCGTAATCTAGATTCATAATTTATTGATCAATTCGCTAAGTTGATTGTATTCCCATTTGTTCTGTTTATCGGCAGACCAACCGTCATCAGGGAACTGCTTGTAAGCTTCTTCTTCAGTCATGAGTTCTGGGTAATTTATCTTTCGACTGACTTGCGATGAGATCGGGCCTTGCTCGTAATTTCTAAATTTCAGAGTGACAGTGACCGCAGATTTACCGTCGATCTTCTCATATTCACTTGATGCCTCGACATGCGGTTCCCACCGAAGATCGTTTGGAATGACTGAGTGTTTAACGAGAGTTTGATAATCCTCGTTGTCCGTTAATTTTTGTTTGAGCTGATCGAGTGTAATCATTTTTTAAGTGCCACAATCTGATGGACAAGGAAAGTTGCTGACCATATTAATTGATCCTGTATCTGTGACTGTTCCATTGCTGGCAGTAACCGAAATTTGGCAAAACAAGATTTCTCCGGTCACACTTAGGTCGCAGGAAGTTGAGTTAATCGTTCCAGCAGATCCACCGTCTTTCCATTCCAGGTTTCCGTTTGCATCGGTGCCTAGATATTTACTGGCAGTTGTCGTTCCGTTTATTGCAATGGTGGAATTCTTGAAATCAATTCCTACGTGCTGTTCTCGATTTGCCATATATTATTATCCGGTTACTGGAACTCTGTAGACCTTGCCTGAAGCAGGAGGATTATTAAAAGTGACGGTGATTGCGTTGTCTGAAGCAACTACAATTTGAGCTTCAACGTATGCCCCTGAATCATGATCAATGACTACTGCGATTGGTTTAGGTGTTTCCAGATTATGAGTGACAGTGAAAGAAGTTGCCGATCCGTTGCCGGTCAAAGATCCATCGTGAATTCGGGCAACTTGAATCAGATTCGATCCACCGTCCCTGGTTGCTTTGACTGCACCAGCGGATGTAACTTCAAGTTTATTGGCCCAACTCCCCCCACTGGTTTGGACTAAGAAACTTCCGGCACTGCTCCCGATATAGGCTGTGCCAGCCGAGTTTGTCAGTGACTGCCAAACTCCGGTCGAATGGGAGTTTTCGAGTTTAGAAATAGTCGTGCTGCCAGAAGTCTGTTTGACGTGATGCTTTACGTTAGGAGTATCTGTGCCGATGCCGGTATTGCCCTCAACGATCAGTCCATTAGTGGGAGGTGTTTCCGTTGTATAATTACTTCCAATACTTGCGGTTCGCAGGGAGGTCTTATAGCTACTTCCTCCAGATACTATCACCGCGAATCCACCGCTTGCACCGTCGATTCTAAACGCTTCGCCTGAATCGCTTTTAAGCACTTGCAGTTTTGCGCTCATACTGCTGGCTCCGATGCCAACATTATGTGAGGAATCAATTACAATATCTGTCCCCGCTGAAGATCCACCATTTGTGATGCGAAGCTTGTCATCTGTATCGAAAACTATTCCAGCCCAATCTCCAGATGTTGAGTAATTGTGCGCGAACCAAAGTGCAGAACTACCACTGCTGTTTGCGTCTGTCGTTATGTAGGTGCTACTGTGACCGGATGTTTTGTGAACGTGTAATCTTGTGCCAATATTCGTAGTCCCTATACCGACATTCTGGTTGGCATCTATCATCAGCGCAGTTGCCCCATCTGTCGCAAAATAAGCTTTGCCATTGCCAATGTAAAAAGCTTCATCGCTACCTAATGAAGATCCGTTGTAAACGCCAGCATAAGCGTTGTCTGAATAAGTCTTTAATTTACCAGTAAATTGCCCAAAAATTGCTTGTCCATTTACGTCTAATTTTGCAGCAATATTACTCGAAATTCCTATGCCAACGTTGCCCGATGAATCAATACGCATCGCTTCAACTCCGTTGCCCGACAGAAATCTTGTTTGACCGCTTGCGCTAGTAATGCCTACCGTCAGCAGGTTGGTCGCGTTGGAATAACCTATCTCTGCCCCAGTGGGATCGTTGGGACTAGCAAATATAATTCGTGAAGTATTGGCAGCAGCAGTAGCTATCGTAATACCCGAATCACCGCTGCCCTCTACAATCAAAGTATCTGCTGTTGTGTCGTAGGTGAATGATCCGGGGTTTGATTCGCGAACATGAAGTTTTCCAGACGGTGTAACTCCGATGCCCAGTTTCGAATTTACTTTGACATCACCTCCACTTTCGATTTCCAAACGAGATGTGTTATTGGTTTTAAGGATCAGCTTGTGGTTAGTGTTGGTTCCTATATAACCGATTGTAGAGTCCGCTTGCAGCAATGTTTCAACGGTTCCGTTGTCTGCTGCGATCCTTGCATTCGCTCGCTGAACATGCACATCGTAAACTGGAGATCCCGATCCAACGCTGATTTTTTCAACAGCATGAAGATCCCCATCAGGTTCAATTCGGACCTTACTGTTTCCAGCCAATCGAAAATCTACAATGTAGTTAGGAGGTGCGCTCGTCGCATTGAATATAGCTGTATTGCTCCCCGTTGTTTCTGCCAGCAATGCAAAATCGGTCGTGTTATAAAGTCTCGATTTGCCAGTGGTTTTTAGACGATACGTTGTGTCTGGAGCAACTCCCAGACCGATATGGTTTAACTGAATAGAGTCTGCAAGCTGAGTGCTGGTGACTGTATTGTTTGCAAGTTTCGCTCCAGTGATTGCACCGTCTGCAATTGTGATCTGATCGGAAACAATGCTGATCGGTGCTGCTACATTTGCGTTCAGCGTATCACCGCTTTTGACGAGTCCATCACCGGCATTTAATTGGCCTGCACCAGAAAATTGAGCCCAGGTGTATGCTGAAGAATCGGTGTATGTCCAACCACTGTTGTTGTTAGCAGTTCCAGCTTCGACGAAAACATATGCGCCTTCAGAAAGAGAACCTGAATCAGAATCTGAAGCAAGACTCCAACTTCCACTTGCAACAATGTAGATCCCGTTTTGAGAAGCAGTAGATTGATCCTTAACCAAAACACGATTACCTGCGGATAAACTTACTCCATCCACCGTCTGAGTTCCGCTCAAGGTAAGGTTAGCAGTCGATGCTGCTGCAACGCTTGCTTTGATGTCTAAGCCTTCAACGGCATTATCGACATATTGCTTATTTGCAGCATGTCCATCTGCTGTAGGTGTTGAGACAGGCAGAATTCCTCCAGTCCCGTAGACGGGGATTCGGTTTGCGGTTGCCGTTGCTGAAGTATCGTATCCATCCAGCAAATCCGCATTTAGATTATCAACTTTAGCAGTGTGACCACTTCCAACTGTAAACGGAATATTGCCGGTTGCTGGATCGAAATTAGGTTTACCTGTTAACGCACCTGCATAGTTGCTTTCTATCAACGCAAACCAGTTTGAACCATCATGAAAATACAGATTGTTTCCTGATGCTACCAATTGTCCCAGAACACCAGCATGACCTGAGATATTTCCAACAGTGTGAACTTTCGGAGTAACCAGATGTGCGCTTGTCTGATACTCATGATCTACAAATATTTTCTTCCCTGCCATAGCGGTATTCTCTTATTGAACTATTACTCGTAACCTCTGCCCTGAGTCACTGAGGTCAACGGTTGCAGTATTTTCTGTTACTGAAATTTGTGTTTCGATCTCGATTTGAGAATCGTGCTCTAGGACCATCACATCTGGTCGATATCCTAAGTTGTGATCGAAGGTGTAAGATTTTATCGTGCCTGGGCTCGACGGTGTGACGAACTCCAAATGGCCTTTAGTTGTGACCTGCGAGATCTGATTGACACTGTATGTCTGGTTATTGTTTGCACTGTCAGTAATGACCACCGCAGATGTTTCGACTGGCGAAGGTGTGACCTGTTTTATCGGGATCGTAACCGTTTCCTCAATGACTCCAATCGGATCGGTCTTAACAACAAGTTCGGGTTCGGGGATAGCTGGGATTTGAATGGGAACACCGTCATCAGTCCCTACTAAAATTTTACCAGGCTCAATGTCGATGCCCTTTATCGCACCTTCGCAACAATCTTTTTCTGGAGTTAAATCTAAATGCTTTGGCTGAAATCGCCCCTTGTCATCGGCAACAAGAATTTGACCAGGTTCTGCTACTTCAAGCTTTGAACCTTTAATCCCAGCGTTTTTTGATACCTTTGAATCGGTAATCGCACCACTGGCAATCTGGCGATTTTCAACAGGCATTAGGATTTATAAAATGTTAGCTGAATGTAATTTGGGTTTTGAAGATAGCCTCCTATTTGTGCTGAAGGTGTCCCTGTTTCAATGCTGCGAATAAATTTAACATCGACGTAAGGATGAGTGGTTCCGTTTGATGTGTCCACATCTCCAGACGAATTGATAGACTGCTCTGCTGCTGATGAAACAACTGCTGGTATTAGCTGATGTTCAACATGACCAGATACTGCGTTGCCAAAAACCTTTAAATTGTCTCCCACACTAAATGCATTGGGAGTAAAAAATACTCGCAGCACACCGTAATTTACTGTTGGACTTGTAAGTCCGATTCTACGAATTAAATGTATATTGCTAGTGCCATACATTTTAACAAATGAACCACTTGTAGCAGTAGAATCATGATTCACATGAGCTGATGCATAGGCACTGACGAGTGCTGCTGGAAGACCGGTTAACGATCCAAATTCAAGCTTGCCCTGTGCGTTAGCAGATTTTAAATATTGATTTGCACTTGTAGGCTGCAAAACTTTTGGTTTCCCGTAATAGTCTGTCCCGTTTATATCCGCTTTTGATCCATCAGGTTCAAATACAATAAGTCCTCCGGTAACAGCAGATGAACTTGTGCTGGCTACACCGTCTCGACCACCGATCCCTCCACCAGGCTGAATGTCTTTAATCGAAACCTTTCTGGTCAAGGCAGAGTCCTGCAACATTGCAGCAGAGATGGAGTCTTCTGCTATCGCAAGATTGAGTTTATTTGTTCCTGAAGTTGTCGCTTCAATGGCACCTGTGATGTACCTTGCTCCCAGCGAAGTCTTGTCATTTACGAGTAAGCTGATCTGGGTTTCGTCTCCTTCTTGCGCCAAAGTCGTTATTCCTTGACCGTTGCCACTGGCATCACCTCGTAAAATGAAATTGGTTCCACCGATGCTGCCTATATGCTGTTCTTTGACTGCATTGTCCTGCAACTCCGAAGATCCCACAGTGTTTGCACCGATGTCGCTTGCGTCGATTGCACCTGTAATCGAAACTGTTGGTGTGCCTAGTAAGTTAAGGTTTGCTGCATTGAGCAGGGTGGAACTGGATACGGTGATCCCTGGTGTTACTGTTGCGCTGAGTCCCATAATTTTATTGTGTTTCTGTATTAGTTAATCTGGTTCTGACAGTGCCAGTGACGTTTAGTCCTCTGATGTCAACTGCTCCAGATGTTGTTTTGAATTCCAGTTGCAAATAACTACCCTCAAGGTTGAATCGATCACGATCCGCTTTGCTTTGTTTCAGGTCTACCTTGATTCCGCTCTGCGGTTTTATTGAGTCTCCAACAGTAATCGAATAGTCTTCTCTGCCAGATACCAAAAAGTCATCGTTTGCGTTTGTGATGTTATAATCTGCTTTGCTGACCGCATCATACTGATTGCGATTTAAAGATTCGTTGGAGACCTCCACAGATTCGTTTTGACCGTCTGCGTGTGCGCTAATTGTATAAGCACCAGAGTATGTTTCGACGAATGCTGCGAGAGATCGAAAACGTTTTAATTCAGTAAGACCACATGTGAGTCCTCTGGTTTTTAACCTGCTTTCGATCGTGACATTTTCAGTCTTGTTGCCTGATGAGATTTTCTGATCTTCGAAACCACCAAACTGTTCATCGTCGTAAAGAAGGATCTGTCCATCAGTATTGCCTGTGGTCGCAACCACAAACAATCGCTTTGCTCCTTTGTAGGTCATCATGAAAAAGTCTTTGACTGATAGACCTGTCATGAAGTCAATTCCCGCCCAACTCTTTGTCAGGAAGTCGTAGACGATGATGGCATTGTTTCCTGATGCTGTTTCATTCACTTCTCGCAATGGGAGTGCCAGATAATAGCGATTGTTGCTGTATGCACCAACAGCATCTCCAGCTTTCGTCCAGTCTACTCGATCAATGATTGGCTGAATCGGTTGCGATAAAGGAACATCAACCGATTGCGTTTCTCCTGCGACAGATTGTCGAATCGATACCACACCTCTCTGATCTGACAAAAAGATTACATCTGATCCTGCACTGACAATTGATCGTTCAGCAGCACAACCATATTGATCTGTGAGTTGATCAAGTTGAGCATCGGCAAGATCTCCGTAAACATTTCTTACTGCGTAGATGCTACCTTCCTTGAAAACCAGTAGAGTGTTTGGATCAAATTTAAATACTGCAACTAACTTGTCAGATGATCCTGTGTTAACCCTGAAAGCAGATCTGACAGGTTGGTATCGTGTGTAGTTAAGATAATCTGAAACTGCTACTTCATCTCTCCCAAACGGAATGACCAATCTGTTTCCGAAAAACAATCCGGTGCTTGCGTTCGGGATCTGCTCTGTGCCGTCATCGTCATTCTCGTCTGCTTCTGGTGTTTCGGATTGTGCAATTGAATTGAATCCGTTTGTCAGATTTTCTGTCAGAACCAGGGGCGCATGCAAATCGCCTCTGAACATTATCAGGTTGTTAAAACACTGAACAAATCGAACCTTGCTGTCATCGGTTATTGTTGGGTATGACGAGTGACCATAGAGGACATTATTTACCTTCACCTCTTCGCTTGCTGAATCCGGTGAGGTAACAAAGATTCCTTGAGATGTAGCAATGACAAGATGCTCAACTCCGTTTGGAGTTTCAAAATTGGATGCACCATAAATAATTCCAGGATACTTGAGGTAAAGAGTTCCCTTTTCTGTCCAACTGTTTCTAACCGTAACGGTGCTGTTTCCTGCATCGAAGGCAGTAATCGGTGCATCACTGACCTGAGTGATCGTGCTTTGGAAATAAGGTCCAGCAGGTTCTGCATTATTAGTTGCAGACTTGAAGTTGTTGGTCATCGGTCCAACTGTTGCTGTAGGTGTTACTCCGTTATCCAGCTCATCGACATCAGTAACAAGTGTTCTTGTTCCGTTAACAGTTTTCATTCCTGAGAAGCGAACTAGATCACCAGAACTGTAGGTTGTGCTGTCTTTGTAATAATCCGCTTGCTTGTTAGCCCAGCACATCACAACTGCACCTTTGCGAGGCATTGCTATGCCTTTGACAAACCTGCGGTTTTCAGCTTCGGAAACAAAACCAGGCCGAAGAAGTGCTGGATCTGCACTTGCATCGACTCCTGTAAAAAACTGCTCTTGATCGGCTACATTCATTTTCGCTCCAACTCATATTCAAGTCTTGCCATCTCCTTGAGTGCTGCCCTCGTCCACTCCGGTGACATCTGTGCTGCTTTGGGAAAGTCCGGCCTTGCCATCATCGCTTTTGCTCCCTGCATCGTCTTCGTTCGGCACCCCTGACCGGTGAGCATTAACAGCAGAATCAATATCAGATAGCTTTGTTTCATAGACCTCTCTCGCACGTTCTTCTCTGTAAAAATCAAAAGCCTTCCCTACCACTTTTGCGAGCGCAGGAAAGGCTTTTAGAAAAGTGACTATTAATTGGATCACTCAGATTCAGACTTCACACCGTGACGAATAAACATCGCCAGCAGTGCTGTGATTCCGATCTGAATTGCTTCAGCTAATTCAAGACCACCTTGCATGAATGCACCTGCTGCTCCTAGGATTGCGCCAATGCCAGTGATGTATGTTTTCTTACCCTTCATCATTTTTTAAATAGATCTAAAGTCTTTTTGCTGATGTAAATTAAGCTTACCGCAGATATGCCGATTTTAAGGATCAGGTCAATTTGTATTGCCCAATTGCCAATCCCTGCGATCCCTGCGAGAAAAACTTTAATATCATCAACCCTCTCCATTTTCCAACGTCCCATCAGTGCCTTCAGCACCTTCTTCTTCACCGATCAATTCTTTCAGCTTCTGCAATGCTGCGGTGACAGTTTCATGATCCTTTCGAGACAATGCTGCTTGTCCGCTAACATTGACGATTATGTTGAAGGCTTGAGCGTGTGTTAATTCCATATGATTTGTTTTTTATTTATTATTGTGTTTATTCGAATTCTACATACCGAATGCTTGCGCTTGCCTTGCATTCGCCTACGTAGTTTTCAATGGTTAACGTTGCCTTAGACGCAATTTGCTCATCGAACAAAAGGTTTGTTGCTGCTGTCCCACTGAAATTCACATACAGTATTGTTGCTCCTACGTTTGTGATTTTGAGCTTCTTGCGATCACCGTTTGCAGGCAGTGCCTGTGCCGTTGTTACTGTAGTCTTGTTGGATGGGGTTTCTTTAACGATCATGTCAGTATGTTTTGAAAATTGGTTTGAAAGCGTCTCCGCTTTGGTTTTTCACTTTGCGTATTTCGCTTTCGAGCATGCGATCACGATCACGCATCTGGATTCCTGCAAGCTCGATTTTTTCATCGGTTAAAAGAATATCTGCTGCAATAGCGTGCTCAAGGTATGGGCCGAAAATGTAAGGGATGTTGATCTTATTCCAGGCAATGCTTGTTGTAGATGGAGCACTATCTACATTTGCATCTGTTGCTTCCCAGAAGTCTGATCCTTGCTGCCCAGAAGATGTGTAATACACCTGATCGCCTTTAACGTAATTCACACTTGATGAATATTTCTCTGCCTTGATCAACGGTGCTCTTTTGCGAAACTCAATCCAGTAGGATTTCTGCATTGGATAGCAGACAACAATTTGATCATCTTTCTGTGAAAACTCTTCGGTATCAAAGTTGAGGTTTTGACGAGGATCTTTATTAGTCACCCTATAGACCTGACCAATCTCAGTTTCGTTTGTCTGCGTAAAAGATATGTAAGGGATGTATGTTTCCTGCTCAACCCAATCGGAACTTGATCCAGGAACTCCCGTTGTTGAGTTTGCAGTGTTTCGGTAAATCTTTTCTGTTCCTGTGTGATAGACCTCTGCATTCAAAGTGTATGTGCCAGCAACCCAGATAGAGCGAAAGTATCTTTCCTCAATTGCCATCACTGAGGGCCAAAACTCTTTCTCCCATATATCCCTGAGATTGCGGTTGAGACTTCCAATGAATAAAGGAAGTTCATCATTGCTGAGTTTGGTGAACAAGCGTCCAGTTAACTCAACTGCACCTTGCAAAACTTTTGACGCAGATACAGTTCTCATCCCGAATATCCAACCTGCGTTTTGGTGCCTTTGCTGTTTACGCGAACTTCAGGGTGACGTTTCATTACCCATTCCAAATAATCTCTATCACGCACAGATTCGTTCTTTGTGATCATGTTTCCTAGGTAACCTCCTAGGTCAATGCTTGCGACATGTCTTCCCAGACCGTCAACCGATTTGCGTTCAACCTGGTTTTCTTTAGCAACCCGTTTCTGGTTTTTTTCTGCACGCCACATTTCCATTTTATGACCAGTCTGAATTTCCTTCATAATGGAATTTCTCAGGTCCGCAGGGAGGTTTTCCCATTCAGTCAATAAGTTGCTCATGTCGCTTTAAAATAAAAGGGAGGGAGACGAATCCCCCTCCCAACCTTGTCGGGTTTTAAGTGAGATGTTTGAATGCGCCAAATCCCAAAGGATTTTTAACGCTAAGACCTGCGATCGAGGAAATCTCGTAACGCTCACCAGCACCCAGATTTGGTAGAGGGGTAACTGATGGCAATTCGTGAAATCTCATTTCAAGGAAGTCCATATCAAGAATGTATCCGTAGCCTTTACCAGAGGTATCACCCCAGGTTGCATGCCTTGTTCCGGTAGTGCCAGAGGACCAATCCGATTTAGCATTCCAAAGTGTTGGGACAAGTGTCAGAGTTCCGAAATCTCCTTCAAAGACATCAACGGTCGAGATGATCGAACGATCACTTGCCTCCTGGTTGAATGTGCGGATTCTCGTTGCTGCTTTGTTATCCGTTCCTTCAGTTGCGATTTGCGTGAAATTACGGAATTGCTTTTTAAGACCAACACCACAGAGCAGTGTCAGTTCTTTGGAAACACCAGTTTGCTCATAGATGCTCTGGAGAACATCTTGCACTTTAGCTTCAGTTAAAGAACCTACTGCACCGGATGAACTGATAGATGTAGTTGGGGTTCTAAATGAAGCAGGAATGCTTGTGTTTCCGTTGTCGATGTATGATCCCAAACTACGTGTGGTGTAAGGACCAGTGCCGTTATTACCGTTGTAGAATTGACCACTCGCAGTATTCGGAATTGTGTCAGCGCACATGCGAACTTCCATATCACGCTTGATCGCTTCTAACTGCTTGCGAATCGAAGTGGCACGAATGTCGGGAGCACCTGCCAGATTACTAGCAGACTCTGCAAGCTTACCTACCAATGATGCGCGACGAAACCACTGCACATTATTCTGAATGATGCTGTAATCGCCTAGTGCGTTTTCAAAATCTCCATCTGCGTTCAGTTCTGCTGCTGCAAATGTATCATCAGTTGCGTTATGCTTTGGTGAAAGTGCCTTGTCTACCGGAAATTCGTAGGTGGTATTGATGACTCCCTCTGCTTTTGGAATCATTGAAACCAGCGGTGTGTTTTTCGCATCTACGGAAAAGATGGCTGATGCCAAATCCCTTTGAGAACCTCCAGATCCGCTTGAAAAAGGACCGAAGGGTGTTGAGTTATCTGAATTAAATAAACCTGCCATATGTTTTAAATTTCTATTTTAAGAACGAGTCAAACCTGCCAACAAAAGACTTTCCAAATCTTTTGAACTACCCGTTTTCTGAACTCGTTTTGATGCCGCTGAAATTGATTCCAATGCTTCAGGCTTCGATGCAGGTGCTGCGTTATTACGAACAGGTGTCCTAGGTGCTTTGGGCTTTCGCCTTTGAGATACTAACTCTTGAGCAGTTGTCTCAGCCATTAGACCTGTTACGTAACGTGCAATCTCCAGCTTGCCTGATGGCACATTAGCCAATGCAGGTGAAGCTTTCATCACAGCCTGAAAATACTCCATCTGCTCTGAACCTTTGTCCTTGAGCCAGGGGTATTTTTGCTCTGCAACTTTGTTGAATTGAACTCTGTGTTGGAGTTCGTTTCGACGCTTTGGGATTTCGAACGAAAGGTTGTCTCGACTATCATCAATTATTTCATCAAGAAAATCTCGTACAAGTGTTTCATCACTTGCTTCATCAAGATCTTTACCTGCCTCTTTGATGTTTTCGACAACTGCATCAAGGTCACCCTGTGAAAGCAATCGCTTCTGGTCTCTCGCAAATTTGATCTTCTGCTTTTCAAGATTTTCCAACTCAATCAAATCGTTTTCAGATTGAGCGGTAACCCTTGAAGCTTCAGGTGCAGGAGTTGTTTTTAATTTCTCCTTTAGACCTTCGATCTCTGTGAGAGCTTCATCCCGTTCTGACTCCGCAGTTCGGAGTTGCCGTGTGAATCGTTTGATCCGCTTCTGATACCATTCGGGATCAGACGAGGATTCATCGGATTCATCATCTTCAATTTCATTAACCTCTTCACGATCCTCAACTGAATCATCCACTGACTCGTCTGTTAACGCTTCAGTCTCAGTTTCGGCAGCCTCACCTTGAAGCTGTTCTTCGGGTTTGATAATTGCGCCAATTAAGTCTGTTAATTGACTGTCCAGATTTTGCGGTTCCGTAACCGTTTCGGTTTCACTCATGCGTTTTCAAAATGCCTAGCAAGTTCGGCTCATCGCGTTATGCGAAGTGCCTGAATATTGAGAGATCCAGGGTGAGGTTGAAACAACAGGCAATCGAAGTTTTGCTCATTTATGCAATTCCTGTAATTTGCACAAAAAAACCCTTCGCATTGAAGGGGTGCTTGTCAGGATCTGTAAGTGTTGATGCGTTCGGCAAACGAATAAATTGCTGCTGCCCATCCGCAATCGTATGCACGTTCACTGTCAGGTTTACCTGCGGTAATTGCGGTTGCCAGTCCATCCTGAACGCATTGCTCAAGGATTTGTGTTATCGCTTTATCAGCAGGAGATCCCTTGATCTGTGCAAATGCTTCCTTGATCTGTTCTTCGTCCATCATTGTTGGGGTGCTACACCAGTTCGTCCGGTGATTGCGTTTTGCTCCTGTTGCACAAGGAACTGAAGGTTCTGCAAATAACCTTGCATCAATTGAACAAAGCGTTCATCTGCGTTGCTCTGTAAAGCTTCCTGGTATTTTGGATTTGATTGGATGATCTGATTTGCAAATTGCAATTTGGTTTGTGCAGCAGGATCATTTTGCTTAGGAGGAACTGCATTGCCTTGAGCCATAGCGATAATATCCCCCATAACCTCCTGATAAATTTTCTGCGATACACCAACTTTCGGCATGACGATCGTGTCTGCAAGTGATGGTGAAATGGCTTTTGCGATTTCTGTCACAAGCGCACCTCGATCTATTACACCAGCGGAATCATTCGGAAGTGCGACACTGGTCAGTGCTTGCATTTTGTTAAGCAGATAATCGTTGTCCAATTCTTTGCTATCAAAAACAATTCGGAAATCAAAGTTGCCTTGAATCTCCTTGCTGGATCTAGGCATGTTTAATGACTTACCAGCGATCCTTACCATATCTTCATCGGTCAAGAAGATCTGCATCAACTGGAACATTTTTGAAAATGCCTTTGACCAAACAGTCATGAAGTTATCAACAGTTGCCTGTCTGCGAATCGCAACCACAGTAGGGTCCATTCCTGGTCCCATTCTTCCTAGGTATTCATTACATTGCCGTTCGACGTAATCAATGATCTGAATGCTTTCAGTGATTGAAGATCTAGGTGGATCAAGTGTGCGGATTTCTCCTGCTCGCATTTCACTGATAGTCGATCCAGGCCGGAATTCATAATTACCACCGGATCTCGCAGCATGAACTATGGGAGGGTTGACATAGAGACTTGCTCGATCGGCAAGCATGTCACGTTGAGTTTTAATCTCAGTCTGCCAGGTGTGACAGATTTCAGAAAGTCCTCTCGTTTCAACGAGTTTCTGAACTGCATTTTCTCGCCTGTATGCGATGAATGGATATTTTCCTGAGAGATAGTCCAGTGTCTCCTTCTTGCCCTCAATGTCATTTAGGTCTGGTTGGAAAACAGTGCATTCGATTTCAGGCATTCCATCTTCATCAAGCTTGCGTTCGTATGCATAAACAATTTCATACATGCCATCCTGAAATCCAGGTTCAACAATGTATGACGCAAATGAGTTTTGGTAGGTGTGCGATACATCGTCTTTTGTGCTTAAAACTTTCTCAACGAATTTTTCATCAAAACCATAAGAGCGAAGTTCTGTCTCGCTCATGTAGTATCGACGAAAAACATATCGAGCATTTTCCAGATGGATTGTTTCCGGTGGAATGAAAACGTCGATGTATAATCGGCATGCAGAAATGTCAGGTTGATTGACCGTCTGCTCAATGATCGGAATTTGCACAACCTCACCCTTGCGAAGTTTCTTAATTCCTTTGCGAGCGTCCCTTGTTGTGACGTTTAAAATTCCTTTGATCGCTTCAATGGCTTCGTTTTCTGATAGCTCATCTGCGATTAACTCTGGGAGTCTGGCCTGCAAACTTTCAGGATCTGCTGCAAGTGCCATTTGTTGCAAAACTGGAAGCGACATCGGTATGCGTTTTTTGGTGTCCTCAGACTTCCAACCGATTTGAAGAAACGAGATACCATCTTGTTGACCGTAATCTGCCAAAAGGCTTGCTGCCTCATGCAATTCTTGCAGAAGCAGGTTCTCTCGATAGTAGCGAAGCAGGGTGGTAAGCACTTGTGCGGACTCAGCATCGTTTGCCTCAGTCGCACCTGCTCTCAAAGTGCCTCGCTTAAAAGCGGTGACAAGGAGATCCTTAAATTCACCAACTAACTGATCAGTCAATCGGCATCGAACATCACTACAACCATCCCAGGGGAACACCTTTTCTTTGTCATAGTATCGTTGCTCCTTGCGACCAGATTCGGATTGTCCTCTCCATCGAGCCAGACGAACGGAATCCGTTCGGGTTTGGTAGTGATGTGTCGCACTGGTTCCACCAGCACGTTTATATTCCTCGCAGAGGTTAACCAGAGATTCGTTTGCTTGACTCATACAATTGTTCCATATAATCGACCACCTGCTGGTGAATCAACTTGCGCTTTCTCTTCACAGGAATGACTGCGGTGAGTTCGCCTTGCTCTATTAAATACTGTATTTCATACGTCGATAAACCAGTCATCGAACGAGTTTCTTTAAATCCTATCAATTTAGGGTATTTCATTTGATTTCCTTCATCTAATAACTTCCTCCTCCGCTTGTGCCTAGTGTGTTTTGTGGGGTGAATAAGTTTTCTTCCTGCACTATGTAGCGCAGCACATCGATCGGATCTTTGGTTGGGCTTTTTTCTCCTCCTGCTCCTGACCATTCCTTGATTGCGAAAATGAGATTCTTGCATCTGTTGCTTACAAATAATCTGGGGCGATTTTCATCATCGATTTCCTGATGGTTGTCATAATAAAGCAAATCGTTAATCAGTCCCACACCTAGCTGGATCTGTGCGCCTGAAGCTGGATCAAACCACATTCCTGCCTCTCCCATTTTGAGTTCATCAAGAATTTCTCGACCATCAAGTGATTTGGCCTTGCATGCGCGAGGATCAATTAATCGAAGAAAGATTTCTTCTCCATCTTCAAGATCGGTGATCAGTTTTTTATACCAAACGATTGAGTTGCCTCCACCACCTGCTCTCTGTGCAGGACCAGCGGAACCATCGGGTTTTTCAGATGGGATAGCCCACTCTCCCATACTTGCATCGGGCCATTCACGATATATGTAGAGGACATCGTCAACGTTTCTTCCCCAGAGCATAAACCAGTTTCTTGCACCAGCAGGATCAACACACATGAAGTTCTTACCCTCTTTGGGTATCTGCGTGTGATCAATTACGTGACCATCTCCAAAGCGAGGAAATGCATTGCCTATGGCAGACTCTGTCCAACCGTATGCACGTATTTTTATTTCGTTGGTATGTTGCCCCTGCAAGCGTTGCCTCAGTTGTTCATACGGGTTGTAAGGGTTCCACTCAGTATGAAACCAAATGCATGCAGACTGCTCATTTCTGCATCGCATCTTGTATGGCATTTTCCCCTTCGGTCCCGTTGGAATATTCACATCAGGGAGTAGTTCCGAATCTCTCCATTCGGTGACCTCACCACCTGCGACAAAGTCCTTCACAACCGGACTCATTCCTAACACTGGTGTAAAACTGACGATCATTTTTCCTGCCCTCGTTACCAAACGAAACTTGAGAGTGTCGAGCAGGTTTTTAGGGATCAATTCATCTGCCCAGCATAAATCAATTTCCAACCCCTCAAATGCTTTTGGATCCTGGCTATAATGCATGAACCAGCATTGTGATCCATTTGGCAAAATAAACGTGTTATCGCTAAAACCGTTTTTCTGGCTATAGCTGATGTTCTCAACATCTTTCCTGATCTTCTTACCTTTTAGCTGTAAAGGTAGATATTTATGAATGACTGGTTGCTGAGTCTGCAACGATGATTGATGTGTGGTGTGCATGCAGATCACCCTCGACTTCGGGTTTTGCATGAGATGCTTAACTACGTGTTTCGCGCAGTATTCCGTTTTGCCTGATCGATTTCCTCCACTGACAAGGAGGTTGCTGTGCTTTGCTAGAAGTTCATCTGCCTCTTTCCAGTGATCGGGTTCAAAACCGTGATTATAGGGATCTTCAATTTCGAGACGCAATTTCTCGCCTCTCGCATGCATCATTTCCTTGAAGGTTTCGGTGCCTTCAGGAGTTGATGTTGCAACCTCAACCTGCTCCTTTGATGGCAAAGGATAAACAGGATGAGGTCTAAATGCCCAATCTTCCCACATCAATTATTCAGCAGGAGTTTCAGCATCTTCAGTTGGTTCTGCTTCTGGTTCTGAATCAGTTGGGAGTGCATCACCAAATACTTCGTCAACCAATTCCTGATCATTCATGTTGTTCTCATTGATCACAAATTCTTTGTATCCATCACCAATGTTCATGTTCTCAAAATCTGGTGATTCATAAGAGTCTGGCATCGGTCTGGGTGCCATATCCTTCTGAAAAAGCATCTTTTGCAATGTCATGTAAAACCCTCTTGCTCCAGCCCAGGTCTCAGAGAGTTGTTCGGCTTGCTGGTTGAGTTGATCTGCTGGTATGCAGGGTTCAAGAATGACTCGCTCATCGACGTATGCCGTCGATCCGGTTTCTGTGTTCGTTGCGGTCAATCCAAAAACTACACTGTGGACATCTTCGCAAGAGGAGTGGCTACTGCAATTAAGTTGTGGTTCCCAACGTGTGACTTTATATTCTATCATCTTGTGACTTTCGTTTTTTAAACCTGATCATGTTGTTGCGATAACCAGGGGTTAAATTGTTTTTGATGCAGACTTCGCTGACTCCCAGAGCATTTACAATTTCTCTGTATTTCATCCCTCGACTCCGCAGGATCTCAATCTCCCAATTTATTTCAGGAGGCATCCGATAACACCCTTTGTGATCCGGTAGAGGTTCAAGGATTTTATCGATCTGTGGCATTTCTTCACCATCCCTCCAAAGTAGATAACGTATCGTTCGCAAGGGTGCTTGCTGCATGACATACCATTCGCCTAAAACAGCATTGTCACGTAGTGCTGCATGTATCAGCGATTCCTCCAGAAAACCTCCCTCGAAAGTTGCAACGCTTTTAATGGTGTGAGGATTTCCACATTGAAGATTTGAGATTCGTTCTTCCAAATTGCTTTCTGTAAAACCCAGCTTGTAGTAGGGCAATCCTTCGGTTTTCAGCAAATAGATCATTTCATTCTGGGCTGAGTCTTGCGCCACACTGGATCTGGTGGTTCACCAAAAAACTGACCTGCGATTTCCTTGTATTTTATCGGGCAAGATTGCCCCCATAGATTCGGTCGATAGAGATCGGCATGCTTGACTCGCACAATGTGTTTGTCATCAACCTGCACAATCTTGCGGTTCCTGTATTGCCAGTTAGTGACCACACCGGAAAGCTGATCACTTGCAAGGGATTCAGGTTTGTATTGATCAGGGAATAAATGTGCTTTGAGTTTTTCCTGCCCCAGCAAGGTGACCTGTATTTTACGATGCTTGCCTCTGACATAATCTTCACCCTCGACGAGAAGTTCATCTCGCAAACCTTTGACGGTCCTGCGATCAATGCCCAGATTTCTGCTTAATTCAGACTCGTCGATCATTTATCAGATCCTTGATTTTCGGTATTAACGTTTCAAGAGCTCCATCGTTTTCAATAACCGCATCGAAATCGTAATGGTCGAGTTCAGATTCACTGCAATGATCCGATCCGTTTCTCTGTTCTAGATCCGGTCGAACCACTCTCACTACAATGCCTCCCAACTCCCGTATCATTTCTGCCTCGTTCGGAAACCGCACATCAGTGACAAACGTGATTCCATCGCGTCGATCATGCTCCAGTTTTGCTCTGACCTTTTTCACCCAATAGTCCTGGCAGGTCAGATTGCGCCTGAACTCAGTTCCCCACCACTGGAGAATTGGGCGAAATAATTCCTTGTTTTCCTTGAGATATCGCAATCCAACATTCGTTGCTTTAGCAACCTCCCGTCTGACTCCATCACCAAAGGCCAATCGCCAAACGGGAACATGTATGCAATTACATGCGATGTCATAAACTGAGTCCTTGCCAGAACCCATCTTGCCACTCAGACCTATTAATAAATTAATTTTGCTCATAATGGTGCAATACACCTATTTCGTCAATTTTGTTGTTGCGTTATCTGGAAGGGTGAACTACACCTTATAACCGTAGGACATTTAGCTATTGGTTTGTCGTTATTCATAGTCATAAGAGCAGATTCCCCTCCCTGAGAAATCAAGGAGGGGTTTTTGTTTACTTGCATTCATCAATGGCCTTTAAGAGCGTTTCCTTGCGGTCTCCGTTCGGTATGTAGCAAAGAATGTCTCTTGCTGCTTTAATGAGTAGATCCTTTTCCGTTGGTTGATCGCATCGGAACAAGCAGTCCTTTTTGATCTCACAACTCAATGGTGTTGGGCATTTACTCATGATTGCATTTTTCGCTTTCGCATGTGATAGGATCGTCTGTTGCCAGCATTGTATTCGTCACGCTTTGCAGCACGATATGCATTTGTTCGATTCCGTTTGCAGTTTTTGCAATAGAGGCAATATCCATCATTCCATCTGGTTTTTGGTTCTGTGTGGTATTCGGTGAGTAGCTTCAATTCACCGCAATCAGGGCAAACTTTAGTTTTCAAGTTTGTTGATGATTCTTGCCACTTTGCCGTATGTCTTCCATAGATCGGGGAACGATTGCTTCAGAATCAAAAACTGCTCCCTGGTTCCTGCTTTTGCAGCAGTTCCGATCGATGATGCGAACCGGCCCCCATAACGCACCATTGCCTCGATTGTTTCAGTGTCATGCTTTGTCATAAAATCATGAGTTCTATTTTCCAAATTCCGCAACTTTCGGTCTGTTATAATTGTTCTGGATCAGTTTTCGTTTCTTACCATTCTTCCAACACTGAAACGCCAAACGGCATGCATTATATTGCGCCAGACGCAGTGCAGGGTTGCTTGCTGCCTTTCGGTAAGTCTGGTTGATAAAGTAGTTTCGCAGTGCTAGGATCGCGCTATCGGAATCGAGTCCTATACCCGTTGCAAACTGCTTGTGAAACTGTATCGCCTTTTCACCGTCAGTAGACATCGCTTCTGCCAGAAAAGACGCATAGACCGGAGTTCTGACGAGGTTTTTCACAGCACTACCCAACCTCACCCCTTCATCGAATAATTCCGAATGGTTTTTATAAACTTCAACAACTTCTTGCGAAGTTAGCTTGTCCTCACCTGTCAGCAGAAACCTGTAAAAAGCAATTGCTGCTGCTACTGCATTTGAGTTTTTAACCTTGCTCAACTGCAATACAGATCCGCTGGTGCGTTTCCTACCACAATCAATGGTCGCAAATGTGGAATCCTCTGATGGCAGGTTTCTCACTGTAACAATTTTCTGACTCGTTCCACTTCCAATCAGGGCATGCATTCTGTGCTGTCCATCAAGGAGTCTGCCTGTGTGATCAAGCTTCACACTCTCACCGTTCAAGGTCCATCTGCCCTGTTTCATGTCCTTGATATATCGCTCAACATCACGCTTGCTGAGTCTTCGGTTAATGGTGTTGCCCTTAAGTGCATTCTTTGCCATTTCAGGTGTCCAGAGTTCTATGTTAACTATTGGTTTTATCATTTTATTCACTTTCTTCTATTCGTTCGGTTATTAGTTTGTGGGTTCGGTTAAAAGCCTTGTTGGTCTTCAGCAGGTGTCTAGCCTCCTGTATGGGGTATGTGAGACTCCCTGAGTAACGGTTAAACATCCTCGCTATTTCGGTATGACCTAAAGGGGTGTATCGATTCACTAGCTCCATTGCAGTCCATCTGGCAAGTGTGTGAGTTCGGTGCCTGGAGTGTGCGTCAATGTCCTCGATTGTGACCCCGTATTCATCCGCACAGATCTGTTTAATTCGTTGCACGTAGGTTTTCATTCGCTTCATCACATTGTTCAATCCAGCCATACATGTCCCAACTCTTGATCTTGCTACCAAACAAGGGATCAGGTGTTGCTTCTCCTAATTCCGGTCTGTGCTCCTTGACCAAACGAGGCGCAACCCTTCGATCTTTCCATAGCGCATCATTATAGTGAGTGTCACAGACGATTTTCTGGACAGGTTCGCAGTATTCCTGGGGGAAGTATGTCTCAGTATCCAGGTGGATAGGGTGATGTCCTGAGTGCAGGTGTAAGTGGTAGGCTTGTAGTGTTTTCGTTTTCATAGTTATTCATTGGTTGCTGGATTGATTGGCCCTTTTGGTGGAATTTTTCTGTGAGGGAGAATCCGTTTCGGTGTGTTCGGGGCCGGAAACTTCCTGATCCCCCTCCACCCCTATCTGTGCAGAATCTGTGCAATCCCCAGGCACATCGTTGATTATCAGTGGCTTATGGTCGCTCTGCACAAGACCATCAGTCTGTTGCGTAGATCCTGTGACGTTCTTCAGTGAATCAAGGTAATCATCCATCTTTTCAAGGAAGTCGTTGTCAATGTTGGACTTCCTGTGTGTGATAGTGATGTTGTTGTCACCGTCGAGATCCCTCTTCTTGTCTGAGAGAATACCAATGGTAATGGATTTCCTATCTGGACTCAGCTTCCCCTTACTCAAGTCATCCTCTAGCGAATGCATGAACTGAGTGATGAGATCACCCATCTTCCTACTCGTTGATTGCTTCCAATGAGGCACACGATCAGAGATGGATGCCTTGATGCTGGCAACACTCTGTCTTGCTATCTGATTGCGTGTAGCAGTGATTGTGAGGCTGAACCCGTCAATGAGGTCTCTGCATACCTGATTGTAGGCTCGATCACTCAGGCTCGATCCTGGCCCTTTAAGCGGTGATTTGAACTCATACTCTTCTGTCTTTTCTAAAAGGTTCGTTTTAGATCCGACATTATCTCCTTCGTTTTCCTCTTCGCTTTCTGGATCGAGGTTGGTGGTGTTCGTCGAGGTATTTCTGGAGTCTTTCTGCTGCTTTTTGTGCGTCTTTTTCATTATCAAAGGTGTAGTTATCATCTGGCAGGGGTTTTAAGCGTCCTAGTCTCGCTCCTGCTGGGTTTTCCATACCGTAGAGGGTAACATACACCCTGAACGTAGAAGCACCCTTTAGGGATCGAACTATGGCTTTTGGTATCATAGCAGTTCATTGATTTTTTCTTTCAGCTTTTTCATCATCGATGCCATCTCATCGTATTTCGGTTTCGATCCCTGATCCCAGACGCTGGTCATCGCGCACTGAGATAGGTGCCTATTCCGATAGGTCTGCATCTCTGCCTTCAGCGTCTTCTGTTGATCTTGCATTATCATCAGCTTCTGAGCGTCTGAGACTCCTTTCTTCACTGGAGTTGCTGAGTTGCTATTGCAGTTGCTCCAGGTGTCAGGATCATCATTGAATCGCTCCTGATTAAAAAATGTTGCTGGATGGGGGATGAACTTCAGATCCTCTCCTTGAGTTGCTTTGGCGAATAGTTCCGTTTTGGCTAACACATCATCGAATCCGTATTTGGTGATCTGTTTTTGAATGGCTTTCAGTGCTGTAGGCTTCGCTACCTTGCGAGGATAAGCCTGATAAATCCTCTCAGCATTCGCATGAGATTGTCTCACTCTGGTCCCTTCAGGGACTATAGGGTTACTGTCTTTGTCTTTGGTATTTGTCTTATATATATATGATGGTAAAGAATCTTTACTATGTTGTTTACTATCTACTTTACTATGTTCTTTACTATCTACTTTACTATCTCGATCAAAACTGACTCCATCGAACATCAATTTCGGGTTCCTAAGTGAGTAGTTCTGCCTGATCTTTCCAGTCACAAACTGGCACTCAATGAGACCTGTAGATGATAGCTCATCCTTGAATTTCAAAAGGGTTGGTTTAGATATTCCCAACACACCACCGATCTCTAGAGATGAGATCCCTAAAGTGTCAGGCCATCGGGCATCGTTCATTTTGTAGAGCAAATAAAAATAGAGAGATGCTGCACCATTACTCAGTCCGAAATGCTTCTGGCATTGCCAGTATATTCCGATCAGGTCAAAAATATTGGTCTTCACTCCAGCCTCCTTGCCCTGAGTCTTGCGGTCTCCTTCGGGTAACCTACCCAGCGCAAGCCTGGTATTATTTGTTCTTCGCTTAGATAGACAGGAGGTGCGTTGAGGTATGGTTCAAAATAGCCTCTCTCTCTGGCTATGATGTCTGCAACCAATCGTTCACCCATAAAATCATACCAGACCAGACATGCTACCTGTTGACGTATCTGTGGATCTTTAATCTGCTCGATCCGCTCTTCTAGGATCTCCTGTGTGATCCCCTTCATCCAAATCCTAGGTCTCATTTGCTCTTTAATGTGAAGCGTTTCAGTGGCAGATGCATCATGAGATAAAAGTCATTCACATCATCGCGCCTTGATGATCCTGCGATGCTGATCTTGCTGCGGATTGCGTCTGTCATTTTGGGCTGAGTAATTCCGTAATAATCGTCCCACTCTTGCAGATAGTAAAAAGGGATATCGAGAGCATCTGCGTATTTTTTACATTCAACATATTTTTGGACATCAAGAAAAACTGTGTCGTATCGATCATGTTCACAATGCCTTCGCTTATACTCAATCAGCGCATGCGGTTTCTTATCAACATATGCAATCCAATCAGCGTGATATCTGATGTTAAGTTCCTGCAAGTCCCAACCAAACATTTCCTCAACCACTTGTTGAGCTTGTCGCTGATTTTTTAAATCTTGCTGTGATTCGTAGAGCATAAGTAAAAGCCCACAGGCTCATCGCTGAACCTGTGGATTGTTGGTTAACGGTTCAAATAATACTCATGAGGCGAATATTTCTTTTCCTCGCACCATAGACGGTAGAGCAGGTTGAAGATTCTCCACCCTCGCTCAATTTCCATCTGCTCCCATATTTTTTCGTAAACTCCACCTTCATGATTTGGGGTGGTGTCTATTGCTACACTGATCGGTTGCGGTTGACCGTCGATTGCATATGAGTATGCGCTCAACTGTATGATATAGGGATCATACCATTTCGGATTGGCATTACCTGTTTTCCCTCTTGCCACTTTTGATGACTTCCAATCCAGCACTGACAACCCACAGGATTGATGCTCTACAAGTGCATCGACTCGACCTGCAAATGCGATCTTCGGGCCAATGTGCATCACTGATTTCTCGCACCAACGTGTTCGCAAAATGTGCTGCGTGACGTAGTCCGATATTCCAACAGAATAAGGTTCACCCACTTCAGCTTCACCACCCTCAAGGATGCGTTCAGCCTTGCTGTGGATCAGCGTCCCTAATTCCATCGGTTTCTTATTCCGCTCTTTGGTAGCATCGGCAATCGCCTTCACCTGATCTTTCCGATTGGTGTAGTGAGATTGCACCTCATCTGCCATATCCAGAGCAGTTTCAATCGCTTGATTCTGCATCCAAATTGCAATCCCTGGTTTATTCATAACTGACAGGATCGTTGATGGAGATGGAAGCAAGCCTTCTGCTCTTGCTATCCTAATTCCTGCACCATAGGCAGGATCGCCTTGAGCAGTATAGTAGTGATCACCGTCACTTGCTGCGGTGCTTTTGGTCTGCGGTATCGTTGCCATAATTAGCCTCTGTCAAAGGATGGAATATCGTCTTCAGTGACTTTTGGTTTTGCGTCCTCAACGATCTGCTTGATGTTTGCGTAGGTGCGACCGTTTGTTGGAGATGTGTAGTGGTCGAGCTTAATTTTTACTCGCTTACCTAGAATAAGATCCTCCGTAAAATTAGCGTTCGTTTTCAGAATTGAATCGTCGATCATATCCAAAAATGCTCTCAATGAACTTTTCATACCCAACGTCTGATTCATCGGTTTTGATTTCACCTGAATCTTCATTCCGTTTTCTCCGACTTCATCAACTTCAAAAATGATCTTCAGTTTGTCCTTCATTTTTTTCGGTCCCTGATATGTTTCAAGGTCAGCGTCTTTGATCATTTTTCCGTTTGCATCCTCGTATTGTGAGAATTCGTAAACCTCGACGATTTCTGCGTTGTGCCAACCCTCTTTAGGAAGGTCCTGTTGCACTGTTGTTGGGATCATTATCATTCTTTTATTCTTTCTTTTTGTTTTCGTTTTTTTCTTTTTTCGCTACGACAAAGCTCGATTCACGAACTAGTCGAAAGTGGTCTTCTGCGCTGGTTGTCACCATCCATTTGCAATTGTTTTTACGGTGAGCAACTGCGCTAATTTCCTCTGCGTTTGAGTCTCGTTGCGATTGAGATAAAGCATCCTGGAGGTTCAGCTTTTCAACACGCTTAACCTCGTAGTGGATCAGTAGATCTGGGCAAATGACATCGGGCGCAGATTCACCAGTGAAGTGATTTTTCCCTGAGTGTTGAGCACCTCTGAAAGCGTGAAAACCTTCAGCAATCAGAACCTTGCTCCATTCAAGTTCACCTCGTTTTCCTTTAATCCTGCTGTTTATTTTTGGAGGCATAATCGAGCAGCATGTATGGATCGTCTTTCACCTGATCAATTGCATAGGTAAGAAGTAATCTGCTTGTCTCAGATAGTGAGTGCAGGATTCGACCGGAAACTCTTTCGAGATCTCGCCTCTGTGGTGCAGTCATTCGAACTGCTGTGTAATGTTCTTTTTTCATAGTTGTTGTGGATGCAATACACCCTTTGGATGCAATACACCCTTTTTAAAAAAAACAGGCATGTCCTTCAGGGGATCATGCCTTTGTTTTAAATGTTGGAATCTTTAAGTTCTTTCAGAATTTCAGCAAGCAATTCAGAAGTCACCCAGTTCATATTCAAGTTTCTTTGAGCAAACTCATTCTGTGCATGAAGGCTTGCTTGCATCGAAGTTTTTAGATCGTAAACCTGTATTGCGAGCGAAACCACAACCAAACTTATAATCGCGATAAGGTATCGCTCGATGTTCATTGTTCGCAGGTCAATCGATTTCACTGACCTATTCGCTCTTTGCTGACTCAAATCGCGAACGTCTTTGAGTTCTTCCTTACCCTGTTCTACCACCCTGTCCATAATCATAGTTTTTTTAAATTTCCTTTTTCTCGTTACGGTTGGAATATTTGGACTCTACGTATTCATTGTAGTCGATGCCCCATAATTCGCATTGATTTTGTATCGCTTCTTGTATCAAGTCTGAAACTGGAATTCCTCGTTTTTCCGCTAGTTTTTTAAGTTCGGAGGCATTTCCTTTTTCAAGCCACAATGTTACAATTTTTTTATTAGGATCTCTTTTTGACGGCATTTTATTATTGTCTATGGTTTGGTTGCGCCCACAGGAGACAATACACCCTCTGCGTTGTCAATGTTTTCTATCACATTCGCTAGGACAAAGACTGTCCTAGGGGATCAAATGTTACTCTTTTTTGATTTTTTGATTTATCAAAATAGTGCGCTTCGGTTGTCAACATGCTGCTGTGTCCTGCATACTGAGATGCTGTCGAGAGGTCAGAAGCTTTTCCAACTGCGGTAATAAATTCTTTTCGCAGATTGTGTGTTGGCAATCGCAATGATTCATTATCACCACCACAGTTTTCATATGCTTTCCTGAACTCCCTTGAATAAGATTCATCAAAGGATCGATGCAGTTTACAACTACCTGCATGATGGCAAATCGGCTCATCTTCCCTCTCTGTAATTTTGTTCTGTTTTATTTTCATAACTAACCAGGCAGGTATTGGAATTTTTCTGGATCTTGTGCTCTTGCTGCTCCATCCACTCAGGGACACAATTCCTTCCTTGTAATTTGCGGTATCTTGAACTTCGATTGTCCATCCGTTTGGACCTTCACTTATCCATTCGTGCCTCGCATTGATGATTTCACTTTTCCTCAACCCACAACATCTTGCGATCCAGTATCGCACGTAGACGTTGTATCCAACTCTGTTGATTCGGATTTCTGTGAAGTTGTTCTGATCGCTGAAGTGCAAATCCATTTTTTGCATAACTGATTCTGGTGATGTTTTGACAGGTTTCTTCTCTAGTTTCTTTGTTGGAAGGTTATTGATGATTGCAAGTGTGACTGCATCAAGGTCAAGGTCACTGTAGATACTGTCGCAAAGTCCTTTTTTAAACAGTCCTCTAAACTGTTTCAGTTGTGCATTGTATCGTTTTGCTGCTGAGACATACTCTTGACCTTCTCGTAAAACTTTGCCCTTAGAAACAAAGTGCCTTGATTTCAGGATCGAAATAATTTTGAAAACTCCATCCTGTTTTTCAGACAAATCCTTGAAGTAAAACCGATCAAGGTTTTTAGTGTTGCAAACCCGATAAGCTTCACGAACAACTGCCTTTGCATGCTGCTCGCAAATCGGTCTGCCTTTTCCGTTTTCGATTTCGCCCATCTCATAAGCTTTCCAGTATCGTTTGACAATGTCCCCCATCGTCGCACCCTTTTCGCTTTTCTCAAAATAACCAGGTTGCTTGTCAAAAATCCTGTTTGCTGCAATTGCTAGTGCCTCTTCTCTGTTTGAAGTTTTCGCTGCAACCTTTTTGTCAGATCCCTGAGAACGATAATACCAATTGCCATTCCTAGCAGTGAGCAGCACAGTTGCTGCCAACGATCCCTTGCGGATCTCAAACTTATTTTTCGATATATTCCTGATCTTCATAGTCTGTAGAAAATGTGGTTCTGAATTTTATAAAGAGGTTTTTTTCCTTTAGCCCAATAGGGGGAAACATAATCCGCATGATAATGGTTTGCGTATTCCATTGCTGTGAGGTCAACAAGGTGTGCGTGATCCTGTAGCCAGATCGCGAACTTTGCTTGTGGGGTTTCGAGTAGCGGAAGCAGGTCTTTGTAGGTTTTGCCGTTCCAGCATGAAAACTGTTTCCGCTCAAGGCAGACATCTTTCATACTCAGATTACGCTCAAGGCTTCGTTGCACAATAACTGCCATCACCGCACTCTGACCGATCTCACCTTCACCCCTTGCTTCTGCAAGGATCGTGAGTGCAACAGTGAAGTCTTTGGCTTGTGCTGCTGTGCAGAATAGTAGGATGCAATACACCCATAGATTTTTTTTTGAAAATATCATGCGGTTACCTCCTCTAAATTTTCATCACACTCATCAATGAACTCATTGACAAGTTGTGACAGGTGAATGCGGATCATTGAGAAAGCTAATCTGGTCGCAAATGTGTCGTAGTCTAGAAACTCACCACCACCTAACTCTTCAACTTCATCATGAGCCTCATCGTAGAGACTGGAGTTCCAGTTACGGACCAGATGAACCAGATCATGCGCTTTGCTGTAGTAGATAACGTGTTCGCTCGAATCTGCGTGTTCCCAGATCAGCTCATAAGCTTTCTCTTTGTCCAGGGTTTGTTCGTAGATTTCTTTTGCAGTGGATTCGACGTATTTGTAAAATTGATTTATGTGATTCATTTATTTCTATGGTTTGTTTTACGTTTGAGAGGGTGTATGTCTCCCTGATGGATATACATTCGCATAGGTGACATACACCGTCAAACTTTTTTGTAAGTTTTTTTGTGCAATGCTGTGCAGAAGGGGATTGAAAACTGTGCAGAAATAAAAACACCCCTGCAAATACAGGGGTTTTCTAGGATTTGTGAATGATTTTAAGTCTTGTGCGTCTGCCAATTTCGCCACACCGGCAAGATATCCCACACTGTAGCGTTTACGTTCGCTACTGTTGTAACACATACTAGGAGTGTATGTTGTGTGGTTTAAGGTCATACTGTTGATGGGGTTCAGGCTAGTGGGTGCCTGTTGGGAAGATCAAGGAAAATCAGGTATTTCTGTGCAAATTCTGTGCAATCAGTCCTCATCATCGAGATCCTTGAGATGATTGAGGGATTGAGATATTAAGCTGTGCTGAGTCACTTGAAGGGTGGAAATCAACTCACCAATCGAAAGTTTTTTTGCATACATTTCTATCAGGTTTTCGAGACCTGAAGCGAAGTCTTCAAAATCCCCTTCAAAATCTTCTTGTGGATTAATCCGATTGACCATCACTGCGTTTTTCTTTGCTTACATCGAGGACGATTTTTGCAGTCTCGTCTTTATCGAACATGCTGCCCTCTGCGAGCATTCCCCAACTCTTAAACCTGGAATGCAATCTCTCGATAATCTCGTCAGTAGTTTTAGCTTTATTTTCAGTTTCCATTTTCGCGATCTATTCGTTCTCGATTTTCGAGCATTTCATCAGCTCTCCTGAATGCTTCCAGCAGATCTGGTGGAGTCTTTGACGCATCCGGTTTTGCGAATTTTTGTGCGCCTTCCACCAATGCTTTAAGGTCCATACCTTCAAATTGTTTAGGATCTAGCTTCATACTATCGGTTATACGTAACAGGCTTTTCTTCCAATGTCATCCTAATTCCTCGCATATTTCTCAATGAATCGTTCAGTTCATCAAGGGATTTTTGCGCCTGTTTTGACAGTTTCCGTTTTGTTGCCAAAGCTACTTTAGCTCTACTTTTAGCAGCATCCGTTTTTGAATTAGTCACTCGCAGTTTAGCAGCATCCACTTGAGCGATCATCTTATTCAACTTGCCCCTGGCACGTTCAATCTTTCGGCCCGATCCTAGAATCTTGTCCACCAGATCAACTCTTCGTTTTCGAGTTGCAGCAGGCATTAATAGATCCTCTGCATCAAACTCAAGTGAGTTGAAAAAGTCCTCTGACGTAGAACCTAGAACTGCATCTTTAAGCTTTAAGGTTCCATCACCTTGCTGCTGCATCGAGTAAAGGTAATCCCTGAAATCACCAAAATCTTCAACCCTACTCCAACCCTTCTGCGCCCAATTACGTTTTTCGGCAAACCACATAACTGCCTGAAGATCATCGGGACTCATCTTGAACTTATCCCCATACCTTTTTGCAATTTTTGTGGTTGCTGCCTCAAACGCATCCTGGCCAAAATAAAAGTCTGAGTTTTTGACGCCAGACTCAGCCATAGGTTGAATCCTCCAGGGTCCAACCCCTTTGTCATATCCGATACGTCTAAGTAGTCGTGCTGCCCAAACGTCAATTGTTGCAGTGGTCCTGGTCCCTTTGAGGTTGCCTGTAAAGTTTACTGCTTTAGGCGCATCAGTATCTCGTTCCCAGACACCCTCAACAATTTGAAAAACTCTATCGGTATGAACTCCGTATTTGCCCCCATTCTTCCTGACCGGAATTGCTCCTGCATCAAACAACGCGACATTTAAAAGATCGTGTGGAGTGATTTTTTTGGCGATCGATCGTGCCTTTAAAACGGATCGGTCGTATTCGTTTTTCGATTTATTACCGGACTCAGCTTTTGCATAAGATTTAATAAATCTGTTTCTTGATTGAGTGGATTTCCATTTGTATTCAAAAACCAAATTTCCATCTTTGTCAGTCTGCTGAATTTTATTTCCTTTAGCGTCTTTATCAAACTTACCTTTGGTCTTGCTCCAAACAGGAATTTCAGTTTGAAAGATAGATTGAGCGATCAATGATCCGTTTTCATATGCTTTAAAAGTTTTATCCCTTGCATTGACATACTTTTTCAATCCACCTGTTTTCCAGCGATTGAATAGATCTATAGCGTAAAGAAAGTTTTGCTCTACAGAAGTGTTTGGGGATGTCCCTCCCAGAAACTCAAGGAAGATATGCCTGTCAGAATCATTCGGTATAAGTTTACCAATGTTTTTAGCAACACCGCTATACCAACCAATCGCAGAAAGAATGTCAGGGTCATCTTTCCACTGCCCAAAGTCTTCAGCAAATGCGTCTGAATACTGATCAACGATCTTATCGTAAAGCTTCTGTTGACGCTCACTAAGTTTGTTTCGTTTATCCAGCTTTGAAGTATTCAGGCTTTTAATAATTGCCTGCAAATCTTTCGTTGCTTGAACAGTATCCCCAGCGTCATCGATAATTGACTGCACTAAAGGCGAATCCAGGAAATCATAATTCTTTTTGAGAACCTTTGGTTTGTCTTCCTTTTCATAAATAATTTCTCCTTTTTTATTGCGGTCGTAAACAAGGTCCATCGTCGCATCATCCATACCAGGAGCATCTCCTTTGGTTTGATGCTTTCTCACAGCAGTCTTTATTCGGTTAACACCAACGTCAAATACTGCACGTTCAAGGTCTCCCATTCCCTCGATAATCTTCGATCGGTCATCAGCAGTTGGTCGATCAAAGGTATCCATAATAACTTTTTCAACTCTAAAGCCAGAAACTTTATGCTTATCGATTATCGATTTAATATTGGCAATGTTTCGCTCTAACTCACTAACCATCCTTCCGTTGCCCTCATCATACCATTGATCACCAATGAACATGCCCTCAGATGTCTCTGTGTATCCTGTTAAGAAACTATTACCGTCTTCATCCTTGAGTTGATATAGGTCTGTAAAAAATGCTTTCTTCTGATCCGCAGTTAAATTCCCTGTTCCAAACCTGACTGCATTGTATTTTTTAACATCCGTTGCATTCATTTCATCAACGGTTGGTCTTCGGATAATGTTTCCACCCTCCTGGTCCCAGGCTAGACTCAAAGAGTCCATTACCAGTTTGCCCTGGCTAACGTCTCCTTTGACAGAAATGACGATATTAGGCGCAACAGTGATTTCACCACTCATCTCATAACCACCTTGCCCCACCTTCATGCTTGTGACCTGAAGGTCCACACCTACTTTTTTGAAAGCAGCATTTAGATCACTACCTAAGTTTTCGGCAACAGTTTCAGTCATTGCCTGTTCTCCGATTTTATTTATAACTTCCTGGATTCTCTTTGCTTCAGGAGCAACTCCGGTAGTGATTACCTCGATCGGGATTTCTTGTTCTCTGACCTTTCTTGCGCTTGCATCGGGATCTCCCATAAAGGAGGACCGTTGCGTAGGCATGCGGTTAAGCTGGACACCTAGATAAGATCCAAAGTTGATCTTCCCGTCATGATCGGAAATAGACAGGTTCTGCATTCGATCAAGCCTGAAGGATTTTATGATCCTGTTTCGATCGACCAACTCCTGAAACATGTTAGGGTTGATCGCTTCCTGATCCTTCTTTTCAAAACCCAGAAAACGCATAAGCCCATCTCGTTTCTGAGTGACCGTTTGCAGGTCTGCGGTGGTGTTACCCTTCCCACCTAGTGCATCGATCCCAGACTTGCCCTCAGACAGTCCTGAGAGGTATAGCCAGAGGTCTTGCAGGAACAGTTCACGTATTGGATTGTGAGATAGATCTACGTCCGCATCCTTTCCTCCATACTTTCTGTAATCCTGCCTCCATATATCAAATACTTTTCCTCGTTCCGATTTGAAATCTGCTTTTTCAAAACGATCCAGGCGTGACATTAAATCGTTCATGTCGATGCCTGTGACTCGAAAGTTTTTTCCCGTTTTTGACATTTCAAAAACCATCGGAACCATCTGCCTGTAAGACGTTGTAATGTCCGGTGTGATTTTTCCAGTTTCAGTGACCTGATTATACACAAACTCAGCTATGAATCCCGAATCAGTTGTGCGCCCCTTCATACGGTCATTTAAACGCATGATCGTGTCTAGTAAGTGAGGAGTGATAACTCTTTTGCTGGTAGCAATCATTGCGTCGATCGCTTCTTGTGTGAAGTAATCGCCACTGTAGGATTCATTTGAAAGTTCCTGAAACCTCGACAAGTGCATACGACTTTCGCCTGACTGTGCAGAAGAGTCGATAGCCTCTTTTACAATCTTCGCACGTTCAGCGTCATGCTTCTGTCTCTGCCTTTTGTTGAGGAATCTATAGCGTCCATTGCGTATAACTGGATCACCATTTTCATCACGAATAATGTCAACGGTTGGAAGGAAAGATGACAGAATATCTCGACTGTCCTTTGAGTTGATTTTAGCAAGGTTCCATTTGTTTCCGATTACATCGGTAATGGGATCATCTGTTGCCCTGATGTTCTCTCTTTTCTTTTGTAGTATTTCCGAAATGTTTGAGAAAACCCTACCATCATTAAGTTTAAGAGGTGTGCCGTCTTTGATTAAGCCCATTGACTTAGCCATATTCCGCACTGCATAGAGTCCTAAACTGTTTCTAGCCAACAGCACGTTGTTAACAATGCCTCTCGCTAAAGAACCTCCTAGACCATTATAGAGGTTGCGCTCATAACTTCCCTTTGTTCTGAATTTCAGGTTGTTAACCTTACCTGCACGTATGAAAGATTCGGGATCAAACTCCTTAAAGAAATAGCGCATTGAGTCAGCGTGTATTTCGTCTCTTGCTACCAGAAATTTTTTCTCAGCGGAAAGCGATCGATATTCTTTTTGCGTAATATCATCCAATCCGTTTACGTAGTTTTCGAAGAACGAATCAACCCAATCCTTGTTTAAAAGACCTTCGTAATTAAAAGCGAGAACTTCCTTTCCTCCTTCGGCTTTCACCACACGATCGCCAAACAATAACTTGTCCTGGACCTGCAAGGAGTCTTGCACTTCAGGCATCTTCATTATCGCATGACCTAATTCATGCGCCAGTGCTTCTCTCTTATACTTCTTTTTATCGGTGTTGATTAACACTGTGTTTCGACCACCACTGCTGACGTAATTCACGCCACTGGTGTCACCGAATCTTTCACCTCTGAGTTCACCGAATTTTTGGTATTGCTGATCGTCCAAAAAGCGAACATCAAGGTTGCCTTCACCGTTGCGAAAGTGACCGTTTTTAAACATGTAGGATAGACCAGCGAAAAACTTTTGGTCTTCTCTGCTTCCTTCAGTGAATGCTTCAAAGTTGATCAGGTCATCAGGGTCCAGTTTTACTTTGAAATCATCAACGAAGTTTGAAATCTGTTGCCTGTTTTTCTCTTTGCTGAAAATGATTTCAGAAGATAATTCACCAAAGGGACCAAACATAGCACCACCTGCGATAGAGCTTGCAGCAAACTCTTCATCAAAGGATAGCAATCCTAATGCACCACCAGTTGCAGCACCTTTGGAAATGCTCTTTCCCGTCTTGTAAGCAGGGATCAGGAGACCTCTGCTCAACGGGTTCTTTGCCATCGCATCAAACATGCTCGCCAGGTCTCTAGCACCAGGTCTTACAGATGAATCCCTTGCTATGCGATCAAGTGCTGATGGCAGGTTTTGGCGTTTGCTCTGCAACTTAATTTGTGAGGATAGTTCCATCGCATCATCCGCAAGATTGGATGCCTGGTTTATTTTTTTGCGAAGGAAACCGATCTTGCCTTCGGTAGGGATATCAACTTCGACCGGCAGTCCCTTTGTTGTTTTTGGCAGGTTTGCTTTGACTGCTTCAAAACCTTCACTGATAAATTCAGTTGCCCCTTGCAACGCTTTAACAGATCCGGTGACAGGAAGTTTAGCTACTGAACCAACAGCACCAAACAAAGCATCTTGCATCTGACCTGTCTTGACTGCTGCATTAACCAAACCTCGACTGACAATGCCAGACTTGCCTCCCTTGATTGCTGCTCGTGCCATTGCTCTTGCTGCTGTTGATGCACCGAATCCAGCAACCATTCCAGGATCAGCAAACAGTGTGAGACCTTCTGCAATCGTGTTGTCAACTAGTGCGGATGGAAGGTATGAATAGTTCGCATCACCCATCATCTGCTTCGCACGATGCTGTTCAATTGTCCTCTGCTGCCTAAACCAACCTCTTGAAAATGACTTAATCGTTTCAGGCAAATTGTGGTATTGAGTCGCAGCATCTCCAGGCAACACTTTAAGTCCCATCGTTGCCATACCTGAACCAATTCGCATCAACAGATCAGCGGTGTCTGTTCCTCCTCTGGCCAATGCTTCGATGGCAGTTCCAGGAACCTTTTTTAATTCGGTGTTCGGCACCGCAGCAACTGTTTCCTTAATCTGATTGTAGATACCAGAGAATGCTTCAGGGAGTGCTTCAAACATTTCCTCAATATCAAACCCATCTTTGATTTGTTGAGCAATGTAATCATCGAGTTCCTCGTCATTGGGATCGTAAAACAGATCTCTATCGATTATTGATAGACTAGTATCTACTGCGTCATCACTGGCAGATCCAGGTGTGTGTGATCCTTGCAAGATCATACCTCTGGGCGAATCCCAAATGCTTACTTTTTCACTCATCGAAATATTAAATTATTGTAAGTTTACCGATTTAAAAAAGCCCCACCTTTAGGTAGGAATATGTTTGCAGGAGTCTGCGATCCTAATGTCACTCTCGCATTCATCTGCTTATTTCGTCGCATCAAGTCTTGCAGTTGTCTCAGTGAGTTTTTATCACCTTGTTTTGCTCTCGATAAAAGACCTGCAAAATCTTTTGAATTATTACCTTCAGCAGCAAAGGCCAATTCAAGATTGCTTTGTTCCCGTTTGCTGGGGAACTGATACTGTTTATTTCTGAAAAAATCACCACCACCAGGTCTTGACTCAAATAAGGCTCTAGGTGCATTTAGCAGGTCAGGCAACGCATCATTTGCTTGCGATGATGATTGATCTTGAGCAGTGGCAGCATATGAAGATTCTGTCTGTGAATCGTAAGAAACATCACCCTGATCACTAGAAGACGGTGAAGCGTCTGCTTGCTCTGGTGTTGCTGTTGTTAAGCTTTCCTTAACCTCTCTCTGCATCTGCATTAAAGTTGATTCAAGGTTCTTTGGGTTTGCTATCTGATAATTATAAACCTTACCTGTGTCGGGCCTTTTAAGACTAATGGTTCTTCCAGGAATGATCCTGCCTTCTCTGGCAAGTTTCAGACCTTCGGAAATGCTCATAGGAATTCTGGGTTGCAGTTCAGCGTATGAAGGCAAAAAGCCAGACACGTTTTTTCCGCTTTTTGCTAAAGTCCCAAAGTGATCATCCGCTTTGTTTCTGACAGTATCCAGCAGCATGTTGCTAAGGATAATGTTTGTATCAGCAGGTGTCCTAGGATCTGCAAGTAGCTTTTCGTAACGCCTTATATCTGCATCTGTCAGAACACCAACCTCACCGAATACACCTCTCGCAAGATCTGTTACCATCATTGAAAGTTGATTTCGGAATGCAGCAAGATCTTCTTGTTTTCTGCCACTAGGACTTATGAACTCCTTAAGACCTTCCCACTGAGTGCGAAGTTTATTGGTCTCGCTAACATCGATCTTTTTGCCGTTAATGACGTAATCTCCTTGCTCCTCGCTACCCAGCATTGACAACACATCTTTAATCCCCCTTGCAGAGTTAAGCAGTGATGCAATCAAGTCTTCGTCATTCTCGCTGATTTGGACAGGCTTGCCATTGTTATCAAGATTCATAGCTGATAACTGCATTACTGCTCTTGTATCAGTAACTCCTGCAAACAGTGATAAATCACCTGCCCTGTATCTTTCGTCAAAGTTCTCCATCGCTTTGACTTCATCGATAGTAGGTAATCGGTTTTCCGATTTGATCTGTCGCAAGGAAGGCACACCCATTGCGTCGAGCATTAAACCAGGCGCAACCGATTGTGCTAGGTATTCGGATTGAGTCTTTGCAAAGTTGCCCATCCTCACCTTGTTGGTCTCGCTACCGATCTCGTTGTTATATGACTCTGTCATTAAAGAGTCATTGTCGATTGGTTCAGCATTACCCGTAAACATGTCTCCAGCAAAATAGTGATTGTAATACACTGCTTCGCTTGAAAGCTTGTTATAGGTTACCGCACCTGATTTGTTTTTGACGTTATGACGGGTAAAATCAGGAGAGTTTTCAATTTCAGAAATATATGATCTGAGTGCGGAGGATTGTGGCAGATCAGGATACTGTTCAACCAGAGTCTTTGCCTTTCGATATTTCCGCATTGGCCCTTGTTCGTCCTGAAGGACATTGCCGGTGAACCCTAGATCTGAACCGTTGCCCTGATTGTTTAAAACCTCCTTGATCTGAGCTGATGCACTTGTGATTTGATCGTTCTTTAATTTTTGCTGCTGTATCTGACCTTTCAAAAGTTTCCCTTGCTGCTTATCCCTAGCAAGTAATCTCCTACGGTCTTCTGGTGCGTTTGCTAAATCAATCTTTGCTTTCTCAATCTGAGTTGTCTTAAAGGCGTGATCGAGCATTCGCGTTTTATTTTCATTCTCAATCGCATATCCCTTCAATGCTCCCTGCATCGAGGCAAGAGTTTCGTATTTACGTTCATAATGACCTAGCAAAACTTGTTCCTTATCCTTGCTATTTTGCTGAACAAGGTATTCCTTTTGCTTTTTAAAACCGTCAATATCGCTTGCAGCAAGCATGTTTAATGCTGCTTCCTTTTGCACCCTTGCATCATTGTATGACTGCAAAATCCCACCAGCAGCATCACCAATACTATCAAAAGCTTTTTCGATACCTCTAGCATATGCTCGTCCACCCTCGCTAGGGTCTGTAAATAACTGAAGTGCCATAATATTAAACTGTTTTACCAAACATTCCACCTGCACCAAACATTCCACCTGCCACACTACCAGCAACTTTACCAACGCCTCCGATCAAGGCCCCCTTAAAGGCATTAGATGCATTGGCATTTGCCGAAGCAGTATTGTAGGCAGCGTTGAAGTTTGTATTGTTCAGATCCTGAAAATAAGCGTTCATTCCGAAGTCTGCTGACTGCATGCCCTGCAAGCCCATCTGCTGCGCTTGACCTCCCAGACCTTGAGCCATACCACCTGCGGATGATTGTCTTCCCAGAAGTGCCATAAACGGATCAACACCTGTTGTTGCTCTGAGGTTCACTATATTTGCAGCCTCCTGAGTTCGTTGATTTCTCATTCCCTGTTTTTGCATTGAAGTAAATGCAGCCTCGCCAGCAAGGTCAGCAACACCATAGCCAAACCCTGCGTCCGCTCTGCCTCTTCTGAATGACTGCTGAAAATCACGTTCCATTTCCGCAGAAACTGAAGACCCTTGATTTAAACCTTCAATTGCTCTTTCGCTTAATAGGTTCAGCATTTCTTCCCTCTGCGGATCCACTGCCATTCTCACATCCTCTCCGTAATCCTTGATTGTTTGCAGATCACCTTCGATCATTGCTCGCCTGTTTGCAGCCTCTGCTGCTGCGAGTTCAGGCATCACTTGACTGTATAATGAGCTGAGTTGTGGAAGTGTTTTTGCAAGCGTGTCTACCTCTAGCTGGGCATACATTGGCGCATACTGTTGTTCTAGTTCAAACAACTGCGGTGCATACTCGATTTGAGTTTCAAGCATTGAGGAATATTCCTCGCCTGAATCTCTAGGCGCAGGTGGTTTTATTTTTGTTGATCCCATATCGTTTGTGAAAATTTGCGAACCTACTCCATTGGTAGGTTCTGAGTTTATCGTCTGTGCGTCTGTGCCAACCAATAAGAGGTAGCTTAAAAGGTGCTAATTCAGTGAATCTATGCAATTTCTGTTTTCCTGCTGCTAAAAAGACAAACCAGCAATCAGGCTTTTTGTGTTTAAAATTAAAATCGTCCCAACGGTTTTTGTTTTTTGTTTCGATTGGTCGGGCCATTATGAAAGCGTCTTCCCCTGAATACACATATCCTCTAGTCAGGTAATTAGTCAGATCCTCCTGAAAGGATCGCTCACCACCTTCGTATTCTTTAACTGCAAGTTCTAAAGGCTTTTTCATATTGCTCTACCATTCGGACCTTTGGCAAAAAACCTCCGGCCCAATTTTCTCGATACCAGCATCCCATAAATAAATGCAATGCCTTTGCTTCCTTCGGCACATAACGGGATCGTTCCATTCTATCAAATTTTCTACTGCCAATTAGCTTCCAATCATGCGGTTCAAAGTCCCAATCTCCTCGCTCATACAATTGGCTCATCATTGCTGGACCTGTCCTGTAAAGCACATTGATTCCGGTGTCAGGTAACCTCTTCCAGCCTTCATCCAGACACGCTTTGATGAACGGGTTCTTCGGCATAACTCCTATCGCCCAATTGCATATAACTTTGTGAGGCATCCAGCCTGGTTCTTCATAAGAAATATAATGATCTGCTTCTGTTGGCAGGGTTCCGATCGCATACATGTCTGCATCGAGATACCACCCTCCATATTCATAAAGCACATGCAATCGAAACAGGTCTGCTGCCTCTACACCAACCACCTTGTTCCCATCAAAACCCAATGCGGAATACATTTCCTGATCGTTGTAATACCGAATGTCCCATCCTTTGTGATGCCTCTTCACTGAGTCAAAACACTCCTGTCCTCCTGGAGGAACATGAGGTCCGCTTGTCTGGTGTATGATCTTAGGAATCACAACAGAGAGATTCGTTATTCCAATTGCTCAATGTTCGTTTTGGATAAAGTTGCTTTCTTACATCATCCTGCAATTTGTTGTCCCATTTACGGATTCGTCTCATTGCTTCTGAGAAGGCTTTAACGTCATCCGGTGTGAAATCATCGATGGGTTTACAAACGCTGCAAGGAACGGTTTCTGTCACGAACGCGACTGCTTCAGGTTCACCTTCTTTGCTATCTTTCCAACCAAAGCAACGAAGCGTCAAAACCCACTGGCAAACATCCTCGCAACCGCACTCAGCCATTGGTTCCCTTTGAACCCACTCGTAATCTAGATTCATAATTTATTGATCAATTCGCTAAGTTGATTGTATTCCCATTTGTTCTGTTTATCGGCAGACCAACCGTCATCAGGGAACTGCTTGTAAGCTTCTTCTTCAGTCATGAGTTCTGGGTAATTTATCTTTCGACTGACTTGCGATGAGATCGGGCCTTGCTCGTAATTTCTAAATTTCAGAGTGACAGTGACCGCAGATTTACCGTCGATCTTCTCATATTCACTTGATGCCTCGACATGCGGTTCCCACCGAAGATCGTTTGGAATGACTGAGTGTTTAACGAGAGTTTGATAATCCTCGTTGTCCGTTAATTTTTGTTTGAGCTGATCGAGTGTAATCATTTTTTAAGTGCCACAATCTGATGGACAAGGAAAGTTGCTGACCATATTAATTGATCCTGTATCTGTGACTGTTCCATTGCTGGCAGTAACCGAAATTTGGCAAAACAAGATTTCTCCGGTCACACTTAGGTCGCAGGAAGTTGAGTTAATCGTTCCAGCAGATCCACCGTCTTTCCATTCCAGGTTTCCGTTTGCATCGGTGCCTAGATATTTACTGGCAGTTGTCGTTCCGTTTATTGCAATGGTGGAATTCTTGAAATCAATTCCTACGTGCTGTTCTCGATTTGCCATATATTATTATCCGGTTACTGGAACTCTGTAGACCTTGCCTGAAGCAGGAGGATTATTAAAAGTGACGGTGATTGCGTTGTCTGAAGCAACTACAATTTGAGCTTCAACGTATGCCCCTGAATCATGATCAATGACTACTGCGATTGGTTTAGGTGTTTCCAGATTATGAGTGACAGTGAAAGAAGTTGCCGATCCGTTGCCGGTCAAAGATCCATCGTGAATTCGGGCAACTTGAATCAGATTCGATCCACCGTCCCTGGTTGCTTTGACTGCACCAGCGGATGTAACTTCAAGTTTATTGGCCCAACTCCCCCCACTGGTTTGGACTAAGAAACTTCCGGCACTGCTCCCGATATAGGCTGTGCCAGCCGAGTTTGTCAGTGACTGCCAAACTCCGGTCGAATGGGAGTTTTCGAGTTTAGAAATAGTCGTGCTGCCAGAAGTCTGTTTGACGTGATGCTTTACGTTAGGAGTATCTGTGCCGATGCCGGTATTGCCCTCAACGATCAGTCCATTAGTGGGAGGTGTTTCCGTTGTATAATTACTTCCAATACTTGCGGTTCGCAGGGAGGTCTTATAGCTACTTCCTCCAGATACTATCACCGCGAATCCACCGCTTGCACCGTCGATTCTAAACGCTTCGCCTGAATCGCTTTTAAGCACTTGCAGTTTTGCGCTCATACTGCTGGCTCCGATGCCAACATTATGTGAGGAATCAATTACAATATCTGTCCCCGCTGAAGATCCACCATTTGTGATGCGAAGCTTGTCATCTGTATCGAAAACTATTCCAGCCCAATCTCCAGATGTTGAGTAATTGTGCGCGAACCAAAGTGCAGAACTACCACTGCTGTTTGCGTCTGTCGTTATGTAGGTGCTACTGTGACCGGATGTTTTGTGAACGTGTAATCTTGTGCCAATATTCGTAGTCCCTATACCGACATTCTGGTTGGCATCTATCATCAGCGCAGTTGCCCCATCTGTCGCAAAATAAGCTTTGCCATTGCCAATGTAAAAAGCTTCATCGCTACCTAATGAAGATCCGTTGTAAACGCCAGCATAAGCGTTGTCTGAATAAGTCTTTAATTTACCAGTAAATTGCCCAAAAATTGCTTGTCCATTTACGTCTAATTTTGCAGCAATATTACTCGAAATTCCTATGCCAACGTTGCCCGATGAATCAATACGCATCGCTTCAACTCCGTTGCCCGACAGAAATCTTGTTTGACCGCTTGCGCTAGTAATGCCTACCGTCAGCAGGTTGGTCGCGTTGGAATAACCTATCTCTGCCCCAGTGGGATCGTTGGGACTAGCAAATATAATTCGTGAAGTATTGGCAGCAGCAGTAGCTATCGTAATACCCGAATCACCGCTGCCCTCTACAATCAAAGTATCTGCTGTTGTGTCGTAGGTGAATGATCCGGGGTTTGATTCGCGAACATGAAGTTTTCCAGACGGTGTAACTCCGATGCCCAGTTTCGAATTTACTTTGACATCACCTCCACTTTCGATTTCCAAACGAGATGTGTTATTGGTTTTAAGGATCAGCTTGTGGTTAGTGTTGGTTCCTATATAACCGATTGTAGAGTCCGCTTGCAGCAATGTTTCAACGGTTCCGTTGTCTGCTGCGATCCTTGCATTCGCTCGCTGAACATGCACATCGTAAACTGGAGATCCCGATCCAACGCTGATTTTTTCAACAGCATGAAGATCCCCATCAGGTTCAATTCGGACCTTACTGTTTCCAGCCAATCGAAAATCTACAATGTAGTTAGGAGGTGCGCTCGTCGCATTGAATATAGCTGTATTGCTCCCCGTTGTTTCTGCCAGCAATGCAAAATCGGTCGTGTTATAAAGTCTCGATTTGCCAGTGGTTTTTAGACGATACGTTGTGTCTGGAGCAACTCCCAGACCGATATGGTTTAACTGAATAGAGTCTGCAAGCTGAGTGCTGGTGACTGTATTGTTTGCAAGTTTCGCTCCAGTGATTGCACCGTCTGCAATTGTGATCTGATCGGAAACAATGCTGATCGGTGCTGCTACATTTGCGTTCAGCGTATCACCGCTTTTGACGAGTCCATCACCGGCATTTAATTGGCCTGCACCAGAAAATTGAGCCCAGGTGTATGCTGAAGAATCGGTGTATGTCCAACCACTGTTGTTGTTAGCAGTTCCAGCTTCGACGAAAACATATGCGCCTTCAGAAAGAGAACCTGAATCAGAATCTGAAGCAAGACTCCAACTTCCACTTGCAACAATGTAGATCCCGTTTTGAGAAGCAGTAGATTGATCCTTAACCAAAACACGATTACCTGCGGATAAACTTACTCCATCCACCGTCTGAGTTCCGCTCAAGGTAAGGTTAGCAGTCGATGCTGCTGCAACGCTTGCTTTGATGTCTAAGCCTTCAACGGCATTATCGACATATTGCTTATTTGCAGCATGTCCATCTGCTGTAGGTGTTGAGACAGGCAGAATTCCTCCAGTCCCGTAGACGGGGATTCGGTTTGCGGTTGCCGTTGCTGAAGTATCGTATCCATCCAGCAAATCCGCATTTAGATTATCAACTTTAGCAGTGTGACCACTTCCAACTGTAAACGGAATATTGCCGGTTGCTGGATCGAAATTAGGTTTACCTGTTAACGCACCTGCATAGTTGCTTTCTATCAACGCAAACCAGTTTGAACCATCATGAAAATACAGATTGTTTCCTGATGCTACCAATTGTCCCAGAACACCAGCATGACCTGAGATATTTCCAACAGTGTGAACTTTCGGAGTAACCAGATGTGCGCTTGTCTGATACTCATGATCTACAAATATTTTCTTCCCTGCCATAGCGGTATTCTCTTATTGAACTATTACTCGTAACCTCTGCCCTGAGTCACTGAGGTCAACGGTTGCAGTATTTTCTGTTACTGAAATTTGTGTTTCGATCTCGATTTGAGAATCGTGCTCTAGGACCATCACATCTGGTCGATATCCTAAGTTGTGATCGAAGGTGTAAGATTTTATCGTGCCTGGGCTCGACGGTGTGACGAACTCCAAATGGCCTTTAGTTGTGACCTGCGAGATCTGATTGACACTGTATGTCTGGTTATTGTTTGCACTGTCAGTAATGACCACCGCAGATGTTTCGACTGGCGAAGGTGTGACCTGTTTTATCGGGATCGTAACCGTTTCCTCAATGACTCCAATCGGATCGGTCTTAACAACAAGTTCGGGTTCGGGGATAGCTGGGATTTGAATGGGAACACCGTCATCAGTCCCTACTAAAATTTTACCAGGCTCAATGTCGATGCCCTTTATCGCACCTTCGCAACAATCTTTTTCTGGAGTTAAATCTAAATGCTTTGGCTGAAATCGCCCCTTGTCATCGGCAACAAGAATTTGACCAGGTTCTGCTACTTCAAGCTTTGAACCTTTAATCCCAGCGTTTTTTGATACCTTTGAATCGGTAATCGCACCACTGGCAATCTGGCGATTTTCAACAGGCATTAGGATTTATAAAATGTTAGCTGAATGTAATTTGGGTTTTGAAGATAGCCTCCTATTTGTGCTGAAGGTGTCCCTGTTTCAATGCTGCGAATAAATTTAACATCGACGTAAGGATGAGTGGTTCCGTTTGATGTGTCCACATCTCCAGACGAATTGATAGACTGCTCTGCTGCTGATGAAACAACTGCTGGTATTAGCTGATGTTCAACATGACCAGATACTGCGTTGCCAAAAACCTTTAAATTGTCTCCCACACTAAATGCATTGGGAGTAAAAAATACTCGCAGCACACCGTAATTTACTGTTGGACTTGTAAGTCCGATTCTACGAATTAAATGTATATTGCTAGTGCCATACATTTTAACAAATGAACCACTTGTAGCAGTAGAATCATGATTCACATGAGCTGATGCATAGGCACTGACGAGTGCTGCTGGAAGACCGGTTAACGATCCAAATTCAAGCTTGCCCTGTGCGTTAGCAGATTTTAAATATTGATTTGCACTTGTAGGCTGCAAAACTTTTGGTTTCCCGTAATAGTCTGTCCCGTTTATATCCGCTTTTGATCCATCAGGTTCAAATACAATAAGTCCTCCGGTAACAGCAGATGAACTTGTGCTGGCTACACCGTCTCGACCACCGATCCCTCCACCAGGCTGAATGTCTTTAATCGAAACCTTTCTGGTCAAGGCAGAGTCCTGCAACATTGCAGCAGAGATGGAGTCTTCTGCTATCGCAAGATTGAGTTTATTTGTTCCTGAAGTTGTCGCTTCAATGGCACCTGTGATGTACCTTGCTCCCAGCGAAGTCTTGTCATTTACGAGTAAGCTGATCTGGGTTTCGTCTCCTTCTTGCGCCAAAGTCGTTATTCCTTGACCGTTGCCACTGGCATCACCTCGTAAAATGAAATTGGTTCCACCGATGCTGCCTATATGCTGTTCTTTGACTGCATTGTCCTGCAACTCCGAAGATCCCACAGTGTTTGCACCGATGTCGCTTGCGTCGATTGCACCTGTAATCGAAACTGTTGGTGTGCCTAGTAAGTTAAGGTTTGCTGCATTGAGCAGGGTGGAACTGGATACGGTGATCCCTGGTGTTACTGTTGCGCTGAGTCCCATAATTTTATTGTGTTTCTGTATTAGTTAATCTGGTTCTGACAGTGCCAGTGACGTTTAGTCCTCTGATGTCAACTGCTCCAGATGTTGTTTTGAATTCCAGTTGCAAATAACTACCCTCAAGGTTGAATCGATCACGATCCGCTTTGCTTTGTTTCAGGTCTACCTTGATTCCGCTCTGCGGTTTTATTGAGTCTCCAACAGTAATCGAATAGTCTTCTCTGCCAGATACCAAAAAGTCATCGTTTGCGTTNGTGATGTTNNAATCTGCTTTGCTGACCGCATCATACTGATTGCGATTNAAAGATTCGTTGGAGACCTCCACAGATTCGTTTTGACCGTCTGCGTGTGCGCTAATTGTATAAGCACCAGAGTATGTTTCGACGAATGCTGCGAGAGATCGAAAACGTTTTAATTCAGTAAGACCACATGTGAGTCCTCTGGTTTTTAACCTGCTTTCGATCGTGACATTTTCAGTCTTGTTGCCTGATGAGATTTTCTGATCTTCGAAACCACCAAACTGTTCATCGTCGTAAAGAAGGATCTGTCCATCAGTATTGCCTGTGGTCGCAACCACAAACAATCGCTTTGCTCCTTTGTAGGTCATCATGAAAAAGTCTTTGACTGATAGACCTGTCATGAAGTCAATTCCCGCCCAACTCTTTGTCAGGAAGTCGTAGACGATGATGGCATTGTTTCCTGATGCTGTTTCATTCACTTCTCGCAATGGGAGTGCCAGATAATAGCGATTGTTGCTGTATGCACCAACAGCATCTCCAGCTTTCGTCCAGTCTACTCGATCAATGATTGGCTGAATCGGTTGCGATAAAGGAACATCAACCGATTGCGTTTCTCCTGCGACAGATTGTCGAATCGATACCACACCTCTCTGATCTGACAAAAAGATTACATCTGATCCTGCACTGACAATTGATCGTTCAGCAGCACAACCATATTGATCTGTGAGTTGATCAAGTTGAGCATCGGCAAGATCTCCGTAAACATTTCTTACTGCGTAGATGCTACCTTCCTTGAAAACCAGTAGAGTGTTTGGATCAAATTTAAATACTGCAACTAACTTGTCAGATGATCCTGTGTTAACCCTGAAAGCAGATCTGACAGGTTGGTATCGTGTGTAGTTAAGATAATCTGAAACTGCTACTTCATCTCTCCCAAACGGAATGACCAATCTGTTTCCGAAAAACAATCCGGTGCTTGCGTTCGGGATCTGCTCTGTGCCGTCATCGTCATTCTCGTCTGCTTCTGGTGTTTCGGATTGTGCAATTGAATTGAATCCGTTTGTCAGATTTTCTGTCAGAACCAGGGGCGCATGCAAATCGCCTCTGAACATTATCAGGTTGTTAAAACACTGAACAAATCGAACCTTGCTGTCATCGGTTATTGTTGGGTATGACGAGTGACCATAGAGGACATTATTTACCTTCACCTCTTCGCTTGCTGAATCCGGTGAGGTAACAAAGATTCCTTGAGATGTAGCAATGACAAGATGCTCAACTCCGTTTGGAGTTTCAAAATTGGATGCACCATAAATAATTCCAGGATACTTGAGGTAAAGAGTTCCCTTTTCTGTCCAACTGTTTCTAACCGTAACGGTGCTGTTTCCTGCATCGAAGGCAGTAATCGGTGCATCACTGACCTGAGTGATCGTGCTTTGGAAATAAGGTCCAGCAGGTTCTGCATTATTAGTTGCAGACTTGAAGTTGTTGGTCATCGGTCCAACTGTTGCTGTAGGTGTTACTCCGTTATCCAGCTCATCGACATCAGTAACAAGTGTTCTTGTTCCGTTAACAGTTTTCATTCCTGAGAAGCGAACTAGATCACCAGAACTGTAGGTTGTGCTGTCTTTGTAATAATCCGCTTGCTTGTTAGCCCAGCACATCACAACTGCACCTTTGCGAGGCATTGCTATGCCTTTGACAAACCTGCGGTTTTCAGCTTCGGAAACAAAACCAGGCCGAAGAAGTGCTGGATCTGCACTTGCATCGACTCCTGTAAAAAACTGCTCTTGATCGGCTACATTCATTTTCGCTCCAACTCATATTCAAGTCTTGCCATCTCCTTGAGTGCTGCCCTCGTCCACTCCGGTGACATCTGTGCTGCTTTGGGAAAGTCCGGCCTTGCCATCATCGCTTTTGCTCCCTGCATCGTCTTCGTTCGGCACCCCTGACCGGTGAGCATTAACAGCAGAATCAATATCAGATAGCTTTGTTTCATAGACCTCTCTCGCACGTTCTTCTCTGTAAAAATCAAAAGCCTTCCCTACCACTTTTGCGAGCGCAGGAAAGGCTTTTAGAAAAGTGACTATTAATTGGATCACTCAGATTCAGACTTCACACCGTGACGAATAAACATCGCCAGCAGTGCTGTGATTCCGATCTGAATTGCTTCAGCTAATTCAAGACCACCTTGCATGAATGCACCTGCTGCTCCTAGGATTGCGCCAATGCCAGTGATGTATGTTTTCTTACCCTTCATCATTTTTTAAATAGATCTAAAGTCTTTTTGCTGATGTAAATTAAGCTTACCGCAGATATGCCGATTTTAAGGATCAGGTCAATTTGTATTGCCCAATTGCCAATCCCTGCGATCCCTGCGAGAAAAACTTTAATATCATCAACCCTCTCCATTTTCCAACGTCCCATCAGTGCCTTCAGCACCTTCTTCTTCACCGATCAATTCTTTCAGCTTCTGCAATGCTGCGGTGACAGTTTCATGATCCTTTCGAGACAATGCTGCTTGTCCGCTAACATTGACGATTATGTTGAAGGCTTGAGCGTGTGTTAATTCCATATGATTTGTTTTTTATTTATTATTGTGTTTATTCGAATTCTACATACCGAATGCTTGCGCTTGCCTTGCATTCGCCTACGTAGTTTTCAATGGTTAACGTTGCCTTAGACGCAATTTGCTCATCGAACAAAAGGTTTGTTGCTGCTGTCCCACTGAAATTCACATACAGTATTGTTGCTCCTACGTTTGTGATTTTGAGCTTCTTGCGATCACCGTTTGCAGGCAGTGCCTGTGCCGTTGTTACTGTAGTCTTGTTGGATGGGGTTTCTTTAACGATCATGTCAGTATGTTTTGAAAATTGGTTTGAAAGCGTCTCCGCTTTGGTTTTTCACTTTGCGTATTTCGCTTTCGAGCATGCGATCACGATCACGCATCTGGATTCCTGCAAGCTCGATTTTTTCATCGGTTAAAAGAATATCTGCTGCAATAGCGTGCTCAAGGTATGGGCCGAAAATGTAAGGGATGTTGATCTTATTCCAGGCAATGCTTGTTGTAGATGGAGCACTATCTACATTTGCATCTGTTGCTTCCCAGAAGTCTGATCCTTGCTGCCCAGAAGATGTGTAATACACCTGATCGCCTTTAACGTAATTCACACTTGATGAATATTTCTCTGCCTTGATCAACGGTGCTCTTTTGCGAAACTCAATCCAGTAGGATTTCTGCATTGGATAGCAGACAACAATTTGATCATCTTTCTGTGAAAACTCTTCGGTATCAAAGTTGAGGTTTTGACGAGGATCTTTATTAGTCACCCTATAGACCTGACCAATCTCAGTTTCGTTTGTCTGCGTAAAAGATATGTAAGGGATGTATGTTTCCTGCTCAACCCAATCGGAACTTGATCCAGGAACTCCCGTTGTTGAGTTTGCAGTGTTTCGGTAAATCTTTTCTGTTCCTGTGTGATAGACCTCTGCATTCAAAGTGTATGTGCCAGCAACCCAGATAGAGCGAAAGTATCTTTCCTCAATTGCCATCACTGAGGGCCAAAACTCTTTCTCCCATATATCCCTGAGATTGCGGTTGAGACTTCCAATGAATAAAGGAAGTTCATCATTGCTGAGTTTGGTGAACAAGCGTCCAGTTAACTCAACTGCACCTTGCAAAACTTTTGACGCAGATACAGTTCTCATCCCGAATATCCAACCTGCGTTTTGGTGCCTTTGCTGTTTACGCGAACTTCAGGGTGACGTTTCATTACCCATTCCAAATAATCTCTATCACGCACAGATTCGTTCTTTGTGATCATGTTTCCTAGGTAACCTCCTAGGTCAATGCTTGCGACATGTCTTCCCAGACCGTCAACCGATTTGCGTTCAACCTGGTTTTCTTTAGCAACCCGTTTCTGGTTTTTTTCTGCACGCCACATTTCCATTTTATGACCAGTCTGAATTTCCTTCATAATGGAATTTCTCAGGTCCGCAGGGAGGTTTTCCCATTCAGTCAATAAGTTGCTCATGTCGCTTTAAAATAAAAGGGAGGGAGACGAATCCCCCTCCCAACCTTGTCGGGTTTTAAGTGAGATGTTTGAATGCGCCAAATCCCAAAGGATTTTTAACGCTAAGACCTGCGATCGAGGAAATCTCGTAACGCTCACCAGCACCCAGATTTGGTAGAGGGGTAACTGATGGCAATTCGTGAAATCTCATTTCAAGGAAGTCCATATCAAGAATGTATCCGTAGCCTTTACCAGAGGTATCACCCCAGGTTGCATGCCTTGTTCCGGTAGTGCCAGAGGACCAATCCGATTTAGCATTCCAAAGTGTTGGGACAAGTGTCAGAGTTCCGAAATCTCCTTCAAAGACATCAACGGTCGAGATGATCGAACGATCACTTGCCTCCTGGTTGAATGTGCGGATTCTCGTTGCTGCTTTGTTATCCGTTCCTTCAGTTGCGATTTGCGTGAAATTACGGAATTGCTTTTTAAGACCAACACCACAGAGCAGTGTCAGTTCTTTGGAAACACCAGTTTGCTCATAGATGCTCTGGAGAACATCTTGCACTTTAGCTTCAGTTAAAGAACCTACTGCACCGGATGAACTGATAGATGTAGTTGGGGTTCTAAATGAAGCAGGAATGCTTGTGTTTCCGTTGTCGATGTATGATCCCAAACTACGTGTGGTGTAAGGACCAGTGCCGTTATTACCGTTGTAGAATTGACCACTCGCAGTATTCGGAATTGTGTCAGCGCACATGCGAACTTCCATATCACGCTTGATCGCTTCTAACTGCTTGCGAATCGAAGTGGCACGAATGTCGGGAGCACCTGCCAGATTACTAGCAGACTCTGCAAGCTTACCTACCAATGATGCGCGACGAAACCACTGCACATTATTCTGAATGATGCTGTAATCGCCTAGTGCGTTTTCAAAATCTCCATCTGCGTTCAGTTCTGCTGCTGCAAATGTATCATCAGTTGCGTTATGCTTTGGTGAAAGTGCCTTGTCTACCGGAAATTCGTAGGTGGTATTGATGACTCCCTCTGCTTTTGGAATCATTGAAACCAGCGGTGTGTTTTTCGCATCTACGGAAAAGATGGCTGATGCCAAATCCCTTTGAGAACCTCCAGATCCGCTTGAAAAAGGACCGAAGGGTGTTGAGTTATCTGAATTAAATAAACCTGCCATATGTTTTAAATTTCTATTTTAAG
>JGI24006J15134_10000141_pt1 | contig 58169 bp, 53 predicted proteins | sample LinPmetageLP53_FD_15134 | JGI IMG/M metagenome (IMG submission 15134)
GAAACACTAAAATTGTTTTTTCCTCTTATGTGGAGAGATTTATTTCCTATTCTTATTAGAATGAAAGAAGTTAAGTATAATATGAAAGGTATAATAAATTATGATACTGATAATTCTTGTATAGAATTTGCAGGATTTATAATTAGAAGAACCTTAATAGAAAATCCAAGAATTCTTTTTTATAATTGTAGGTTATTAAATGTAGTTATGATTCAAACACCTATACACGATTGTGTGATATCTAATTCAGATTTAGACGGATGTAATACTAGTAATTCTAAATTCAAAGATAGTAGAATAAAAAATGAAGAAAATATCAATGCTGAATTCAAAAATTGTTATTTAGATGGCGTAGTTGTAATGGATTCTTACATAGATGATGGTATTTTTAGAAAGGGTTCGTATTCAAATACTGAAATTACTGAAAACACTATCGTAGTTGACGAAGATGTTGAAAACCTGGATGAAAAGGAAGATTAAAATAAATTAAATACTTTATGACTAAGCAAGAATTTTACGATGAACTTAATACAGCAATAACCGTTGGTTGTAGTTTACCATTTTCTGTTCCAGAAAAAGCAATAGATAATTTAGTAAAATATTCAGCTCAATGGTTTCATAGAAATTGGGATGATGGTGTAGAAAATATTTACCTATCAATTCCAGCATCAGTATGGAGTACAAATGAAGAATTTAAACAAACTAGAAAATTAACATTACCTAATTGCATATATTCAGTTAATGCTGTTGCAAAAGATAATACATCAAAAAGACAAATGGGGGGTGGAAGTGCTGACTTTTCTTTTGATAAATATATGACTTCTAATTTTGGAATAAATGGAGGAATAGCAGGAACCGAAGATTTGATGGGGACAGATGCTGTTTTAGGATATGTAATTGCTTCTAGTTGGGGAGATTTAACTGACCTTATTTTAAAATATCCCATAACATATACATACAGCAGACAATCAAGTAAATTATTTTTAAAAGGTTCTTTAGAACATTCACCAGATTTTTTATTAGATTGTGAAGTAAGAGCACCTTTAGAATCACTTTATAATTTAGATTTATTTTTTAATTATTGTTTAGGTCAAACTAAAATGCAACTTGCAAATATATTAGGTACATTTACTATGGACTTACCTGGTGGTGCAACTATTAATTACGATAGATTTTATGACCAGGGAAAAGAATCCGTAGATGAAGTAAAAGAAGAGGTTAAAAGTATGAGGGGTGGTAGTGACTTTATCTTTCATACAAATGGACTATAAAAATAAAAGAATAAATGGGCGCAACAGATATTTATATTAGAAGACCGCAACGTTCTTTATATAGCGAAAACGATGTAGAAACTAACGATATGTTAATTATGTTTTTACAACAAATTGAAATGGTTTTGGGAACACCACCTTCAACTGTTTTAGGTAAAGCCGATTTTGGTGTTGGTTTACATTCTTACTTATGGGATTTTAATGTAGGGGAAAGTGAATTAAAACAAGCTATAAATCAACAAATAAATCTAAATTGCTCATTATCAGGAGAATTTAGTTATAAAATAGATGTTGAATTTTTTGAGGTCGGCAATAGTGATTCAGCTGTTATTGATATAACCGTAGAAGATGACAATTTAGTTAGAATGGTTGTCAATTAAATATAAAAAACAATTGTTCGTAGATGTCAAAGAAAGCAAAAGACCAAGTTAATAAGATTATAGACAAAAGTAGACTGTTCGATGGTCAATTAAAAGAACAAATAGAAACGTTCTTAATCAAAGAATACGAAAAAAGGGATTTAAACTTTTCTCCTTCAAGTCCTTATGGACAAATTATTGATGTACTTAACGAATTAAACAAATTACAATATTTTTATTTAGAAGATTCTTTGAACGAAAGAAATCTTTTAACTGCATTCAAAGAAAATTCTATTTTAGGATTAGCAAGATTAACGGGACACAATCCTAGTAGACCAATTAGTGCAAAAGGAGAAGTTTCTCTAAAGATTAAGCCAGGAATATCTAACGAAATACCGGGACCAACTGTACAAGTTCAAAATTACAGTAAAATATTGTGCAAAAACAATCAAAAAAATTATCTAATAATTTTAGATTCTGATTCAGTTTATGTACCTAAAACTAGTTCGAAATTATTTAAGTTTCAAGTTGTTGAGGGAGAATTGAATACTTCTAACTTTATAGGTGATGGTACTGATTTACAATCTTTTAATATACCGACCAGATTTGCCGAAATAGAAAATGATATCATTACTGTTTTTGTAAACGGCCAAGAATTTAAAGGTTTCGAATCTCTTTATGACATCAAAAAAGATGAAAAAGGGATTATAATAAAAACAGGAATTAATGGTGGGGTCGATATATATTTTGGGAATAGAGATTATGGTTATATACCAGAAGTTGGAGAAGAAATCAAAGTGGAGTGGATTGCTTCAAATGGTTCGAGCGGTAATATTGGGGAATCATCATCTTCTGTTTTGTTTGAATTTGTCGATGAAGTTTCTGATGGATTTGGTGGTGAGTTGGATTTGAATGAAATTTTTGATATTAGTGTATCTAAAAAAATAACAATGGGGGCTGATGCAGAAGATAAAGAACTTACAAGATTTTTACTTAACAAAAACAGTAGAGGTTTAGTACTTGCAAATCCTACAAATTATACAGCATTTTTATCTAAATACAATCAATTTAGTTTTATAGAGGCATTCAATACTTTTGGTGATGAATATTTAGATGATGATAATGTAGTATATCTTTTCTTATTGCCGGACATTACAAGAAAGGTACAAAGCAATTCTGATTACTTTAGTACAGACATTAACAATTTCTTTCTTACCGAAGAAGATAAAGATGCAGTTTACGATGTAATCAACAAAAGTGGTAGACAGTTAATTTCAACCGAATTAGAAATAATCGACCCAGTAGTAAAGTATTATGCACTAAATGTATTCATTAGAGTATATGATGACATTATTAGCGAAGAGACAATAAAAGCAGAAATAACAAATATGATAGGGGAATATTTCTTAAAATTAAAAAGAAGAGATAAGATACCTCGTTCAGATATTATGAAATTGATAGAAGACGTTGATGGTGTCGATTCAGTATATCTTGAATTTGTTTCTAAAGATAATGAAGAAGCTATTTTTAACGGTTATTACTTCAAGAAAATTGATTATAATAATATAAGTGCAACTAGTGCTTTAGTAAAAGCTGTTAGGGAAAATAACGATGTACCTGACTTAAATGTAAGTAGTTCAATAGAAACAAATGAAAAAATTACACTTAAAGCCGGAGAAAATCCAAGTCTAGGTTTAGATGAGTTCGGAGATATTACAATAGGAAACAAAGAATTGCCAATCATTAGAGGTAATTTTACAGATAGAAATGGCATTTTATATGCGGATGGTATAAATGGTGATAATTTATCAGCACTAAATATTGTAATTAGGGAATCTATACCGAGAAAATAATATATAAATATGTCAATTAAAAAATCTCAAATAAAACAAGCATACGAACCAGCAGTTCAAGAAGAATTAGACATATTCAAAAAAACTATGTCCCCATATTTGACAGGAACAGAAAATGAAATTATGCAAGGATTTTTGAAAAGATTAGAAATGATTAAAATGAATAATTATTATTCAGTTAGACTTATTGAAAATTTATATAACTATACCGAAGAAAATCCAAATAAATAATATCAGATGTCAATTAAAAAAGAAAACTTACATTTCTTTAATAAAAAAGGAAACAACTTAAACTTATTTTATGATTCTGTTTCTGGATTGTACAAAGGAAACTATGTTCTTAGTGAAGATGCTGTTTCTGTGGATTTAATTGAATCGGAACAAATAGTTATATTAGAAAAAGTTTATAGTGCAGAATATCAAAAATTTATGTACGTAAAACCTACAAACGTAGATAACGATGCACAAGAAATAATATTCGAAATAGATAAAACTTCAACAGACGAATTCTTTACGTTTGACATCACTTTAGATGATAAAACATACTATATANACAAAGGAACTAATCAGTCCGTAGGTGCGACCTATGATGCCTCATTTACAGATGTTTCGATTGCAGGAGTTACCTATACAAATATACCGAATTCTTTTCAAATAAACAAATTACAGGAGAACTATTCAACGGCAAATATAGGCTTTTCATCGGAAGTTGAAAATTCATTTGTAGGTAAGGTAAATATGTTCTTTAAAACGGGAGCAACTAAAGTTCAAATAGGAGAAGTATTTTTATTTGTAGATACAGTAGCAGAAGATACAAGATTGCCCTTGATGTTAGAAACATTAGGACATACTTTGAATACTAAAGATTTCTTGATATTTGATTCTACTAATGTAAACGAAGAAGATATTGATTTTGCAGTTGTCAACAAAAAAAGAAAAGAACTTTTATTAGAATTTCACAATATTTTTCCGTATCTTGGTTCATATAAAGCACTTATTAATGTAATTAAGTATTTCGGTTATGAATCAGTTACTATAAAAGAATATTGGAAAAATGTAAAAGCTGATTCAGAAAATTTTGGTAAACTAAGACCGGTTGATATAGAAAGTGTGTTATTGAATTCTAATAATACAAAAGAACTTTCTGACTTGTTTCCATCAAAGGTATATTCAAAGACTAATAAATTTGGTATGTACTATCAAATCACAGAAGAAACTGGAAAATACGATGAAGACGGTTTACCTATAACTAAAGAATCTTTTGAATTTACAATTGACGAAATATTAGTTAAATTGTATGCACTTAAAGACAAGTTAAAAAAGTATTTCTTACCACTAAACAGTAGGATAATTGATATTGTAGGTGAAGCGCTTTATTATACAAAAGTAGAAATAAATTATTGGAATTCAGTTAATAGGATTGATGATATAGATATAAACATAAATCCGACCTTTGACGTATTTCCACGCAAACACGGATTCATAGAAGATTTGAGACCACTGCAATGGTTAGGTGTAAAAATAAGTCCTGACTTATTATTAGATGGGTCAGCAAATTTAAAAGTTCGAGAATTTACTCTTACGGATTCATTTTTTCGAAATAAACTAAAAATATTTGATAGTGTTTCTGGTGTAGGTTTCGAAATAATAGCTGACTATAAAAGTACAAACAAAACAAATGCATTGAAATTATATGAAGGTCTTATTAAATTAGGAGCACCTTTCGATGAATTTTACATAACGGTAGATGATAATAAAATACTTTTTGTTGAAAAAGAAGATACTGGTGCTGTTTTAGAATCTTATGTAGAACAAGGGGCATATGCCTCATCAGTTCCTGTGCTTGGTTTCCAAGATTATCTAAACGGAGTTCAACCAATAAGTACTTATGCAAAAGCATATTTACAATTCTTTTTTGATAGAGATTTTAAATTGTCAGAATTAGACAACAATGAAAATATTCCTGTTGGATATCCTATAATTTTAAAAAATACAAGTTTTGATATTAATTGGTCAGACGCAAATGTTACTTGGAATAGTGTAGATGAAAAAAGACAATACAACGATTTCAATTTTTCAAGTGCATCAGGATTCCCGAGTGGACCAACTGCATATAACAATGGCAATGACCCACTTAGTGGACTTTCTTGGGATGATTTTGGCAATGCTAATTTCTACGAAATACAATGGTACATTTACAAAAAAGCAAATTCAGTTTCACCTTTTTGGTCAAGTACCGTAAAAGGGTCACTATCTGATTTTAAAGAATGGGCCGTTAATTTACCACATCCAGGAGATTATACAGTTGAATTGACTTTATTTGATATGTACGGTTCTTATAGTAAAAATACTGAAATAAATCATATTACGGTTGAACAAAAGAATCCTAACTTTACGGCTTGGAAAATAAAAGATTTGAATTACATTAAATGGGATGATTTAGAAGACCTAACTTGGGATGAAATGGGAAGTTCGTGGGATTTACCTTTCTTACCAAATACAAATACAGACGATGCTATTTTAGCATGGCATAGTATAGACAGGGTAGAATTTTATCAAAATCTTGTAAAACAAAATGCTATACTAAGAAGCGAAGGAGATATAAATTCAAAGACTTGGAAAAACATTGGAGATAATGTTACTTGGGATGATGTTGACCACTTATATTGGGATGATTTAAGTAGTACTTATACGAAATTCTATATCAAAGATTTGAATACAGGAGCTGCAGGAGCAACCGCAAATATTGTAGTAAAAGATAGTATAGGAAATACATTAGAAACTTTCGATGAAATTGTGTTGAATCTAACGGGAAATGCATATGTCGATTTAGTTCAACAATTAAGTTCTTTAGATGAAACTACCTATCCTATTTTATCAAGTTTTATTTATGAATATAGACCAATAGTGGACTACACCGTCGCAACTATTCATCAAATAATTGCAGTATCTAAAAAATTAGAAAAGCCAAAACGATATTTCTTTAGTAGTTATTATATCAACGATATATCAAATTACAACACACCAATGAATGGATTCGGTGCTGTTGGTGATGCTGGTTCTAGTTTTGATATTTACGGATTTGACAATTATTTTAATGGTACAACAGTAGCAGACCAATCTATAACTATTGATAATATATCTTATACTATTCCATCGAGCATTCAAACACTATCAGCATTGGCTACGGATTTGAATACGAATTCTCCGTTTGGTGAATGGGGATTTAATATAGTACAATCTTATCAAGGGGTAGGAGTGGCAAACAACGATGAAAAAATATTAGCATTTAAGAAAATATTGTCAAGTGATGAAATTAATATTATTAAATACAATAAGGTTTACGGGACTAAATATGCAAGAAGTATTACAACTAATGCAACTTGGAATAGTTTAGATGTTCTTTATTATCAACGAGATGTAAAGCCGTTTACTCAAATTTATTTTAATTACGACATTTCGTGGATGCCTGGATATAAAAATCCTAAATGGAAAATAACGAAAGTTGGAACAGGAGAAGAAGTATTTACTTGGTTGAATAAATATATGGTATATCTATTTACAGACGAAGGAGAATATAACATTTCTTTAGAATTAGAAGATACAAATGGTAATATAAAAACAATAACTAAAAACGGATTGATTAGAGTAAAATCATATAAATAAAAATTAAAAACAAAAAAGATGGCTATAACTATTACAACATTACAAGGTACAAGTTCATTATCAGCAGACAGAATAACTCTGAATGATAACTTTAAGATAAATACAGATGCTATTAATAATATTTTAGGTGTTGTTGATACAACAACAGGAACAATTGACAATACCGGAGTTGGTACAAACAATGTTATTAAAACCGAAGGTCTTACTACTTCAGGAACGGCCAATAATGGAATTGAGGTTCAAACTGGAAATATAAATATTACATCAGGAAGTTTTAGAGCAACAACAAATGGTTCTTTTTTAGAATTAGGTGCTGATGGTTCTAAAATTATTGATACTGTTGTTACCGTTAGTAGTGTAAATAAACACATTCTTGGTACAACTGGATTTGTAGGGACTCAAATTTCAGAAATGACAACTGCAGAAATTACTGCAATAACAAGTTTATTAACAACAACTAGTCCAAAAATACTTACTTTCGATTCAACACTTAAAAAATTGAAGTTCTGGAATGGTACTGCTTTTGAAACTATTACAAGTGTTGTTTAGAATGATTATAAATAACGACCTATTTTTAAAATAACTTGCAATTGTCGAATATTATTAGTATATTGTGTATATATAATAAAGTTTTAAAATATTAAATATAGAAAATAAAAAATAAAAATGAAAAACTTAGAACAATTTGAAAACCTTAATGAAAATAAAGAATCTGTTAACGAAGATTTTTCAGTAGATATAGGTGGTGGTGTTGATACATCAAATCCATTTTACGATGAATCTGGTAGACAGTATTCAGAAAAATTATCTCCTAAAGCAATGAAAGCACTAAAAGGAACTGAATTAGGTAGAGCAATTCTTGCTTTTGAAGATATAGTAGATGAATATATGGATTGGAAACAATCAGCTCCAGGTGGAGAAGAAGATGATTATTTAGATGTAAGAATAAAAGGATTAAAAGATTCAATCAAATATCTTAATAGCATTTAAGTAAAGCTATTTTTTACATTAATGATACTTTTTGTAAAATATAGTTTACAAAAACAACTAATTTTAAATTTTAAAACCTACTACAATTAGTAGGTTTTTTTCTTTGATTAAATAAATAAAACTAATATAAAATAATATGGCTACACCACTATTAAGACCTTTACGCACACAAGGTGGAACAATTTATGTTTTTAACAGTGCAGCAAATGATATTGCAAAAACTTTTAGTGATGACAATGTTAGATTTACATTTAGTAAATTTGCGGCTTTAGATTTACCTAAAGTTAATCAACCAAGTAGTAATTCTAATAACATAGTTTGGCAAGCATTAGGAAATAGAGCAAACACTACAACATCAACAACTTGGAGTAGTAATTCTGTTATTACGGATTTACTCGGTTCAAATCAACAACAAAATACTTATATAGCAAATAGTTTTCAAAATTACGTTTTGAATTGGGAAAACTTAGTTCTCAATAAAACTAATTCAGATGGTAATTTATACAATACAAGTACTAATCAAACCGTAACCGAAAGGATATTTTGGAAATGGTTATCCGATTTAGGTGCAATAAGATTTGATGATGCTACTTTAAATGTAGATTCAAATGTTCCTAGTATGTACATAGAAGAACCAGAAAACCTTTCTGATTCCAGTAAAGATACGTATAATAGAGTAGTAAAATATTTAGGTGATATTGACTTAATCAACAATGTCAACAGAGGAGGAGAAGCATATACACAAGTTTACTTACATATGCCATCAGAACACGGAAACACACCTACGGTTTTGTTCAATACACTCTCTGATAATAATTACAATCCTTCTTTGAAATGGACAGGGACAGGAGAAGATATTGAAGGTAGGACTGCAGCTGCAGACCCGAGAATGTCAATCAAAGCATATTATGCTAATGATACTTCCGGTCAGAATTATTATACAACAGAAAATACATTTGGTGCGATATCTAATAAAGAAGTAAGGGTTGCATCCGATTTAGGTTTTAGTAATAGATTCAATGTAAAATTGTCTAATATGGATGGTGCTGTCATTGATTGGGATAGTGCAAAATATACTAAAGTAACAAACAATGCTAATGTAAATTCTATTTCAGAATTGAATTCAACGGCAGAAGCCGAAAACTTTTCTTTCAATACCGTATTACTTTATTATGATGTATTCAACGTATCAGACGGTTCGTTAGTAAAAAGAAATCTTTATGGGGTTTTATTTATTGATGACTTTGAACAAACTATAAGTGCAGGTTCAGATTTAAAATCATTTTCTAAATTTAAACCTAATGCAATAACTAAATTAAATGGTAATGCATATTCATTAAAAACAAACATAAAATTTGATACAAGTGCCGATAACGTAGGTGTTGAAAGAAGTATAAATGAGTTTTCGACATTTTCAATGGATTTGTTTTCGGATGCAATGGTTCAATTACAGGATGCAACAGAAAATTTTGTTACACAAGAACTTTCAATACTAGGTTTAAATACCAAAGTAGATAATTTAGAAAAGTTTTATTTCAATCAAGCAACTATTGATGAATTGAATGCAAAAATTAGTACATTACAAACTTCTGTACAAAATGCATTGATTGCCTTAGAAAGTCCTACTACTATAATAGAATTAATTAGAAATAATAGTACAAGACTAAACAAACTTGCAGCCGGAGAATTGTCAAGTGATTTATCTTATGATTTAAGTCCTTTCGTACAAGGGGCTGGTTTGAAATTAGACAAGTCTGTTCCCGGAAAGGTAATAGCTAGTAATATAGTTCAAAAATATAATTTTTTCCCTATATGTTTTAATAATTCGACAAATTTGAATTATAATGCTAATAATGGAACAGTTCCAAACGTAGGAACAAACCCGGTTAATAACAATATTATTAATTTAGGTCAATTTACAAATTACTTTAAAAACTATTCGACTGAAAAATTAAACATAGATAACGATGTCATTATAAATATAGATGATAGTATTGAAAAGTTTAAAACCGGACAAGTTTTTAGAATTGTTTTCGATACTAATTTTTCACTAGCGGACACTAGAAATCTTTACATATATACCGATGGTGAAAATAAAAGACAATTAGGTGCATACAAATGGTTAATTGCTAAATTAAATAATGTCAATTTATCCGGAACAAAACCTATAATTGAAATAATTTGTACAAACGCCAATACGTATTCATTTACGATTGATGTTTTAAGATAATATTAAATAAATAAAGAAAATACAATAAACGATATGTCAGACGTAAAGAATAGTTTAAGTTCAATTGTGGACAATCTTATAAAACTACAAAGAAATAATACTGAAATTTTAACAAAACTTTCATCAGTTGTTAATAGTGATTCAGATGTAGTAACATTAACTTTAGAAGATATTGCAAATGACAATATCAAAACAGTAACTATTCCAAGTTTCGGTGCCCTTAAAAAAGATATCGAAAGACTTGATGAAAACATAACTCAAATATCAGCATTGAATAATAAAGATGCTAGTGTTCAATTACCAGACGGTACTTTTAGAACTATTGTAAAATCTACACTAAAGAAAAGTGCTGAAGATATTACAAGCGTTCAAATACCTACTGGTTTTCAATCTAAAAGTAATTGGTTTTTCGAATCTTTCTTGAATCCTCTATTGTATGTTGGATTGAATTTTCCAGCACAATTGAACCCTGATACAACAAAGGTTAAGATGCAAAAGTTTATTTTGAACCTAGATTCAGATGCAAAATTAAATATTTTCAATTCGCAAATTAAAAATAATCCTGACTTAACGTATTCTAACTTTTTAGACATTATCAATTCAAATGGCATTTTATACACTATTGACGATGACATATTAGATTTACCACCAGTAGAACCTAGATTTTTTGGTAACTTTTCTGTACTAAGAGTATTCGAATCAACAGAAAATATCGTAGTTGATGGTGTCGATTCTACAAAGAAAACACAAAAATTTCAATTAGACAAATTAACATATAACGATAAAAATTCTAGTACATTAGAAACTCAACAATTAAAGATAGGTGATTCTTTATTAGTTAATAAGAACGATAAAAGTACAAGATATAAAGTTACTGGAATTGATTTTGAAACATTTACTATTTCTGTTATTTTGGCAGAAGGTTACGATTCAGTTAATATAGGAGCTGATAATTTATCTTTTTATCCTGTTGAGGCAATATCACCAGAAATTAGAGTTGGTATTGGATTCAATGAATATCTTTCGGTATTTTTAAAACCTATAAATCCAGATTCAAATAGACCAGCTGATAACTATTCTCCCGGGATTAGTTTCTATTCTAATGAATTGACAATAAAAGACACGGATAGCATAATTAAAACATTAGATACATATTACCAAGAAAAGGTAGTTGATTTTGGAGCTGTTTTATTTTCTATGACACAGGAAAATATTCCACCAGTTTCAAAAGCAATTGTTCCTAATGTTCCTGAGGCTGTAGCAAACGATTTTAAAGTTGTTCAAATAAACAAACACGCAACGGATGGACAATCTAACGAAGATATCAAATCACTTAATAAAGAAAAGTTATCACTAAAAAGTGAACTAGGAGATTTAGATAAGGCGATTTCTACTAAAAGACAATCAATTTCTACTAAGAACTATAAATCAGATATTCAAAGAGATTCTGATGCCAATCAATTAAAAACATTAATAGAAAAAAGAGCCGCAACCGAATCACTTTACAATTCAGTTGTTTCAGATATTCTAACTAAAGCAGAAGATAAAACAACATCAACCGCCAATGCAAAATATAGAGTTAGAGGTTTTTGGCCTTTACCTACAAATAGGATTGCATCGGATGGTTCAGAACAAAGTGTAATTCAATTTAAGATTGAATATAGATATCTTACTAAAGGAGGGGCTGCAAATAATTTACAAGAATTTGACTTTACGGATGCAGACGGAAATACACAAAAAGGTGTTTATTCTAATTGGGTTTGCATGAAGTCTTCTTTAAGAGAAAGATTCTTTGATATAAATACTGGTAGGTATTATTGGAAAGAACAAAGTACAGAAAACGGAGAACAAGTTAATATAAATCAACTTGACATTCCAATTAGACCAAACGAAACAGTTGAAATAAGAATAAAATCACTTTCGGAGGCTGGATATCCAGCTAATCCTATTGAATCTGAATTTTGTAATATAGTTTCTATTGAATTTCCGGACGATTTAGGTATTTCAAAGGACATTTTATCAATTATTGATGAAACTAACAACGAAAAAGTAAAGGTTAGATTAAACGAAGATTTAACTGAAAGAGGTGTATATACGCATATTGATGACCAATTCGTTCAAAATAGCATAACTTGGAAACATCAATCGGCAAATATTGCTTCTGGTTTTCTTTCTGAAGAAAGAAACATAATTAGTTTATTAGATTATCTAAAAAGTTTAGAAGATAAGATTTCATCTTTAGAAGCTCAAATAAATAAGACCGTTGGTATTTTACTTGTAAAAGTAGAAGACGAAGCTGGTAATCAAAAAATTATCCAAAATAATACTAGCACTTCAATTTTTGCTGGGAACTATAAAGATGAAGTTTCGTCTTTAGATGAACCTAAAGGAACTATAATAACTAAAAACTATTTTATTAGAATAGAAAATGAAGCTGCAACCCCTATTCAATTGTCGGCTGCACTAGTAGACAATAATGCATCAAATGATGATTTCGGTAGTAAGTTTGAAAGACCCACATCACAATATCGGAATCCGAGTTTAGGATTAAGTAATCCTTCAATAGATGATTTGACTGCAACAGATAAATTGGCACAAAATTTACCTTATCAAAGTGCTCAAGTAAAAGGACAATTTATATATTCTAGAAATCAAGATATTACTGCGGTAAAAACTCTTTATAAGACTAATGGTTCGTTAACCAATGATTTTTACACATTCGATACTGCCTTAGTTACTGGAGCTGGAAATTATAAAACAGACAATAAGTTTTTTATATGGGATGGTACACTACCGACAGTTAGTGATATACAAGGGGAAGAGGTTGATGGTTTTACTTTCGCATCAAACCAAGTTTATGTTCATTGTCAGCATCCTGATTTATCCAATATCCCTTTTACTATAAGTCCAAGTGGGACATATCAAACAGTTGACGATTGGATATTTAAAAATGCAACAGTTTCAAGAAATGCTAACGAAAAAGTTGGTGACACAACAACAGCAACATCCTTTTTTGCACAAACTGAATATGCTAGAGGAACACTAGGTTCATATTCTGACATTACTAACAAAATATCTTTTCAAGAAAATGATAAATATTTATTAGGTAAACGTTCTTGTGGAAGTTATTTATATCTAAGTCCTTTAAATTATGATGACATCAGAGTTGATGGGAATGATAAAAAAAGTAAAAAAGAATTACCTACTGGTTCTTCAAGTGCTGTTGTTTTACAAGTTGTATATCAATATAGAATGACTGATTATTTTGGACCTGGTAAGTTAGGTATAGGTAAAATATCAGGTGAAGATGGAGTTACTCAATTACAATATACAAAAATTTTAGGATTGGATATATATTATGATGAAAGTAAATTTTCTTTTGACCTTGAAGTAACATCAAGATATAAATCTAATTCTATTGGTACATCAGACGTACCAAGTTCATCGTTTCAAAATACTATAAATCAAACTACTAATAGTGTAAGTCAAATTACACCTACTATTTCGTAGATGTACTTTACTAAAATTATTTTAGAAAACCTACTATTTCAGTAGGTTTTTTATTTGATTAAATATTGAAAATAGATACATTGGAATGGCAAAGGTATTCACAAATAAAACATCATATTCTTTATTAAAAACTAATCCTAAACTTACAGGAAATATCAAAATGGTAGTTGATAGTAAAGGTGATATTTTTATTGAAACTATTGATGCTAAACCAGAACTTACAAGAAACAAATACAAAAAAGTTAAATTAGACTTAGAAAATACTTGGTCTAGTTCAATTTATAATTTTTTCAATAAAGGTTCGATACCTAAATCACTTTTTTATGCAATAAAAGACGATGAAGATTTCTATTCTATAAAAACTGATTTTAGTAAACAATATTATACGGATTATCAACAGGGAGTTAAGCCAAAAATTTCTAAACTGTACGATGAGCAAATTTCTTACTTAGCGCCAATATGGTTAGAACCTAACGACATTCCGGAACATTTTGCAATTTTCAAGATACCCGAACCGGTTTCAGTTTCTACGAAAAATCAAGATAAAGATAAACCTTTCGATGAAGATACTGAAAAACAAATTTACAATGCAAACTATTTCGATACTTTCCCTGATGGAACAGGAGTAACGGGGGCAACTGCCAGTGATTATTTTTTCAATACTGTACTTTCTAAAGCAAAACTACATAAAGTTTTTGACTTGGATTCAGATTCTACATTAGGTAAGTATTTAAGAAATCACATAAATGATGCAGAAATGCCAGAAAGTTCTTTAGATATTGATTGGAATATAAATTCTAATAGTACAGTAAATGGCATATCATTAGAACAAAGTGGTTTCGTAAAAAAAGCATTAGATGTATTCGGTGAATCTTTTCCAATAGATAAAACAGTAACTGAATTTGATAATTTTGTTACAAATCAATTTCAAAATAAAGGAGTTGTGCATCCTAATATAATAAACTTAGAATTTTTATTCGATGATGAAGAAGATGATGATTTTACAGTCAACAGATATTTTGGTGTGTATTTTAATAAAAATGACATATCTAAATTTAATTTAGATAGTAAAGCATTCTATGATAAAAAATACGATAATATAGAACAGAATAAAGATATCGAATCTATTTTTTCGGTTGATGCGCTTTCAGATTCTAATATTGTATTAGAAAATAAAAAAGGCGTAAAACTATTTGTAGATTACGGTTCCGAATATAGCGTACCCAGTTCCGACATAAAAGGAGGTAGTTTTTTACCTTACGTATATTCAATAAGTGCCGGAGGTTCTGGAAATAATAGATTTTACGATTTAGAAAATAACTACGATTGGCAAAGTAATGAATTAATATTAAAAGATAAATTTATAAACACAAGAGATTTCAAAGGATTTAAAAAAGATAGTGTAGGTATAATTCCTTCTACAAAAACAAATAAATCTGGTAGGTCTTATTTTGAATTTAAAATTACAGGAACTATAACTTCATTTGAATTAAGAATAAAAGATGTAGATGAATACAAAGCAGATTTCAATCTAAATCAAGTTTTCGTAGGTGATGTAGGATTACCTAAAGGAACGTTTGTTGATAACAAGTTTTCTTTACAAGGGGCACCTGATGAAGTTGCAAATGCAATAGTTACTGCGATAAATTCATATTCAGATTCTGACGAAGATTTCAATATGTATGCAATTACTAAGTTTGATAAGGTTATTGTTTTTACTAGGGGAATTAACGAATATTGGAATAAATACAAATACTTGATTTATAGTGATGATATTAATTTTCCTAATGCTATTGAAGTACCTTATAAAACTTTCGGCAATCTTACAGATTTCAATACAAAAAGAGCAACACCTGGACCACAAGGTTCAACAGGACCTGCATTTTTAGATTACGATGCCATTGTTTCAAGTGCTGCATCTATGTTTATTAGTTCAGATTTTAGTATCTTAGAAAGTAATTTAACAAACGGAAATAATGTAAGTGAAAATAAAATAAGAATTCCTATTGAATTTAGTAGTTATTTTAATACATCTTTATTTTTGAAAACTAAATTTTGGTATTCTAAAATAGTATCAATTGATGGATATTTAGATGAACCCGTTTATGAAAATGGTAGAATCGTAGATTTTAAAAATTTCAATAGTTATAAAACTATAAATTGCACAGATGATATTTGGGTCTCTCCGGGAACATATTCAGAATTATATGAAATAGAAACTAACAAAGTAGGATTAATGTCTATGTATCCAATTAAACAATTTGATGTTGACCAATTTAGAAGTGAATACGGAAAAGATGGTGATGGTAATATTGAAAAATTGAATAAACAGTATATTGCCAAAGCTGGAAGTAGTGCATCACCGTTTATAACTTATTATCCTAATGCTGCTAATATAGCACCTAATATAACTAATTTTAAAGATACTGGATTTAAAAGATTAACAGGAAAAATAGATGAAGTAACTGGTGATATTCCAACTATTGATAATGAATACGATAGACTTTCAGAAAACGAATTGCCTCAATTGTCTATAAAAGGTAGAATTATACCTTATATTAATAAATGGGTTTATGATGATGACGGAAAAGATGTTAGAGAAAATAATTATAGAATGACTAGCAATAGTGCTTTTAGTTATGATAATTTTTCTCCTTCATCTAAAAATATTTTACCTGATTTTAGATTCTTTACTCACGAATGGTACTACCTACAAAAATATCCATATTACTTAACAACAAAAGAAAAGATTGAATCATTTTCTTATTTTGAAAATTTGATAGAAAAAGGTAGTTATGAACTCGGAGCTACGAGCAATTTAGGTATAAAAGATATAACAGAAGATAAGTTTATAGAATACTTTACCGAATATAAAGTAGGAAATTACTATTTTCCAGCAAAAAGAAAATATTCTATAATAAGTGGAGGTAACGAAGATTCGTTTGGTGAAACTTTTTTTAGAGGTTCAAAAATAAAATTCAAAAGAAGAGTTGAAAGTGATGTTGTATTAGATTCTAATATAGAAAACATAGGAGTTTTTAAAAGTGATGAATTCAATGGATATAAATTTAGTGCTATCTTAACTAACAATACAGATAATGCATTAAAATATTCTGTAATTGAAAATAAGAAATATAAAACTATAACTATGATTATAGAAGCCAAGTTGCAAGACTATTGGTTGAACTATGATGAAAGCAATACTTTCGGTGCAACGGCCTTACTTTTAGATAGAAGTTCATTGTATATTTTAGAAGATAAATTTGAGACTACTATCGGGTCCCGGGATAAGTATGCCGACATAAATTTGAATGGTTCAATTTCTCCTTTTTTAGAAATCTCAGGAGCTATTGTTAGCAACTTTACGAAAGATGCCTCTTCTGGTTTTTATACGATAAAGGGAATTCAAAATAAGGTAAACGGTTCTATACCTAATTTCATAAATCAAATTGTACCATTAGATGATGGTACTTATTCTAAAATAAGAATAGATGTAGATGCTGTTAGATACTTAGAAATAGATGACATTATTTCCGTAACAAAAAATACTATATTAGCCAAAAAATTTAACACAGTAACATATTTTACATTAAGTGGAATTGAAAACATAGTAAATACAATTCCTATAAATACGACCTTTCTTCCATTTTATCCAGCACCTAGTATTTGTGTAGATAAAATACCTACATATATAGGGGGTGGGTTTAATGCATATAAAGGTCTAATAAATGAACTAAGTTTTGCAACTATATTTGACAAAATAAATACAGGAAGTCCTGATATTAATTATCTTACTGTAGATGAAATAGGTGCGACTGCAGTAGAAACTAAAAATACATTCTTAATAGAATTTGAAGACTATTCTACTAATGTAAAAGCAGATTACTTGACAACCGAACCGATTATATTTAACGGATTGGCAAATACTGATTTTCAACCAATAGGTTCTAAAACAGTAGGTATGAACAATACTTATTTTTCAACTATGTTTAGATTCAATGGAAAGTTTAATCCAAAGGTCAATGATGTAATATATTTTAGTGAAGATTTTGGTACAAAATTTACAGATACAATAAGAAAGCAATTAAGATTTACAAATACAAATTTCTTTAGTACTTATCCAGATTTTGGTTTGTACAAGCAATTGTATATAAATAAAGTTAACGAACAAAATCCGTTAACAATTCTTACATTGAACAAAGAAAGTTCACTAAGACCAGAATTTTGGAAACCAAAAGAAATTTCCCTTGATAAACAAGATTCCTATATTTTTAGGAGTTGTTGGGACCACAATTTTCATAAAAGATACGAAACTAAATCTACTTTTACAAGTTTTCCGGGATATATCGAACCTAAAGAAGTAGGAAGTTTTTTAGCGTCTACGATTATGAACATAACAGATGATATTAAAATTGAAAAGTATGGTTCTTTAAATATTGTTATTGATAGAAATCAAAGCAATGTTATTTCAGGACAAATAAAAAATACACAAGAATTAATTGATACTATTAATCCAAGTTTAAAACCCTTGTTTGAAAAATACGTAAATAGTTCTTATAACTTTCAAAAATTAGATACCTTAGATGATGATATTGAAAGATATACAAAAGCAAATATTTTACCTAGATATTCTTCAAAAGAAATATATGCGTATGTAAAGTATAGTTCTAAATTATCAAACGAACCTATTTTAGAAACTAGTAAAACCGAACAAGAATTGATATTAGATGGATTTATAAAATTAAGAAACATAAGTTTTGTTCAACAGAAATTTAATGATTTTGATTTTAACTTTACTTATAACAAACCGAGTGATAGAAATGTAACCCTAGCTTTTATAACTAAAGTAACTACGGTTTAGTTATTGATTAAATATTCTAAGTTCGGGTATAATACCCCTTAAAATAAAGTTTATTGCATGGCAAATATACACATAAAAGAATTATTCGGTTCTGATAATATCACAGCTTTAACAGAAAAAGTTAATTTTAATTTTGACCAATTAATACTAGCCGGAGGTGGACCCGAAGGCCCAATTGGACCAACAGGAAATACTGGAGTTGCAGGTCCGGACGGAAGAAGAGGTTCACAATGGGTGGCCGGTTTTGGTCCTACTACAATTAATTTACCAACAGATGGTGTTTATAGAAAGAATGACTTTTTATTAAACGATGGTGGTAGTTTTGTAGGTGGTGCAACTGGTCAAGTATGGTACTATAATTCTACTACTTGGGTTGATTCCGGAATAAATTTAAGAGGACCAAAAGGAGACCAAGGAGTAAGAGGAATGGGTGCAATAGAATTCTTACCTGGACTTTTACAAGGTAGTAGTTTCGTTCCTAATTATACAAACACTACCACTACATCATTACAACCAACAATTAGTGATTATATTACTCAAATAATACCAGAAAACGACCAAGATGATTATGACAAAGGGGGTGTTGGTTTTATTAATGCCGGTGTAGATTTTGCAGCAATAGGATATGGTAACAATTCACTTGTTTTAGGTAGATATGCAACTCTTTTTCCAACCGGAACAAGTGGTACTCATTTAGAACCTCCAACAGGAGTTTTACCATTGATTGGTTTTCCAATTCAAGAGTCTAATGTTCCTATGCTTTTAGTTTCACAAAATGACTACCAAGACCCGAGTGGTTTAAACAATACTTATACTAATGGTATTTCAATAGGTTTAACTAAATCACATCCAGATGCTGATTATACATTAAATGATGGAATGAGAGGGATTCCTGCAAATTATTCTAGGTATTCAAATATTAGTATAGAAAATAAACATGATGATTTAAAGATAGCAACCGGATACCAATCATTATTAACTTTGTCTGCATCAAGTAATTCAACTTTCTTTAGACTTGGAAATACTATTGCAAGGACTGGACAAACTTTAGATGCTAGGAGTACTAAATTACAAACAGAACAATATACAAATTTTAAAATCGAAAATACTTTTTTTACAGACTTATCTGATATTAGTAATAATACTAGTGGAAAGGAATTCATAACTAATGCTCAAACTACTTTCTTTCAAAATAAGAAATTTTATGCATCAGATATAGATGGTAGTACAAATAACGATACTAGAAAATTAATTGCAAAAACTTTTATCGGTTCAGAAGATGAGTTAGATGGGGGAGCTAATGAATTAGTATTTGTTAATGGTGATTCACTTACAACTGACGCTGATGGTAAAAAGATTTCAAGGTCAATTGACCCAACTACAACTGGGACTACCCCTTCCGATTTTAATAAACGTTCTATGTTTGATTCAAATAATAGAGATTTTGCATTTAGAATTGGACAAACTACCGTACAACCAGGAAGAATGATTGGAGTTAATTCGAATGGAACACCTAATATAGATTCAAATTTTGCTAATAAAATAAACATAACCTATCAAGGTCAAGGATACGATACACCTTTTATACAGTATTCGGGTATAGATTTAACCAACACATATAACGGTTCGATATCAAGTGGAACATATGAAGGTTATGCGGCTTATGCTGTTATTCCAAATGATAGTGCATTAGAAAAAGTATTAGGTTACGACATAAAAGACCCAATAGGATTTTCATCAACAGAAAATAAAAGTGGTTCTAGGTCAATGTCGAGAATGGGTATATATCCAGGATTTTTTAGAAAAGACAAGACCGGTAATGTGTATATTGGTGATGCCGATGCAAGACAAAAGAAATTCTTTGATGTTGCACACAGAATGATGCCAACCGGTTCACTAGATGTATTCGGAACAGTAAGAATAAGAGAACAAGAAACAACAGATAACGGTGCAAAAGATGGATGGATAGTAGTAAACAAAAAAGATGGTATCTTAGGATTTCAAGACCCTAATGCGGCTTCAGGAACAGTTGGAACTGCTCTTTTTTCTATTATTATGTTTCCAGAAATGGCATCAAATAAGTTTAGTTTTTATGTAGAATCCAGACAAAAATTCGGAGCCTCTTCAACAGCTGTTGGAGACGGAAAAGCATATAACTATACAAATACAGTTGTTCCACTACCAACAGGAGGTACTGGTAGGAACTACCCATTTGCAGCATTTCCTGGAAAAGGTTCTGATGAATTGCAAGATTATTATATGTGTAACGGTGCAGTACTTGCCGATTCTAGAGATATAGTTGCAACGGGGCCTTTTTCAAAAATGAAAGGTATGAACATTTCTGCACAAAATGGAAGTTCAAAAATTCAAAATGGGACACCAGTACCGACTTCGGGAATTACAGATTTCGATTATGAAGTGAATCCAGATTTTATAGGAATTGCTGGTCAAACGCACATTACATCACCACAAATACCAGCAAGTGCAGGAACTTGGTCTGATTTTGTAGTTAAGTATTTTAACGATAAAGGTTCTTTACGTAATAGTGGAGGTGCTTGGGGATATAGTGTTTTAGCGGGTGCAGATGCAGATTCTAAATTTAGAGTTGTTCTACCTAATTATTTTGGTAGGGTTGCAAAAATGCAATTCCCAGATTCTGATTTAGTAGTAAGAGCAATTTCAGGCCACAAATTAAGTCAAGACCCGGGAATAGCCGGTGCTTATAATGCTACCGGTTATGCTAATGGACAAGCAAGAAATAATGGGTATGTTTATTACGGAACTAATAATAAATACAATGCATCTTGGATGATGAAAGGTATGTTTGATTCCACAGGATTTCCTTATCTTAGTGGTTCACAAACACCTAAGATGGCAATGCCAAAACATAGACACACTACTGGAGGTGATGACCCGCTAATAACAGATTCACATCTTGAGCCAAACCATTCTCATGGATACAGAGGGTTTAATGATGTTAGAAAAGACAATAGTAACAATGACCAAATTGGTGTAAAAAGTAGGGGTAATATTTCAACTGACCCTATTGATTATGCCGGTGATGCTGCTGGTGGATTTACACATTCTCACTCGGTTTCTGGTAAGACTAACTATACTGGCGATTTGGCTGGAGGTAATCCAGATGTTAATGACTATGATATAGACCATTACTATATAACAGGAACAGGATTCTCTAATGCTACATTTGTATTGGCCCCACATTTTGCATATGATGTTGATGGAATAACAGGTGGTGGTACTTATTCTAATTTTAGTAACTGGATAAAATACTCACCGAACGATAACGTAGATAGTTCTGCCGGAGCTGTTAATGGTGGTAAAGCTGATATATCAGGACAAAAATTTATTACACCACCATTTAAGGGTACTATAATGGCAATTTACCTAAAGGGATTAAGAAATCCAAATAGAGGAAATAGCATAATAACTGATTTACATTTTGTCGGTGGTGTTCCGACATGTGGAGAACCAACAAGTGCTATCACAAACGCAGATATGTCTTGGTATTCCGATGCCAACAGCAAAAGGTATTCAAAAGTACATTCGACATCAGCAATATATTCTGATGGTAAATTTAATACTACAACAGGAGCGAAAACGAATGAATGGTGGGTTGATAATTTCTACGAATATGGATATCAAGATATGTCAAGAAATGATGATACTATGCATCCGTATTCATTTGTAGATGCAATAGGACAGAGAAACACATCACGATTAGATTATAATACGTATAGTAACACAGATTCAAGAAAATATACAAATATGCTATATAAATCTAACATAACAAAAGAAAATGATTTCGATGTATATTCGTAACATATGAAAATAGGTAAATTAGAAATATCGACAAATACATTTATTATTGCTTTACTAGTAGGGGTTATTCTCCTATTAGTAAAATGCAATAATGATTCAAGAAATAATTTAGAAGCTCAAAGTATAATAAGTAAAAATAATATACAAGTACTTAATGATTCAGTAAATTACTTGAAAGGAAAAAATGGTCAATTTATTGCAGAAAGAGGTGTTCTTATTGCCGATAAAAAAGATTTAAAAGAATTAAATTCTGAATTGTATAATAAAATAAATGATTTAGAAGAATCTATTCCTAATCTTAAACCAAAAGTAGTAATTGATTATAAAACTAAAATAGAACACGATACAATTTATATAAGTTCTGATTTAGAATTGATTAATGATAGTTCATATATTGTAAACTTTAAAAAAGATACAGTATATGATGAAAATAATTCTAGAAGTTTAGAAGGGGAAATATCTATTGGATTACTTGTTGATAGTATTTCTAAATATAATAACGTAAAAGTTAGTAATGTAAAATTGACTAAAGACATAATAGATATGAATGCAACTTTAGTTTTAGGTACAAAGGATAAAGAATTGAAAGTTTGGTTAGAAAGTAAGTATCCTGGTTTTGAAGCTAGTAAAATAGAAGCTGTAACTTTAGACCCATCAATTCATCCTGAATTAAAGAAATTAAATAATAAAAAGTACAGTGTTGGTCCTTACTTTGGATTGGGAATAGGTCAGAATTTATATATCTTACCCACATTCGGAATCGGAATACAATATAGTATTTTCAAATTTTAACAAAAGACAATGAACGTATTTCTAAATTTAGACAGTTCTGATTTCTTACTCGAGTATATTTATACAGATTCGGCAAGTCCAGAAATAATAAACACAACCAATGCACCTTTTTACTTGATGCAAAACGGTCACGATGGGAGTTCATTGTTGATGAATCAAGATGCTTATGGTGCGACCTCAAATAATACAAGAAGTCGTTCTGTTGTTCAAATTGATACACCATCAAAAGAATTTGCTCTTTTAACACCTAATAAATTAGGTGCAGTATATAATGACTACGATAGTAAATTAACAAGTACAGCTTCGTTACCAGTAACATATGCAGTTGGTAATACAGAAGGAATTCAATACGATACTGTTAGATTACATTTTATTCAAGGATTTACCTTTAATGATTTTTTCTCTGGAATAAACATTGATATTAGTATCAAAGATAAAGCAGATAAAAAAATAAGTTTATTGAGTGCTATTTATAGAAGAGAAGATAATTTTGAAATAATGAATCCTAATCCGTTCTTATATTCGGGTAGACAATATTCATCTTATGTTGAATTTAAAATTCCATCATTAAGATTCTTAATTAATAGTTACAAAGTTGATTATGTTCAAGGTGCGGATAGTGATATACTTGCATATAAAATTACAAACGGAGTAGGTTTTACTGACAATACTCTATTAGATGTTAGTGCTGGTAAATTTTCAGATTTAAGAAAATTAGATAATCAAATTTATACTAAAAGAATTTCGGGTTCATCTACATCTATATCATCAAAAGATGATTTTGGTGATGTTGGAGTTTATGTTAATGAAAGCACAAGTGGAGATTTTATAGAATTTTATGGAACTTATAATGGTATCATATTTGGTGATTACATACAAAGTTTAAATAATAGTGGAATAGGTAATCATATTGCAGTACACAAATTGAGCATAACCGAACAATTACCTAATACGGTAGGAAGTTATAATATTGTAGGTAGATATAATCCATTAACAAATGTGCCAAATTTAAGTGATAATACTTTCTTAGCAAATTTTACAACTGGAGATTACTGGGTAGCAACAGAAACTGGATATTCTTCTCAGATAAATGCAAATGTAAAAAAAGGTAATTTTATTGTATATGACCCAAGTTTAGCATCGGCAATAAAAGTCACCGTTATTGATTCTTACGATATTCAAAATTATGCAAACATTTCTCAAATAATCAGAACAGGAGAACAAGAATTTATACAAGATAGTGATTTCGGAGAAGCAAATACATTTAGACCGGTATTAAAATTCGGAGGTAGTGCATTATCTTATAAATTGAATTATACATTACAAATATTCAATACAACTACTAATTCTACTATTGAAAAATCAGGTTCATATGTTAGTTTCGAACCTCAAAAATATGGAAAAGAATTATTGAAATTGAATACTAGAGATAATATTCAAGTATTTAATGTGTTCAATAAAAAACCAATAACAACAATAGTAAACACAAGTTCTGCAACTATTAGTAATGGCATAGAAAGTACAGATTTATATAGTAAAAACTTAACTGCATTCAAACAAGTTAAAAGTGTACATTCAGGAGTTACTGAAGTTAATATAGATTCGGAAGGTAAAATAACACCGAGTGTGAATCCAGATTCGGTAACAAATATACGAGGTCAAGGAACAGCAACCGTTTATATTTCACCCTTTGATACATTTTTACAGTTTTCATTATACGAACAAATTGAAGATAAATCTTTTAGAAGTATTGACTTGAATAAAGTAGGTACAATTTTTATGAATTTTACTAATAAGAAAGGTGAAATTATAAAAATAGAAAGTACAAAAAATAAAAATGTAGATGAATCAAAAGGTCAAGTTCTCTTTAGAATTAAATCTGATTTATACAATCAAGTTATAAATTCTGGAAATGATATATTTTTTATAACTTGTAAAGTTGGTAAAAATAGTCCAGAAAGTCCGCTATATACGGGTAGATATAAAGACTATGCAAAAATGATAGAAGATGAAATAGAATTATTAATAAATCAACAAAGGCAAGTGATAAGCGATTTGAATGAAAACGTATCAGATTTAGATAAAAGATTATTGATTTCAATAAAAGAAAACTTGGCTGCAAGTGCATCCAATGAAGAATTAGAAGCAAAGTTAATGAAAGTAATAAAATCAAATCTTACTAAAAGCTCGACAAATAAAGAATTAGAAAGAAAATTATTAGAAGCATTATCATTAACTAAAATTACAAAAAAACCTGGTTCGACAGCTAACGATAAAGCAATTGATGATAATTCAATGAATATAAAATCTAGTACATTTAATCCATATGGCCCAACAAGTATTAAAGGACCAACTAGTAGAATGCTCACACCGGTAACTGGACCGACAAGTAGAAGAGTTTCGGGACCAACTAGTAGAAATAGATAAGTTTATTAAAAAGTATTTAGTTATATGAGACACCTTGCAAGAAAAGATTTATTTTATATTGAATTTACTAAAAAGTTTATTCCAGATAAAATTGAAGAATTCTATAAACCATATGTAAAGAATATGCCAACTCAGTTGGAAAGTCCTAGAACTTTAGTAGAAAGTACTTTACAAGGTGTTACTATTCCTAGTTATCAATTTGACGGAGTTGAACAAGGTTTTGTTGATACTCTTAATAAGAACGAAATAAAAACAACTTGGCGAAGTACTTTAAATGCACAAGATTTAACAGAAAAAAATCTTACGTTAACTTTTAAATTAATAAATGGATATGTAAACTATTGGATTCTTTTAGATACTTTTTTCTTTCATTATGATATGAAAAATCCTGAAGCGTTTATTGGTGATATCACTTTAAGAATGTTAGATAATCAAGAAAACATAATGTTTAGTAGAGTATATCGAGATTGCATCTTAACAGGAATTAGTGATTTCGAACTTAGTTATTCTGAAAATATTCAGACATTTGAAACTTTCAACATTACTTTGCAATATAGTAAAGTTGAATCAACTTTTGCCAATCCAGGAAATCCCAATACATTTACCAGCAATCCCAGTAATTTTACAGGAAAGATAACTTGATTAAATAAAAAAAAGGATACTAAGTGAAGAAGTTTAAAAATATACGCAATCTGTTACCATTCGATACTTTGAATGAGGAAAAGAAAATGTCTTTAGGTAGGTATTTACAAGGTTTAAGAGATTTAGAAAGTGCGGCAAGGGATGAAAAGAATCCATTAGTTACAAGTAGAGCTACTAAAGAATATTATAATAGAGCTATGCAAATAGGTAATAAATCGAATCTTTTCGGTAATAAACTCAGGAGAAAGATAAACAAAATTAACAAAGAATTTGCTGTTTTGGGTAGAGGTAAAAAAACAAATATAATTGTTGCTGATAATATTGCGCTAATTCTAAAAGAAATTGAAAATCAAGAAAAATTAGGAATTTTTAATGAAAATGAATTTGCGGCAACACTCGGTTCTGTTAATGGAATGGGTGCTGTTGAAATACCGGAAGTAGGTGGTAAATTAGGTAGTGGTGATGTGTTCGGTGGAACAGCTGATGATGGCGTTTCGGTTCAAGAACCAGAAAAGACTATTTCAATGAAAAAATTCAAAAAAGTTAAAGAAGATAAAAACATTTCAGAAAAGGAAATTTATATACCATTAAACGATTTCGGAGACCCAGCTTCTTTAGTACAAATTTTAGCAACTGAATTATCAAAAGGAAATTCTGAAGACTTTTCATCTATCGTACCAGAATTAACTAAATTAGAAGTTAGTTACAACGGACTAGTAGATATAAAATCTTTAGATACTATTTCAAGAATATTAGATACTGATAAAAAAGTTCTAAAAAAGAAAATGGATAAAATAATATCTAAGAATATTGAAGTATTAGAAAATTTACAAGTAGAATTGTTAATAAAAGTAATATCAGACCCAGAATCTTTAAACGAAGGAATAGTAGGTAGAGCATTGGGAGGTATAGCTGGTTTTGCATTAGGACCAAAAATTGGAAGAGCAATTGCAAGAGTTCTTGGTATAGAAAAAGGACCACTTTTTAATGTTCTTACTTCAAGAATAGTTAGTGCGGCATTAGCTCAAGAATTGACAAAAAAATTATTTTAATTATGAAACCATTAAACGAATTCCTAAATGAATACAGAGACTATGTTGGGGAAAGAAACATAGAAAGAAAAAAGGAACTTTTGTCTGCTGAAAGAACAATAAATGATAATAAACTTCTTAGTAAAAAACTTAAAGAAAAAGGATATGTTGTTAGGGTTGATGGCCCTCTTTTTAGCAAAAGTGCAAGTGGTATGGACCGTATATCGGTTATTAACAAAGGAAAAGACATTTTCAGAATATTTCCACCAACGGTTCATAGCAAAGAATGGTCTATAATTTTGATGGAGGTAAAAAATGGATATATGTCGTATAAAAGGCAAAAAGACACTTATAATGAAAAAGGATTATCTTCAGTAATAAACAGACTTATAAACTTATTAGAATAAATTAATTATAATGCAATACTTATTTGAATTTTTTAAAGAGGATAAAAAGATTAAAAAACACGAAAAACTTTTAATTGATTCTGTTATTGAATTTATGCAAGATAAATTAAAATTCAAACCTAATAGAATAACAGTAAAGAAAAAGTTTTCTGATACACATATCGGTGATGTTGTACTTAGTGATGCATCTATAAATAAAGGTAAATTTACATTACATTTTAATCCAAATCAAGGTTATAGAATGATAATAGGTGCATTGATACACGAATTAACACATGTTAAACAAATATCAAATGGTGAACTTAGACCATCCGAAGATTGGAAATCTGTCTTATGGAAAGATGATACAGAACTTTCAGTTAAAGATTATAAAAAAGCACAAAAAAACTACGATAACTATAAAAACCTTGCTTGGGAAAAGGAAGCATACGATAATCAAAACAATCTAAAAAACGAATACATTTCTTCTAAGTATTTTAAAAATCTTAAAGGACAAGACGATACTTTAGATTTCATAATTGATAATATATGAAACAACTAAAACAAACAGACTTAAAAATTATAAGAGAAAAATGGTACAAGGAACAAAATGGTATTTGTCCTATACTTGGAAACTATTATGATATTTCGGAATTTTGTATAGACCATCAACATAAACTTGTAAAAGAAGTTGCTGATGAAACAGGGAAAGGATTATGCAGAGGTGCAATTCAATTTCAAGCAAATGCATTAGAAGGAAAAATTACAAATTCATTCAATAGATTAGGTTTAAGTAAACACATAGATATGATTACATTTCTTAGAAACCTTGCTGACTATTTAGAAAGTAATAAGATTCATACAGATGAAAAATTGATACACCCAAATGAAGCACCAAGAAAACCTATTTTAATGAAATCAAGTTACAATAAGTTAGTAAAAGAAATTAATGGTAAACAAAAAGTTCCTGAATTTAAACAAAAGAAAGGTAACTTAACAGCACCATTAAAAAAACTATTTGAAAAATATAACATAGAACCACAATTTAAAAAGTCATGAAAAAACTATTTAGATATATGTTTAGGTGGCAAATGAGCACACCTATATTAGCAATTATTCCTTTTATACTATCCAAGTATAACATTTCAAATTTCTGGATAACAGCTTTTATTGCTAATGCAATAGGTTCTTTAATATTTTTTAAAGTAGATGAATATATCTTTTCTAAAGAAATGACAAGATTTCAAAGGTTAAGATTGAAAGTTCTCAAAAGAAAAAAGAAAAAACTAAAAATCAGGTTTTGATATTCGCAAATCGTAATCGTTAAAATTTTCAAACATTTCTTTATCGGCTTTTAATCTTCTATCAACTGAATCAGCATCGTTTCTATTTGATAATCTTATTTTTCGAATTCTTTCTTCAATATCTAAATAAATAATAAACGAATTCTTTCTATCTTTTTTTGCTAATTCTAATATTGCCGGTGGTGTCATTATGAATATTTCAGCACTATTGAATTCCTTTAAAGATGTTCCATAAAACCATCCTCTGAATTCTTTATATTCGTATAGTTCTTGATTTTTAATCATTGAACTAAATTTTTCAGAACTACAATAGTAATAATCTATTCCTTCAATTTCACCAACTCTTGGTTTTCTTGTTGTAAAAGAAACACTTGGATTAAATCCTTTCTCTACGAACTTATTTTTAAGATAATCCTTTCCAGAACCACCAGCACCTACGATTATGATTTTTTTGCCCATTATTGAAAAACTACTTCTATTTCTAAATCTTTTAGTTTTAATTCAACCATTAAGATTGTTTCTTCTTTATTTACGAAATGACAAATAACTTTGTCTATCTTTACTCTTTCAGGAACAACTATGATTTCTTCTAATAGATAATCAGTAACTACTATTTTGTAATCACTACGAACATATACATCTAAATCTTCTCTTTTAAAATTATAGGTATTGACTAAACAGCGATATGTATCATGTTTTTTTGAATATTGAAAATTATTAAATTGCATTTGTTTTACTTTAAGTTCTTATGTATATTAAAGACAAATATCTATATAAATCTTTCTTTACATATCTATTATTATTAATATATTATCATTAATTTAATAATACTTATATGTATATTATCATTAGTTTAATAATACTTATATGTATATTATAATTAATAATATCTTTAATTAAACTAATATTAATAGATATTTTAGCATCTATATATTTTCCCCTGGAGAATTATACAATTATTAAATGCATAGCCATCAGGTTTTATTTTATTTTACCCTAACTATTTTTGATTTACCCCTCTATTTAGAATCATTCTAAATAACAAAATAATAAAAATAAATTGATATTGATAAAATATTTTAATGTTTAATGTGCTTAACTATATAAGTAATACAAAAGGTAGCTACTGAGTATGAAAGTAAATTTATAAAAACAAAGTAAAAAAAAGTAAAATTATGGTAGACATATTTGATTTATCCGTAGATGATTTAGACAAAGACGTAAAGAAATCATACGTAAACAACGAGTTCAAACCGAACCCTAAAGAAGCAAAAGATGGTGTTTATAGAGCACTAGTAAGACCAGTTTATTGGTTAGAAAATCACAAAAAATCCTTTATTCCAAAAACAACATTTTATTTCGATAAAAATGATGGTAACGACACAGGAAATAATTTCTTTGATTCAGCCTTTTCAATAGGTGATGAATGCTTAGCAATGAACACTTTCTTTGATTTAAAAAGAGAAGGAAAAACAGATGCAAGAGCTGAGCAATTAGCAAAGGATATTAGACCTAAAAGTTCATTCTTCTACTTAGTATTAGTAGAATCAGATGCTGTTAATCCGGATAACGAAGGAAAACTAATGGTTTATAAAGCACCTATTCAAGTGCATAAAATCTTACAAGGTGCAATCAATGTATCTGACGAAGATAAATCAATAGGAATCAAACCTTGTAATATCTTTGACCCGTTTAAAGGTAAATCCATAAGATTACAAATAAATACTGTTGGTAACAATTGGAACTACAATGGAACTGTTACATTATCAGAAGCAGGTCCTCTAATGTTCAACGGTTCTGAATTAACGACAGATAAGAAAGCAGAATTTGTAGAATTCTTACAAGAAGGAAACACCTTAATGGCACCGTATAAGTATAAGAAAAGTGCTGATGATAGATTGAAATTGTTATTATCTATCATTTCAGAAAAGACCGGAAAACAATTCGGTAATATCAAACCAGCACAAATTAGTGCTAATATTAACATAGAAGGTTTAGAAGATACCCCAGCTCCAAAAAAGAAAGCAAAGGTTGAAACAAAAACTGAAGTTGCTGAAGAAAGTGTTGTAGAAGAAGTACAAACTGACACTTTAAAAAATGCAAGACCTGACAATGCCCCCACGGATGATGATGTTTTCGATGACATCTTAGAAGGTTTAGATGTGTAATTAATATTAGTTCAAAGGGGAATAAGTTTTTATTCCCCTTTTTTATTTTTAAAAAGTTGTAATGGGTGATATAAGAAAAGATATTGAAGAAATTTGCAAAGATATATTATACAACGCACATACTGATTCTGAAAAAAGAAGATTGATAGACAATAAAGAAAATCAATTAGAAATGGCTTGTCCTTGCTGTGGAGATTCTAAAACTAATCCATCTAAGAAAAGAGGTATATTATATTTAGATTCTTTTAAGTACTATTGTTGGAATGGTGATTGTAATGCAAAATATTGGTCTATATTTAAGTTCTTTGAACAATTTGGTAAAAAGATAAAAAATTTAGACCAAATTGTTGAAATTACAAAAGTAATTGAAAAATCAAAAAGATTAAGAAAACCTACAAAATTAATTGATTCAAGTGAATATTTCGAATTCTTGTATAACAATTCTATTTCAATTTTAGATTTAGAAAAACACTATGGTTTGTTTACTGCAGGTAGTTGTAAATGGGGAGCTCAATTTTTGAAAGGTAGATTGTTACATAGATTTCAAGATAGAATTAGATTTAGAAAAAATAAATTCGGCAATAGAGAAGTTTGGGTCCTGAACAAAATTGATGAAAATGAAAAGGTAGTAGGATTACAAATAAAGAATTTAGATTTTGGTATGAAATATAGTACTAAAACTTTTCCTGTTCTAGTAGAAGAAATGAGTAGAAATGTACAATATCCGGATGATGCACCTTTCGTAGAAAAACTTTCAACTTTATCAATAATTTTCAATTTATTCAATGTAGATATCGAAGATAAGGTAACTGTTTTTGAAGGACCATTCGATTCTTTCTTTGTTCCTAATTCAGTAGCAACTGCTGGTGCAAGTAAATTGAAGAACTTTTTTGATGGGTTAGATAATATAAGGTATTGGTTTGATAACGATACTACCGGCAAAAACAGTGCAATAGATAAAATAAAAGGTAAAAATAATTGTTTTTTATGGAAAAGGTTTTTCAAAAATACTTCATTTAATAATAAGAAGGTTAAAGATTTAAACGAACTTGTAGTTTACATATACGAAAATAGAGAATATAAAAACTCATTAAGTTATATTAAAGATTGCTTTAGTAAAAATAAATACGATATATACCATGTTTAATTTATACAAAAATACAAAGAAAATTGTAAAGAAAAACGGCAAGTTATTTATTGTAGATTTCGATAAAGAAATTATTCCAGAACCGAAAGGTAATGATATAATTATTGAACAAGAAAAACTAAAACCAACAATTAAAAAACCTACTATAAAAATTAAAGACCCCAAAAAAGGAAAAAAACTATTTTAATGTCTGAAGAAAAAGAAATATCCAAGTCCGATAAATTAGATATGGCATTTGCAAAACAACGCTTTGAAATATCTACATACTTAAAAGAAAATATTACTAATCCAATGGGAAGTATTAATAATGTTGCAGATATACAAGTTCATATATTATCACAAAGACAACTACTAGTAGATAAATCAAACGAAATGAGAGTTTCGATTGTAAAAAGAAACAAATCTTTAGGTAGTACAAGAAAGCAAAAGTACAGGTTCTATAAATTAGAGTACGATATCAAATTAAATGATTACGAAATAAAAAACCATATCGAAGCAGACTTAGAAGATAGTTACAATGTAATTAAAATGATTGAAAATCAAATAACTTTTTATAAAGAAACAATCGAAACTTTAGATAAGAGTATTTGGATGATAAAATACCTAATAGATACTGAAAAATTCAAATCAGGTAGTTTTTAGCATAATTAAATAATATGTACTAAAGAAAGTAATTATGAAATTTGAATGTACTCACGAAGGTAAGATTTTAACGCTAGTAGATGCTACCGAATTAGAAAGAAAACAACTAAGTTTATCCTTAACAAAAAAACTTGAAACTTATAATTTTTTACCTCCAGCGGTAAAGAGAAAATGGAATGGGATTATATCTTATTTTCATAAAGATAAATTCGTTCCTATTGGATTATGGAAAGAAATTAAGTACGTAGCTGAAACTTATAAATTTCCTTTAGAAATAACAGGATTAGGTGAAGCACTTTTCTACAAAGATGTTTCCAGAGAAGAGTTTCAAGAATGGGTTGAAAATAAATTCGAAGGTTCAATTGATACAAAAGGTAAACCTTTTTTTCCTTATGACTATCAAATAAATACAGCATATAAAATTTTAACTAATAAAATATGTATAAGTGAACTTACAACAGCTGCAGGTAAATCTTTGATTATATTTATTTGTATTGCTTATTTTCAAGAAAAGGAATTAAGTAAAAAATTCTTAATGATTGTTCCATCAATTGACCTTGTAATTCAAGCATATGAAAATTTTCACGAATACAATTCTTTTCTAACGGAAGAAAATAAAATTCCTTTGAACATCAAACAGATTCACGGAGGAGAAAAGAAAGATTTTACGGCATCACAAAATATACATGTTAGTACATTTCAATCACTAGGTAAATTTCAAAATTCTTATTTTAAAGCATTTGATACTGTTATTGTTGATGAGTGTCACAGAACAAAATCTAATACTATTAGAGAATGTATAAGTAAATGTGTTAATGTTGAAAGAAGATTTGGATTAACAGGAACAACACCTAAACAAGGCACACTTGATAGTTTAACACTTCAAGCTTATTTAGGACCGACTGTTATTGAAATTCGTGCAGAAGAATTGCAAGAAATGGGAACCATTGCTGAGGTAGAAATTGCAATTGTAGAATTCAATTATCCAGAAGAGGTACAAAAAAGATTTGATTTAATTAGAAAAGAATTGACCGGAGAGGATAAAGGTAAACTACTAAAAATAGAACAAGATTTTGTTATTCAATACAAACCAAGAATTGAAACTATATCTAAAATTATTTCTAAGGTACAAAAGAATCAATTAGTTTTATTTCATAGACAAGTATATGGTAAGGAATTAAAAAAATACTTAGAAGATAATACTGATAAAGAAGTTTACTTTATATATGGTGAAATCAAAAAAGATGATAGGGTAGAAATAAAAAAATTGATGGAATCTGGTACTAATAAAGTTCTAGTAGCAAGTTATGGAACTCTTAGTACAGGAGTTAACATTAAAAATATACACAATATTCACTTTACTGAATCTTTCAAATCCGATGTTATAGTTAGACAATCAATAGGAAGAGGATTAAGAACNCATAAAGATAAAGATAAGTTAAGACTTTATGATTATGTAGATTGTTTAGATTCTAATAAAAAGTCAATGCTAGTAAATCATTCTAGGGTTAGAAAAACTATTTACAAAGAACAAGGTTTCAACTATATAATCAAAAAAGTTTCTTTGGGTTAAATATATAATGAAGCACCTTTGTTATTTTCTGAATGAAAATTTTTCATTACAAATGAAAGAATATTTAGATTCTAAATATGGAGATTCCGAATACGAATCTTTAGAAAAAGCAAATGTTATTGCGTTATTAGATGGTATGATACAATTAAGTGTAACTACTAGAAATAAACCTAAAAATACAAATCCAGATTCCCTACAAGAAATAGGTTCGAGTTGGGTTTCTATTTATAAAAAAATAAAATAGGTACTGCAATTTTGTAAGATTAAATATACTATGAAGTCTCTTAATGAATTCGTAAACGAAAAAGCATATTCTATGTCCCAGCAAAGACTTATGGCAGTTGCCTTACAAGTTAGAGAAGGCGATAAGAAACTTAGTTCAATTGAATCTATTGAATTTAGTGATAAAGTTAAAGAGTTGGTTGATAGTGATATTACTAACAAAGAACTTAGAGATTTTGCAGAAACCAAAAAAGATGAATTAAAAAAATAACATTATATATGAAAAATTTAGATGAATTTCTTAATGAAAGAAAAACTGTTCAAGTTAAAAGAAAATACAGAGAATATGATTCTGTGCATGTTGGTACAAATGCACCTATTAGAACTAGTATTTTAAATTTCGTAAATGAAAAAGGTTCTTGTACTGAAATTCAATTGAAAGAATTTATTAGAATTAAGAACGAAGGTACTATTCTTAATCATAAAAAAGGTGACGCAATAGGAAGAACTTCTACTAAATGGATTGATAGAAATTCAAGATACTTTACTAAACGAACAAATGAAAGTGGTGAAGTTACTTATAAATTATCTAAATTAGGACAAAAAGTGGTAAGTAGAACTACAATAAACGAATAGATTAAATAAAGAAAGAAAATAAAAAATTATATGAAAAATTTAACTAAGTTTATAAACGAAGCTGAGCAATCTAAAAAACAAAAAGAATACGAAGATTTTTTTGAAAAGAAATTAAAGAAATTCGGTGTTGATTCTCCAGCTGAATTGTCTGATGCTGACAAAAAGAAATTCTTTAATGAAATTGATAAAGAATGGACTCAAGAACCAACAAACGAAAAGCAAGTTGAAGAGGATTACGATTCTGAAGAAGATGAAGATTCTAAGAAAATGAAAGCTAAGAAAGAATCTTACGAATCTAAAGACAAAGGAAAAGACAAAGAAGAATTATATTCATCTGAAGACGAAGAAATGGAAGAAGATAGCTATAACGAATCTAGTAAAAAAAAAGTAAATGAGGCAAAGAAAATAAAAGAAAAAGACGCTAAAAAAAGATTAGAACAAATTAGAAAATCTTTAAGAAGAGAAGACCTAAGTTATGGTGAAATTGCAGAACTTGAAGCACTTTCTGATTTTATCGAAGCTGATGATATCGAATTAAGACAAGCTGCTGGATTACCAGAAGCTGAGTATGATATGGATGGAAACATTCTTGAACACGAAAAAGGTGAAACTGCAGAAATATCTATTTCTAAAGATGAAATGGAAAAGTTACACAAAGGTGGTAAAGTCGATATCGACAAAAACGGTGTAATTTTTAGTCTTATTTTTAAACACAATGAATCAATGCACGAAGCCAAATTGAATGAAGATGGTTATGCAGAAGGTTCTATTAAAGAAGCATTGGCATTATTAGCAGGTAGTACTAATAAAAGAGACAGGCAAATAATGAAATTACTAAGAAGCGCATTAAAAGATTTGTACTAAAAAATAAAAAATAGAAATACTATTATAAAGGAACTTTTTAAGTTCCTTTTTTTTGTTGATTAAATAATAAAAACATAATTACAATATGAATAAATTATTCGAAGGTGGAAAAGCAGTTCCTAATGTAATGCCAATTAAAGCAGAGGAAACGATGCCAACATTAAAAGATATAGAAAATAAAATTTTAAATAGGTTTTTAAAACTTAAAGGTAAAGATTGGGCCGCATTAGGTTCAACAGGGAAAAAACTACCTGGACAAACAAGTGGTGATATTGATATCGCAATTGATACTGGTGCAATCGCAAAGAATCTAAATATTTCTAAAGACGATGTTGGTAAAAAGATTTTAGATTTGTTAGATACTGCCTATCCTAAGATGGATAAAAACTATATGCATGGATTAGGAATAATTTCATTAGCATATCCAATCAAAGGTAGCGGTGGAAATGTTCAAGTTGATTTAATGTTACAAGATGATATTGATTTTGCTAGATGGATGTTTCATTCTCCAGATTTTACAAAACAAGAATCGGCCTGGAAAGGTTTATATAGAACAGAATTACTAAAAGCTATTGGATATGCTGTTAGTGTTCCTGACCTTACAACATATTGGGAAGACGAATTCGAAGGAAAATATAAAGGACAAATTAAGAAATTGGGTAGAATTATGTTGGACCCAAATAAAGGATATAAAAAACAAATAAAATCTTACGTAGGAAAAACGGGTAAACTTGTAAAAACTGGTAAGAGTGAATGGGAAGAATTCGTAAGTAAAGACCCTGAACTAATTACAAAATCACTATTAGGTATTGATGCAACAATTAAAGATACGAATTCATTTGAATCTGTTTGGAAAGCAATGCAAAAGAAAGATTTTCCCTGGAAGAAAGACCTTTCGGCAATTGTTGAATATTTTGTAGATGTTCTTAAAAGAAAAGGTTTACCATTACCTGAAGAATTAGGTATAAAAGAAAATTTTGATTTTAGGATGAAAAAATTTGCATACTACCGAAAAAATTCGTAAATTTAAAAAAAGATATACCATGGCGGGATTACAACACCTATTCGATATTTATAGTAAACAAGGTTCAGAATTTATAAATAACCTTTTCAATAAGAAATTAGTAGTTTCTGAAAAACCAGATGGTTCTGTTTTTTCTGCACAACAAAACGCAGAAGGTACTATGGATTTCTTTAAAAGAGATGATAGACAACCAATAACTAAATTGGATAGAACTATAATGTCCCTTTATGAACCACCAATTGAATATATACAAAATGTAGTAGGTTCTAAGAAATTACCTGATAATTTAAGATTTGGATTTGAATATTTTCAAAATACTAAACCAGTTTCGATTGCATATGATAGACTACCAAAAAATGGATTAGTCTTAACTCATATGAAAGAAATGAATGACAAAGGTAAAGTTACTAAATTTATTGACGACCCAAAAACTTTAAAAAAGTGGTCAAAGTATTTCGATGTAGAAGAACCTTTTATAATTTTTGATGGTGCATTGAGTAAATTACAAAAAGAACAATTAGAAGACTTTTTGAAAACACCTTTTGAAGATTTAGTAAAAGAATTCAATACGTCATCTTTTACTAAGTTTATTGTTTCTATCTTAGACCCTAAGTTAAAGAAAACAGCATTGAACAATACATTAGACAAACCGATTGAAGGTTTAGTTTTTAAGTTCAACGATGGTGAATATTTGGCAAAGGTAGTTGACCCAATGTTTACACAAATGGCAAGAGATAAAGCACACGCAAGAGTTAATCAACAAGATACTAATGATGAATTCGGATTAGTCTTGTATTCATTTATTGGTTGGGTAGAAGAAAATGATGTATTCAAAGATTTTATTGCAGATGGTTCAAATGAAGATGAAAAGTATTTAGACTTAATGACTAGAGTAATAAAAAGATTTATTGATGAAAACTCAACTTTCTTAAAAGGACTTAACATTAAAAAACCAGATTTTGCAAAAGCGCCGGAATTTGCATTGAATACAAAAATGATTAAAAGTAAAGATGTTGTAGATTTTGTAAAGAAGAATAAAGATTCTGAAGAAATATTTAAAATTTTACTATCCAGTTTTAGGAAACTAAAAAAGAGAAAAACAAAAAGGATTGATGATAATTTAAAAAATCAAATAAATTTAGTTGTTAGTAAAGTTAAAGATATAACATCAAAGGTAAACGAATCTTTCTTAACATTCAGTGAATGGAAAAAGACTTTATAAACATTTTAGATTAAATACAGTATAAAAAAATATATTATTATGGCTAAAGATAAGAAAGAAAAAGTTGAAAAGAAAGTCAAAGTTGTTGACGAAGTTAAAGTTGAAGCACCGGTTGAAGCACCGATTGAAAAAAAGGTAGTTGAAAAAAAACCTAAAGGTAGAGGAAAGGTTATTGCATTAACTCAAAGAACTGCAACGTTTGAAGATGGTACAGTTATTAGAATAACAAGAGCACAACATTCTCAAATTGTTAACGGAACTTTTAAAGGATAAAAAATACAGAATTTTTGAATTCAAAGACTACTTTTTGTAGTCTTTTTTTTTGCATTAAATACTATAAATGATACAAATAAATGGGGTAGTTAGGGAGTTTCACGTAAAAGTATTTGCAATTTTTTTATCTTTAATATATCCCTTTATTATGATTTATAATATAGGTATACTGGAATCAATATCTCAATATTGGACTACGGAGTTTCAGCCTCTTTTTATTTTATCAAATGTTATATGTTCCTATTTCTTTTTTTCATTAAAGAATTGGAAAATTCCTAGTTTTTTCTTACTACTATTAACAAGTTTTAGTTGGTCTGAATATCAATTATTTCACAATATATTTGCAGTCTGTTTTTATTTTTCTTGTTTATATTGTCTATTTAAAATTAACAGATATAAATTTTTTAGAATTTTATATATAGTATCTATAATTGCATATCCTTACAGTATTCTTTTAGGAGAAATAATTACTATACTAATCCTTAGTTCTTTTCATTTGAAAATTTTATTGTACAAAGAAAAATTAGAAAAACGAAACATATTAAATAAGGAAAGATAGAAAATTACTATGGCAAAAGAAGACCTATTAAAAAAAGACATAATTACAGAACTAAAAGATATGGAAGCAGAAAATGACCAATCACACTTGGAATCAGTTAATGTTGTTATCGGAAGATATCAACCATTTACAATAGGACATTTAGGTATGGCCAAAGAACTATATAAAATTAATGGATTACCATCCGTTTATATCTATATTAGAAGTAAAAGTGGTAAGAACTCAAAGTTCAGTGATAATTTGACTATCAACTATATGGATGATATTACAAAAGGTCAAGACTTAGTTAAGGATGCCTGGAGTATGACCGGTTCATTTATTCCGGTTGTTATAATGGAAACACAACGAAGAGGATACAACCCAGTGCTAATTGGTGCCGGAGAAGATAGAGCAAAAACATATACAGGAATGGCAAAAAGAATGAAAAACATTACTACGCATCCTGATTTTGCAATTCAAGAATTAAAAGGAAGACTAACCTCAGGAACCGAAGTTAGACAAGCAATCATAGATGGTGACGAAAAGAAATTCAAAAAATTTACACCTAAACAAATTCATCCTTACTACAAACAACTTAAAGATGAATTAGAAGATACAGCAGTACTTGCTGAATCTGTTGATATTGAATCTGTTGTTATGGATTGTGATTTAGATGTTGATACAATTTCTGATATATTAGAATCTTATGGTGAAGATTTATTTTCTGATGCATTAATAGTTGAATCTATTTTAGATTATGAATTAAACGAAAAAAAGTCAAAAAAACAAACCTTTAGTGAATATCTTAAAGATTTAGATGATAGATTTGTAGATGGTATAAATGCAATTAAAGGACAAAACGGTTCAGATGATAAATTAGAAAATAGACAATCAGCATTACATTCTTTAGGTTCTATATTTAGGAATTATATTTCATCATTACAAAAAGAATACGGTAAAGATAAAAATCAATTAACTTTTATCAAGGAACAAGCCGAAATACACAATATAGATATACTATCTTTAGAAGAAGCAATCAAATATAAAAAAGGTAAAACTTATCAATCCGGTCATGGTTGGACTGTTTACAAAAATGACGATGAAGTTCATTTTTCTATTGAAGTAGACCCGAGTTCTGGTTGGTCAACAGACCCACATTATACTGACGAAATGAGACTTATGGATTCTGGTAAAAGAAAGGCAACATATAGAATCAAAAGTGGTAATATAGAAAAACAAGCAAAAGAAATGTTCGATATTGGTACTAAAGGAACTAACGAATATTACGGATTGACTTATAAAGATTATGCTGATATTATCAGATTATCAATGAATATGCAAAATGCCATAAATATGAACGAATCTGAATTGAATGAAAAGTTTAACTTTAAAAACGCAGTTAAGTCTATTAAAAAGTACTTAGATAAAGAAGATATTGAACAAGCAACACCTCAAATTTATGATTATGTTGAAGAATATCTTAGAAAAAAATATTGGAATTATAAAAAAGAGATAGATGAAATAGTAAAATCTATAAAAGGAATTGCGGTAGATTATATTCAAGATGTTATATACATAGAATACGAAATACCTGATGATGTATATCACAATACCAATCGAAAACAACGAATCAGACAAACAATTCCTTTACCTAAAATTTTACAAGAAAATATGAACGAAGCTGTTAAATTAAGTCCGAACGCTAAAAAATTCGTAAAAGGATTAGAAAAGATTAAATTAGATAAAAAGTTTGCAGATGCATGGATGCCCGGAAATAAGGTTGTTTATCTAGACAAAAGTGATGATACTTATCACTTTATTGACTACGAAGGTGATGCTGTGGAATTAAAAAACATAGAAACCTTAAAGCAATTAAAAAAGTCATTAGAAAATATGAACGAAGGAAAAAAAGGTTACATATCGGTTGGTGATACTGTAAAGTACACCGTTAATGGAAAAGAAAAATCAGGTATTATTAAACTAGTTGTTACTAGAGATGATGATGGGACTTATGCACTTGAAAATGGTGATAAAATCAAAGGAGATAATATCATAAATGAAGGAAGAAAACCTAAATTAAAATTTAAAAAAGACCATCCTACTTATATGGCTGGATATGGTCAAACATTAAATGCTATTACTGACTATATAGAAGAAAATGGATATTTTTTTAACCAACAAGAATTCTTTACCGCATTCGGTGATGCATTCTTTAAACCAAAGAAAGGTAAAACACAAAGTAAAACTATTACTATTTTTCAAGATAAAGAATCGGTAAAACCAATAGGAAACTTACATATTTCTATTTATAATAGAGGGGTTGATGGAAATACATATGAATTGACTATGTATGCCGACCAATTTATGGGAGAATCTTTTGATGAAAAACTACACAATCAGTCTTTGACAAAATCTAATGTTAAAATTTTCGAAAAGATTTTGATGTTTAGAAATGGAACTTTAGAATTAGAAAATGACGAAAAAGAATTTATTCCTTTCTTATCAAAAATTTCTGAAAGTAAACTACAAAAATTTAAAGACTTTGAATTCAATTCTAAAATATCTGAATCTATATTAGATTTTGATAAATTCGAAACTACTTTACTTGAAAGTAAATTCATCAAAAGACATTTAAAACCTTTCTTAATAATGGAAGGATTGAATGACTACGCAATAGAAAAGTTAGTTGAAGGTTTCTTGAAAGTTAAACATATCGAATACTGTAAATACTTTAAAGGAAATATATATGCAAAGTAATCATTGGAAAGGAAATCTAATAAGTTCTTCAAACGGAACTTATATAATCACAGAAAATGGTGATGTGATAATAATCAAATAAAAAAAGGGAATCATTTCGATTCCCTTTTTAGTTAGTAGTATTTCTTACCAGTCTTTTGTTCAAGTTCTTTTTGTTGCTTCTTGTCTAGTACACCCCAAGTTTCATCATTCATCAATTCTCTGACAATTTGTCTGAACTCATCACCAGCCCCATATGTCAATTTGTGTTTTTCATCTTTTTCCATTTGACTTTGAATAGTAGTTGTTCCCTCTGTACCACTGTGATGTTCTACAATTGAAGTTCCTACAAAAATGTGAGGTATCTTGTACCATTGACAAGCAACAGAATACCAATTATCACAAAACCAAAATTTTATTCGTTCTTCTAATTTGCCGAACTTTTCAAAAACATTTCTTGATTGAAATAAACACCAACCAGCAACATGATTACGAACACCATATCCAACTTGTATTTTATCTAAATTTTCTTTATGCCATTTTTCTTTTGGATTGGCTGGAGATGCCGAAACATATTTCCATTGTTTTCTATCTAATTTTCTTTGATTAAAAATAACTTGTAATATTTTCAATGCCCAATTTTTCTTGAAATCTAAATCGTTATTGCACAAACAAGTCCATTCAGCATTTCCTTGTTCTAATCCTAAATTTAAGTAGGTATGATATCCGAATTCTAAATCTGGGTGGGATAATTTCGGATGAATTGTTTTTATAGAATGCCCCTTTGTTTCAAATTCATCAAAAGATGTTTCTGTATCACTTTCAACTACGATTGCATTAAAACGTATTATAGTATAATTTTCACTATCGAATAGTGTTTGTAAACATTTTTTTGTTTCTTGAAATAGTTCTTTGTTTTTTGACCAAGATATTATGATGACATCAACATCAATGGGTTTCATGTATTTTTCTGACATTGTTTAAATTCTTTAAAATAAAACTTCTCTCTTTCTTATTTAATAAGTATATAAAATCAAATATTTTTATGGAACTAAGAATTAGTAATATTTTAGATTTACAATTAACCAATGACGATGTGAATTCGTTTATTGATGTTTTCGGAACACTTAAAAATGAAATACATGCACAGAAAAATAAAGTAGGATTTAAAAAGAATGGAAAAGTTACTATCGAATTGCACGAAGATACAGTAGAATTTATAATTACGTTATGTGATTCGGCTGGCATTTTAAGTGATACTGAAACTAAAGAACAGGAAAAGGAAAACGATAAATGATATTAGACATAGAACAAAACAAGTATTCAGATACTGTTAAAATTTCATATATAGATTCTGATAGAAATAGACAAATTTTGTCTATTAAAAAAAGAGATTTCTGGAAATGGAGATATTATGATGGTCCTAATGCTGACATCAAATACAAATCTTGGGATGACAAAAGGATAGTAAGAATCTCTTACAAAGATAATGATACAATTGATAAAAAAAGTATTTGGGAATGGATTAATACACATCCCGAATATAAAAATATATTGTATGAATTCAATATGCCTAAGATTTTATTTTGCGATATTGAAACAGATATTCACGAAGGATTCCCTGATGTAACTTTAGCAAAGGAAAAAATAACTGCAATAACAGTTTGTTGGAAAGATGACAATAATAAAATTCAAGTTGTTATATTAGGAGAAAAAGAAAATTTCGATTACGATAAGCAAAAGAAAATGAATGAATTCTTATCGGATTATTTTGTTAAGGTAACTGATTTGAAAATTGTAATGAAATATGTTCATATTCCTGATGAAGTAAAACTTTTAGAATCGTTTGTAAAGATATGTTCAAAGTTTCCTGTCATAACAGGATGGAACTTTATAAATACGTTCAGAGCAAATTGGGCAAATGACAACGGATTTGATTGGCCTTTCTTAACTAAAAGAATGGATAACCTTAAAGTTGATTATAAATCTATTTCTCCTACCAACAAATTGAATAACAAAAAAGATGTAGGTAAAGTTCCGCATCACTTTGCAGTTGTTGACTATATGTATTATTTTGATGCATTCGATAGAAGTATAAAAGTAAAAGAATCTAAATCTTTAGATTTTGTATCTTCGAAAGTATTAAAGGTAAAAAAGTTGAAATACGGAAACTATCCAGTAATGAATGGTGATGTCTTAAAAGAAATGTACGCAAAGGATTATGATACATATTGTCTTTATAATGCTGTCGATACTATTCTTGTTTTGTTGATTCACGAAAAAAGAAGACCATTTTCTGCAATCTTGGCACAAGGAAATGGTTCTTGTAATCCAATAGACAAAGCGGATTCTGCTGTAAACGTTACCGAAGGATACATGTCTAAGGCTTATACTTCAAAATCAAAAGTTATGCCGATTATTGATATCTCTCAAAGACAAAAGGAATGGTACGAGGGAGCCTTTGTAAAATCACCAATTGCTGGTTTGCATACTTTAACTGCTTGTTATGATTTTAGTTCACTGTATCCATCTATTTCTCGTTTCTTAGAATTAGGTTTTGAAAACTTTGATAGAAAAGAAACAAATGACCTAAAATATTATAGTAAGTATAAACCATTATCTATTGAAATAGAAAGACCTAAAAACGATGAGGTCATTTCAGTATCCGGTTGTATATTCAAAAAAGGAAAATCGACATTGAAAGGAGTATATGATGAATTGTATGCCAATAGAAAGAAAAATCAATATCGTTCAAAATTATGTGCAAAAATAGCACATGAAATAAAACAAAACCGTAAATAATTACATTTAACTATAAACAAATACATTTAGCATGAAAAAAGTAGTATTAAAAACCGTAGATTTAGTAAAGTTCAATAACTTTATAGATTCGTTAATTCCTTTAGATGACGCCTCAACTATTTATTTTAAAATAGACCAAGAAGGAATCAGAACCGATGCACACAATTCATCAGGAACTCTTATCAAAAGTATGAGAATGCAAATAGGCGAATTATGTGGCGAATCAAATTTAGATAATGAAAATTTATCATCACCTATTAAACTTTGTTTTTACGATGGTAACAAAGTAAAGAAAGCATTTAGTTTTTTAAGTGGTGGCGAAATTAAAATCGAAATTGTGTATTCTGAATTAGATGGTGAATACTTTGGAGAAAGTATGAAAGTTTCCAGTCCTAAAATTTCATTAACTTTAGATGCTGCAGACCCAACACTTTTTGAGTTCGCAAATGTTCCAGAAGAAAAGATTGCACAAGTAAAAGATACTTCAGCTTCTGATTGTAACTTTAAAATGACTGCAAACGAAATCTTGCAAGTTAAGAAATTTATGGATTTTGATTCAAGTGATGAATTAGAATTTAAAGTTAACGGTCAAGTAAAGGTTTGTTCAGAAGGTTCATATTCTATTGATATAGATGAAGAATTCGAAGGTCTTGTTGGTGGTGGAGAAAAATCATACAAGTTAGATAAGAAATTATTCAGAGCTGTTGATGCAAATTCATATAATGTTTATCCAATCTTAGATGAAGATAAGATTATCTTTGAAACAGTCGACAAAACTATGGAAGTAGTTATTACTTTACATGAAGAAGTTGAACTTTAATGACAGCAAATATTCAAAATATGTCAACAGAAGAGATAGAGAATTTCGATTGGAGTTCTCTATCTCCATCTGAAACAGATTCGGCACTATCTCAATTGCAAGATGAAGCAAGTATATATTCAACACTAGAACAATCCGATAAATTAGTATTGAATTCTATATACGGTGCAATGGCCAGTAAGTATTTTTATTTCTATAATAAAACACTTGCTGAAACTATTACTATGCAAGGTCAAGATGCAATTAGATATTCTGAAAAGGCATTAGATACTTACTTTCATAAAATGCTTCATAAGGATATTACTCTTTTGAAAAAACTAAAAGATATGTGTCCTGATGTAAACTTAGAACCAGTTCCTTGTGTAAAACCTACGGTTGTTTATATAGATACGGATTCTGCATACGTTACATTTGAAGAAGCTGCAGAAAAAATAAATTGGACAGGTTCGGCTGCAGATTTAGTATTAACAATAAATGAAGTTAGATTAAAAGGATATCTAAAAAAGGTATTTGATAAATATGCACAGTCGTACAATACCGAAAATCATTTAGATTTTGAATTAGAAACTATAAGTAAATCTGGTATTTGGGTTAAGAAAAAAAAGTATACGCAAGATATTGTTTGGCAAGATGGCAAGTTCTACGAACCAGGAACTTATACAAAAACGACAGGACTTGAAATTATTCGTTTAACAACGCCACCTTTTTGTAGACCAGAACTGTCAAGGTTAGTTCAATGGATATTCGACAATGGTAAAAATTTCACACAAAGAGATATTACTATTGAATTATTGAAATTGAAAAAAAGATTTGCAATTGCTGACTTAGAAGATATTTGCATTACAACAGGAATAGGTGATTACGAAAAATATATTTTAGACGATAAAGAAAGTTTAAATTATGCAAGTGGTTGTAGTACACATGTTAGAGGTGCCGCAATTCACAATATGTTTATTAACAACAATCCATCTTTTGAAAATAAGTACGAAAGACTTAGAACCGGAGATAAGGTTAAATGGTATTATGCAAAATCGCACAAGGAAGCATATAATGTATTTTCTTTCAATAGAGGAGCGCATCCTAAAGAATTTGCACCTGAAATTGATATTGATTTAATGTTCGAAAAAACAGTTATTAATCCATTGAACAATATTATTCAGTCGATGCCTGGTATAAATGCATTATCAGGTTCGTTGAAAATTAAAAAACGTTTATTTTAAAATAATTTATAATATGGCAAAAGCAAGTAAAAAACATAGTTCAGTCGATGATATTTTCAAAGAACTTGGCGAAATTAATCCTTTTGGTAGTAGTAATTTTGGTCAATCTGAAATTTATAAAAACAATGTTTGGATTGATTCTGGTAATTGGATTTTAAATGCAGCCCTAAGTGGTTCTATTAAAAAAGGATTTCCAAGTACTAAGCAAACATCTTTAGTTGGGGAATCAGGGTCTGGTAAAACATTCTTAACACTTAATGCTGTAAGGAATGCACAATTAGCCGGATATACACCAATTTACTACGATACTGAAGGGGCAGTTGACCCACAAAGTTGTATAAATTTTGGAATTGATTTGAAAAACTTTAGACACGAACCCGTTTCAGAAATCGAAAAGTTGAAAACAATGTATGCTATTTTCATTAAGAATCTAACAGCATTAAAATTGAAAGGTCAAAAAATTCCTAAGTTTTTATTAGTTCTTGATTCAATAGGAATGGTTGCGTCATCAAAAGAAATCGAAGATGCAAGAACAGGAAACAGTGCTGCAGATATGACCAGAGCAAAACAAATTCGTTCTTTCTTTAGAATCATTACTTCTGATTTGAATTCGTTAGGTATTCCAATGATATTTACAAATCATACAATGGTAAACATTGGTGGTTATGGAGACCCGGTTGTTCAAGGTGGTGGAGGAGGAGTTGTTTATTCACCAAGTATCACCTTGTATCTAACTAAAGCAAAACTTAAAGATGATAAGAAAGATGAAAAAAGACAAACTGGTGTTATTGTAACAGCTAAAACTGGAAAGAATAGATTTGCTCAACCAAAAACAATCAAGTTCCCTATTTTCTTTGATAGACCATTTAATCGTTATATGGGTGTTCAAGATTATTTAGGATGGGATAATGTAGGTATTGCAAAAGGAAACTTACTAACAGAAAAAGAATACAATAAACTTACAGGAGCTGCAAAAGAAAAGGTAAAAATATTTACACCTACTGATAGCGAAGAGGTTATGTATTTTGCACCTAAAGAAACAGCAAGAAAATATATTGTTGAACATTTAGGTGAAGCAATTGATACAAGACAATTGTTTACTGAAAGAGTAATGCAACCCCTAGAAGACCGTTTCGATGAACTCATCAAAAAAGACTTTGAATTTAGTTCACAAGAAACAGATGATGAAATTGAAGATTTAATTGATACTTCTGAATTAGACGAATAAAATAAAATAATTTTAAAATTAGGTTCCACATTTCTTTGATTTGTGGAATTTTTTTTGTATCTTATAATCGTATTAAATAGTCTATGAAACAATTAAACGAATTTTTAAACGAAGCAGGAGATTTTGACGAGGAATCTATAAATGCTATTAATTTCATAACAGATACTCTTAAAAAGGTTACTGAATATAAACGAGAAGGAAAAACTCGTTATGGGTTTACGATTTATGAACCTAATGGATTTACTATTGCGTGGAAAGATTCAGCAGACATGGACAATGTTAGATGGTCAATAAATTTAGAACTTCGTAATTCAAAAGTTGTAGTATATCTTAATGATTCGAAAGGTCGCGGTAAAGTTGTACTTGATAACCCTGAAGCATTTGAAATTATTAGAACTAATATTATCAGTAGAATAGGAAAACACAAACCTTCTAGTTCAAAGTATGATTATGATAAAATTGATTTAGATAATGCATTGAAAGAGGTATTTAGAAATAAAAGATTAAAATAAAAATAGTCTATGAAACAATTAAAAGAATTTTTAAACGAAAGTAAAGAAAAATTTACTAAAGAAGATTTGATTAAACTACACAAATTATCAAAAGGAAAATCTTTTAAGACTTTCAAACAATATAAAGAACTAAGAAAAGATTTATTCGGTGATGTTATACCATCAGATATTGATGTTGCCTTACAACAACTAGTAACAGCAAAAGATTTTGTAGATTATGTATTGGTCGGTAGAGAAAAAGATATATCAAACTTTTCTAACTACAAAATTGACCCCAAATTCGATAAATCAAAATTAGGATATTAATATGAAACAATTAAACAATTTTTTAAACGAAAAGATGAAAACACAACGTTTTGGTGGGATTACTTATCTAATTACTATGGATACTAGTGGTAGAAATGATATTGTACTTCAATATTTACCTAAAACATCTAAAGATTTGGATAGGGTTAACGCAGACAAAGAAAATCAAATAGATGAAATAGAATATCGAATCAAAATTCAAACAGGATTNNCTTTTAAATATGAAGAAGGTAATTCACGAGCTGGATTGGTTTTTTCTATAAGTAGAAGCGAATTCGAAGAACAAATAGTAAATAAGTTATAAAGATATGAAAGCATTAAACGAATTTTTAAACGAAGGAAAGAAATTTAAGGAAGGTAGTATTGTTACTATCAAAGATGAATACTTAGATGACCCAGCAGAAAAAGAGATGGAATATAAAGTTGTTAATGTTAACAACGGTACTAAAAGAATAATCATTGAACCGATTGAATTTGATGGTGGTGTTATTAAGCCAGAACAAGTTGTTGGTATGAATATGGTTGAACTTAAAGAAAGTATTAACGAAGGGTTTGAATCCGAAGGTAAATCTTTAAAAGATTTACTTAAAGCAATTAAGAAATTACCGGATACTATTTCATCAATAAGTGTACCTACCGATTTAAAAGCATTTGCAAGTCAAAGTATTAAAATTGACCCTACCGATAAAAATTGGAGAAAGGAAGTTGAAAAGACACTAAAAGAAACTCTTAAAGATAAAAAAGCAAAAACGATTGATACTTTTCTTTTAAAATCTTATTTTGGTAGAGGTGGAAAGGCAACAGATTCTTACTATATTAAATTAGAATCGCAAGGTTCAAGAGATTTTGCTGATAGTATGGGTAAAGGTAAATTCGGTTCATTAGATTAAAAAATAAAAATATAAATATGAATAACTTAAAACATTTCTTAACAGAAAACGAATCTTTAAACGAAGCTAGAAATAGTAAAAAAGTTTTGACTGATTTACAAGATTATTTATCCGGTGAAGAAAAAGGTTCACCCGAATTGCAGTTTGCATTTAAAGAAATTTTAAAAGCTGCATTAATAGACGCAAACTTTAGTTCAGAAGCTGGATTAGTAGATTCTATGTTTAACAAGGCAAAGATGGATTCTGTTATGGATAAAAACAAAGACTATTGGATTACAAGACTTAAAGAAATTGGCGTAGGATATGCAAAAATGTTGAAATGGGATGGGTATGATATTTTATTCGTATTTGATGAATTTGCAAAGAAAGCTCTTCCAGGATTTGATGTAAAAGGAATAATGGAATAGAATCATACAAACATAAATTAATTGAAAAGGGCTAAAATTATTTAGCCCTTTTTTTGTTGTAATATACAAATAAAACTATATGATAAATACAAACGAATTCGAAAAGATATTTTTACTATTCGCATTAGAAAATCCGGTCTACTTAGAACCAACTGAAAGAGGTTTCTTTTCTGTACCAGAAATAGATTTACTGTCAACTTTATCAAAAAGATATTACAAAAAATATAAAATATCCCCATCCAAAGAAAACTTATGGATGCTTATTTCAACCGGAGAACTGGAAGAAAGATGTCCTAAAATATTCTTTGATGAAATCTTTAAGAAAGATATAAAAGAATATGATATCAGTTGGGTAGAAGAAACTGCACAATCCTGGATTAGATGGAAACATTTAGATTCTTCTATCGTTGATACCGTAGAATATATTAATACTGCAAAGGTAACACCAGAAAACGTAGGTACTATTGTCGATTCGGTTAAGAACTTAATAAACGGTAGAAACAACATTACATTTGACGATGATTTAGGTACTGATTTCTTTGATACTAAATCGCACGTAATGTCCGCAGAAGACTTGCTAAGTTCTAATTACGATTTCATTGATAAGAACGTAGGTGGTCATTCTAAAGGTACATTGAATGTTTATGTTGCACCACCGAACACAGGAAAGTCTTTATTCTTAGCACAAGATGCTTCAAATTATTGTAAAGCTGGTAAAAACGTATTGTTTATATCACTTGAAATGGGAGGTCAAAAGGTACATAAAAGAATCGGTGCTGATATATTCAATATGAATGTAAACGCATATGATAAGAAATCTTTAGATGAAACTTTTATGAAACAAAAGATTCAAGATTTTAAGAATAGTAATATAGTTACACCTGGTGCTTTGACTGTTAAAAATTATGAAACAAGTAATGCAACGGCTGATGACATTGATAATTTTATCGGTAAAATTCAAGATGTTGTAGGAATAACATATGATGTAATATTAGTTGATTATATTAATATTATGAAAGATATTAAAAATCCTAATTCTGAATCAACATATATCAAGATTAAAAACATTTGTGAAGATTTAAGAGCTGTTGCTCAAAGAAGAAATGTAGTAATGTTAAGTGCAACACAGACGAATAGAGCTGGATTTGAATCATCAAACATTAATATGGGAATGATTGCAGAATCAGCTGGATTGGCCGCAACTTGTGATACTATTTTAGCAATCATTCAAACACCAGAAATGAATCTCGACAAGTACTATTGGTTGAAATTACTTAAAGTTAGGGATGGTCAAGGTAAAGGAATGAAGTGTAAAATAAATATAGACTACGATTATATGAGACTTCAAGAAACTAATACTGTAATCTTTGATGAAGAGATTTAAAATATTTAAGCAAAAAAAGTCATTTAATAAGTATAATTAAAAACATATATGTCAGAAGATAAGAAATCAAACAAAAAAACTAACTACTATCTACAAGAAAGATATTTAAGTGGTGAAATGAATACTACTGCAATATCTTTCGAACCAGATACTGGCAGTAAAATGTATTCGAACAATTCACAAGAATCTGTAAGTAAGAGATTAGATTTAGAAGAAATGGAAATATCAATACAAGAAAATGAAACAATAAAACAAATAATTGATGATATTCCATTAGAAAGAACTATAAACTTACCTATTGAAAAGGTTAATAAGATTTATGCATATTGTATGATTCTTTTAAAGACAAACACACATTTATCCAGATTAACAAAGATAGAAATGTTTGCCCTAATTACTGATTATATCAATCTAAACGAAAAGGAAACTAAGTATTTCTACAAAAACCTTTCTATTAAATTTAAAGGAGAATTGTTAGATGAACTAAAACACGCTAAACTTTACAAAGATAATAAATTATTTTAAATATGTCAAAAGTATTCATTTTTACCGACACACATTTAGGTGCTAGGTCAAATTCAACAGAATGGATGGATATAATGGAAGAGGCACATTTTAAATTCATTATTCCAACTATTAAAAAACATTTCAAACCAGGTGATATCATAATAAATTGTGGTGATGTTTTCGATAACAGAACATCTATCAATGTTAAATCTATGGATTTAGGTATCAAGATATATGAAGAACTAAGTAAAATTGGTCCTGTACATATCATTGCTGGAAATCACGATATTTATTATAAAACAAGTACTGAAATATCAAGTTTGGATATACTAAAATATATTCCAAATGTTACTGTACATAAAGATGTCAATGTTTTAGAACATGATAATATTAAGTTTTTGATGATGCCCTGGCAAAAAGATGTAAAGGAAGAAGCCGAAACTTTACAAAAATATCAAAAAGAACATTCTTGTGAATATGCTTTTATGCACGGAACATTCTCGTTAATCAAATATAACAAGTACGTTAAAATTGATAAAAACGATGGTGCAAATCCTAAAAGTGCTGATGGATATAAAAAGGTTTATACCGGACACATTCATTGGTCGCAACAAAAAGGAAACATTAATGTAGTAGGAACACCTTATCAAATTACTAGAGGAGATTCTGGTAATTCAAAAGGTATGTTTGTATTAGACTTAGAAACAGGAAAAGAAACTTTTTACGAAAATGATATATCTCCTAAGTTTATTCAGTTTACTATTGATGAAATTACTAAAGAACAAATATTAGATATTAATGAGCAAAGTAAAAATAACTTTGTTGATATAAACATTAAAGAAAAATTGTTATCTACAAATTCATCAAAATTGACAAAAGTATTTCATAAGATAGGAGAAAAAGCTAGACTGCTAAATATTTTTCCTATCGAATCTGATTACGGAGAAATTGATGAAGAATCTTCTTCTTTAGATGCAAAGGAACTTATCAATAGAGAAATTGATAATAGATTTAAAGGAGAAGATAATAAGAAGGCAAGAAAGATTTTTGAAAATTTATTTAAAGGAATATGAAATTAGTTAAATTAGAATACAAAAACTTTAATTCATACGGAAATAAGATTACCAAAATAGAATTCGATGAGAAAGGTAATATGATAATGCTTATAGGGCAATCTGGTCATGGTAAGTCAACTATTAGAGAAGTTATATCATATTTGATTTATGGAAAGGTACAGGAAAAGAAACTTGGTGATTTGCCTAATAGAATCAATAAATCACTTTGGGGTAAAGTTACCGTGATTGCAAAAGGTTCTACTATTATAATCGAAAGAGGTATAACACCTAAAGTTTTCAATGTTTGGATTGATGGTGTTCCGCAAGAAGTTGCTGGAAACAGTAATATTCAAGGTATAATTGAAAATGATTATATGAAAATACCTCAATCAACTTTTGACAATGTTATTTCTATATCGGTTGATAAATTCAAATCATTTTTAACAATGAAACCATCCGACAAAAGAAAGATATTAGACCAAATATTTGGTATATTATTCTTTAATAAGATACACGATTCGTTGAGAGAATTTGTAAAAGATTACAACAATGATATAGGAAACTTAGGTGGTCAAGTTCGGGTTTTGATGGAAAACAAAAAGACGATTGAAGAAAAAATAAAATCGTTAGATGCAGAAAAATCAAAAGACATAACAGACAAATTAGAAGAGGTAATAGAAAACATAAATTCGTTAACTGAAAGTATGTTAGAAATGACTGAAACCTCAAAGGATATTGATGGTAAGGCCAATCTTGCATTTGAAAAAATGACAAAATTAACTAAATCAAAAAACGAATATGCCTTTAAAATTAAAGATTGTAATCACAAATTAAAAGTTTATGATACTGATACTTGTCCAACTTGTGGTTCTGATTTGACAGATGATATTCACATAAAAAATAAAGAAAAGATTGAAGAAGAAAAGATTCAATATGAAAATGAATTAAAAGGTGTCAAAGCTTCTATTAGTAAATTAAAAGATATTCAGTCAACGATAGATAAAAAGAAAAAAGTACTAGGTAATACTATTTATGAAACAAGATTATCTTTAGATAAATTAAAAGGTAAACAAGAAAATTTATCGAAACCGAAAGTAGAAACAAACGAATTTGATTCTGTATTAGAAAATACTATTGAAAAGATTGATTTGTTATTGATTGCTATTCAAGAAAAGAAAAAAGATGAATATCTATATGCAGAATTGAGTAAGATATTCGGTGAAGATGGTGTTAAGTTACAAATAATGAAAAACTTTTTACCTAGTTTTAATAAGTCTATAAATGAAATTAGTAAAAAATTACATTTCCCATATAAAGTTGAAATTGACGAAAGGTTTAATAGTAAGTTGATATCTATTGGTGAAGAAATTAATCCTAAAACTCTTAGTACAGGAGAAAGGAAAAAAGCTGATTTTGCTGTATTGATTTCTTTGATACATATTATGAAAAGAAATTATCCTAATATAAATTTATTGTTCTTGGATGAAATACTTGCATCCTTAGATGCCAATTCAATACACGAGGTATTATTGTTGATTAGGAATGTCGTAGATGATTTAGATTTGACAGTATTTGTAATCAATCACAGTGAATTGCCAAAAGAAATGTTTGACTATGTTTATGCTGTTAATAAAGTTGCTGGGTTCAGTGAATTATTGATAGATGAATGTTAATTAAATAGACTATGGAAACTTACAATAACTATCAAAACAAAGATGATGTATTATTTAGGAATATTATTATAGGTACATTACATGCTTTAGATGATAGGATATTTTGGGACAATGTTATAGACAACAAAAAAACAAAAGTAGATGTGCCTGCATATTTTACGGTTGCCGGTTCTGAAAGATTTTTAAGTGATATATTTTTGAACTCTGATGAATTAAAAAAGAATGGTAAGGCAACAGGATTGTACGAAAAATTTCCCAGAGCTGTAATGAATTTAACGGGAATATCTTTACAAGAAGAATATTTAACTAATAAATTTAAAAGAGCAAATTTCATTAAACAAACGGATGACGGAGAGGTTAAGCAATTCAATTCTGAATTTATGGAAGCACCTTTTAAAATGGACTTTGAAATTACTATATTTGTAGATTCGGTAGTTGATATATTCAAATGTATAAATGGAATATTTTCAAATATGTATAAAAACGTTTATTATTACGTTGATGTGTTTAGTGTTAAAGTTCCTTGTTATTTTGCAATTCCACCTGATATAAATAAAGAAAGGATGGTAAACTTTGGATTATCGGATAAAAAAGAAATTCAAATTACATTTCCAATTGAGGTACAAGCAAGTTATCCTATATTTAAAGGTAATGAAATATTTGCCGGAAATAGAATGGGAACCATTATAAACAATATGTATACTGTAACTGATAAAAAAGATAAAACGGATTCAGCTGGACGAAAAATTGAAGTAGAAAAGGACATATGGCCGACTGGAAATAATAAAGGAAGTTTTTACGGAAAAGATGTGATTAAATAAGTAAATAAGTAAATAATAAAAATAAAGAACAATAAAATGAGAATTAACGTTATTGAAAAATTCGGATTATACAAAAGACTTGCTGACTTAGCAAATGGTCTTAATGAACATGAGGAGTCTCAAAGTATTTGCAAAAAAGCAATTCACGATTTAAAGAGTGGTTTTACTACTAATAAATTTGAATTGTATTTAGAACAATTAAAGCAATATGACTGGGTTTCTGTTGTTGAAAATTTCTTAGAAGATGTAGAAACATTTTTAAATGAAAATGCATACGGTTTAGAACTAGAAAGAATAATGAACAAATTAGATGGTATATCAACTTATGCCCCTATTGTAGAATCTATAAAAGAAATGGTTGTACTAGAAGAATCTGAAATTAAAGGAAGTATCTCTTCATTAGCAAAGTTCAAATATGAGCCAAACGTTAGAAGAATGGTTGAATCTTTTGAAAGTGCAGAATTTGGTGTGCAATCAAATGAAAAAGCATCTATCGGAAGTTCTATAATTTCCCCTATTATGCAAGTTGAAGAAGGATTTGTTTTTTCATCTAACAGTGGAAATCATATTGTAACAAGTGATATTACTAAAGTTGAAAGATTCAACGGTAAAGTATCAAGTGAATTTGCAGCTGCTCAAAGAGCTTTAACTATCTTTAATTATAAAGGTAATAATGTTTTTGAAGCAAACATAAAAAATGCAAACATTCAAATAGTTGCAAGTGAAGAAGGAAACGAAATTACTATCAACGAAAGTAAAATAGAAAACAAACAACAGTTGACTAGAGTATTGAAAAATTCAGGATTCATCAATTACACGGATACTAAAACAAGGTCTATCGTAGAATTTATGTTCGAAAATGCAAATACATTTGTAGAATTAGATTTTGTTAAAAGTGTAGAAACTGTAAATGAAAACTTTGAAATATTCAAAATGGCAAACAACGAAGTTTCAATTTCTAAATTCGATAAGAAAACAAGAGGATTTGTTTTAGAATCTTTAGATATCGAAGATGTTCAAGAATTGTCAGAATCTTTGAATAAGAAATATGACTTAGATTTCAATAACATTCTTGAAGGTTTACATATCAATGTTGATTCTTTAGAATTTAAAAGTTTAGTTGAAAACCTTGATATTTCAAGAGTAGTTGATATGACTAAGACTGATGAAATTTATTCTAAAATAGATGAAGCAGTTGCTAAGTACAACGAATTGAATGTTGAAAACAGAGCAAATGTTGAAAAAGAATTCATTAAGTTACAAGAAATGGAAAACATCTTACTAAGTGATGAGGTTACATTCTTAGTTGAAACTAAAAAAGCGTTAGTTGAAAAACTTGACGAAGGTGAAGAGTTAGACAAATCATTTGAAATGTTGAACGAAGAATTAGGTCAATTAGTAAATGAACATAAGGAATCTAAAATAGGAAACTATATTGCATCAAGAATGGAAAAAGCTAATGCTGCTGAAAAGAAAGGACAAGGATTATTTGGTCCTGATATCATCAAAAAGGTAGAAAAAATGAAATTGATTTCTGCTGAAGAATTAGATAATATGTTACCTGACTTTATTCCAGGACCTGCCATCTACGCATTATTCAAATAATAAAATAAATTGTATAAAAAATACATTTAACTAATAAGGGAAACATTCAGTTTCCCTTTTTTAAAATTATAGATATGGCAAAAAGTAAAAATTACCTAAATAAGAAAGACTTATTAGAAGAAATTTACAAATCTAGAGAACAGGATGAATTGACTAGTAGGTGTACTAAAATGTTAATGTTACTTGCCCAAAAAACAATCAGAAAACTTTATTACAAATGTGAAGATGATAAGCAACATGCATTATCAGAAGCTTATTTTGACCTTGCTAAAAACTGGAGAAAATTTGACCCAGATTTTGCTCGTTTTCATGGATATGCTGATTTACAACCGGGAGATGAAATACGAGTTAATCCAGAAAAAGGTTCTCCTAGAACTGCAGCTGCAACCGTAGTAGAAAATTATCCGATTGCCTTATTGATTGCAGAGGTAGAACAAGAATTGAAATCTAACAAATTAAAGTTGATTGAAACTGAATATCTATCTGAAACTAAACAATTAAGAGTTGTAAGAAAATCAACTAAAGATGAAATATCAAAAGGAGATTCCGAACAACACGAATATTTTTTAGATGCATCTGAATATAATGTAATTAAATTAGATTTCATTGTAAAGAAAAATCAAAGAGATGTTGCAATTTTTGACAAAGAACAAATAATAATTAAAGACCCAAATCCATTTTCATTTTTTACTTCATCTTGTATAAACGGATATGCAAAAGGATGGAAAAGAT
>JGI24006J15134_10000144_pt1 | contig 56597 bp, 66 predicted proteins | sample LinPmetageLP53_FD_15134 | JGI IMG/M metagenome (IMG submission 15134)
AGATTGAATATACGTGGCAAGTTTATACCCACTGCCGCAACTCCGTATGTGGCCACAATAACTTTGCCTTCACCTTCTTTGATTTCATCATAGGTGTNTTTTCTATCATTGGCTTTCATAGAACCACTTACAAATGTTGCACCTGGCACTGCNGATGTTAACAATTCNCCTGATTTAATTCTATCAACCAACACCAGTGTGTTACCGCTTTGTGACATTTGCTGAACCATTCGGCCAATGTAATCNATCCTTGATTGTTTGGTTACCAGATATGTTTGTTCTTCTCTGTAATTTTTATATTCTACGAAGTCATTCAGTTGCATAACTTCAATGTTCAAATTGGCCAGTAAGCCTTTTTCTTGTAAATCTACAGCAGACACTTTGTGGATAACGTTGCCTAAACTTACATGCAACGATTTGAATTCATATTCAGCCTTTGGTATTGTACCAGTGAGTCCCCAACGAATTGGAACATATCCATACACATTGGTTAACAGTCTTCTCAGTACATCTGCCTTGGCCATGTGTACTTCATCTACTATCACACAGACTACATCTCTTTTGAATTCTTCAATGAGATTATCTTCTGCATTAAGTCTTTTCTTTTCTAGTATGTTCAATGATTGCCACGTGGCTATTGTGTGTGTATGTCCTATTTCTTTTTTGTCGCCAAAGTACACACCGACATCTAGTCCCATATTGATATAATCTTCTTGCGTCTGTGTTACTAAAGATTTGTTTGGCACAATCACAATGCTTCGACCATATGGCTCGATCAGTTTACTGAGTGCGGCAGTAATAATTGTTTTACCAGCGGCTGTGGCTACTTCTTGCAAACACTGAGGATTATCTAAAAAATTATTGATCACTTCAACTTGATGATCTCGCAATGCAATTGGTTCTCCAGCATTGTTGTGTCCTGTCGGCCAGGAGACATGTGAGAAACTCTCTGCGTTGACTTTGTCAAATGTTAAATTGTATGCTTCTCTTTCATCTTGCAAGTCAAATGTGTAATTATTTTCCTCCAGAATAGGCATGATGTCTTCCAGCAGATTTACGTAAGTTATACCGCCCTGTGTAAAAAATGATACAGTGCCGTCCCATCTGCCAAGTTTGACAGCAGGCATGAATCTTGCACCTGGTATTTCATATTTGAATTTGTTTGTCAGTTTACGTCTAGTGACTAGATCTAATCCTTCTAGTTTTACGTTGACTTCATCTTTGATTTGTATTGTACAATGCGGCAAGTATTTTCCTCCAAAACTGCCGAGCCCATTTAGACTCGACAGTCAAAAGTGTTTTCTTTACATTAGATATTCTAAGTGATTTTAACTTAGATTGCAATTGATTCTTGTGTATCAGTGCTTACTTCTGCAGGAGTGTCTTCCTGTGTTTGTGCATTCATTTGCACTTCTTTTGTAATTGCTCCGGATGTCTTTGTAGCAATACCTGTAAATCTTCGCACAGTGCCGTCTTCTAGAATTTTGAACGATCCTGCAGTTTTAAGGTATCCTTCAGAATGTAGTTTCTGTACCACACCGTTAATTGTGCCTTCAGAAGTTGTTCTACCTTCTACATATTTGTATGTGCCTGATCTACCTTGATAAGTTGTTGTTCCTTGATCACATAGTTTGTCTTTAATTAGTTCTAATACTTTTTGTGCGTTTGTTGTCATTTTGTTGTTACCTCTTGTTGTGTTTCTTATTACCTTTATTATATGGTATAACCAAAGATTAGTCAACCGTCAAAAAGTCTTTATTTCTTGGAGTTTTTTGGATGTATAGTTTCTTTAAGAGTGTCTAATAACCATGGATTGTCTTTGAATACACCCATTAACCAATTGGTCATGGAGTTCACTACTTGTTCTTCATCGTCACCGTCTTTGAGTGGGCCACCTTCTGCGTTCATAGATGAATGATACACAATTGCATGTATGATTTCATGCAGTAGTGTGTTGGCAATATCAACACCTTGTGCTTCCTCTTGTATTTCAATTTTACTCTCACGGGCAACATATTGTCCCCAGTAGTCAGAATTATTTTTTAAGAAAGATGTTTTAACCTTTTCAATTCGGACGTCTTTCCAACCTATTTTTACTGATTCAGGTAGTTTGCTCATTTCTAGTATTTATATGTGTACTTAATTGAGTGTATGATATTGCTTTGCAGTTGTCAAGATCAAAGAAATATGATGGCAAATCGCCTTCTACGTAGGTGAATGTGATGGCTGGATTGGCCTTCATTATACCATGTATTTGTGATGCCCACACTGTTTGATGCACCACTGTATCTGACGTATTATAACCATTTGTATCTTTGTACACATTGTTATTGGGCCCGTCTCGGCCACAGTCGAATCCGATACATATCAAATTGGTATGCCCATCATGTATAGCAATGTGCATTGCAGTAGGGCCTGCTCCCTGATGTGGATTTGCTGGAATAAGATGTGAATTGCCCCCAATTTTTGTGAGATTGCCATGGTTGGTATACACAATATTATTTTGTTCATACTCACTGTCTATAATCTCCTTGTAAATTTTTCTATCCACAGCAACCAAAAAGTCTGGTGTATAATCTCTGTATAAAGCATTGCAACCATACGTGTCTTGTGGTAATGCATATAGATCTAATGTTTTTCTTGATTCACCATTACCTAAAATATATGCGTGTTTGTTTTNTGGATCATTGAAAACAGTTCTTGGCATCCANACTTTGTTGAAATGTTTTTCGCCTTGCTTGATTACAATACTTGCAATTATTTCTTCGCCTTCGTAAGTGGATACTGTCATAGCAACCTCAAACAGTTTTCTGCAGAAGAAACATCTAAACCTTTTTCATCTACAAGCATTTTGATAATTTTTCCATCTTTACATATTGCAACAAATCTTTGCATACGCATTCCTAAATGATTTTTTTCTACTAAAAGATTTAGTTGCTTGGCAATGTTACCATGCGGATCAGCAACCATAGTAATTTGACCACCTTCTGAATTTATGTAATCATCAAATGCAGTCATGACGTGTACATCATTAACACTAAGACACATAATTTCATCTACGCCTTTAGCATAAAATTTATCTTCTGACTCAAGAAATCCCGGCAAATGTTTCTCTGTGCATGTAGGAGTAAATGCTCCCGGGATACCGATCATTATCACACGTCTTTTATCTACGTATTCGTTTAACGGAGTAATAGCATACGAGTCTTCTACATTGGTAATGTATGCTTCTGCTGTTGGTATAGTTGGATGCTCTATTCCATAATCATCAAATTCGAAGAGTGACATGTTGTTAATTATCTCCAATTTTCCAACACCAATGGATCATTAGTGATTTGAGCAGGATTTGGTTTGCCATGGAACACCATTACTGCACAGTCATCAGGTAGATTAAATTTTTTAATTCTTTCTGTTTCAATTTTTTCGCCATTTTTAATTGTAATAACTTTTTCTTTTGTTATTCTTTCAGTGACAAATTTATCATGTGGACTGTTGCGTTTTTCTCCTTCTTCTAACCCAATTTCCCATTTGTAAGACATAACCCAATTATGAGGCCAAATTCTTCCATCTCTGTACAGTGCTGTTAGATAATCTTGGTCGCCTCTATATTTTTTAATAATACCAAACGGATCTTCTTTAAATTTATTCCATACATGGTCTTCTTTCCCAGCAACAAATTTCATTACTGATGAATTACGCACATGATAATTTTTTATTCTGCATCTGTTGAAGTCTTGAATAATAACAAAGTTATCACCATCAAAGTCCCACAGATGATCTATGTTTCGTATGATCACAACATCCAAATCCATAAACAGCACTTGGCCTTCTAAACCTATGTCATTGCGGAACATATGAACTTTATTCCACCAAGTTTGATACAAAGGCGTGACAATAATTTGGTGTATATTTTCGTGCCATTCTTTTTTACTATCTGTAATGACGTGAAACTTTACATCTGTAGAATGACGCATAACCATGTTGTAAAGTTTATCAACATATTCTAAACCATATTTGTCACCAGTACATACACAAACAAAATTTTTCATAATTTTTCTCTTAACCTCTTCCATGGCAAACCTTGTTGTATCTCTTCCACAAACCACTCACAGTAACTTATCTGTTTGCACCATTCTGATCGATCAGGTCTTGCATGTGTCATTTCAGAACCAATAGCATTGCCAACAGGCCTGCACAAACTTGATTCATCAACGTATACAGGTATGCCCGCCAACACAGATTCTATTGCTGGGTTACTGTTATAATTTACAACACAGTCTGCCCTTGCCAACAGTTTATCAAAGTCGACATCGTCATTCTCTCCTATAAACCTAGGCACAGATATCCCTACACTGTCAGATACTAATCTGTTTAGATTGACTGAGGCCCTAGGATGCGGTCGCAATAGTATTTTTTTATCAGTGTACGATCGAATCCATTTGATCTGTTGTTCACACCACTGTTCAATTGAACCTTGATCCCAAGCGATTGATTTTGGATTTTGTGTGCATATGACAATGTATTCACCTTCGCCTTTATGCCAACCATATGGCTCTAAGTTAAACAATGACAGTCTTTGATCATCAACCTGTTCGTTGGCAAATTCAGCGTCTCTGTTAATACCACCTATACCAATCCGCCATGCATGATTACGTTTTAATCCGCCAACTTCTAGAATAAGAAATTTTGCTTTATTTTTGTAATGATTGTATATAGAGTCTCTACCATACATACCTAATAGCCATGACCACATGACAACTACATCACAGTCTGGTCTTTCATTATTTTTACAAATTATTATATTTTCGCNNTGCAAAGATTCTATAAATGCTTTCATTACAGGCTTGCCGGCTCTGGCACATGTATCTGGAAATATTGCAATTTTCATTGCCAGTGATCGTGATTTCTTTTTACTTTCATGTCTTTGCTGGAGTTTTTAATATCTTTACGCTCGCCTTTGAGATGATCCATATAATCACCTAGCTCTGAATTTACAAAAGGATGTTTGGATCCACGATACCCTAAAAATCTTCCATCATTCAAATCGTTGTCACTAATTTTTCCTTCAGTGACCATTTGTGTTCTTACAGCATCATAGGTATGACAATCAGTAAATCCTTTCAGTGTGTTCCACTTGTCTGATTCATAATAATCTTTCCATCTTGCAAAAAATTCTTGTGCGTGTAATGAAGCCAAATTATAAGATACAAATCCACATTCAGAATATCCTTTTTTTGGTCTGCCTATAAAAGTTGTAAATTTGTTCAATGGCGCAATATGATCTAACCATTCTTGTGGTATAGTTTTATATGTCACTGTATCAGCGTCTATCCAAATCAATTGTTCTGTGTTTGCTCTTTCAGCCGCATCAATAACAGCATAAACTTTGTGTGCAAATCTTACAACATCAAACACAAATTTGTTATCGGTAGCTTCTGCCATCTTAGTTTTTACTAACACACTGTTTTTGTGTCGTTCTGCAAAATCTGCAAAGGTTGGTTGCACTTCTTTTAAACTAAAGTATGATGTATTTTCTGCTTCAATCTGTTGACTAATGTTGTCAGGATAAAAAAACTTTTGTGTATCTTCGGGCCAGTTGTCTATGATACTTTGCACTGAACGTTTAGCATAGAGGTCCCAGTGTTGTTCTCCCCAAGTTGTGACCACACTAAAAGTTTGCATTAACTGAGCCTTTTTATATCTTCATCAACCATATTTTTGATCATATCTTCAAAGGTCATAGTAGGAGTCCAGCCTAATTTTTTTTGTGCTTTTGCACTGGATCCATGCAGACTATGAAGTTCTGCTGGTCTTTTGAATCTAGGATCCGACTCTACTTTGTTTTGCCAATCAGATATACCAGCATGGTTAAATGCTATATCACACAAATCTCTAATGCTGTTCTGTATGCCAGTGCATATCACATAATCATCTGGTTCATCCTGTTGTAACATCTGGTGCATTGCTTTTACATAATCTCCTGCAAATCCCCAATCACGTTTGGCATCAAGATTGCCTAACATTATTTTGTCTTCCAGTCCAAGTTTTATTCTTGCTACCCCGTCAGTAATTTTTCTTGTGACAAATTCTTTGCCTCGTAACGGTGACTCATGATTAAAAAGTATACCGTTAGATGTATACATAGAATAACTTTCTCTAAAGTTCACAGTCATCCAATATGCATATAATTTTGAAATAGCATATGGCGATCTTGGTTTGAAAGGAGTNTCTTCATCTTGCTTNCCATTTACAGAACTGTTGCCATACAGTTCAGATGTACTTGCTTGATAAAATTTTGTATTGGGTGAATTTTCTTTGAGTGCTGTCAGTATATTCAGCACACCTAGAGAGTTTGCTTCTGTTGTGACCATGGTCAAATCCCAACTTGCTTTCACAAAACTCTGTGCCGCTAAGTTGTAAAATTCATTTGGCTTCAGTGTTTTTGCTAAATGGTTCATTGCTGAACTGTCNGTGATATCTCCAGTTAATAATTCAATATCATTTTCAATGCCGAGATATCTTAAATTTTCNAGGTTAGGATTAGAATATCGTTTNATTAGACCATAAACCTTGTAATCATTTTCCAACAGNTGNTTAGATAGATATGGGCCATCTTGTCCGGTCACGCCGGTTACGAATGCTACTTTTTTCATTACAATAATTATATATGGAATGGATTGTATTGTACAGTATTTTGTGAAACCAGACAATTACGTGCAACCAGATTTCAATAAAATTAACCATGTAGATGAATTGTTTCATTATTCTACATTCTCTGTAAAAAAATATGCTGAAAAATGCGGAGTTGATTATCAATTGATTACCGAAGCAAGAGTAAATCATACACACCCAACCTTCGAAAGACTGGACCTAATTCTCAACGATGACTGGTGGAGCAAATATAATAATGTGTTGTATCTGGACACTGATGTCGTCATTTGGTCTGATGCTCCAAACTGTTTCGAAATGTACCCTGACACTGACAGTTTTAAACCGGTACACAGTGTTCGGGCAGAACAGAAAGAACTTCAATGGCATCAGTTGGAAAAACAAAATACTATTCTGGAAAAGTACGATCCGCAGACACTAGCCTCGAGACGATTTAATGCAGGTGTGTTTATGATAAATGAATCTTCTGCAAAAACAATGAGGCCGTTCTGCGACTACAAGAGTTGGAATGATGATGACAGTAGGATACTGATCCGCACAATGCTGGACAGTAATGTACCAACCAAATATATGAATTATCGCTTCAACGAAAAAATGAGTATGACTGGCTATTTTTGTCACGCCTACGGATTGAGTAAATCTATGAGAGGCGGGCCAGTAGGTCGTAGGAAATATGAACGTCTACGTGGACGTTGCATAAACGAATTTATCTAATAAACTTAAAAAGTTTTTCTGCTATAAGACTGTGACCTTTTTGATTAGGATGATACTTGTTTGGCCTAATGTATTCATTGTCTTGAAATTTTGTAAGTTCTAATGTTTTTGTATTTGTGTCGGCTCCAAACATCTCAGTAGCACTTTGTGGAATAAATTTTGTTTTGTCTATGCCTTCATATTTCCAATCTATGTTGGTCCAACCTTCTATGTAATAATCTTGGTAACCCAATTGTTGGCACATTCTTTGCACTGCTAGTATGGATACATTTGCCCTATGATAATCCAATTCATCTGACTGTACGTCTAAGAAATAAAATCTATTCAATGCACTTTTGTCTCCGGTTGGTCTAAGAATCTGTTTTTGTCCGTTTTGAAAATGTAAAAATCTTGTAGGATTCGTTATAAAAAATACACAAATACAATTTTGTATTTTACGTTTTGCAAAGTTGTCCAATTGTAAAATTAAAGAGTCGATGCTCGAGCCTTGTTCCGCTTCATTGTAAAAATTTTCAGTTTCCAATTTCACATGTAAAAGATCGCCGAACGGGATCTCGCCTGGTTGCAGTTCTGTGCCAATTGGCCAACTATCGCCGAACACTGCTAGATTCATTTCATTGCCTTTCGAAGTTTACTGACATCATAATCAAAGTAACACTGTTTAGTTTTATTATATACCCAAGTATCTCTTTGATGCACAGCACTGGTTCGTATGCGTTTAGCAGTGTCGTCTTGTGTAATTTTTTTTACTTTGATCATTACATCTTCCATAAAAATATATCTATTCACAGCATTTGCAAGATCGTTGGTGTATGCATCTAAGTACCAATGATGAAACTGTGGCGGAAAATGATATCCCAAAGCATTGCGCCATTCTTTTGTAATGACAGGATGCGGTGATGTGCGATGTGTCAATCCATGTTTTTTGCCTGTAGCAGTGCCAATCATAAAAATACCATCCGGATATTTCTCATATTGTTTAAGAAATATTTCATCCCAGCCTGGTGTAATAAATTCTGCATCATCCCCGCACAGCATGTACATCTTGCTGTTTTCGCTTTCGGCTAACATATTCCAACTCATAACAGTGCTTCTATCTATACCAATGTCTGCATCAAAAACTTTGTACTGCTTGAGTGTTGGATCATCTTCATTTAGATAAAATTTTACCTTTATTTGATTAGGCCATTTTGCAGTGGCGTAGGCAGATTGTTCCATGCGTTTAGCATAGTCTGGCCTGCCTCGACTTGGGCAACAAATTACTATATTAGTTTCTTGGTCCATGTTTCTGGTGTGTGTTCATTTTCAATTTCTATCGGCAAAGAATAATTAAATTTCCTTATGCCACGATTTCTAATATAATCCAAAGTCTGCGTTATGCCGTCTTTGATTTGTACCTCTGTTTTGTAATTAAAATATTCTCTAATTTTATTTGATGAACATGTTGCATACTTTACTTCTTTTGGCCTTCCTGGCATGTACTGGTGTACACCATTGTAACCAGTTGCATTTGCTGTGAGATCTGCGAGTTCGTTAATAGAAATATAATCTTCATCGGGACCTAAATTAAATATTTGACCAACTGCTTCTTTGTCAAAAACAATTCTATCAAAAATTTGCAGTGTGTCATCTATGTAAGAAAAACAACGTTTTTGTTCACCATCTCCATATATTATACAAGGTTTGCCTTGCAAGTTTCTATGTAAAAATATTGATACAACATTTCTAAAAGGATCATCATAAACTTGATTAGGGCCATAAATGTTGTGAGGCACCACAATGCTCCAGTCTATGTTGTTTACTTCGCACAAACATTTCACAGTGTCTTCGGCTGCCACTTTAGCAATGCCATATGGATCTTCAGGAGCAGGCTTCATGTCTTCTGTGAATGGCGGCTGTTGTTTGCCATACCGTGCCATTGAACTCATATACACAAATCGTTTTACATTGTGTTTGATTGACGCTGTTAACACATTCACAGTTGCATCGTACGTGTTTCTTGTAACTAGTACAGGAGACACAACACTGAGTCCTTCATACGCTGTACAGGCCGCATGAATAACAATATCAAATTTTTCACGTGCAAACAGTTGATCCAATGCAGATTGATCACAGCAATCAATTCTTAATGTTTGAACTTCGGTAAGATTATCATCATAGCCACCAACACCATTGTCTATGCCAACTACTCGGTGACCTTTTGCATGGTATCGTTTGGCAAGGTGAGAACCTACAAATCCAAGAGATCCTGTTACTAGGATTTTCATAATCTTTGATAGATGCAGTCTCTGGTAATTTTATAGACTCTAGTATAACCTAGGCCTTCCAACCAGGTATTGATTGCCTGTTTGCCATCATTGCCTTGATTGAACACACAGCGTTCCAAACATATCAAAGGCGACGAAGAGTCAATAGTATTTTTTGCACCGTGAAGCACTTGTAATTCTGCTCCTTCAACATCAATTTTTAGAACATCCACGTTAGTCAACTGCATTTCATCCATTGGACATAATTTTATATCACCTTTATATCTTTCTACAACCATGGTCGAACCCAGATGATTAGGTACTTTGACATCTAACACTCCGCTAGTATTTTTGTCAGACAAGCCATGTTCGATTAGGTTAACATTTTGTAAATTTTCACAGTTCTTTTTGAAACATTCAATATTGTAGTGTGCAGGTTCGAATGCTGTGACAGTATCAAAGTGCGGAGCATATTGTATGGCCCAACGTCCTACATTGCCTCCTACGTCAACCATGTGTCGAAAATTTTTACTACGTGCTAAAATTTCTTTATGTAAAGCACCGTCATGATCTTTCACTGACTGTGCAATATGATGTTCTGGATGATCATCATCTGGTATGTATAATCCTTCTACTAGTTGCATATTTTTTACTCTCCCAAACTTTTGTTACTTGTAATCATAATTTAGTGAAATAGTTACTTGATCTATTTGACTGTTGCTTCTGATCTCTAAACAATATTTTATAAATGCTATGATGTCATTACAATCAACACCGTTACCAGTCCATGTTGGTCTTGATCTAGACAACTCAGTATCCAATCTATCGGGTTTGATTAATGTTGTTTTGAAAGACACTTGATTATTTCTAAATGCTCGACTACATTGTAGGCTTGCCGCTTCTAAACTTTTTTTTGATACTCTATAAGTTTCCCATGAAGGTTCAGGAGCAACGTTATCATCACTAGCAATACTGCCTATGTTGAACAGCCAACCACTTTTATTGTGTGCTTTCCAAGACTCAAACATTTTCATTAACAAAATAGATTGTCCAAAATTTGCCCAATCTTCTTGAGGAGGTCCATCAAATGCATTATTAATAAAGATATCATAATCCAAACTTTTTTCAATTATAGTGTCAATGTTCTTAGTGATATCGTGATTGCTTGTAGATCTGCTTATACTGTCTGCACCCAAAGTTTCTACAATGGTTTTGCCTAATCCTCTATTTCCGCCTGTGACAAGAATTTTCATCTTACACTGCCTCCTTGGTCCCAACATTTGTTAAACGTCTGTCCACATGTGAAGGCACATTCAAATAGTCTACCGGCTTTGAAATCTTTTTTACTCCAACTGTCTACTAGATCATGCCAAAACTTGTTTTCAAATATTTCTATCATTGATTTGTTTTGTACTTGTAAGTTTTCTTTTCCATATTTTTTATACATCATTGTGATTTGATTATTATACTTGTTTTCTTCTAACGGGTCAAATGAACCAGGATCTGCTTCCTCATGAAACCGTGCATCATACAGATTATGTTCAAAGAAATTACAAGGCATCACTATGCCTTCTGCTGTTATTACTACTTTGTTACCTAGCAATGCATCACAGGTAATATCAGTTTGTTTGAAATAGTCAAGCATTGAGCCATACTTTTCTTTCACTTCATTTACTCTGCTGACACTATCGTTTCTATATTCGGGATTGTCTGGCATTTCTAAATGGCGTACTGTTTGACCTACACTGTTTTTCACGGGCCATTTCTCCATGGGTTCTAGTTTCTTCTGATCAAAGAATCTTCCTGTTTTGCGTACAAGACATTCGACGAAGTTATATTCTTCTGCTAGTTTTTTTACAGTTTCTATTTGATGTTCATTGTGTTTAAACACAATAAAGTTCCACTTGGCTCTTCCGCCTGTGTTGATAAAATTTTTAGCATTTTGTATTGCATGTTCGTATCTCACTCCTACTCTGTACAGATGATTAGTGTCTTCTAATCCATCAATGCCAAAGTCAATTTGTCCATAGCCGTTCATAATTTTTGCAATCTCTTCCCAAAAACCTTCTTTACGTTTGGCCCCATTGGTGTGTATGTATAACCACAAGTCTGCCCTTTGATCTCTAAACCATTGTAATATTTCTAAAAACTGCGGGTGAACAGATGGATCACCATAACTGCCACAGAAAAATATCTGTTTGCATCTATCCAATATGTCTTGAGTGAATGCCTTTTTTATCCATTCAATATCCATATCGACTAATGGCATGTGAGGATTTACTTTGCCACCATTGATATTTCGGGGACACTGTGGGCAGGCGGCATTACATCTTGTTGTAATTTCTAATTGCCATTCTGTGATTTCATCTAAATTAAATTTTATCATTCCGATTAAGCTTTTCTTCCATTACATTTACTTTTGGTAGCCAACCTAATGCTCTTAGTTCCACAGATGGTAAAACATTAGACTCTAATTCGAAGTCTTCTCCTTCTGTGACTGGCACCACATATCCGTTTTGTGCTACCAATTGGTCTACTTTAAATGCTATACCACAACCGCAGTCAAACACTCCCTGTTCTTCTGGATTGTTCATTATCGTTTGTATAGCACTTACAACATCCGACACATGGATAAAATCTCTAGTGTGTGTTGTTGCATATGTAATTGTACCTAATTTTAATTTAGAAATCAACATGTATTCATTAGCACCGTCGCCCCATACAGTTGAAAAACGTAAACCAACAGAATCTTTTGGTGCAATAAATTCGTCTACATATTTTGATAAAGCATAAGGATTTCTGTGCCACTCTATACATGCAGAAGAAGATGCATATATTACTCTTATATTGTGTTTGGCACATTCATTGAACACTGTTCTACATTTTGCAACATTTTCTTGCCAATATAAATCCGGTTTTGAAAAACTTTCACGAATGTCTGCTTTTGCCGCCAAGTGTATACAAAGATCTGATTTGGGGTCAATATTGAAATTGCCAATGTCTTTTTGTATGAGTAAATCCCAACAGTCAACAGTGTGACCGTTTGCTTCTAGATATTTTCGTACATGTGTTCCTATGAAACCATGTGAGCCTGTGAGTGTGATATGCATATTTTTATATATAGAATGCCCTATTGCTAGTCAAACTGTCCTGGCTGTTGACAACCACTGCACGTGGCTTAACTACTTCTATTTTTACATACTTGTCTTTGACAAACATGTCTGATGCTGTAATACCATCTTCATGAGCACCTTTAATTAAGCGTTGGGCCGCATGCGGTTTAATAACATATCCATATGTGCCCATCAGTTGATTTTCGCCTTTGCGTATGTTGACAAAATTTTCAACAAATGGATCATGACCCATATATGGATCTTCTTCAAATCTGTATCCATCGAGATGTAAAATATCTTGGAAGTCTTGATCATATGAATCACTTACCACACGCGAATCGTGTTCTAATACCACAATTGGCTCATCCAGTTCGATACATTTTTTCCAGACATGGTAGTGTGAAATCATACAACCACGGACACCACCTTTTTGCCATTTTATTTTGTACAGTTTAGGTCCCGGTAGATAAGGTTGAAGATTTTGTTCGGCAATAAATTTGTCAGCACGTGAAGGAGTAAATCCCTCCATCAGCCATGCATCAAGACCATGTTGTCTTGCTGACAGTTTACAGTCCAGTGCAGAGTCCACAGTAGATTGAACTTCTTTGAGGTATATTATAAACGCTTTCATTTAATCATTTGCTCCACGTGTGGTTTGAATCTTTTCCATACAGTGCCATCGCGTACTTCTTGCAATGTCCAATTGGTATAAGCAAGATTGTGTAACCACTGTGTGCGGTCTGGCATATGTGGATTTTCTATGTCTTTTAAATTGTTTGATCCTATGTCCCATGCAAGACACAAATCAGAAGTCATAAACACAGGCACACCATATGTGGCGGCATCGACAGCCGCAGTAGAATTGTGTGTGATCATGCAGTGAATATCATTAAGTTCTTCTAAGAAAGTCCATCTATAACCATGAAACATGCCACCACCTCGGGTCATGTCTGCAATTTTTATTTGCGGATGTCTTTTTTTAATATCTTCTGCACATTTGTCGGCATGATTAGGATGTGGTCGCAACATTATTGGTCGATCAGTCACTGCTTTTAATTGTTCTACAACCTCGTCAATCCATACGTATGGATCTTTTTGCGCCATGGACCAATTGTCTTTTGGTTGAGAACACAGCAGAATATACTTGCCTTCTTTACGCCATGGACGATCTGGTATGTTGAATTCGGATTTAATTTTGTGCCATCTATCACCATTACAATCTGCATTCAAAAAGTTTCCATTACGCATAGGCGACCATAGAGCACACCTAAAGTAGTGTGTGTTTGGGTCTGTTGCTCTGTTGCCAAAGGATGTCCACAGTCCTCCGTCGAACACAATAGGCACTCCGCCAGTCTGTTCCATGTGCTGTCTGATCTGTCTACGATTGCCTTTTAAAAATGATCCGGCATTGTCAGGACCATAACCAAAATGCACAGCAACTTTTTCTTTAGGAGGTCCCATCCAGCGTTCAGCATCACCTTTACCTTCAATCCAAACAGGCTCGTCACCAGCAGATGCAATGCCATCTCGCCACGCTTTCATCATTTCAAAGGAAGCACCTTTGCCTCTTCTTTTTACAGTGTTTCGAAATATCTCAACTTTCATTGCACAGTATTTAAATACGTACTTAAATGACAAGGGCAATAACGGTTATTACAACTTTTTCTTCTACCGGGTGGGACGAGTATGGCAAACGTATGGTAGAGACTTTTGTAAAATATTGGCCAAAAGAAATAAAATTAAAAATTTATTACGAAGTAAAACCTAATGTAGATTATGGTGATCAAGTCGAATGGGTAGATCTCAATGCAGTATGTCCTGATTTAGTAGCATTCAAAACAAAACATAAAGATAATCCACATGCAAAAGGTCATAAAATAGGTAGTGACCTAAAACGCAAAGGATCATATTTGTGGGACGCAATCAAGTTTGCACATAAATCATACTGTGTATCACACGAGGCTCTTAATAGTTCATCAGATTTAATAGTCTGGTTGGACGCGGATGTTGTTACCCATAATCCTATTCCAGCAGAATTTATTGAGAGCCTCTTACCCCAAGACAATTACTGTGCTTACTTAGGCAGACAAAAAATTTATCCTGAATGTGGATTTGTAATCTATGACACAACCAGTCCATACAATGAACAGTTTATGAAAGATTGGCAAGAATTGTACAACTCTGATAAAATATTTGATTTGGTAGAATACCATGATTGTATTGCATTTCAAACAATAAAAGAAAAGTACGAAGCACAAGGATTAAAGTCACATAACATATCTGAGAATCATCCGCATCGACCCGGCGTGCATGTGTTTATAAATTCTCCCCTAGGGGAATATATGGATCATCTTAAAGGCAAACGCAAACAAGATGGACATTCAAAACGCACTGACATCTATATTCAACACAACAACGACTACTGGAACAAAATCCAGTAACAAATGAAACTTAACATTATCAACAATGGGCACGGGCCTGAAAGCAAAGCTTGGTACACTCTGCGTCCACTAAAAAAATATCATCATGATGAAGGAATACCTACTATGTGGGGATTGCGTTTAGCCAATCATAGACGTGCTAGAGAATGTGTAATTAACAATAAGCCTTGGTTGTTTTGCGACATGCCATACTGGGGCCGTTGGAATCCTCTAAAAGAATCAGTAAGTCCTAATGGTGAATACTATTGGCGAACCATTTATAAAGATATTCATGTAACGAAAATACACGAAGGTCTACCTCACGACAGAATAAAAAACATATCAATAAAAGATTGGCGAACGAAAGGTGAGTACATTTTACTTGCACCTTCATCTGATTCTATTAATGGGTTTGTTGGAAGGCAAAATTGGGAAAGAGAAACAATAGAATTATTAAAAACAAAAACAGATATGCCTATAAAAATCAGATACAAACCTCGAGGAGGTGCTGGCAGAAGCGGTCCTGCTTATGCTCTTGTGCCGTTGGCAGATGATCTTGCCAAAGCGTCATGTGTTGTAACCTCATGCTCCTTGGTTGGAGTTGAAGCGGCCATAGAAGGCATTCCTGTTTACAGTCTGCCTAGAGGAGCCACTTGGCCTATTGCACAATCCGTAGAAAATTTTGGACAACCTAATTATTCAGAGCAACGCAAAGAATGGTTAGCAACACTCAGTTATCACCAATACACTCATGATGAAATACAATCAGGATTGTTCAAAGAGATAATGGAAGGCCTGTATAATGAAATGCGTTAGAACAATGCGGCCTGCTACAGAAAAAATAATAAATTCATGGGCCAAAGGTTGTGACGGTACTATTATTAATCCAATCAAAGATGGTCAAGACATGCCCCATGACACTTATGCTTTTTTAGGAGTTTTACGAGGCGCTGGCGATATGATTAAAAAATGCATACAAAAAAATTATGATTACTATTTTATTGATCATGCCTATTTTGATGCAGGACATAACAAAAAACCATCCTGGTACAGAGTAACCAAAAATGATCATGTGCAAAATAAGTTGTTGAATCGCACTTCAGACAGATGGCACAAACACTTTAACAAATCTATTAAACCATGGCGATCAGGCAACAAAGTAATAGTGTGTCCACCCACAGGAGCAATGGAGTGGATGTTTGATACTCGGGATTGGCTCAACACCACTGTAGATGCTTTAAAACAGAAAACTGACCGTGAAATTGTGGTGAGAGACAAGCCAATGAATCCACAAGTAAAACGCATTGACGGAGTAACAACCATTAATGGTTTTATCAAAACAAAAGAAGATAAAGCACTGGCAGAAGATCTTGCTGATGCACATTGTGTAGTAACTTTTAATTCAGGTGTTGGTGTGACTGCTATAATGGAGGGTATTCCAGTTGTGTGCGGTCCTGAATGTGCGGCATTTCCTGTAAGCAACACACTAGATGCTATAGAAGATTTACAAACGTTTGATAGACAGCCATGGTTGAACAGTTTGGCCCACAGTCAATTTACATTAGAAGAAATGGCGTCTGGGTACGCTCACAGTGTCATTGAATAACGCTGTGCCCAAGAACGCATCATCCAAGAAATAACTCTTGTTTTTTTATTTTTCCAATTGTCCATAGACACTGTGTTTTTTAAACAGTCATCTGCATTCATATATGACATTGCAAAATCATCCAAATCTTTGTTTGTGCCCAGCCAATAAATTAAAGGCACAGTCCAACCTGTTTTCATTTTGTTTATGATGTAATCAGGCATGTGGCCTTTGTATGCAATTTTGCTTAATAATTTTGTATCAGATTTGTCTTTGCCTATTTTATGATCAGAATGAATGTCCATGCAGTATTTCATAAAGCGTTGAGTAGCCAAAGGAAATCTTCCCTCCATGCCAAATTTCATCCCGAACTGATCATTGCGGGAAAAGAATTCTTCAGGCACTTGTGTGATGCAATCGATAGCCATATAAGAATTGATAGGATCTTCCGGATTCCAAAGTTCTTGTGGGATAATTTTACACAGTTCGCCATGTATTGCTTTTGCATCGACTTTTTTACTCAATTGCACAGGACGTTTTATTCTGTGCATCCATCGCCAAACACATTCTTCAAATGATGTAGGCAAGTTGTTTTTTAGTTTCCAATATTTGGGATAACCTCCTAATAATTCGTCACCCATATCTCCGGCCATGGTTACTACTACATCGTGTTGACTCAGCACTTTGTTGGTGTGATAATACATTGGCATACTCATATTATACACGGGTTGCTCCATTGTGAACATTGAGTCATTCCAACAAGACTTGACAGTCTCGGGAGTAACTTGAATAGGATGATGATTGAAGCCATAGTGATCAGCAAACCATTTTGCATGTTTGGCATCATCGTTATGATCCTCGCCTATAATAACATTAGGATTCATTTCATTTGTGAAAGAATCAACAGATGGTAGGATCTTGTTTAGTTCGTGTGCTATCATAGTTGAATCTAAACCGCCTGATAGAAACACACCAAATTTACGCATACCAAGCGTACACATTTTAACAGTTTCATGTACTTCTTGTCTAAATTCTTCTGGATCAAATCCTTTCTTAGAAGTAGGTTTAATAACCCATCGCGAAGTTCTGGTAAATTTTTGTTTGTGAATGTCATATACTAGAGTCTGTCCTGGTAAAACTTTTTTGATGCCTTTGAACATTGTGTTGGCAGAGATGTTAATACCTGAATAACTCATTGATGCACTTGCAAATTCATCAATACATCTGGCGCCTGGTACTTTATCAATCATGCCTTTAATCTCAGAACCAAAAACTAATCCGTCGGATGTCTCTGCATAAAACAGAGGTTTTATTCCTGCATGATCTCTTGACAGTGTAATTGTTTTTTGTTCTTTATCATAGTATGCATAGGCATGCATTGAATCAATAATGTTGCTGTTGATAATGTCCACATAAAATGAGTCCAATAAAAATGCCAATAATTCTGTATCGCATGTAGTTTTTGGGATCCATCCGCTGTTCCTATATAACCATATCACATGATCATAGTTGAATATTTCTCCATTGTAAATTAGTATATTACCCTTATCAGTGTGCCATGGTTGTTTGCCAACTTCAGGTTCGGAAGTAATTGATAAGAGATTGTGTCCTAAAGTTACGTGATCGTCATACCAAATGTCTGAGCCATCTGGGCCTCTATGACTGCAACTATCTATATAGGATCTAATAAATTCGGGGTCACGTTTTGTTATGCCGTATATACCACACATGTAAATATATGTATGGCAGGCCAATACTTCCTAGATAAAATACTGACATCTCCTGTGTTGCAAGATCCATGGCAACACCAAATTATAGATGATACTATTCCAACAGATGTATTTGATAGATTACAATCTCAATGTCAACAATTTCTTAACATGGACAATGGTGGTAATTTAAGATTTATATTTCCAGATGAATTTGATCAGTATGGCATTGATTTGTATGACGAAGTGTATGACATAGGCAAAACCATATTAGATAATGCAAAAGCATTGGTCAAAGACCTGTACACGAATCCAAGATGGTACAATAGTTTAACAGTGTATGCACACATTTCTATAACACCGCCTTTACCTTATAAGTTTGATATTCATGAAGAAGGACTGGAAAAAATTTGGTCGGCTGTGACTTATGTGACACCGATAAAAAACATTGGTACAAAAATGTATTCGACAAAAAATGAGTCTAGTTTTATAGCAGAAGCACCTTGGAAACCAAATTCGACATTTGTTTTTTGTGGTGAAAAAGGCAAAACTTGGCACTCGTATGAAAGTAGTGAATCAACTAATAGAATAACGTTGAATTACTTTATTATGAGTGACAAACGAGGCAAACGTTTTATTTAGAAAAAATATAATTGTTTTCTTTTTCGTTGCGTTTATATTTGCCTTTTATTTTATAACCAAAAGACAGCATTTTATCCACTATGTGCAAATGTTGATCACTAATTTCAAACAACACTGAAGTTGCATTTTTTAATGTTTCTGTAGCACCATTTAACACATTAGATTCATATCCATCTACATCAATCTTTATATGAGTGGGTTGTTTTAGTAACAACACAACATCATCAAGTGTTTTTTGTACAACACCATGAGTGAACTGCCCTTCTTGATCGATGACATTGTCTGCAACTCCTGGATGATAATTCTTGATGTTGATGTGTGAAAAGTTTGTGTCCTGACCTAGTCCAACACAATAAGCAGTGACGTTTTTAAAATTGTTTATGTTGATATTTTGACACAATAAAAAATAGTTGCCAGCATGTGGCTCAAATGCATATGTTTGAATGCCTAGCAAACCGGCACTTATTGTGTAGATACCTATATTTGCGCCAATGTCAAAAAATACAGAATTTTTGGACATTGAACCGATCCACTCTATAGTTTCAGGCTCTTTGGTGAGTATTCTCGATACTCTGCTTTGTACGTAGGTGGGTTCATTTTTTAAATTTACAAATGAACAAGATTTATTAAAAACTTTTGCTGTAAAATTTTTATCTGATGTTGTTCTTAGTTTGGGCACAAGTGACTACCAGCCACCATCATCTTTTGCAATTTTATCTTGTACAGTGTCACCTAGTGATGCTTCGTATTCTGCTCTTGCATCAAGCCAGTCTTTAGCATAAGGTACATCTTGTAGATGATCGAACCAAGGACCGCCTTCTGTGTAATGCAACATTTTTGGTGCACCATCAGTTGGCTCTTCATACCAATCAGTTAGCCAGTTCCATTCATGTGATAGTTGACCTACTTCGTTATCAGCACACCAAACAAATCTGTGATGCCATAATCCATCGTTGCTGTTGAGTGCATTAAGATCTAGCAGTTTATTAGCAGGGTGTTCGCAGTTCCACAACACACATGATGACCAGTTCTTTCTTGGATACTGCAACTGTTGTTTGCCATCCATTTTTGTGCCTTCTTTTGGTGTGTAATCATGCTTAGCAACCATGACAGCATAGTTGTCATTTGCTTGATTGAAGAGATCCTTAAGATCTGCTTTGCACAGGAAGTCACAATCAATAAACAGTGCCCATCCTTTGTATCCTGTAAGATATGGAACCATAAATCTGCTGAATGTAAATTCTGTTGATGCTTTTTTATCCGCGTCACGAGTGTATGCACCAATTTCTTTTAGTGTATCTAATTTAAGTGGATATACTTTAACGTCGGGGTTATGTTTTTGGATAGTGTATTTTGCTACCTGGTAGGCTATGTCTTCTCTGGAATCCCAGCCTATGAATACTTTCATTTCTGTCATGTCAATTTATATAGTAATATATCTGTTGCCAGTTGTCAACCTTGACAATGCGTTTATCATCATATGATGCATTGTATGAATGACGCATAAGAAATGTTTTTATACCCATGGAAGCACCTACTAGAGCATTGGCCCATTTGTCTTCTACCCATATACATTCTTGTCCCCTATACTTTTCCAACCATTCTTCTTTGCCTTGCCCGAATCCAACTGTGTCTAGGCGATTAAACACATTAGGAAAAAACATTTCAAGATTTCTTTTCCTTAATGAAATAGCATATGGATCATGTCCCATTGCTGTGCAACCATGCACTTCCCATCCTTCTGCTGACAGTCTATTAAGAGTTTCTGCGGCATCACGCAACGGTTCCATGTATCCGAACCAGGCTGAATGATTGTGTGCCTGCATTTCTTTTTCTATGTGAGCATAGTCACTGTATTCAGTAGGATCATTGACACTTTTGCCTGGATGGTAAAATTCTAGATATTTGTTAAATTGTTTGCTCCAATCCAAACAAACTCCGTCTATGTCAGTTAGTATTATTTTTGTCATTGTACTCCTTCATGCACAAACAATTTGTCTGCCCTGTTTATATGTCCTATTGATTTATAGCCTAGTTCCCGCAAATACTCTGTGATGTCACGTGCATAATATCCATATCTTCTTGTCAATTTTTTACCTTTATGATATTCACAAACAATTACTGGTTTGTCTCTCGCAATTGTTTCTCTAGCTCCTTTTATTACATGCAACTCATATCCTTCTGTGTCTATCATCATCAATCCAATATTGGTTATGTTCAGCGAGTCAAGTGTTTTTATATTTTGTGTTTTATCTTCTTGATTTTTTGTATCCACATGTGTGCCTATGTCTCCTACTACTGCCCATCTCTTTATTTTACCATTAGTCTTTCTTTTTAATTTTTGCACTACATTTGTAATGGCTACAGATTTATTATCTTTGCCTAGTCCATATGGATGAAATGTAGCATTTGTAACATTGAATTTTTTCATGTTAAGTTTTGCACACTCGTGTACGTGATTATCAAAGTCGAATGCGTGTACGTGTGCAAATTTACTGCACAAGAACTTCGTAGTAAATCCATAATGACAACCTATATCTAACGCCACACTTTTGTTTTTCACAAATTGATTAATTAATCTATCAATTGCGTCATAATCTTCTTCGACTATGTTTGAGTTTTGTTCTAATAATTTTTTATATAAAGGTGTCTTATCACTGATATCCCACCCATAATAATCATATGTGTCCACTCAGTTATTATACAGGATTTGCATGTGCTGTCAATACATTACCACCTTGCACATTGAGATAGTTGTGATCTTCCCACTGATGATGTAACACTTGATACCATCCCCATTCAGCACCCATAAGATTTTGCTCGTTAAAAAGTTTTTCCACATTCTGTAATTTGTATCTAGGATGAAATATTATGTGGTCCCAAAGATATGGTCCAGGACATCTTTTACAGTCTTGATATGTGTGTATCTTTAATGGAGCATCAACATCAATACCAGGAGCACTTCCTGCAATGCCAATAACAGTTTGATCTTTCACAGTTTTTTCCAACAAAGGCATAAAATCTTCCTTTAAACTGAGTAAAGTGTCATATCTTAACTTTATTATAGTTTTGTATTTTTCTGGAAGTGTTTTGGTCAACCAATAGTGTGCAAGTGTCTGTTTGGAATTGTGTTTCGTTTTTTCATACAATCCTGTTCTCTTGTAAATTTTACCTACAGCAGGTTTTGTGTATCTGCGCCATATATGGCAGTCTGGTTTGTATTTTGTTTCTGTAAGATTATGATAGTTGTAAACAGGCTCTTCAAAAAAACGACAATCTTCTACTTCTGGTGCTTCATAACCTTGCCACTGCATGTAAAAGGTATCAAATGGAAAAACTTTTTTTGCAATTTCTAATGCTTTTTTGTATCCCGGTCGAGCAAGTCCTGAGACGCAAACAGCAATCTCATCAGATTTCATTATTTTATTAGGCCCCATTTAGCAATTGCTTGTTCATACTCATCTCCGCCAGTTTTGTCTACTGATTGACGCATGGCTTTTGCTCCTGCCAAAGTGCCTCCTGGATGTCCATGTATTGCTCCACCTACATTTGCAATAAAATCATTGCCAAACTGTCTCACATTTGCTTGTACCAACCCAGGATGCATTCCACAACTGAGTGCTGGCACGACATTGTGGTTGTGCAGTGTTGAAATAGTTTTTTTAAGATCGTCTTCATCATCACTAAGATATCCTCCCCACATGCCTGCGTGTATGGTATCAACTCCTTGCATTCCAGCCAACTGACAGATAACGTTCCAGTCTATACCAAATGCATGTCTAGTATCTGTAATAACTTTGTCCCCTGACTTCTGAAAGTGTATAAACAACGGAAGATCAAGTCTACGTATTGCTCCATATACTCCTAGTCCTGCCCAAAAGTTTACGTGTACAGCATTTCCGCCTAATTCTGAAACTTTAGTGGCTCTTTTTAATATGTGATCATGATCACCATTTATACATACAGCATATACAACTTTTTTACTCTGTTTTGCCATCCAATCTGCAATTAATGGCACCCTTTCTTCTATTGGACAAAAACTTGGATTACTCATAATTTCATCTTCTTTAATAAAATCACATCCTCCGTCTACAAGTTCTTTCACCATGTCTAATAGTGTATTTGCATCCATGCCTGTTTTTGGTTTAACAATTGCTCCGGAAAATGGTTTGTCATACTGCCCGGTATATTCTCTCATGCCAGAGATACCATATTTTGGACCTAAAAATTTAGATTTTATCTCTGCAGGAAATTCAAGGTCTATCAATCTACAAGAATCAAATGTGTCTATGTCCATTTGTCCGCCCATCAATTGGCACAGCAAATGACTTATGCCGTCACCTTCCCAGTCTGTGTTGATAATAGGAAAAGCAATTTTAACTTTGCCTTCAGTCAACCCTTTCAAATTATCTTTTTCGTGGACAATTACACAAGATGATCGTTCAAAAAGTTCTTCGGTTTCCCAACGGTTTCGCACATTTGGATTTCCAACACTTTGACCAATTGCTAAATCCCATGAAACTTTCCTTAGGTCAGCATTTCTTGATTTCATAAAATATGTTGCGATAACATATTTGCTTTTGTCTATGTTAGGATTATAAAATTGCATTATTTCGACCTATTATGGTTTAAGAATGTATCAAGTTCTTCTGGTGTACCCATGCCCCACATTTCATCAACCATGCTTGTTAATATTTTTTTGCCATCTTGTACTGCTTCGTTATACACAGGACACACATAAAATTCATTATTGGTTCGAATGTTTTTTTCTATCATTTGATCTGCATATTTTACAAAGTCTGAACCTTTACGCCAATGATATATGCCGACAGTGGCATTTGTAGATATAGGATTTTTCTCAGCAACTTCAGTCACATATCCGTCACCGTTAATTTTTGCAAATGAATGTTTTGGATGCACACTGTTGAAAGTTAATATACCACCATCAACACCTTCATGATTGAATTCGCTCAATGTTTCAAAAGCATTCCATTCGATATATTGGTCAGCATTAGAAATTATTAATGGTTCATCATTGTCTATCAAATCTCTTGCAGTTAACACAGTGCAGGCCGCACCTTCAGTCATGCCCTCTAGTTGCACAATTGTACATCCTGGCGCAATTAAGTTTAACAATGACTCTAAATTATATTTTTCGTAGTGTGCTTTTTGCACTAAAAAAATATAGTGACCTTGTATGTTTAAATTGTTTACAACCTTTTGTATCATTGGTTGACCTTCTACTGCAATCAACGGTTTGGGAAAAGTGTATCCGGCTGATTGGAAACGTGATCCGGCTCCAGCCATAGGTATTATTATGTTCATTTTTGATCCTCTAAATGTTTATACTTGGAAACGTAGTCACTGCACAGTCCTGAACATTCTAGATATTCTGTTTCTGTAAGTTGATCTGGATGCACAGCAATGGTGTTTTTTCCTCCTAGTTGACCAGGAAATGCCCAAATATATCCTTTTGATGTTAGTGTGTATTTGTCTGCATGATGATAAAAACAGTGTATACCTTGTGCAACCAGTCCTTCTAAAGCATTGAAAGTCTTAGCATGACACCAGATTGAGTTTATTTTTAACCATGTGCTTGATACCAAATGGTCTGGTTTGTCGTGTCCCAGATAAAAGCCGCTTACCTCTGTGGAGTATACATCAACCTCAACATGATATCCTTGATCTAGTGCTTCCTGAATATACTGTGGTGTATTTTCTCTTTCAGGTATTTTTCCGTTGATGTTACCTCTGTGTGATATCAATATCATTATGTACGTATTTAATACAAATTAATCTTGCCAAGGCTCATCTATTAGTAATTCTTTCTTATCCTCTTTGTAGTTTTCTGGTGAGTATTCGTTGGATTCTGGTAATGGATCTTTCTTTTTAGTAATCACAGGCCATATCTCTGAACGTTCTGCATTGAACTTCATCCAATATTCTAATTCTGTGCCACCAACTGTGTCAGGAGCAATTGCTCCTACAGGACATTCTGGTTCACATACTCCGCAGTCGATGCATTCATCGGGATTTATAACTAGTGTGTTTTTGCCTTCATAGAAACAATCCACAGGACAAACTTCTACACAGTCAGTGTGTTTGCATTTGATACACTCTTGGCCTACTACATAAGTCATACTACTATCTATCCTTTAGCATTTGTTATAAATTGGGCCATCTTGCTCTACAATATTTTTGTATATGACTGTCTTTGCGATGCTTTCTTCCACCTGCAGGATGTATAAAATATGCAGTCTTATTATTAGGCACTAATTTGTCTCGCAGTTTAAAGTTCCATTTTTGTGATACTTTTTCATGTTGTACTCCAGAGGCTATAAATGCCCAATTGATAATTTGTCCATCATCCCACGAATCCAACATCCTAAAATTTTTAATGTAAGGTCTTAAACATCTTGCACTGTGTTTGGTTAACCCAAATACTCCTGTCTGGAAAAATCTTTCTACACAGTCTGCAGGATTCAATTTTTTATATAGACTGTGTTTTACGTTTGCTTGCCACCATTGCTGACTGCTGGAGTTGTACTTGGGATATATTGCAGTTTTCATAGACACAGGATTTGAATGTTCTTCGAAAAAATTTGGCACAGACTCATGTACAATTACATCTGAATCAACATGCAAAATTTGTTCATATTTGTTCCACCAAGTATCATCTAAAATTAAATCAAATCTTTCGAACACTGGATGTTTTATATTTTCTAGTTTTGGTTGATTTATTACCACATGATCAATATCATATTTTTTACAGTATTCACCAATGCTGTGTGTTGAGTACTTTATTATGTCAGATCTTGTCAAATTGTTGAATCGTGGATCATCATATTTGTTAGAGTCTACATCGTATTGTATTATTGCGTTTTTCATCGTAGTTTAATTGCCCTGTAGTTTTGATTATATATCCAACTTAGTTTAAAGTATATTACATCCATTTCATTTTGCAAATATAAAAAATTATAATATGAATCACCATCAATGTCATTCTCTACTAACCATGCATCATACTGCGATTTTATTTTGAATGCACGATTAACCCCATTAGGCCAACCGCCCACAGGAATTTCAATTCTCCAACTATATTTTGAATCAAAATCTTTAGAATTTTGACTTGCCATGTTTTAAGTACCAATTAGTAGCGTGTAATCTTTGCATGGTATCTGGCGATATTTTTTTATAATTGTGTAACACTTCGCTAGCCATAGTCCAGTATAAACTGATGTACACATGTTTTGATTCCGCAAATATGTCTATAAATTTTTTGAATTCGTTCATAAACCAATTGTGATTAAATTCGCCCGGAGTGTAAAAAGTTTCTACACAAGGAAAATGCTTGACCGTATCTGCTATTTCGTTTGATGTGTAATACGCTATCTGTTTTTTAAGCCATTGCACATCAGTCAAGTCAAACCAAGTGTCGTAATTAATATCATCGAACTGTATGCTGTGCCACATATCATACCATTCTTTGTTTAAAAAAGGAGTGTATGTGCAATTGTATAACTCGTCTTTGGTTAGTGATGGCCCTATATTGTGTTCTAGAGCAGGAGAAAATAACTGATGTTGGCCATGATCGCAATTTGCTAATTTAGCATATTTTTTCCAAGTATCGCTATATCTGCCATTTAGGTAATCATAGTTGTTCAACATTGAATAAGGAAAATTATTATTTTCTAAAAATTTAGCATGTGTTTTTGGAATCATTCTATCCCATGTGCATTGGTTGTGTAAGAATAAATTATCACCACCGTTGGCTTCTATTATACATGCGCCATCGTAATTTTTTGATCTTGAATTTACAGATTGCAATGTCCACGTGGCTTCTACATGATGATTTGTTTGTGGAATAGCATAGTTGTCCGCACTACAATAATCAGTTATTGGGTTTATTCCGTCATTGTATTCACTTGACACATCTACATATTCAAACGGAATGCCTAATGTATCACAAATTTTTTTTGCAGTAATCTCGTATGTCAGTTTGTTATAATATCCGTCTACATGAACGTTTATCATTGAAAATCCAGTAAAATTTATCTTGTTATGATACAACCATGCCGCACACATCGTTGAGTCTATGCCACCACTCATTGCCAACCATATATTGTCTGTGTTTGCATGTTCCACAATAGAACGCATCTGTCGATCAAATTTTTCCAATGCATAAGTTTGATAATCTTTTATGGTAAATTTGCTATCAGATGACCAATTGTTGGGTGGTATATAATCCAAAGTGCGTATAATTTGATCACACACTTGTACCTTTTTTGTATCAAATCTAGAATTACAGTAGAATGCTCTTTGATTAAACATATTTTCATGTTTTACAATATCCAAACTTTTCCAAAAATTTTGCAATTGTTTGGGAGATGTAACCACAGTGTCCTGTAGACTCAACGTCCAGGGCCACCAGAATAGTTCTTTATTTGCATCAAACATAAAAATAGTTAGTTGGCGGAAGGAGTGAGATTCGAACTCACGGAAGGCTTGCACCTTCGACAGTTTTCAAGACTGTTGCAATCAACCACTCTGCCATCCTTCCTTTTGGTGCCGCGTGCCGGGATCGAACTGGCCACCTGATGATTACAAATCAACTGCTCTACCAAATGAGCTAACGCGGCGTGCTTTTAATTATAACTGAGAACAGTGTGTTTTACAAATTAGATCCGCAGTATTATAATCTTGTGCATTTTTTACAAATTGTGTATGACAAGGCAAAAATGCAAAATTTTTATCTGTTATATGCAACCTGTTTTTAAAGAATACAGTTTTTCTTTTGGTTCTATGAGCCGCTGTATAACAACATGGATATAAAAACCCTTCTGCGTCGATGTATATTTCTTTTTCTTTTATACAATCTGGTTGCATATCTTGCCCCACACTTTGCTTGGTAACATATGTAGCATCTGGCATATAACTTTGAACACTGTCATCTTGCCATCTGTGACTTTTAAGAATTTTAAATTCATCAATGCCTAATTTTTTGGACAATTGTTGTGCTTCCTGTATTTGATCTTGATTGTATTTGAACACAATGTATTGCCAACAAGTCTGCACATAAGATTGGCTGGTGATTTTGATTGCTTGTTCTACCTGTTTCCAGTTAGAGTTAATTCTATAGACATGATTGTTGCTAGGCAAGCCGTCGATAGCAAAAGTAATTTTATCTTTCACAGTCAAGAAAGAACATAATTCTTTCCAAAATTTTGGAGTTTTTGCTGAGCCGTTTGTATGTATATGGAGTGTGCTTCCTATGGCTTTTAATGCTTGTACTAGATAAATGAACTTTGGATGGTAGATAGGGTCACCATTATTTCCACAAAGTGTTATGTGTTGATTAGTAAATTTGTTGTCTAAAAAAAAATTTATAATCTCATCAACATCTAAATCATGTATAAGACTTTTTTTAAATGTTTTCTTAAACCAAGTTCTGTCACAGCCTGGGCATTCTAAAGTACATCTTGAAGTTGGTTCAATATGCCATTTTTGTGGAGTGTACATACATTTATGTACCTTATATTTGATCTATGGTTTGTAAAATAGTATCCATAAACTGCTTGTAATCCTGATCAGAGATGATATAAGGCAAGCAATAACACACACTGCTGATATTTTCACTACCAACTTCTAGCATATAACCTTTTTCACGCATTGCTTGTACAAATTTGTATGCAACAGTCATTCTTTTAAACTGCACAGCACCCATACAACCTATATGTCTGTGTTCAACTAGTTTTTCATGGCTTAGATGAATATCGAATCTTGAATGATCAAATCCTTTTTTACACAGTTTCAACATCTCTAGACCAACTGCACTACCAATTGGATGTCCGCTGGCAGTAAAACCATGGTTGAAAAACTTTATCTGATCACTGACTTTTTTGTTTAACAGTGTAGCAGATAACGGAAAATAACCATTACTGATGCCTTTGCCTAAGACTAAAATATCAGGTTTGAAATTGTAATGATCTTGTGCAAACATTGGTCCAATCTTGCCAAATCCGGTCACTGTTTCATCAAAGATAATGATTGTATTTTTATCTTGTGCTTGTTTCANCAGTTTGAATACTTCTGGAGAGTGTTGGTACACACCTCCGGCTGCTATAATTGGTTCNACAATAATAAACGCTACATCTAAATTAATTAATTGTTCTAATTCTTCTGCGTTTGCAAATTTGTGTGTGACTAAAGGATCTTGTATATTTCCTGCCCATTTGTTTATTTTGTGATCACTTGCGTTTGCTGATAGTATTGTAGAACCGTGATAACTGTGTTTGCACACAATACATTGATTAGTACCTGGATTGATATGCAGAGCAATTTTTATTGCTGTTTCGACTGCGGCACTGCCCGATGTAGTAAAATATACACGTTCAGTGTCAGTAATTTCGCAAAGTTCTATGGCAAATTGTTCTGTCACTTCATTGTTAGTATGTAGGTAATTGTTGTAGTAAGGATTGATTAAACTTTGTTCATATGCCGCAGTTTTTAGAGTGTCTTGACTGTACCCTAATGGAGTACACCATAGACCACTTAATGTGTCAATAAGTTTTGTACCATCTTTCAGTTCAATAGTGTAATCGTAGGTTTTTGTTACAAGTTGACTGTCGATAACAAATTTTTGGAAACTGTTGATTTCACGCATATACGTCAATTATATATTTTTAAAGGCTAGGTGTCAATGGCCGAGTGGCCCACGTAAGAGGTTTTATAACCCCATACGTGTAAGTTCTCTTTGTCTGTATTCTAAGTCAGTAAGATCTACAGATTTAGCAAGATATGATTCTGCCCACTTTTTTCTTCGATCGTAATTANTTGTTAACAGTGNGTCTATTATTTTCGTTAGTATTTTCAATTGGTCTCCTCCATTTTATTTCGTAGTGTGTTTCGTGTGTTACGCATTTAGGATTGTATCCTAGGCAAGTCATGTTGTTGTACATTCTCCAAGCCTGTCCCCAACTCCTGTTGATGTACGACTCTTCCTCCTTCATGCTATTCTTTTGCTTTTATTAGATGGCTTAATTGTGCCAGCAAATTTAATTCTAAGTGGATTAAAAATAGAATTTTTGTAATCTTTTGTTGTTGTCATTGTATCTCCTTATTTTTTATATTGACGAGGGAGTTTTCCTCGTTTTTTAAGTTCGCTATACGCCCAAAACCAGTCAGTCCCGTATTCGGTTCTGCAAAAGTGTTCGATGCCCTTATCAGACACATTGAACAGATTGCTAAACATACGACCAAATTTCTTAAATTGCTCTGCCATTGTATTCCTTCCATTAACCTATAAACTTAAATGCTTTTTTGGTATTTTTTGCTTGACCTAATTGCATCATTTTGCTTAGATTAAAAAAAAGTCTTGTTATGTAGTTTAGTGTTTCCATGTGTCCCCTATTGACTGTTGTCATCTTCAGTATTAATTTATACTAGTAAATTGATAAAATACAGTGTTAAAAAACTATGACAGTCGTGCAAAAAAAACACAACTAAAATTTACATAGGAATTATGTGATAATCTTATAGGTTGGCATCTTCCATGCCAGCGACTCTTAGTTTAACAATGTTTGTGAGATGCCATTGTTTTTGATCAAGTGCTTTGATCACACCCAACCATTTGTTTCTCAGCAGTGCCCATTCGTTGACGATGGCTTCAAAGTCACATACTTCATCTTCGCCTTCTGCATATTTTTCAGCATCACGTGATGTCAAAGCACGTTGGTAGTTTTCTAAATATTTTTTATAGTGTTTAGTTCTCAGTCTACGATGTTGTATTTCCAAATGTTTCAGTATGCCTTCAACTTCTTGCAACTGTCTGAAACGTTCTTCTACAACTCCAGGCATTGATGCTGACTGTTTTTCAATATTGCCATGCAATTTAACTTCTTGAGATGCGTTCGTTAGTTCATTCTCGAAATGCTGGATAGCGTCGGGGATTTTAGAATAGTCTTGTGATACTAAAGAGAACCAGTTCATTAATCTTCATATTCTTCTTCGTCGATCATCAGTTTTATTGCTTCATCTAATTCGTCATCATGTCCCATTAGTTCACGCAATTCTTCTTCATCAACACCATTATCTGAAATAATATCTACAAATTTATTGGCAACGATGCCTTTATCCTTCGAAGGCACGTATGCCTTTACAAGACTCCAAACATCAATTAGCATCTGATTCTCCATTTTCTTCGTCAATAACAGTATTTTCGACTGGCTCCTTTATAACTTGGTTACTTACCTCTTGCATGACAATTTCTAAATTGTCTTTGCCCCAGGCTTTTCTGTAATCAAGTAATTCTTTTCCATCTACTGTTATGTATTTCAAACGGTTGCCTTGCTGTGTGATTAGGCCTTTTTTCTCAAAAAGATCTAACAGTCCAGAATATGGATCTAACCCCGTGTCGTATGGAATTTTTAATTGTACTCCTTCGAAAGGTTTAGCAAATCTTGTTTTCATCACTTTACATGCAGATCTTATACCACGCACTTCTGTAATTTTATTACCGGATTCATCTTCTTTGAGTTTTAATTTTTTCATTGCAACCACAATACTTGATGCATATACAAATCCTTGTCCACCTGATATTTTATCATCTGGATTAAACATGTCTTGTGATGCATATGTGTGGTTAGTACATACCATGCCAACGTTGTATGAACCAAACATGTTTACACAGTTTCTTACAAGTGATGTAAGAGCCTTAGGCTTTCTACCTAAATCACCCTTCATGTCTCCTTTATTAAACTGATCTACATCAGTAGGAGTCATCATCATACCTAGTGAATCCAGTACAAATAATACTTTGGGTCTATCTGCGGGATCTTTGTCGCCATAATCTGTTTTGTATTCTTTAATAAAATTAGATATTGTTTTTGCAACATCATCTACCATGCTCATACCTAGTCTTAAAAGTTTGTCTTCTGTGGTTTCAACACCTAACGCTTTGAGCCATGCTTCATCTAGTGCATTTTCTGAATCAATCAGTATTACAAATATGCCTTGTTTTTGTGCTTCTCGAATAATATTGCCTGAGCAAATGTAAGACTTGCCAGATCCTGACTCGCCTGCAAACACTGTTACTTTACCAAGCGGAATTCCTTTGTAAAAATCACCAGATATCAAATAGTTTAGTGCATGATTGCCTGTAGACACCCAATCTGTTGGATCATTAAATCCTACACCTAATCCTTCAATTGATTTTGTTACGCTCTTTCTAAATTTTGTTACATCAAACGGTTTAACCATAATTTTTCTACCTCATCCTTATTATATGTTCAAATTAAAATTGTGTCAATAGGGGGGATTGCTCCCCCCAAGATATATTAGTTTTTTTGTCTTGCACGGATCATTGCAAGTATGTCTTCTGCTTTTGAAGATGCACCTGATTCTGCTGGTGCTGGTTGAGGGGCCGGCTCAGTTGGTTGTGGAGTCGGCTCTGCTACAACTGGTTGTGGTTGTGATTGTGTTGCTGGAGCAACCACAGGAGTTTCTAATGCTACTGTGCCACTGCCTGTTGCAGGCGCTTTGAATCCACCTGGACGGAAATACTGACTGTATTTGTCAGCATCATAAGGCTCACCATCCACTGATGCTCTGAACATTTCTTCCATAACTTTGATCTCTACCTCAGTTGGTTTCTTTGGAAGATAATCGCCTAAGTTATGCAAACCATGAGTATCAATGATACCCTGTTGTTCTGCTGTCAATGGAGAAGTCTTTCTTGACCACTTTGATGTTGAATAATCAGCATAACCACCTTTGGTAGTTTTGTTGATTCTAAAGTCAACACCTCTTGTGAAGTCAGTTGGCAGATCTTCCATTTCTGGATCCATTAATGCACTTTTAATGATATTAAAGATTTGTGGACCAATAATAAAACGTCTTATTGGATTGGTTGGAGTTGCATCTTCTTGTAATGGTGAAGTTACTACAAATCCTTGAAACACATAAGAACGTTTCTTCCAATACTTTCTACCTAAGTCTTCTAATGATTTGTCTTTAAACCATTGTCTTACTTCTGCAAGTATAGGACATGCTTCGTTGTACATTTCCATACAAGGAACTTGTACTTGTACTGGTCCAGATGAAGCATCACCTTTGACTGAATTGAATGGTAATTTAATCATTGCTCTTTCAGTCCAAAAGAATGTGTTGTTTTGATCTTTATCGGGTAAAAATCTAAGCACTGCTTCTGAATTTTCTGGAATGTTCCAGTGTGGATATATTGCATTGTCGCCACCGCCTTCGCCTGAAGGTTTCGATGTCTGAGCCTGCAATTTGGCTCTTATTTCTGCTAGTGTTGCCATAATGTTAGCCTCCTTTGTTGCCTAGTGTGTATCACTATATCTGTATTATATACAGAAACTGTTTAAAGAGTCAATCTATTTTTTGAAGGGGTCGTGGTATTCAGATTTGGTAATGTTTTCGTCTTCTAGTACAACGTTCAATGCCTCTGTTTGTGCCAACGCCCATGCTTCAAATTGCTCGGACTCATCTTTGTATTTTCTCTTGTATTGTGTTGCTAATTTGCCTTTTTCTATATCTTTGCCTTTAATGTTCTTGAATGCTTTTATATCTTCTGGTGATTTTCTTACTTCGTCTTTGTAGTCGTCGTCAGCCGCAATCTTTTTCATATCTGTCAGATATTTGTTTGCAAGTTTAATTGCTGTGCCTTTGAGTGCTTTCATCTGTGGATTTGGTTTTGCAAACAATTCGCCACTCATTGATAGTTGCTGTTCCATGTCGGAGGCAAAATTTGCAATTGCATCATCTTCTGGATTGGCTGAAAGGAATCTTCCTGCAATATCTCTCATAATAGTACCAAGTTTTGCTTCTGTGTCTTTCTGCTGTCTTCTTAGATTGTTTTGAAAAGAATCGTATGAGTCATCTTTTTTAAGTATTAATCTTGAATCCGCATTGTTTAGGAAGTCATTTACGTATGGCATAAATCTTGAAGCAGTATCGCCTTGTTTCATTATCTCTGTTCTGTCATCATCTTCATCATCTTTTTTAAATTCTGGAAGCAATTTGAAAGCACTAAGAATTGAATCATCAAATGTTTCTTTAGTAAACATTTTTGTTAATTCGTCGATGTGTGTGTCTGATACTTCTGTTACATCTGTATCTAACAAACTTATTGCATTTTCATACGATTTTTGTCCTGCAAGTTTATGCAGTGTTGACTTGGCGGCTTTAATTTTGCTGTTTGCCGCTTCTAGATATGGTTCTGAATTTTCATCAATCATACCTTGTCGCACAGCGTAGTTCGTAAACTTTCTAAGATTGGCAATTTCTTCAACTTTTTGCACAATCGATTCACCAATTGCATCATATGGATTACCACCTTTTGCTACATGCATCTGCATTGCTCTTGCACCTTGGAGATAATTGTAAGGAAAACGAAATCTTTCTCCTTGTGCGTTTTCTATGAATATTACATCAATGTTTCTTGATCGTGCACCTAGCACTGATTCATCCACTGGCTTAGAGTGTCTAATAATCATTCTTGTTTTGTCTAATTTATTGTAAGATGTTTTTGATGTTCCGTGCATGTTGCTTTCCTGTACTGTATTTACTTGAGATAGGAATTCGAAGTCCCCTTGTTCTAGATCTAATTTTTCAATGTCTTGTGGCTTAAATCCTAGGTTATGTGCCACTGCAAATTCTTTCATTGTACGTGCAAAATTATACCAATTCTGCTCTTCTGTTTCATCGACTGAATCTGTAATATTTTTGTTATAAATGAGTCTTAAATTTTCTTCATCTATAGCAATAGACACAGGATTCTCGTTCCAGTTGAACTTGAAAAAACGTGCTTCATCAGGATTTACTGTGGTTGACGCATTTTCATCACCTAAAGTAATGTTTGCGTAACGTGATTTGATCTCATCAAAGAGATCGTTTGCTATAAGTGTAAGATCCATCGCTGTATTTATTGTGTTTATTAAGATGAAGATATGAATATAGGCATAGGCATGGTCATTTCTGTATCAGAATCACGTAATCTTTCAAAAACTTTCTGATCCCAAGCGGCTATAGTGCCTGCCATACGCACAATCAGTATAGTACTCATGACTAAATCGTCATTTTCACCGGGTTTGGCTTTAAATGTATTGCCTGCAGCCACAAAGTTTTTAAGTTCTGAAACAAGATTTTTACTTTTAATTGTAAGTGCATCGGTTTCAACCATCTGTTTAAGTTTTGCACATGCGGCCATTTTGCTGTTATGTGTTGTGTTGTATCCTTTTCTAAATGCTCTTACATGCCCTTTCCTTACAGTTTCACTTAGTAGCACACCAGGAATGTTTTCTTCGCCTATATCTGATATCGCTACAAGTCCTGCTTCACCTAGAGTGTTGTTTTCTATGGAGTAATATATGCTTGTAGGTTCATTTGTTTTCTCGACAATCTGCTCTAGTATCTGTTTCAAGATTCTAATTTGGCCTTGTATAGGAGTTGCATTGTGTTGCCACTCTGCAACCTGTTTCATTTCCGGCACTTGATATACTTGAATTGCGGCATTGTCGCCACCAGTGCCTAATGATGGGTCTAGGGCAACCAAATACGCTTTGTTTTTCTTTACTGTGTCATACCATCGTACATGTCCATGTCTTTCTTGTGGATCTATGCCTTCTAGTTCAGCAAGTTTGATTGGTTTTATAAGAGTTTCATCGTAAATTAAAAATTCACAGTCATGTTCTCTTCTAAATCTTTCTTCGCCAATTCTTGCACGTTCCTCTTTTGCCCATTTTTCTGTTCTGTCTGGATGTTCTTGCCAAGATGCACGGAATGCCGCAAATCCGTTTTTGCCTACTGCTAATTCATTGCCATATTCATCTTGTTTCTTGTTTGCTTCTTTCCATATGAGTGCAAATTGATCTTCATCTGAATTGGGTGTGGAAGTTATAATACATTTTCCGCCTGTTGCTAGTGTTGGAGCAAGTGATGTCCAAAACTCTCTGGCTTTGTTTGGAGGATTAACAAATGCAAACTCATCACAGTATATCACAGACAGTGACATACCTCTACCAGTATTTTCTGTTGTAGTGGTTGCTTTTATACGTGAGCCATTATCAAACTCCAGTGTGTTTCTGTTGTATGAATAGGCACCTGCTCTTATAAAATCAGGCAGTGCTTCATATGTAAATCTTACTCTGTTCATGATATCTTGTGCGCCTGTAAATTTATGAGCCGCAATCAGTATCTGTGAGTCTGGCACAAACATTGCATACCAAACAAGATAAGCGGCCGCACATGTTGTTTTGCCTGTTTGTCTTGGTAACATTGCAATAGCAAATCTATTATTATGATACGTTTCTACTAGACCTTCTTGATACTTAAACATTTCAAATGCCATTGATCCTTTGGTAGGATGTTGAATCATACAATAGTTCTTCATAAAATAAATTGGCCCTGTCTTAGGGTTCATGCACTTATTCAATTCAAGGATCTGTTCGTTGGAAAACTTTACCTTAGAGTGTGCTTTTTTGGTGAGATTACCTTGTAGACTCTGTGCCATAACAATATTTACAGTAGATTATTTTTACTTCTTTGGAAGTGAAGATGCTGATCCGTTTTCAATACCAGTTCCTGTGTGTATAGGACTTTTGTTCTTGTCATCTTCTGGCATTGTGTATGCTTCGCCTTTTGCACCTTCTGGCTTAACATCTTCGTTGCGTGTTTTCATTAATTCTTTGAACATATTCATGTTGTACTCATCACCAAACAATGTTCCCACTGCATCGGGTGCGTCTTTAAATTCTAAATCATTTAATCTTGCCGCATCTGGTGTTTCGACTGGTATTTCTGTTTGATCAGTTGGGTGCTTAACTTTGATATGATCCTGTGCCATACCAAATTTTTCTGCCAGTACTTGCTCTAGCATTTGGAAACCAACCGGGTAAGAACATTCCACATCATAAATTGTTACTTCTTGATTTTTGAGTCTTGGAAATTCATGTGGGTGTTCTTGTATTGGTGTTGCACCAACTTTTTTAACACTAATTGTTTCATACTTGGACATGCAATCTTTAAGACCGGCATCAAATGCTTCTGGCAGATCGCCAGCAATCTTAATTCTAACTGCGTAAACTTTGTTTGATTCTGATAAAAATTCTTTAAATGTTTTCATTGCGTTTTATTTATCGTCTTTGCTATTAGCAAGTATCTGTTTTATCAATTCATTACGATCTGCTAACACAGAGCCAGTGCCAGTCACTACTTCGTCATCGCCGGTATTTTGATCTAATTTTGCTTTTTTTAACTGTAATTCAATCATTTTTAACTTCTTATCTATCTTGGTATTCTTAGCACTGATGGCATTTTGCATCATTGATGAAGCAACTTCCATTATTCTGCCTGCTAATCTTGGTTCTATGTTCATGCCTAAATCCATTANATCTTTGTAAGTTTGAAAGGATTCTTCAGCGTACTTGTCTATTTCGTTATCATCTTGTAAACCGTCNACCTGCGGCAGAGCGGCATCTATTTTGTCTAGTCCAACTTTTTGTTGTATTAAATCCAATGCTTCTACATCGTCTTTGCTTTCCTGCTCTTTTTGTAATTTCTCGCCCATTGATTCAGCAGTGTCAGTTGGTTCTAAGTCAAACATTTCTTCTAATTTTTTAGTCATGCAGTCTATTTAAAGATATCAGACTCAGTAATTACACGAAAACGAATGCCTTTGCCTTTGGCCCATTTGTTTGCGGCTTCCCATTTGGCACGATTAACTATGTATGCGGCTTGGTTCTGTCTGTTCTTGCCCACAGATTCAAACTTGGCTTGATTGTTTGGTTTAACTTCGATTAATTCGGCTACCCGCTGTTTCTTAGCACTGTCATACACCACAAGAAAGTCTGGCACATATATTGTGTTCTTTCCTGTTAGTGGATTGCGATAAGGAATCTGTATTGATTCTGATGCCCAATTTACGATACCTGGATTGTTATCACAAAATCTCATAAATGCCCACTCCCAAGAAGATCTATATCTCGGAGTTTTCTTCCCAATATACTTGTCTGGATTAGCAGGCTTATACAGTCCTTGTGACCATCTATTCATGTTAAGCCTTTATGTTACGACTGATGTGATCCACTGTAGAACGTGCTGATTTGTATCCAAGCACAGAAGTTTTGTATCTTTTTGCATTTAAAATTTCAGCAACTAATTGAGATAGCACAATTGGTGTTGATGGACGTAAAGAATCTAACACTTGGAAAATTGGTACATTGTCTATTTTTGATTGTCTTAACAATATATAACTCAATGATTGAGCGGCTTGATCAGTGTACCCTTTGCCGGTAAAAAATCCAATGACTGCATCATATTCAGATGCGTTGAATTCTAAACGTTCGTCAGTAATGCCTTCTAAGAATTCGACAATGGCTCTACTATCAGTGGCTGGATTAACACCAAGATTACTGATAAGTTGAGCACCATTAGATCCACTTGAAGATGAATTAGATGCGTATGCCATTATGCTGTCTCCACTATTTTGTTGTATGTGTCTTTGTCAACAGTGTAATCAATCACACCGTCTTGTGTTAATTTTTTTGCATCATTTGCCGCACTGTCTAGATATGTCTGTTTTTCTGTTGTGCTTAATTTTGTCCATTCAGTTTCGATATCATTTACGTCAATCTGTTTATCGTTTTTGAAAGAAACATATTTTGCAACTTTGGTGTTTGCATTATTGTTACCTGCTAAAAATACAGATACTTGAGAAGGTGATAAAACTATTTCACCGTTAACCTCTTTATATTTTGCAGGTTTGTTTGCGGTCACTGTGCCATACTGCTTAGATCTAATTTTTGCACTTTCTGATTTTTTTCTTATNTTGTTAGGAAACACAACNCCAGGTTTGGATGTGGCACCTAAATTGTTATATCCTGCTCTCACAGCATCTTTGGCCACCCCAATAATTTCTTCTTGTGCGCCTCTGGTGGCTCTGCCTGATTTGATCTTTTCATATGTTGTTGCGGCTGAAAGTGCGGCTCCAAGTATGTTGCCACCTTTAAGTAAACTTACAGTTTGCGTTGCTCCTGTTAATGCTCCGAATATTGAATCACCGCCACTTCTGTTAGGAGATGGCGATCGATCATAATGGAAGGTTGCAAATCCTTGTGGATCAGCACCCACTGCACCATTTTGTATCAATACTCCTGAGTATGATATAGAAAAACGATGACTGTTTAATCCTGTGCCTGCTTCTTGTGCCATGTTGCCGTTGGACCAATCATTTACAACAGGATTCATCATTTTGTATTCTGTAAATCTTTTTCTGCCTAATTGAAATATTGATATGGCTGTAAAGAAAGGTTCATTGTTTCCAGTGTCTCTACCCCATCTGTTTTGTGCAATTGCACCATAACCTTGTGAAGTGTATGCACCTTCTTGTCTGTTTGTGTCGACAATGTAATGTTGATAATATGATTTAAAAAATGCTGTGGCTATATCACCCATGTCATCATGCAATTCTATTTGTACAGGTTGATAGGTGATACCAGTTTGTGAATAGTTTTTAAAGTTGTATTGATTTTTAAGTTCTACATTAAATTGATATGATGGCAAGTCACAACTTTTTACAATCATGCCCAGTTCGATAGTTTCTGTACCGCTCATCGAGTTACCAGCCGCGGCTGGATTGATAGTGAACACCACATGATATAAAAATTGATTCTTAGGCGCTAAACGAAATACGTCATCAGTGTATAAACGTGCGGCGTGTTGATAATCTTTGAGGATGTCTCCTCCTACTAATTGTTTTAGAAAATTAGAACGCCAGTTTGCCATTTATAATATTTATTGTCATAAAAAAAGCGCCTATAAAAGACGCTTTTTAAAAAAAATTTAAAACGTTAAATTAAATACCGCCGCCTGTGGCCGCTGTGTTAACTGTTCTTGCTACTGCTGATCCTATGCCTGTGCCTCTTGGAGTTTGGATTGCATTGTCATATCTAATTGACATTGTAATCTGTACAGGCTCTGATGTTGCATAAGCAAGTGTACCATACTGTACGTTATCTAAGTAACAGCCGTATAGTTCGAATGTTTCTAGTGTAGTTGGTGTGTTTGCACCATTGCCACCGTCAAGTATTTCAACTCTTGAAGTAAACTTATAGTCCGAACCGGATGCCGCACTTGATTGTTCAAAGAAATCAAACTGTTTCTGTAACTGTTCGCCAGTAAGTTTTGCAACTTCATTGTTTACATCATCTCTTACGTTCAGTGTGATTGGATCCCATGTGTGTTTACCAGCCATATACACTCTTGAGTTGTATGCTTCAAGTGTGATTTGATCGAAAGTGATGTTTGGACGAGTTACGTCTACAACTTGTTTAGTAATTTCAGATCTAGGAGTAGATATTCCAAAATTTTCAAGTATCACTCTAAAGCGATATTGTAGTTTTGGCATCAACAAGCCTTGTGAGCCTGATGATTGATCACTCGCTAGTGGTACTGTAAATTTTGATAGTGTTGATACTGCCATTTTTTTATTCTCCTAGTATGAATATTTACTATTCAATTATTTTTTGCTCAACTCAAACCTTTAAAGGCCTGATGCAATTTCTCCTGTGTTCTTTAATCTAACTGGTATAAAGATAAACTCAACTGATTTGATTGGTTCAATTGCAATGTCTACATACAGTTCATTTCTGTCTATCCTTGCCGCAGTGTTGTTTGATTCGTCACACACAACTGCAAAGTCATTCAACGCTCTTTGTGCAGATAGTTCTAACATGAATGATTCAATTGCTTGTTTGATTTCATTTCTTGTTAGTGCATCGTTTGGTTCAAAGATAAACGGTCTTGCAATTTTGTCTAAGTTTAATCTAACAAATGCTACCAGTCTTGCAACATTAATTCTATCTGTTGCTGACAGTGATAGTTGTCTGGTCTTTTGTCCAAATGCAACTAAACCTGCTCCTGTTACAAAAGAAATAGGGTTGATATTAACACTGTAACATGCATCTCTTAATCCCTCTGATACCGCAGTTGTTTCAAACTCACCTTCGTTGTTGATGAATCCTACGGAAGAAGCATTATCAATAGCACCACGTCTTACACCTGCTGGAGCAAACCATGGAAATGCCACTTGATCGTTAAACGCAATAGTTCTCATCATCATGTGTGAAGGCGGAACAGCAACTGACTCACCTGTAAGTGATGTTGTAAATCCTGATGGATAATACACACCAGTAAATGAGTTCGATGATAACAAACCATCTTCGCCGTTGTCGGCTGCCCCTGCTGTGTTATTTGCATAGTTTGTAATTGCAGTAGAGTTTGGCTCTAATCTGAATGGAGTGTCACCAAGTACAAAAGCAGTTTCTTTTCTGTCTGAGTTTAGTGTTTCCAAGTTGCTGATTAGTTCTGGATAGCCTGGAGCCGCAAGTAAGTTAAACTCACGTTGCTCTTCTCTAAGTTCTTGTGTTGATTCAACTGTTGATTTTAGTTGCTCCACAATAAGATTTCTTTGTGCTTTTCTGCCCATGTATGGTGAACCATCTGTTTTAAGTCCTGACACAGTTACCCAAGCATCTTTTTCTGTTGGAAGTGTTGGATAAGTTACTGTGCTTGAAAAGTTTATTCTTGAGAAATACTGTTTTCTAAACTCTTTTACATTGTAACCTGAACGTCTTAGGTTAAAGCCAAGCATACCTTTTGGATATAAAGCGGCTTCTGGTGCATCGATATCTGTGTATGATGATGTTAATAAGTCTGTGATCAGTGTTTCTTTGCTTACAACGTCTAGTGAACCACTTGAGTGGAATCTAAAGTCTGCAAACAGTACGCCATCTTGTGATGTTTGATCGGTGCTATCTATTAACACAAACTGTTGTCCATCGTTTTGTGATGAATCATATCTGTATATTTTTGGATAGTTTTCTAAATCTGAAGAGTCAATCCAAAGATCGCCATCAACTAATGCTGTGCCATCTGATTGTGTAGTTGGCTCTGTTGCACTAATTTGTGGACCATTTGGATCAGTGTTTGAAAGATTAAATCCTCTAGCATCTGAAGTTACGTTTTGGTAACCTGTAAAACTAGAACCGTTATGAATTAAGATATCAACTTCATCAACGCCTGTAGCATACCAATATTGTCCGTCTGCTGGGTCTTTTGTTGGCTCTGATGATGATTGAATTGCTGTGTAAGTTGTTGCTGGATTAACTGGATTATTTTGCACTGCGATCCAGTTTGATGCTACAAAACTAAACGTTCTTGAAGCCTCGTCTGCTGTGGATGAACCATCATCTAAGAAAGTAGTTGAATAGTCATCTTTGTCACCTGCTGGTGCAACATAAAGATTAGCAATTTTTTCTGCTGTGACACTTGTGTTGTCACCATATGTGTTTGCATAAGTGGCATTATAACCTAAGTCGCTCATTGCGCCACCAGTAACATCTGAGAAGTAAATCTGACCACCTAATGCGTGTGACAGAGTAATTCTTTTTGATGTGGCATCATATGATGCTGACACATGATCAAAACCAGCGGCTGATATTGCCGCAACAAAGTCGTCAGCGTCTTCACCTGCTAATGTAACAGTCTTTTGATTTAAAAGTGATGATGATGTAGCAGTTGTAACAGTGGAGTTTCTGACAGTCTCTGCCATTCTAATTGTGTCACCATTTGAAAAACCTGCCGCAGATTTGGTTGTAATCTTGTTTGAAACAATCTGTGTTGCCGCTCCGATGCCTGCGTTCCTTTTGAATGTTACGAAGTCGATCACTTCACCTGAGTCACGAGTTGAATCGTCCCACTCAGATTCACCAGTGTTGACTTGAACAAATGTGTCATTAACTGTAAGATTAATACCACCACCTGCTCTGTCTAACTGTTGAAGTGCTTGTTCTTGTGTTTTAAACACAGGAGTTGGTTGTGTTTCAAATAATCCTCCTGTCTCTGAATATTTCTTTAATGAAATTGATGCTCCACCGTTTGGCTCAGTCGTCTGTATAAACACAGAACCAGTTGGCTTAGGGGCATCATCTGATGTTCTGAACCCATGATCTTCTGTGTGTGTGCCTAAGAATACTTTTGGTGCATGATATCTGTTAGACTCGCCATCAGTAATTCCGCAATCTGCAAATGGTGTACCACTTGTATCTTCAAGTGTTACTGATGCAAGGCCTAGAGTAGATGAGTCATCATCTGATGCAACAGGTATTGCGTATATTTCTAGTCTACCATCAACTGATGCCGCACTAACGCCTTCTATACCTGCGGCAATAATATCTGCGGCGAATGATACCACAGTAGTGCCTGATAGTACCACAGCGGATCCGTTAATAGCAACTGTTTCTGATGCTGTCAGTGCCGGATTAGATACTGTGCCAGTAACGATAGGGTGTGCTGATGCCCAAGAAGCATCTTTAGTTGCACTGCCGGCTGATCCTACTTGTACCCATGTATTGGATCTAGTTTTGTAATATAATCTATTGAATGGATTTGTTGCTACCACAGCATAGTCACCGATGGAACCGAAACCAGTAATTGGTGCAGTGCCTGTGACAAAGTCTGTGTCAGTAACAAACTTTGGAGTTACTACTGTGAATGATTGTGAATTTTCGTTCCATTCTTTGATTCCGAATGATGAAGTTGCAAGATCTAACCAATAAAAACCGTCATCAGGTCTGCCACCAGGCGCATCTGCTGATCCAGTTAGTTGTGATGTATCAATGTTGGCTCTGATCACAAAGGCTCTGTTTGCGATGCCCAGGAAGGAGTAAGCGGCCTGGAGACCGTATTCATTTAACTCATAACCTTGGATTGGCGTTCCAGATGCATCTGTATAGAATGTTGGATTACCAAAGGTTTGAGTTAGTTCTCTTTGTGATGAAACTAAAAATATTTGATTCGCATTTGTGCTCAGCGTTCCGGCCGCTGTGCCTGTGCCTGTGCCTGATGTTTTGTTTTGGGCAGTTGCAACTACTACTAGTGGTACTGCTCCTGGGATACCTGGCACATAGAAACTTTCGTCTACTACGGTAACCTCTACTCCTGGTGATATTAAAGCCATTTTTCGTTTACTCCTTGTTGTCAAATATTTACCACAATGGACTGATTATTACAATCATTTTAAAGAGTGCTGAAAAGGTGTGTATAAATATGTACGTGCTTAATGGAACAAATAAAAACAGACCATTGTGTCAAGAATGCAACAGCAAGCCTGCGGCATACAATTATAGACGTGGCGATAAAATTTACTACAGAAAGAAATGTGATTCTTGTATAAGAAAAACAAACACATCACACATCACAACACCAGCGTGGCAACGTGCAGGTTACACCAAAGGCAAGTCATGTGAAATGTGTGGCTTCACTGCCCAGCATCCGCATCAATTGGATGTATATTATGTAGATGCAAACATGAATAACAATTCACCCACAAACTTAAAAACTGTGTGTGCTAATTGTAATAGATTGATGCATGCCAAAAAACAAGGTTGGCGCCAAGGCGGCTTAACTGCTGATCGCTAAAACAACATCGCTGGCATCAGAGTCAATTTCATAGATATTTCAACCTGCTGGTGTAGATCTTTTAGAGTTGCATTGTTAANAATTGTGCGGTCAAACGCAGTGTTTGCCCATGCCCATTCAGATGCATGAGTGTCATTAGGTTCAATATTCTTGTCCTTGTAATCGGTAAACCATTGAGGATCTTGTCCTCTTTTAACAAGCACCACCTGTCCTTTGAGTGTTTTAATCATTTTGACTTCGTTAGGAAAACGCACATCTGGAATAACCCAATGCTGTGTGGGATTGTCTATAATTTTTTGTTTAACCAGGCTCACCCAGATGCCATCAAAAAATCCGTGTCGCATACATTCTGTGCCAAACACTTGTAAAACATATCTTGGTGTAATCTCTTGTTTTAGTTCACCAGTCCAAAATGTATCTGGTTGTTCTCTCCAATTGCGACCTTCTGCAGTGTTACCTTCCAGCAAGTCTCGCGGCCAATCAAATACAGAAGCCACACCATCTTTCAGTTTGTCTGCAAAACTAATTTTTTGGAAGTTGTGTTTTTCAACCAGTATATCAGCAACAGTGCCTTTACCTGACCCTATCAAACCGCATAATCCTATCAGCATGACTTATTATAAAATATTTTAGATCAAAAGTCTACCGGTTGACNTCATCTGATTAATTTATTATAATTGATGATACATGNTAGAAAATTGGCAAAACAAAACCTTAGATTATGATCTTAAGAAATATCCATGGCATGAATGGATTCTAGAAACAATTCAACAGATCAACCCTCGTGTAAAAGACATGACAACGATANACGAATTGATCACTCCAGAAGAGGCTTGGGAAATACAAGAATTTGTCCAGAACTCTTTCAAAGANGTTGTCTATCAAAAAAGATTTGAAGACTTTGCAGAAGAGTACAGTTTTAAACTACTTGGTACCACGGACTACTTGATAAAAAGGCAACCCACATTGAACTTGGTTGTACCAAATCAGGTTGCTTTAAAGCGTAGGCTTCCATTCCATCAAGGAAAATGGTATAGTAACGGAACTGGAATGCGGACGATATGGATGCCGATTACTCCTGCTCATGATTCTAATTCAATGTATGTGATAGATCATAACGAGAGCAAGACAATCACTCATGAGACAATAGATAAAAAATATTCATTAGAACAGTTTGAAGAAAGATGTCTTGAGTATGCTTACCCGGTCAAGTTGAATCCTGGTCAAGCCCACTTATTCCATCAAGAACACATACACGGAAATGTTAACAACACCACTGGAAAATGTAGATTAGCAATAGATTGGCATTTACTTCCTAAGGGAGAACCGCATGGCAATCGATTGCCAGGAGGATTTTTTAAGTTGCCCGGTGACTATGGGGAAGTTCAGAATGTACCAAAGGATGGTAGGTATGTGGGGTATGTTGGAAACAACACCAAATTTGATGTCAAGATTCCACAACGTTTTCAGAGAAGTATCATAGATGAATATTGTGCTGAAATAGGAATACGTACAGTCGGCTACCAATTTGAAAACGAGGGCCTCGATTGGCTGCCTATATTAGAACACTACATCGAGCAGAAACCTACAGGTATAGTGATGAACAGTATCTACAGTCTTCCCGATTCGTTGGAAAGAAGAAAATTTATATTAGAAAAAGCACTAGAATTAAACGTAATATTAATTTTTGCAAACGAACTTATAGCAATGCAGACAGCAGAAGATGTTGCACGGATTAAAAAATANTATGAATACTACACACCTGCTTAATTAACTTCCANTGTGTAAGTTTAGACACTAAAAGAAAGNTAGTAGACAAGATTACTTCTAGTCTATTTTGTTTTTNGATAATCCCAATCAGTTGTNAGTTTTAAAGTTTCGTANTTTTTTGTGGCATATTCGTTAATCCACGNCATGGCTTCTTTAGTGATTGGATGACTCCATCCCATATACTCCTGACATTGNTTTATAGCATNAACAATTTCTTCACTGNTAACCATGTTGCTGTTAATTTGNATNTAAGGAATGTTNTCACGCTTTANTCTATCATGCATTCCATNATACCATGNATGGATTGTATCTGCCATTCTTTCTCGTATATAGTAATAGATAGTTTTNAAATCACTCATACATGCATCTATATCATNTNNNACTGATGGATNATCAGATATTCCAATTGGTACGGTTGGGTCAATTCTCCATTTTTTTTCAACACATTTGACAATTTTTTTATCTGTTAATTTATGTCCAGTGTAACATGCTTGAGGCATTTTTATAATCAATTTTTTAACAAATGTATCCATGTCTGGGTTGACCAACAGTATTACTTTGTATTAGAAAAAGCACTAGAATTAAACGTAATATTAATTTTTGCAAACGAACTTATAGCAATGCAGACAGCAGAAGATGTTGCACGGATTAAAAAATACTATGAATACTACACACCTGCTTAATTAACTTCCATTGTGTAAGTTTAGACACTAAAAGAAAGGTAGTAGACAAGATTACTTCTAGTCTATTTTGTTTTTCGATAATCCCAATCAGTTGTGAGTTTTAAAGTTTCGTAGTTTTTTGTGGCATATTCGTTAATCCACGTCATGGCTTCTTTAGTGATTGGATGACTCCATCCCATATACTCCTGACATTGGTTTATAGCATCAACAATTTCTTCACTGCTAACCATGTTGCTGTTAATTTGTATGTAAGGAATGTTATCACGCTTTAATCTATCATGCATTCCATTATACCATGAATGGATTGTATCTGCCATTCTTTCTCGTATATAGTAATAGATAGTTTTCAAATCACTCATACATGCATCTATATCATCTACTACTGATGGATCATCAGATATTCCAATTGGTACGGTTGGATCAATTCTCCAATTTTTTTCAACACATTTGACAATTTTTTTATCTGTAAATTCATGTCCAGTATAACATGCTCGAGGCATTTTTATAATCAATTTTTTAACAAATGTATCCATGTCTGGGTTGACCAACAGTATTACTTTGTTTGGAGGACCTTCTGCCTTTGGGTTATTCGGTTCGGATTGCCAAAATGTTCCTGAACAACCACCTGGTACCAGACCTATATCATCAATTGTATATCTATATGATCCATCGTAGTCAGGTTGCGCCAACGGACTGCTTCTTCTAGGAATATGTACTCTACCATTGTTCCAAATATCAAGCCATTCATTATTTGCTATGCCGTCAATTGCAGCCGCAAGGGCTTCGAATCCTGCTCCATTCCAACCTGTAAAGTATACGTTTTTCTTAGCCAATTCTGAATGAAAGAGGTGTGCCACCTTCAGCGTAGTTGCCTATTTCTTGCTCCAAACTGGCCATTTCGTTGACGCCTTCACTCTTGAGAGCATCACCGTTTAGGCCACCGCCTCCTTGTGGCCCTGCAATCTGTTGAAATTTGGATCTGGCTTCACCTAGTGTGACTTTTGCTACTGCTAAAGTGTATTCTCTTACCCATGGTTTTGCATATATGTCACTTAATAATATAAAGTCTGGACGATAGTTGTATTGTTCTATCAACACAGTTTCTCGAGAACGCTGTCTTCTAAATATGTTAAGACGTCTAGTTGGCATATCGTATTTGAAATTAATAAAGCCTCCAAACATTCTTGCAACTAATTCTTGGTAACCTGCAAACATGTCATAAGTTGCAAGTCCGCCAATACGACCAGTTTGTAACAGATACATGTTAGTATATGCCAATTCAAATGGATCAAATGTTGTGCCGCCCTCTGATGAAGAAGCACCGCCCACAGTTCTCCTGTATATTTTGGTGACATTTATCACTTCTGCAGGCATCACGTAAACGCTTTGATTCTCTTGCAGTTCTAGAAAACCGTATGATTCTTCAACTGAATTTGAAGAACGCTGTCTAAATTTGTCCACAGCAGATGTAAATGCCATTTGCAAATGTTTCGGGTCTAATTCGACCTCGATCATACCATCACCCAAGCGTGTTTTCACATATTCGAAGATTTCTTGTTTTGCCGCATTAACTTGTGCGTCTGTAGTCGCGGATAATCCTGTGTCTGGCATGTGTGTATTTATTGAACGGTAAATATGTACAATGCCGAGACTGTCTTTATATAAACCTGAAAAAGGTAATGATTTCGCCTTCCAAGATCGCAATATTGCTGAAATGTTTCAAATAGGTGGCACAGATGCATATATCCACAAGTATCTTGGTCCTGTTGATCAAGGAGGCACTGATGATGCATCACAGCCTCAACGTTCAGGCGATTCACTAAACGAACTTGCTATACAAGATCTATTGTTCCTTGAAAACAGAGATCGCAAGTACGAACCAGATGTGTATCACAGTCGTGTGATTTATAATGTGCAAGATATAGATTTTGATCTGTCTCAGTTTGGCATGTTCTTACAGAATGATCAGTTGTTCATGACTTTTCATATCAAAGATATTGTAGAGGCACTGGGTAGAAAAATTATGTCTGGTGATGTAATTGAACTACCACACCTAAAAGATGAACATTCACTGGATGAAAATGATACAGAAGCATTGAAAAGATATTATGTGGTTGAAGATGTGGCACGTTCTGCAGAAGGATTCTCTAAAACATGGTGGCCACATCTGTACAGAGTAAGATGTAAAGGCATCACCGATGCACAAGAATTTAGGGATATACTGGGTGACAAAGACGAAAACACTGCTCAAAAAACTAGGGATAAAGACATAGAAATAAATGATGCTGTGGTGGCTCAAGCAGAATCAGATGCACCTCAGTCAGGATACAACACAAAACAATTACACGTTATGCCAACTGATGAAGATGGCAAGGTTGCTCTTGTGACAGTGGATGAAGAAATGAAAGTTGATACCGGTCATATCAACATAGACAAAGTGTATGCGTCTCCAGAAGCAAATGGGTATATTGAAGGATATCTTACAGGAGATGCCATTCCTGCTAACGGAGAAACTTATTCGTTTGGTACATCATTTCCGAATGCACCTATTGAAGGCATGTTCTTTTTACGTACTGACTACACACCAAACAGACTTTTTAGATATGATGGGAGAAGATTTGTGAAAATAGAAGACAATGTAAGAGTTACTATGTCCAACACTGATACACGTAACACAAACAAAACTGGATTTATTAATAACACTAATACAACTGTTAGTGCCACAGACGGATCTACTAATGTTCCAGAACGTGTTGCTTTAAGCAAGTTGTTAAAACCGCAGGCTGACAATTAATGCAACATTTTTATGACGCACAAATAAGAAGATATATTCTGCAGTTCATCAGAATGATGTCAAACTTTACATACGTTACAGGACAAAATTCTAAAGGTGCATCTGAAACTTTACAAGTGCCAGTCAAGTATGGAGACATGTCAAGACAGGTTGCAAATATTATAAAAAAAGGATCCGAAAACACATTGATTGCGGCTCCGCAAGTATCAGCATATATTACTAACCTAGCATATGACAGAGATCGGATGCAAAATCCTTATCACATTGATAAAAAAAATATTCGTGAAAGATTTTTTGATACAGACACTCAGCAGTATACTGGTGCTCCAGGTCAAGGACACACTATTGAAAGAATCATGCCGACTCCTTTTGAATTGACTTTCAAAGCAGATATTTTTACCACAAACACAGATCAAAAATTACAAATACTAGAACAAATTTTAGTGCTGTTTAATCCTGCACTTGAATTGCAAACCACAGACAATTTTTTAGATTGGACATCACTAAGTTTTGTAGAATTAACTGACATACAGTTTACTTCCAGAGCAATCCCGCAAGGCATTGCAGATGAAATTGATGTTGCATCTTTAACATTCAGAACACCTATCTGGTTATCACCGCCAGCGAAGTTGAAGAAACTTGGTGTGATCGAAAAAATTGTTAACAGTATATTTGTCGAAGAAACAGGCACTGTTGATGTAGATGGTATTTTAGGATCAGGCATAATGTTTAGACAAAATGTAACTCCGGGGCAGTTTGGTTTACTAGTGCTTGGCAACAGGATGACACTGTTGGGTCAAGCATCTCCTACACATGCAGACAATATAGAAAATAGAGCATTTGTTTCACAGTCACAGTATGGCACAAAGATAAAATGGACGTCAGTTGAAGCCATGTACTCGAAAACATTCACTGCAGGTTTGTCACAAATTAAACTGCAACAATCCAGCACCGACGTCAATGGCGACGACATACTTGTAGAAGTTGAAGGCACAATTGCTATCGATCCACAAGATGATAATACCATGCTGTTTACAGTTGATCAAGACTCAGTGCCAACTAATACAATAAATGCAGTAGATGCCGTGATTAATCCACAAACTTTCAATCCAACTGGTGTAGCAAATGGTACTAGATATTTGTTAACAGAATCAGTAGGTGATGATTCAACCATCATTGCAGGTAATGGAGCATCTGCTTGGGGCACACTGGTTGCCAGTGCTAATGACATTGTCGAAAAAGTTGACGGTGAATTTGTGGTAGATTTCAATGCTGATTTCGATGACGGTTCAACACAATTGCAAAGAGGATTACAGGATTCTTCTTCTGCTAATGGCGATTCTACACGTGGAGTGGTTCAATATGTAACTAATCTTACAAGTAGTATCCAGTACAAATGGTTACCTACCAGCAACATTTGGGTAAAATCTTATGAAGGTTTTTATGAACCTGGCACTTGGACTATTGTCTTTTAGAGTGTAAAATAACTGTATGAGTGAAATAATTTGTTCTGGATGTCTATTCTATGCTAAATCCACAAAACGATTTTTATTCTTACATAGAAAACTTAAACAAAAAGGCACATGGGGAATGGTTGGTGGCAAGTCTATAGACACAGAGACACCATGGCAATCTCTACAAAGAGAAATTACTGAAGAAGTAGGATTTGCACCCACAATAACAAAAACTATACCTTTAGATTTTTTTGTTAGCAAAGACTCTAGATTTAAGTTTCACACCTATGTGTGTGTAGTAGAACAAGAATTTATGCCCAAATTAAATGAAGAACACTCAGGTTATGCATGGGTATCTATGAATACATGGCCTTTGCCACTGCATGAGGGTGTGAGAAAAACTCTGCTCAATAGAAATATAAAAACAAAATTACAAACTATTTTGGATTTGATAGTTTAGACTCTACCAACAACTACTTCAATTACACCTTCACCGGTACCACTGTAATTTTCAAGTGCTTTTCCGATCACACAACCTAGGTTGTAATTTGTTGGGTCTAATTTTTGTGCAACACCTGGAGTGTCTGATGAAGTAACCATATCGCCTTTTGCGATTGCGCCTTTAACTCTGCATGGTACTCTTCCAGTCAATCCTAAGAATGTTCCGCCTTCAAGATCATTGTTCATGATAAACGCTGGCGCTGTGGATACAACTCCGGCAATTCTTGCATCATGTGTGTCAGTGGATTGTGTAATTTCCTGATCACCACCAAATATCATTACAGTGCCAGGAGCATACTCTTGATCTGCAAGATACTTCTCTGCCAAGTCAGCGTATTGTGCCGCTGTAACTGTACCAGTTATAGTACCCGTAACTCTGAGTGCATCTCGTATTGTGATCTGTGTTGAGTCATGTGCTACTAAGGTGTCTGTTCTAATGTTCAAAATCTCAACTTCTGATGAGTCTAATGATGCAACTGAGTTTGCAAATATATCTGTATCTAATTCAAATTTAATGTTACCTGTTGACAGTGATGAAGTTGTAATTGAATTACCACCTTCAAATTGTGCAAAAGCAGGAGTACCTGGTGTAAAAATAAGTGAGTTACCAGTTGAATCATCACACACAATTGTTAAAGACTGTGAGGCATCTTGTGCATCAGTATATGCTTTAATTGATTGTTGTGTGGCAAGTGCTGTGTTAGAATCTGTAGACAAATCGTCTTCGTCTAGTATTGCATCTGCAATAACCGAATTGTTAATTTCTAATGATGTTTCTGCATTCAACGCACCAGTAACATTAACTGCGTCCCTGATATTCAATGCTGATGAATCTGAAGAACTAATTTCTCCGTTTGTTATTACAAGATCGCCATTTACATTTACACCATCTTGAATTACTAGTTGTGTTGAAGCACCACCTGAGATGACACCTTCAATAATTAAACTGCTAGTTACTGAGATTGCTGACGAATCACTTCCACTAATCACGTTAGTNGCAATAGTTGGTAAAGTGGATGCNCCTGTAACTCTAAATCCATCATCAATAACCACCTCTGTGGAATCTGATGATGATAGTGTATTCACTGTTGTAATTGTACCATCAAGTGCAATAGTAAGAACACCAGTGGATGCTGTTGAGGTTGTAATTCCGTTTCCGCCTGAAATATGCAAGAAGTCTGTACCGCCCTGTAGTTCTAATCCTACTGAGTCATCTGCAATGACTTTGAATACTGTTTCTGACGCTTTGGCTTGACGTGAACCACCTGCAGGGTTCCATCATGTACAATCAGTCTGTCTTCTGTAGTGTCTACAGTGATTTCTCCCGCAGAACCTGTGAATGCAAGATTTTGTGCTGTTGTACCTCTTCTAAATTGTACTGTTGTTGGCATGCTTTTATTTATTACGCTCCTACGAAGTTCTCACTTGCACCGAAATCATTGGCTATTATTGTACCAATGGGCTCCATGCAGTCAAACGATATGGTTAAAGCAACTCCAAATGCATCAGCGGCCGCTGTATCACCTACTGCATCGTCGTTGCCTTGAAAATCTGTGGCTGTAGAGTCATCTGAAAACGGAAATTGGGTAACTGTTGATACCACAAAGCCTGCTTTGGCAAAATTCTCTTCCACAAAACTCACTGTGGTTACATCATCACCTGATACCGGCGTGGTGGCTGTTGTAATTTTTCCGGATACATTGAGTGTATCCAAAACTTGTATACCTGTTGAACTTGATGATTTTAATATTTCCACATCAATGGCATTAATCTGTACAGCAGATGAATCATCCGAAGATATATCATTAACTTTTATAGTCTGGAAGTCACCAGTGGCCGCTGTAATTGTGCCAAGTGTGCCAATATCTTTTGATCCATCTACCACAAGTGCTTTGTTCGCCGCAACCGTACCTGCGGTTACTCCGTCAATGGTTTCGAGTTCTGCTTCATTGATTGCCGCTGACCCTATTGTAAATGCTCCAGCTGTAACAGTACCACTGAATGTTGGAGAGTCGTCAACTGAAATTGTTAATTGTGCTCCACTGTCAGTAGATGTAGAAATGTTAGTGCCGCCCTGAAAGAATAACCTATCTGTACCAAGTAGAATTTCCATGTCAGTTGAATCGTCACCAACAACATTTAAAATAGTGCTAAAAGCAGACAACTCATTATCAACGTATGCTTTGATTGACTGTTGTGTGGCCAGTGCTGTGTTTGAATCACTGTCCATTCCATCTTCATCTACTATAGATGTAATGACAGTTGAATTATTAATTTCTAAAGATGTTTCTGTGTTTAGTGCGCCTGAAATATTCACAGCGTCAGCAATCTGTATTGCTGTTGAGTCACTTGATTGAATTGTTTGCACGTCTAACACATCTGCGTTGACAGTGCCTGTGGCTGTTAAGTTCCTTATTGTTCCTACATCAATATTAGCATCAGCAACCAATGCCTTGTTTGCCGCCGCTGTGCCGTTTGTTATACCATCTAATTTTTCTAAGTCTGTTTCATTTAAATCAGCCGAACCAATTATAAATGACCCAGTTGCAGTGACATCAGTTGCAGTGACATTGCCTCCGAATGTGGCGGCATCATTTGTACTGATTGTACCGCTGGCAAACAGTGTTCCTGCTATGTTAATGTTGTCGTTGATTTGTATTGCAGTTGAATCATTCGAACTTAAAACATTTACATCTATGTTGTTGGCACTGACAGTGCCTGACACATTAAGATCGTCTTGTACTTGAACTCCTGTCGAGTCTGAAGATGCAATTACATCAACATCGCCTTGATCTGCAAACTCTAATCCAGTGCCTGCGGCATTGACTCGTAATACCTGTCCGGTTGTGCCTATTGACAGTGATGTGCCAGTACCACCATGAGATAAACCAACAGTTTCAGTGGATTGGAATTCACCTAAACCTGTTGCAACATTGTCACTATTGAATACGACTCTTACCGGGGTTTTATCTGCCATGTACGATATTTATGGTAAGTTAAAATTGAAACAGTGTCACTGTGTCCTGGGATTGCAATGATGTACCGTTTGTGAAGGTGAATGATTGTCCTGCTTCTGTGTACACTGGCACTGTATCAACTGTACCATTGAATTCCAGGTTCAACGTAGCCGTGGTTGATAAAATTTGTGCGTCTGTGAGCACCGAACTTCCGTCGCTGGCAAATAACCCCACAGTCTGTACAGGTCTTGCCGCTGTGCCAGTAGTTGCTCCAGTCAATTGTATTCCATTAGCACCNACTTTNGAACCTGCTGGAAGTGTTGCTCCAGTGGCCGCAATTGATATAGAACCACTGCCGTCTGATGAAATTGTAGCGCCTCCTAGATTAATAGTTTCTGCAGATAAAAATGCAGTCTTCCATCTTTTGCCNGCTTTNCCCAAATCATACACACCGTCTTGTGCTGGTACCAAGTGTCCATCAAATTCGAATCCTGTGTCTGTGGAATCATCTATAGTAAAACTTGCACCTGCTATTCTAATATTTTCTATTCCAATACCAACTGTGCTACTGTCTTGTACAGAAAGTTTTGACCCAACAATCTGTAAGTCGCCAAGGTCGGCGCCTGCACTTGCTGTTGAAGATACTGTAATAGTGCCATCTGAATTTGCTGATGTTTCTATGCCATCGCCACCTTGGATGTACAACGATCCTCCACTTGCAATTTCCACAGTGGCAGAATCGTCTGCTACAAATAGAGTGGTACCGCCACCGCCACCGCCTGTTGAAACAAGAGAACCACCTGGAGTAACTCCGTCGCCTATTCTCAATTGTCCTGTGACTGTATCATGTGCTAGATACGTGTCTTCAATTACATGTGTGGATATGTCTTCGTTTTTGAAGGAGCCTTTTATTTTCCTAAAAGCCATGTGTTACTCCTGTGGTTGTGCTGTGGATTTCTTTTGTATTTCTTGTCCTTGTACATCAACTGGTTTTAGTAAAGTTGGTAAAGGAATGCTGTCTTGTTCTGCTTCTATGTCTTCGTCGTCTGTGATGTCGTCAATGGTGTCTGATGTTTTGCCTTGTTCGGCTTTTTTCATTTCAAGTTCTTGTTGTAGTGGAAAAGCCATATTGCTTTTTTCAGGATCTGAACCGTCTGTTGGTTCATCATTGTTAGTCTCTGGCTCTTCTACTTTGGCTTTGTTGCCAAACATAGATTTGATTGTTTCGGCATCTTCATTGTTGTCCAATGTACCGTCAATAATAATTTTAAAGTCTCGAAATTTCATGCTACACGTATTTATTATATTAGGCGCCCACGTGTGCTTCTCCGGTTCCGAAGTCTGACGCAGTAGCAGAACCGTTTGGTTCTTGACAGTCATAAACTGCACCAAGTTTTCCGCCTAATGCATCCACAGATGAAGGCCCTGTGCCNAAACCGTCNGGCTCACTACCAAGAGAAGATTCGGAGTAATCTGCTGGTGTTGAGTCGTTCACGCTGGCCGGATAAGAGGCCAAGGTTGAGTTTACGAATCCTGAACCAGTAGCAGAGGCAAATCCAGCATCGTTATTGAATCTGGACAGCGGTATAGAACCAGTTGGAATTCTTTGCAGTGCTCCGTCAACATTAATAAAAAAGTGATCAGGAGCAGTACCGTTAGATTGAATTGGTGGAGTGTCACCACCGCCAACATCGATCACCTGTTGACCGTCAATGGATACTGTGGCTGCCTGTATGTTCAACTGTGCTGAGTCAGTGGTGTTGATCACAGATGTTGTGACTGATTCTGCTTTCATTTCGCCTTGAACATCCAGTCCTTCGTCTATGGTTACTCTTGCAGAGTC
>JGI24006J15134_10000146_pt1 | contig 56275 bp, 60 predicted proteins | sample LinPmetageLP53_FD_15134 | JGI IMG/M metagenome (IMG submission 15134)
TCACACTGCAAGAAACGAGATATAGGATGCCATATAAGTATGATGACAAGCTATATCCCTCCAGCGTGATAAATACAAATTTCAAATATCCAGAATCGGTAGAAGATTCAGAACCGGTAGAAGATCTAGAACTGCTAGAAAATTTCGAGATAGAATCTCCAACTGATCAATCTGCACAGGACTGGAAAATCTTCTGATATGATTGAATTTATAGATTCATATTTTTTCGATGAAGTAAGTGCGGTACCCTATGCAACACTGAGAATTCTTGTTGGTCTATTATTCATTGGTATGTGGATCGAAATAATCTTTAGTTATGAAATATGTGCTCCTATTGGTCAGGGGGGACTTATAATATATCAAAGAAATACTCTATGGAACGTACCTACAATTTTCAGGTTGGGGTGTTCGTTCAAACTTTACATGGTATTACATTTAATATCTGCTATCTGTATTACGATTGGTTTTTTTTCTGTAGTATTTTTAATATTCATGCTTTATCTCCATATAAGCTTTAGATCATACGCCTCTGGTCTTGTTGGTGGATCTGATCAAATTTTACATGCATTTTGTTTTTGGTTAATTTTTTCAAATCCAGATGCGATATTTTCTGTTACATCATTGATTATGCCGGAAGATCACTTGAAAGTGGTTCCATATGCAGGTAGAGGCCTAATCGCAAATATAACTTTATTCTACTGTCTATCCGTGATTTTAAAATTCAAGGGTAAAGATTGGAGAGATGGAATGGCTGTCTGGAATGTGATGAATTTTCCGGATAGACATAAGTGGAGATTTCCAACAAATTTCCTTGTAAATAAAAAAAATATGATTAGAATGATGACATACTATGTTCTAGTAGTAGAAACTCTCACTCCAATCGGGTTCTTTGTTAAACCATTGATTCCTGTATGGATATTCCTTCTTTTTTGTATGCACATTGGAATAGAGTTAACTATGTTTGTTGGACTATTTGGTTATTGCATGTTTGCATTTTTAATATTTTTATTCTTAACTTACTTGTATTGGTGAATATATGAAAGACAAAATTATTGGTGTTATTGGTAATGGGTTTGTTGGTAATGCTGTTGCCTCGGGATTTAAGAGTGTTGGTGCTGATGTTCGTGTGTATGATAAAGATCCAAGTAGATCTCCCAATACACTAGATGAAACTATGGAGTCAGACTTTATCTTTGTATGTCTTCCGACTCCTATGCAGAGTGCTGAAGGTGGAGATGTTGATCTTACGATTCTTACGGAATTTTTCAATCAACCTGATCTGAATAAAGATCCGATCTACATTATCAAGTCAACTGTCCCTGTTGGTACAACTTGGAAAATGGCTATTAATAGTGGAGCCAATGTTGTACATAACCCAGAGTTTCTAACCGCAGCAAATGCCGAGGAAGATTTCATCAATGCAGAAAGAACTGTGATTGGTGGAAACCATTTGTGGACTTCTCCTGTTGCTGATCTATACAAAACTTACTGGCCAGACACCAGAGTCATTACAGTCGCTTCTAACGCGTCTGAAATGATTAAGTATACTGCGAATAGTTTTCTTGCAATTAAAGTGTCATTCTTTAACATGATGTTTGATTATTGTCAACGAGTCGGAATTAATTATTCAGATGTCTTGTCTGGAGTTTGTACTGACAGCAGAATCGGATCTTCGCACACTCAAGTGCCTGGACCTGATGGTGATCGTGGATATGGTGGAACGTGTTTCCCGAAAGATATCAACGCGATGAAGGAAATGTTCTTGTACGCTGGAGTGAATTGTGATATACTTTCGGACTCGTGGAAGTATAACAAACGTATTAGAGAAAACTGGGATTGGGCTAACAATCCCTCAGCAGTGAGTTCACAATGAATATTTTCGTACTTTCAGAATCACCACTGAAATCCGCACACCATATGTGCGACAAGCACATTGTAAAGATGCCTGTCGAAACTGCACAGATGCTTTCGACCATTCATCGAATGCTTGACGGAGAAGAGTATGTTGATTATTCAAAAACTGGTCGTCGAATCAGGAGGTGGACGCATCCATATGATGAGGACATGCCGGATGGTAAGTTCCTGTACCACGCTACAATGATGAATCATCCATGTACAATCTGGGCGCGTGAAACATTAGGTAACTACCTTTGGTTGGTTTCCCACGGACTTGAACTCTGTAGAGAATATACAAGACGATATGATCGTCGTCATGCGTCAGAATCTATTATTGAATTCTGCAATTACTCTTGGCCCAAGAACATTGATCGAGACACCTACCACAAGGAAACTCCCTTTGCTCAGGCGATGCCTGATGAGTATAAGGTGGAGGGGGATGCCGTTAGTGCATACAGAAAGTATTACATCGGGGAAAAAGCTAAATTCGCAAGGTGGAAAAAAGGTGTCGGGCACCCCCAAGGACATCACGATCATCAACCCGAATGGTTTGCTGGAGAAGGGATCTTAACTTAAGACTTCTTTTTCTTCCATCCACCACCACGCTTCTTGTACCATTTAGAAGCCCATGCGTTAGCATAAGCAGATGGGTATACATCAAACTTTGATCTTGCCGCAGACTTTGCTTTGGACCAAAGTGCGGGATTGGTAGGAACGTTCTTTGATGCTTCGGTGATGAATTCATGGAAGCTTGGGATAACACTTTCACTGTGGACTTTTTGAACATCAAACTCGGCCTCTAATGAGCCATCTGTGTGTGGTTTGAATTTCTTCGGTGCATGTTTCATTAGCTTATATTCATTTGAGGCTTTTTTCATCCAGTGGAAGCCCTCTGGTGCTGTTACTTTTTTAGTTTCTTCATTTATTCTGTTTGACACGTTAATTGGTTTATTCCCAGTACCAGGTCTATCAGTAGAGGGATCACTTTTTCTTTTTCTTTTCACGGCATTAGCTCTTTCTTTTTTAGTCATCTTTGCAGCTTTTTCAGCAGAGAGACATTTGGGTTTACCTTCACCTTTTTTCTTATCACCACACTTACCAATTTTTTCACCTTTGGTATTGTACCGATCCCAGCCACCTTTAGTCTTTCCACCCTTACCACCTTTACCAAACCATTTACCAAGACCAGAATCTTTGTATACTTCGCTCAAGATATATTCTGAAAATTTCATATGTACGGTTGACTTCCTCAATGGGGTTGATACAATATGTATGTTCCAGAGAAAATTAACTGCCTCCGTAGCTCAGTTGGTAGAGCAATCGGCTTTTAACCGATTGGTCACAGGTTCGAGTCCTGTCGGGGGTATTCCACTGGGGTCGCGCCTCAGAGATCGGATAGTCGCAGACATATGGCGACGAAAAGCGGGTGTCAGAGAGAGGGATACCGATGTGGGAGGCAGTATACGTGCCGTCAATGGAAAACCACTTGCCCCGCCTGCCGATATTTTTTACGACTAACACAAAGGAGCATATTCATGCCAAAACGAGTTCTTGATAAGTTTGATCTAGAAGCAGAACGAGAAGGTTCTGCTATGAAGAAGCATACCGTTCTCCGCGTTGGATGGGGTAAGGGTATCACGAAGCAACGTAACATGCACAAGCGCGGTGGAGAGATCCTCACGACTCGTGTGGTGAATCGTATGGGAGTTTTCAAGTGAGATACTGCATTGATTGTGGAAATGAAATTCCAGACATTCGTCTTGAGTTCTGTCCAGATACAGACTATTGTACTAGCTGTGTTGACAAACACTCTGAACCCGTGGTTGCTCGTATGATCTACAACCACAAAACAGCCGGTGAAGTGTTTATCGCTAAAGGCAAAGAGAACTGTAGAATTTTAGACAGAGAATACACGAGAGCAAGATGACAAACAGGCAGTTTGACTGGACCCCTTCTCGTCCCATGACGGAAGCTGATAAAAAAGCAGCAAACCAACAGCAGTATGCAGTTACATGTATCGTTGTTATAACTGGATTTAATATAATGTATGGTACTCTCATGGTATCTAAAATTGTCCCTGTTTGGTTAGGTATGATCCTTGCATTTCTTACGATGGGAATCATCGCACTAAAGGCACGAAGAGATCTATTGGATAGTGGGGAAACTATGACCGAAACTCCTGAACAGTTTCATACACGACGATCTCAGAAAAATTGACTAAAGCTATTGACAACGACACAATATAGTGTATAATTAGAACATAAGCAAGTCGGACGTATTGGGTGATGCGACAAACGTACCGACTAATAATTAAACCGCATCATTTTAAGGAATGGTAATAATATGCCAACTATGACTAAGAAGCGACGTGTAATCAACTATCTTGCAGCCGGTAAGGGTCTCACTGAAGGCGAAGCACGCAGCCGTTTCGGGGTTGCTAACCTCCGCGCTACCATCAGCGACATCCGTGATATGGTTGAAGCTCACGGTAACTGGGAAATCACCTCGGAGCCAACCTCCACTGGTAAGACCCGTTACTTCATGGAAGACACCCACCCCGGTGATCGTTCATATGGATTCGACTCCATGGGTCGTCGATTCGCACTCTAAATCTTTTATAGATAATAGTGCAAAACGAACTTGGTGAGAGGTTAAATACTCACCAGTTCTTCGAGGAAGTGCGGTGGAATATTACTGGGAAGCGTCTACCTGGCCCGCACTTTCTTTTTTAAAGGACTAGAATGACTACAAAAGAAGTTTACGATTTTTGTATCCTTTGTGGACCTTCCGAAGACGCACCCCATGATAATGATGATTGGGAAATGGTTCTGTGTCGTGAATGTAATTACAGCGAAGCACACGATCCCATTGATGAGATAGTAAACTCATAAAAAAATACCAATTGAACGAAGCAGGGGCTGGTATTTCTACCAGCCCCTGTCTTTTTATTTAATTTTTAATCTAGCTTAATTAATCTCTGGTAAAATATAATTACCATCATATGTGGTACCGGTACCACCAGATATCATGTCGAGGACTATGAAGTGATCGTCTGACAAAATTACATCGGCATCAGAACCAACAAATTGTATTCCACCACGGTCTCGTGGATGTGTAGTGCTTGCACCAATCTTAAAGCCTTTGTATGAAACATTCTTTGGGTGTCTTGTATCAATAGTTCCTTTGCTATGTACCTCACCCGAATTAATTGTAATTGTCTTATCTTTACCTTGTATCCCTCTTCTACCAACAGATTCACCATCGGCACCAAGGTTCCAGTCTCCAACAATAAGTCTTCCACCCTGAATGGAAAGTTCTTCAACTACAAAGGTTCCGTTTTCAAAACCAACTAAGTTGTTTGCCCCTTTAATTTCCGCTGGGTTTCTTGGATCAACTCCACTGCTGTCAAACTCATCACCTAAATCATATTCAGGATTATATTTTCCATCTAGAATAGTGGTGTTGTAAAGCTGATCGTTGACATCCAGACCAAAACCAGCAGCAAGCATATACAACTTACCAATAGTTCTAGTTCCACCACCTCCACTGAATACTAGTGTGTTATATGGTAATTCTGGATATGCATTATTGTAGTCCGGAGGTCTACCTCCGGGTACCAATGCTCGCATCTTTTCTGGTCCAATATCACATCTATCGACATTAGCATATACTTTACAAACTTTTGGTCGGTAGAAAGGAGTGTACCTAAAATCTTGTATTGAATTCACACACTCAAAGTGCATCGAACAATCTCTATGTGCATTTTCAATGACGACGATTTTAATGTCGGTTAGTTTATGACCTGTAAGTCCAGGCTGGTTTACAAAGGTGTCATGCCTAAATCGATATGAACTACCAGGCAGTCTACCAACACTATCGTTTTCCGATGTACGTTCGAGGAAGATGCCATTGCAAGTACCACCAGCAAAATCCAAGTCTAAGTTTCCTGATGAGATCAACGGCGCGGACGCGCCGTATCCTCCAGCGAGGGAGACAAACATGGCTCCAACATTGGTGTCTGCAAACTTAGCTGTGAAATCACCTTGAGAGATGATGTCCATAGTACGAGTATGGATCCTGAGTGAATCAACAGTTCCTCCCATATTGACACCACCACGAGACAAAAGTGTACTTGTACCAATACTATTATCTCTTAGTATTGTCCGTTCTGCAATAGAGCAGCCTATGATAGATCCTGCGGATGTTCCTCTAGCATCGAATCCCGCGTTACCAGAAAATCCAGCGGAGGGCAGGATGTCAAAAGTATCCAACCTCGTATGGTTACCAATTGGTGCAGGTCGAAGTGCATTTACGTAACCTGTGTTACCATACTGTGACACACCACCAAACTTAAGAGAACATAGTGGAATACCGTACATATCTGGATTTGCATAATCAGCTTCTCCATATCCTGCTTGCTGTGCGCTTATAAAAGATCCTGTTGCGGATTCAAGTCCATATGCACCAAACTCTCCTACGTAAATCTGACCGTAAATGGCTTGATCCCCATAACCAGGCACCTTATCTGTCGTACAGTAATATACACCACTAGTACTTCCGGCTGTATATCCGGATTTTTGTTCTAGCCAGTTGCCAGGATAATTCCAATTAAAGTTTGCGGCGTTTGAAGCATCCGAAGAGAGTGCATCTAATTTTTCGCCCCCTGCGGTTGATCCTCTCCATAAGAATTTTGTCATAGTCGTGTATCTCCTGTTAGTTTAATTTTGGTTGAAATATTGATGTACATCATCTACCCCCAGTTATTCGTCTGAAACTGACTACTCGGACTGGATTCTTAGCATCACTGGTGAACGTTGCACCAGTATTTCCGGCGAGATAATCAACGGCTATTCTAGTTTCTTTTCCTGTCACAAATTGATCATCAGAATCTCCTGCATTTCTGCTGGCTACTCTTAGTCCTGCACCAGTATTCGGTGCTAGAGTGGCTCCACCTATTTTAAACGCTTTCCAATGGGTTGCAGCACTATTTCTAGTGTTGATTGCACCTTTGGCAAAAATGTCACCCCCTACTATGAGAATCTCATTTGTATGTACTAAGTCACATTCATTTTGTGGATCTCCGTATGGATTTGCTGGTGGTACTAAATCTGGCGACCAGTTCTTAATTTCCATCCTACCCGGAGCTAAACGACCACCCTCTAGGTTAAGTTCATCGATTGTCCAACTTGCATTATCTAAACCAACAAGGTTGTTTGTGCCTCTGATTTTAAATTTGTTACTAGCTAGTAATACGCCCTGTGCATTTCTAAACTCTTCATTTTCTCCTCGTTCAAACACGTTTCGTGTGGTTGATCCGGGGGCGGAGTCATACATGTTTAGTTTGCCCATAGTTCTTTCTGATGATACGTCTCCGGTTGAACCATAATCGTCTCCATGAAACACTATGGGGTGATATCTTAAGAAATTCTTATGGGGTAGATTTCTTCGTTGTGGATAAATGTGTACGTTTGTGATGTCTGCGTTGACAACACACGAACGGGCAGCATTTCTGAAATCTGAATCATATGTAAAGTTGGGAAGTTCATTGCTAATTTCATATCGTGCAGCACCAACACACCCGCGTGTGCCATAGTCTACTATATTTGTATTACCTACGTAAAGACTCTGGGTAATATTAAAATTCGGTGTATGATTAATTTGACTATACGTGCTTCTATCTGGACATCCATCAACATCTACCATGGTATCAAACGCCGGCGTAGCAAAGCCACCCGGATATTCTACTCCTGCTCCATCTGGACCACTTCGTAGTGGATCAACTGGACAAGTCTGTTCTATTTGACCATATGTTCCTCCCTCTAAGAAATATGCGTTTGCTCCTCTCCAAGATTGAAGTGAACAATAATCAACGATAGAATCAGTGAAACGTGCTCCGTGCTCGACACCATCTTCCCACACGCCATCAGAATTTATGTCAGCACCAGATCCATATCCATTAGCATTTGTAGTTCTAGAACCACCTTCACAGACTAGACTGTCGCAGTTTAATCTCAATCCACTTACAATACCACCTAAATTAACACCACCAGCATAAGTGCTACCCAAACCGGCACTAGCACCAACTAAGGATTTTCTTTCATTATTCACTCCATTGGCTAAACCCCCAACATAAGGTCCAATAGGTCCACATCGTCGGGTGTCTCCATCTTCTGTCCTACGATCACCATCAACTCCGTCTGGGTAATAACTGGAATCCACGTATGGAATTACACCTGAACCAGAGTCACCGTAGCCGTCACTGTCGAAGGGGTTATTGTCACCATAATTTTCTCTAACATGAACTGTACATTTACCCCCAGTTTGCCCTGCATTCACCCAACCAAAGCCAGTATTTTCATTCCAAAAACCACCAAAAATACATCTAGAAAGCGGAGCAGGTGTGTTCAAGTTCTTATTGTCATCTTGTGCTAAACACTCGAAAATTGCTTCATCACCACCACCGGGACAATGTGTAGGTACCTCATAATGAAAGTCAGCACTACTACCGTGAGTTGGTCCGGTAACTACCTTAAGCCAGTTACTAGCGACATTCCAATTACATACATCAAAGTTCCCACTCGGTGCATCATTAGGTAAGAAACAGACAGTTCCAGTGATTCCCTGAACCGTTCTTCCTCCTGCGCTTGTGTTGCCTCTCCAGTAAAATTGTGCCATTTATACTTCTCCCGATTGATATTTGATGGTTTGTGGTTATACAATTATATGTATTGTTTTGACTTTTTTTAAATCGATATAAATACTAATATAATTGGAGAAATAATATGACTTTAGTTTTCAATAAACAACGTAAAAGTAAAAGAGAAGCTTCGAAATATTATCACACAAATCTCTTGTATAATAACACAGAAGTTGATATACTATTAACAGAAGCAGATGTTAAACGCGGCATTTATCGTGCAGAAAAAAATCAAGAAGATATTCCAAAAAAATGGTATCAGTTCTGGAAGTGATATGAGCGGACAACATTCAGCAGGTAAGGGTGATAAGTATCGCCCTATAGATTATAAAAAGTATTCTGAGAATTATGATAAAATTTTTCCCAAAAAAGTGAAAGGTGGAAAAAATGGAAACCCAAATTGTAAGACTAAGTAGTGGTGAAGAAATTATTTGTAAGAGTGAAATTGTAGAGAATGGGGGAACTGAATTTATTAAGATGAAGAACCCAGCTATTCTCGTTCCAGTTGGTGACGGACAACTTGCATTTGCTCCATGGTTGCCATACGGTGATATTACCGATGGACTCGAAATTGATATGAAGTTTATTGTCTTCATTATCAAGGCTCAAACGGAACTGCATAACCAATACAACGAAACCGTTGGTAATGGTATTCTCGTTCCACAGGGTGGTCCCGGTGGTATGCCCAATGCTATGTCCGGCATGCCTTCAGGTGCACCATCACTTCAGATTAGCGGTTCGTGACAAGGATCTAAATAATGGCTAAAAATTCCGCTCAATTTTCCAAGCACGTCAATAATATGATCAAGGTTGGAAGTCCCAGAAATACCAAGAAGAAAAAAGGAAATACTCCTACAACAACTTCTAGATCGGGAAATGGAAAGAAAGTCCGTTAACTTTCCTGCGGACGTAGCTCAGTTGGATAGAGCAGCGGACTTCTAATCCGCAGGTCGAAAGTTCAAGTCTTTCCGTCCGTGTTATATTATGAATCAAAGAAAATTTGATAAGTTATCTCAGTTCGCTTTACCGTATGCCCTAGAAAGTACACGACAAAAGAAACACGTTTCTTTGATTATCGTTAGAAACAATGTAATCGCTGTTGGTATCAATCAACTAAAATCACACCCAAAAGCCAAACAGATTGGATATAGATATGATGAAGTTCATTCAGAACTTGATGCACTGCTCAGATGCAAAGAGAGAAAAAATCTTGAATTGGTTAACTTTAGGTTTAACCGGTTTGGTCATTCTCGTTTATCTCGCCCTTGTTCTCTCTGCTGTCCATGGTGTAAGTTGATGTTTGATAAAATATACTACACTACCCGAGAGGGTTATGAAAGGCTAGACTANTNATGAAAANTTTTATGCTACTACAAGAAGTAATTCACCTTCCCACTAAGAAAAAAGGCACTGTCGTCTCCACTAAACTCGATGTAAATGGGGAGCAACTGATTGAGGTTAAATATGAAAATGGTACGAGTGGATGGTCAATACCCAACGCACTCACTTCATTCATCCAAGATAGTGTCGAACACACCGGTGAATTTCTTTCGGAATAGGTTGACACAATTTAAATTTGTGGTATAATATGTCCATGGCTCCGTAGCCCAATTGGCAGAGGCAGTGGACTTAAAATCCATACAGTGTGGGTTCGAATCCCACCGGAGCTATTCTAGATATTAATAATCTGTCGATCCAATTCCATAATCACTTCCATAATTAACATTTAGGCTTCTGTCAAAAGATACTGGTCCGCCTGGACGGTTACTATTTAGTTGTTCTTCTGACATTCGGTTTGCTGTTTCTGGATAATCTCTTGCATATTCAAAATTAGATGAAGTCCTATACTGAGGTGGTACTGTTACGAAACCATGCATTCTTTCAAATGGGATTGAATATACACCATCAATCGAAAATTCTCCACCCATACCATTCCTAGTACCACAGTAAAAGTATATAATAGCCTCTTTAGTGAATCTAGGCTCAAAGATAAAGAAGTTACCTTCTGTCTTTGGATATACCACACCAGAACTAACAAATACACTATCAATCGCCCCAATCGCTTCGGATCTATTGAATGTGCCTTCTCTAATATATGATAATCGAAAAGGTAAATTTATACCATTTGGTCCCCTATAATTAGAAGGATCAGTTTGATCTATGATATATGTTATTCCCCTAGTTAGAGTCAACCTTGGTGATTTGACACCGTTGATCATATAATAAAAGTTATCGTTATTGTCAACACCAACGGTTATCTTTAATGTTTCTATACGGAGAAATTGAGTACCATCGTTGACGAATGATATGTTTTCGTTACCGAGAGCAGATGATATCGGATTAATATTTCGATATAATTTAATTTCAGATGTTACGCCGATTCTATCTTCTTCTATTGCTGCTGTTGCACCCAAGATAAGTACCTCAGTTCCATTTGGATCTAGATAGAAATCATCTACTCTAAACGCTTTATTGTTTGTTACACTATCTGAGATTGTAACATAATCATTCACCCTAGCCCCCATGCTGGTAAGTGATGGTGATGACTCATTTCCAAGATAATTTTTTATAAAGAATTTTTCTCTACCAGTACCGGCTGTTCCTAAAAGATCAATTTGTGGTACGTCAGAAAAATAATCAGAAGAATATCTAAGCACACCAGTTGGTATATTAGTAAGTGTATCAAATGTAGCTGAAATAACTGTATCCCGGAACATACCTTCGAATGTATATGTTCCAGATATATCTGCATATATTTCAGTATTTGGATCGTAGTAGCCACCATGTACTATGGTGAATGTATTTCCTGATACTAAAGTATCAGACAGCGCCTTTAAATAGTTCAAATCTTTTTTGGTTTGTGATGCAGTAAAATCTAATACAGCACTATTTCCACTTATGATAACATTTGGAGTTGATGATGTTCTCTGATCAAAGTTTAGAAAATCATCAATTGAATTACCAACTTTAACACCGTAAAAATTACCGCCGGTGATGAACGTCTGCGAAAAGAACGCTCCCGTACCAGTTCGTTGTGTATTAAATTTGGATCTATTATTTCTATGTTGTTTTGACATTCAATTTATGATCCATGGAAGAATACATTCTGAGTGCTACTCGAATTAGTGAATAGATACACCTTATTTAAATTGTCACATTCAATGAATAGTGTTTCCGATGCCTCTAGCGGATATCCCGATGCGAGGGCATCGGCTCCACCAGTTCCTGCAACATAAATGTAATCGCTATTGAATGGAGATGCCTTTACATTAACACCAGTGTGTAATGGATATGTTCCAACTCCGGTAGAACCATTGACATTTCCTTGAGCAATATGTGTTACTCCAGCAGCTCCAATATCCACAACCATGCTACCAAAGTAAACTTCGCTGGGTTTAATTTGTCGAGTTATTGTAGTCAGTACAACATTTGCTCCAGACGCACCATGATTCTCAAACGCAGCAGTACCTCCTGTGAGAGCACTACCTAGTGCAGTGAATCCTAACCCCTCACCAGCAAGTTGATTTATTAGAGTGTTCAATTTGGTGTCGAACACACTTCCACCCGTGAGGGCAGTTACTAAGAGAGAGTCGTTGATATCAACACGTTTATTACCCGCCATGGATACATTAAGTATATTACCAGTTCCGGTAACAACCTCTAAAGCACCACCCTGCTCACCCTTGATCGTGATACTGTCACCAGAGGCTCCTTGAATTCTAAGTGGTCCTTGATCTCCGTTAGTAATACCAACAGTAAGTCCAACTGACACAGAGAAAGTCAAGCCTGCATTGACTACGTTCACGTTCATTGCATCACCAGAGTGACCGATGGTCGATCCATCTCCCGCGAATAGTTTGGTAAGAACTTTACCACCGAGATCAGATCCAAAAACAGAAATCGAGTCTGTTGCTGGTGAGAGTCTAGCAAATCCTACTGTACTACCAAGTACCTGTACTGAATCGGTGACATAATTTAGTTTATTTCCACCTGTAACTTCTATTGGGGTACCGTTTGTTATACCCTGCACTCTTGGTGCTCGTCGTAGAGTATCAGAAAGGATCAGTACATCACCAGTCACTGCGACTGGGTACGAACCAGAAAATCCCTGAATTGTTCCTGTAATTCCAACTGGACTACCAGAAGTATCACCAGCGACAGCCAGATACATTACGGTATTTCCAGAGTTCCCACCAAATATATGGGCATTTGCAATGTAGAAATTGCCGGTACCATTAATTTGACCACCAGAAATTCCTATGTTAGAGGGTGCGCCATATATAGAAACAGGCATGGGATACGTCCCACTTACCCTATATCCACTATCTCGATCGCCCCATACAACTTTCATCATTTGAAGATGCGCGGCACTTCCACCTAGTAAGTTTGTGCCATAGTCGGTCGCTAAATCAGCCGTAGTTCCAACTGTCTGTATAACAATATTCGATGTGGTATCTGACATGTTTATTTTATCTCCGGATTCTTTAATATATATAATAGAAAGATCTATCTTGATTTGTATTGACTTTTTTTATATAATGGATAGGTAAGGAGATCAAAATGATAGTTACAGATGAAGTTAAACGAACCTTCTCTAAGGAGGTAGAAAATCACGTTATATCAAAGGGTGGTAGATATATGGATGCTGTTCTTATGAAATGTGATGATTATGAAATTGAACCTCAAGTTGCGGCTAAATTAATTTCTAGACCAATAATTGAGAAGATTCAAATCGAGGGTCAAGACATTAACTTGATACCAAAAGAAAAAAGTACACTTCCCATTTGACATGGGAGTTTTTTTGTGTATAATATAACAAGATCTGGGGAGTTCCCAGAGTCACTCATGTCCGGGGGAGTTCCTCGGGAAACATAGAAAGGTTACAAATATGAGTTCATTTGACGATTTTAAGAAGAAGTCACGATCCAGCATTGATGATCTGACAAAGGCACTGGAAGAAACCAGTGGAACAACCAAGTCATACAAAGACGAACGTTTCTGGAGACCAGAACTAGATAAGGCTAGTAATGGCTTTGCAGTCCTCCGCTTCCTCCCAACCCCACCAAACGAAGAGCTTCCATTCTCGAAGCTGTACTCACATGGTTTTCAGGGTAAGGGTGGTTGGTTCATTGAGAATTCGCGAACCACTCTCGGGGAAAAGGATCCTGTTTCAGAAATGAACAGCGAACTTTGGAACAGTGGTATTGAATCAGATAAGGATATTGCGAGAACCAGAAAGCGTAAGCTTCAGTATATCTCAAATATTCTTATTGTTAGCGATCCAGCTAATCCACAAAATGAAGGTAAGGTCTTCCTCTACAAGTATGGTAAGAAGATTTTTGACAAGATCCAAGAAGCAGCAAAGCCAGAGTTTGCTGATGAAGAGGCAGTTGATGTCTTCAACTTCTGGGAAGGCGCAAACTTCAAGTTGAAGGTTCGTCGTGTCGCAGGATTCATCAATTATGATAAGTCAGAATTTGATTCTGCTGCTGCTCTCTTTGATGGAGATGACGCTAAGTTGGAAGAACTTTGGAACAAGCAGTACTCCCTGACTGCATTTACCGATCCATCCAACTTCAAGTCATATGATGAACTGAAGACTCGTCTTCAGGAAGTTATTGGTGAAGATATCCGTTCCACGGAATCTAGATCATCAACCGTTGAAGATGTCAGTAGTTCTGAAGTTAATTCCATTGATGACTCAAAGGATGAAACTGATGCACTGTCTTACTTTGAAAAGCTATCTCGGGATTGATGAAAGGTTAAATTATGATTGAAAAGCTTCTGTATATCGCATCACTTCTTTCCATTTGTCTTTCAGTCTGGATTTACCAGACTAACCAGACACTTGGAATGTTCATCGGACTCTGGGTTCCTACCCTGCTTCTAATTGGAAGTAACTGTCCATGGAAAAGAGATCATAGCTGGGATTAATCAGAGAAATAGATTAACCAAGGCGCGTTCTCCATTCGGGGTGCGCGCCTTTTCTATTTGCTCTTTTATTAGCACTCGAATTTACTGATAGTGGGCTTGGAATATCAAAGTTGTGATTATCAATTGATGCTCGACTTGATGCCATAGTTCCCTCGAGGGGTGATTGTCTCTGTACGGGTGCTGGTGTATATGCTTGATTTTTTAAATCAAACTCAAGTTGCTTGTTAATGTGAAGATTCTTACTTGTTTCAACTGTTAATGATTCATTTGTATCCATGTTCTCAAATAAAGGTGAATCTGGTAATGGATCTATCTTCGCATCTTCAATGTAACTAGACGCATTAGACAGTGATGTTGTGATAGAAGAAGGTACATCATCCACAACTTCATCCATGGAATCTACATTAGATGTGTAGCTAGTAATATCAACATCACTTAGTGTAGTTTCTTTAGAATTATTACCAATCATTTCTATATCAGATAAAGACTTCATATTTTCTATTGATTGTTTTGGATTGAACATGTCATCCTCATCAACTTTATTGAAACCAAATTTTTCCATTTTATCCCCTCTCAGCTAATTTTTGTTGTATCTTCATATTTTCTTCTACTAGCGATGCCCTCAGTAATGCCAAGTAAATTTCTTTTTCCCACGGCATTAAATTTTCTAACTCGGTCAAACTGTACTTATGATTGTGCATAAGTTGAAAATTTAATATGTAAAAATCAGTTAAATTCATATGGCTGAGGGCAAGCAAAAAAAATCAAACAGCCCTCGAATAAGTAATGTTTTCTCTTCTCCCAATTGCGTTTGATACTTTACTCTGTGTTCATGTCGAACAACTTTATCGTTTTCTTTTATTATCTTATTGTAGTCTGCTGGTAATAAATTATCCAATATTTCATTTTTTTGTTTAGTGTTCAGTGATTCACAGTCGATTACTTCGGTTTGAGTTTCTAACTTGGACATTAAGAATACAATTTCATCAAATTTAGTTTCAACAAAGGAAAAGCTTTTCTTAAAATCACCAAATGTATATTCTTTGAGTAGTATCTTTTTTGATCCAGTTAACGAAATAGTTTTTTTCTTGCTCAAGTTGGTTGTACATATATCATTTAAATCTAAGCTTACCTTTATCTTTTCTTTTGTTTCTGGACAGTTAAAATTTAAATCAACAACTTCACCTATTGATTTTTTTCTCAATTCCAGAAAAATATGCTCAACATCAACTAGGGGTAAGCTGTCAATTTTTCTTATGTTGCAACAAGAACTAATGATATTTTCTATCGCAGAAAGTTGATCTTTTCTATCTCCGTTTTGTTTGGAAAGTAATAGTATTTTTTCTTCTTTTACTAGAAAGGGTCTGTACTTTACCACCTTACCAGACGACGGTAATTTTGTTTCATATTCCGGTATTTCAGATTGTAACAATGTTTTATAATCGGTCATCTATACTCCTATCACTGTCCAGGCATTTGAATTGTTTGTCCATTGAGTAAAACTTCAAATTTTCTATATCCAAAGTTAGCACTAAAAGTAAACGGTACTATTTCTTCCACAGGTTTTAGATCTATAGGATAAAGAACTCGTGGGTAAGCTTCATAAAATATAACCTCTATATCTGGTTGCTCTGAATCATATCCAATTCGAACATGAATTTTAGATGCTGATGTACCCTCTTGATAAAAAAAGTTGGGTCCATTATCTGTTGCGAAAAATTCACTCCATCGATTTACAAGCTCATATGGACTACCATTGATATTTTTAGACATAAAGAAGTTTATGAATAAACCTTGAATATATGTTTTTCTTTCTGGGATATACTTAATTGGACCAGTCACATCTCGCTGCTCAATCGTATTAACATCGAAACCCGGTAAGGTAGCTGAAAATACTGGTAGTCGTGTAATATTACCAACGGGCGAAAACAAATCAACTATAAATTGATTTTGTTTCAAATAACCATTATTAAAAATTCCCTGAGCTAATTCTGTTGTTGGATTGAGTGGCATGTGTTATGTTCCTTTGAATAAGTCTTTTTCTGTGAGTATTTTAAATTTCCATCCTTTATCTGAGCAAAATTTATTAGCAGATTTCCATTTTTCTTGGTTAACTGCATATGTTAATATTTCGTTTTGGAATGTTCTTGCCTTTTTCTTTCCCTTTTTAGGTTCAAGTGTTTGCTTATATGGTTTAACTTCTATTAGAAACGTATTAACTTCATTATCATGTCCCTTTATTTCTGCTATAAAATCTGGGTAGTAACGATGCATTTTCTTGTCAACTGGGGATAAATAAGGAACTATAATCTCCTCACTTCCCCATCGTATAACATTCTGGTTGTTATCCATGTATTTACACATTTTTCTTTCCCACGATGATCTACAAATAATCTTCGATGGATCACCGAGATATTTCTTTGTATTCTTGGGATTAAATTTTGTTTTATATGCCATTACATTTCCCCAATATATATATTGGTAAGGGAGAATTAAATGGCCACAAATGCAATTGCTTGGGGTACCCCGGAGACGGTAGAGGCTCCATATTGGATGTTATTTTCTTGTCATAATTATAGTAAGTTTTTTCAGGATAGAGCACCTTTAAATCAGCTATTGGGTGAAATTTTACTTCCGGGAACAATTGTTTCTCGTGGTACGATGAATCGATACAATGATGATGCTCCAATCCAAGAAGGATTTCAGCACCTTAGAAACGCACTAGGAAATAAAACCGGTGTTAGTGGTAAACAGAATCTCGAAGATGAACTCAGGAATGTGACGGAGGGAGTCGCCCAACAAACATTCAATGATACATTTGGTAATATGCAACAAAGTCAAGGTAGAATTGACCTTCTTACCAGTGAATCTGTTTATATGGGTGCTTCACGAAGAAAATATCAATTAAACTGGAATTTAAAAACAGTTGCAAGTGTCGCTAACAGTGAATTGGCAGCCCTTATAGGAAACACGTTCGAATCACTTTCTATGCCATCACCTCTACTCACTAGCGGTAATCTCATAGATGCAATATCTAGAATGAATCATCCACCACTATGGCAGCTATCTGCTTGGGATGCAAGAAACAATAGTAACCAAACTGGATTTTGGTTGGGTCAACCCAAGCCATGCGCTTTGGTAGAAGTCGCACATGGAATAGACACATCCAGATTTTACAGAACAGAAAATGCCTATTATCCATTTTCGTACAATATAGGATTAACCTTTGTAGAAATTGAAGGTGTGTTCAGAGATCCAGATGGTGGAATCATAAGCAGATCGGAATTGTTCAGCAGACTATGACATACTTCAATTACTTACCAAAAATTAACTATACCTTTCCAGATGGTACATCAAAAACTGTAGTTGACATTTATAAACGTGGACATATAAAAGAGCAAGATGGGATTTTTGATAAAATCTTAATTAAGGGTGGACAAAAACCAGAGCGTCTTGCAAATAATCTATACGAAGATCCAAATTTGTTTTGGCAGATACTATATGCTAATAATGTAATATCAAGAAATGATTGGGGATTAACTGATATAGAAATAAGTGATCTGTTTGCAAACTACTATAAGGGCTTCTCTTTTCATGTACTTGCAAAACCAGAACTGACACTACGACGAGGGGATATCATCACGGTAGCTACATCAGGAGTGCCAGTAAACCCTAACGAATGGGCTATTGTTGATACATATGAACCAATCACAAGAAAAATAAATTCTCTTTACTTTACCGATGACTTCTTTACTTCACTAGAAGGTAGCGAAATCTTTATATGGAGACTGAGGAATGAAAATGTCGATGGTGATTTTTCTGATAGAATGGTTCAGATTTTTTCGTCCTCCAATATTGATTCGACATTTATTGTAAAGAAAATATCATCAATAGAAGCATCATTGCAACAATTTAAAAATGCGAGTGTAGAACAAGTAATATCTCCATACAGAGAAACCGATGGTACAACACTTATAGACACATGGGAATTTGAATTTACTTCAGAATCTACTACTCTAATAACAAAATACATAAATGGAAATGAATTACCCAATAACATATCTACAATTAATGTGCGTGATTATTTGGTAAATAATGAAATCCAAAAACGTGGGGTTTTTGTCCCCAAGAAAACTATTACAGCAAATATAACAGATGCCTTTCGTATTGTGCTTAGTTCAACAAATGCACTTTCAACGTATGGTTCACTAACTTCTGTATCATGAGGGTATAAAATATGGCAGATAGCAAGGGCGACATTAAATGGCATGAATTTAAGATAAATGGATATGACATATCAACAGATCCGATGTTTCCATTTATATACAACGGTATGAACATAGAGCAATCTTTGTTTGAGGGTGGTGTTCGTGGAACTGTTATGTTGCGGGATGTCGATCCTATTGATTCATATGGAAATAAAATTCCATCAATAACACCATATCTAAAAACTGGTGGAAAGTTAAAAATGGCATTTTCAACGCCAGATGTAGAAGACTCGTTCACTGAACTACAATTTTATATCACATCAATACAGTTGGTTACGAATCAAGTGCCTGGATTGTACCTACAGATGGGCGAATCAATGAATAGACTATACCAAGTTGATTTCACCTCATATGAGGATGCTCAGGTTTATCCAGAAGATAGAGAGTTTGGTGATGATGAGTGGGTAGGAACTATAGATCAATACGTATCCGACGAATTAGCCCCGAATTATTTTGATGGTAAACCATACGATTCACAAGCATCTAACAGACAAACGACAGCAAAAGAACCCATGGAAGTGGATTCAACTAGAAACTGGGTTTGGTTACGTCCTCGGTATTTTTTATACCCATGGGGCAAAGTTGTTAAGGAATTGAATGTTGATCGATTGATCAACAATTTAGCAGAAAATGCAATAGACATAAAATTCAATTCACCAAACTATTTGTTCTGGCAAGACTTTGACAAATGGTATTTTAAAAGTATCACGTCTTTAATTAAAGAAAGATATTTGGAACGAAAGGGATATTGGAGATATCAACTATCCTCGGATGAGGGGAATGTTTATAGATTTGATTCAATCAAAAGCGTAAAGGGATTTGATATTGATGATTTAACAAATTCCGGTGCGTTTGCTTCAAAATATAAATTGGTAGAACCAAATTACAATAGCATATATGATGGTATTGGTAATGCTGATATCAAAGAAAGCGTATTGATAAATCATTTACCCGTACCAGAAGGAACTGATCTCGCAAACTTTAATAATCCTGCATGGAGTGATGACTATAGGGCACAAATAAAAGCAGGTGCGCAGTATCACGACACAGATCCAATTGGGTTTAAGTTACGAGAGCGAAATGTAAATTTTGACTATAGATGTGATTTCCTTGGTCTTCCTGTTGGTCCATGTGCACCACAAAATCCAGAAGAAGAAGAAGGTGTTGATGATCTAGAAGCTTACGCCACATACAAAAGAAATTCTGTTCTTATAGGAACGAATCCAGTTGCAGACTTAACAGATGAAACATTATTCACACCGGAAATAAATGAAGTATATGATGATATTTACGGTTGGTTTAATTTTAGTCAATACAATAATCCATCCCCAACTATACATGATCAACATTCATATGTTGAAGGCAAAAATCAAGACATAATGTGGCAAACTATGTTTGATATAACACCACTTGATGCCAATCTGTTATATAGTTTAAGAACCATCAGATATAGGTTGAGGAAAAAGCGACTAGCATACTCATTACTTTCCACCCTAAAACAACACTGGAATTATTATCGATATTCAATGTGTTGCTCACAGGTTCCAACAGATGATACTTCGGAGTCATTTGCTGTTTTGGTTGGTATAGAGACACCCGGAACATATACGAATGCAGAATCAGGTGAAGTACCAATTGGTGGTGGTCCAGTTCCGTATGAAACTGGTGGTGAGGAAGGCCCTGCTGACAACTCATATACGCATAGTGAATTACATTGGCCAATATACAGATATGCATTCTACCCAGTAGAAATAGTTCCTAAATGGGATCCGACTTTAAATTATAATTCTACCACATCAACCGAAGAAGGTGGAAAAGACTTTCTAAGTAAACCATGTGACGGATATCACAGTGACGGTGCACCTAAGCGAGTATATGAACGTTATGATCAAACAACTTTGGCTCCATTGGGACCAGCTCAACCAAATGGTAAAGATAATTTATATCAACTAAATCACGATCACCTAGAATGGTTCAATATTAATCCAAATAAAAATGCAAACTATTATGCAATTCCAACAGGAATACAATTTGAACTTGAAACAGATGAGGAGTCAGGTGAAATACGTTCAACAAAACCATTCCATATTGGATTTGATTTACCATTAGCTGCACAGGCAAGTGGAAATGTTTCTACTGATCCAGAAAATCAAACTTTTTCTGGTAATAGATGTAAAATTAAAGAAAGCACTATTGCTGGATCATTTAGTCGTGGTACAAACATTGCTTGGAATTTAAACGAACTTTCCAATTATTGGACATGGGTAAATCCGGGAATTAATATGTACGGCGAGGATTACCCAGATTATCCAGAAGCATTTTCTGTTATGCCTGTTGGAGCTGTCTTTGGTAAAAATCCAACTACAGCATCACCAACCGAAGAAATAAATGATCCGAATAATACAATAGCACCACCAGAAGAAACATATCGAGATGACGATTCACTGGAGAGTGAATTATTAGGAAGAATTGTTCGTCTGACACCAATTATACGATCAGAATATGAAATTCCTTTACCGTTCACTGAAGTCCCATGTTCAGGAGACGAAGATGATAAAGATGATGAAGATGATACTGGTGATTCTGGAAACCAAAACACCAGCGTGTTTCCAGAATCAGTCAAAAATGAAAGTGGTGTTAGTAGAGAAAATGCAATCTTTATTATAGTTAATAAAATATTTGGTACTAATAATTTACCAAAACCATTTGGTGGTAAAAAAGAAGACCTATATGTTACGATAAAAGAAGAGGATGATGATAATTCTGATATTATCACGACTAGTTTCAAAAACTACGATCAAGATTGTGTGCTACCAATATCAACAGCAGATGTAGACGCTACCAATCAAGCAGTAGAAACCCCAATATACATTTTTGATGTTGAAAATGCCCACGATGGAAATTGTGAAGGTAATAAAAAGTTTGGTCCTTACATGAGTAAGTATCAATTACCAGAAGAAGACGAAGGAGACGAACCGTAATGGCAAAAGAAAAGATAATATTTAAAAAGAAAGCCCAAGAAAAAAAGGTAAACGTAGAACCAATAATAATTGGTGAACACGAATACGTTTGTTTAAATAAAAGTGGACCCACAGATAACTCATCATGTGCGGAAGACGGTAAATGGGGAAACTTTATGAATGGAGATCCTCGGGTTGGTGATGCAGTAGATTATCTCCCCGAATATGAGGCTCTATGTAAGTGTCACAAACCTGAACATCTTGGTTCAGCAAGCGAATATCGAGATCCAGACGGCTTACCTCCGTTTGCAGATTTAGCAACAAAAGTGCCACTTTTCCGTGAACCCATGAGAGATGAAATGGATTACGCTGAATTGGACATCGATGAATGTACGCAGATCAAAGCCATGTTTTCGGTAGACGGTGATCCAGAAAATTATCTTGGTTGTATACCACCGTTACCAAATAGTCCATTAAATTGCGACTGCGATCATCCATATTCAGAAGACACTGATCAAAGTGGAGATGATGCCTATTTAAGAGATTCTAGATTTGCGGAGTATGTAAGAACCGCAAGGACGTATTCTACTTTTTGGGATACTCCAAGAAAAACACCGCTACTAAGAAAATCATTAATGAATCTCTACACAGCACAAATTGCTGTTGGATCAATGCCAGGAAATTTTAAATTAAAGGTTGGTGACTTTATTGAAGTGCAAGGTAGTTCAACCGCAGACGATAGTAATTCGTTAACAGGAACTTGGTTGGTTGCCAAAATAGTGTTTTCTATACCGTCAACCGGATTCCATAAAAATGTTGTTACTTTGATTCGAGACACTAAAGGAACTTGGGATGAAAAAACAACATTACAGTCTAACTCNGAAGAAGAATTGTTCGGGGATTTATAAATATAACATATGACAGTAGAAACAACATATTCTGATATAGATGTCAATCTAGCTAAAAATTCGTTTAGTGGTGATATATCAGTGAAAAAAGATTTACATGCTATACGACAATCAATTCAAAATATATTATTAACCCGAGTAGGAGAAAAACCATTCGATCCTACTTTTGGTAGTGAAATTGACAACTTCTTATTTGAACAAGAAAACTCATTTTTAACTACCATCACACTAAAAAATAGAATGGAATCGTTGATCAATAAACTTGATCCGAGAGTTAAATTTCAAGATTTTAATATGTTAGAAGATCTTAGTGATGGTGATACAGCTCACTTTGAATTGACCTATACAGTAAAAACTTTGGGTCAAGGATTAGATGATGGTGATACAACAGAAATTACAGATGGAATTACAATAACAGTAGAGAGGGCTTAGTATGTCTCAAATACAATTGGGAAGTCTAGATTATGATGAAATCAGGAATGAACTCAAAACTTTTCTTTCGGATCAAGAAGAACTGAAGGATTATAATTTTGATGGTTCTATCATTTCAACTATTGTTGATTTGATGGCATACAATACAATGTACTATGCGTTCTATTCAAATATGCAGGCAAATGAAGCATTTTTGGATACAGCACAAAGAACAGAATCCCTAATTTCTTTAGCAAAACCACTTGGTTATGTTGTACCTCATAGAAAAAGTGCAACCACTCAGATTACTCTTACCGGAACTTCGAGTTCTTCGAATGTAACATTTGGTAGATATGAACTACGTTTAACTGGATCTGATTCATCTGGAACAACTAGAGTTTTTTATAATCTAGAACCAATTACTCTTTCATCTTCAGCAACCCCAAGTGCAGTTGGAACTTTCTATGAAGCAAAAGAATTAGTTTTAGATGCACCAGTAAACGTAGATATTGATTCTCAGAAGTTCACCATCTTTGATACCACGGTAGATCCAATCGGAATACGAGTAAAAGTCAATGGTCGAGAGTGGAGAAAACAAGATGGAATTGATGCGGATTTAAACTCACTCAGTGAAGTTTATTTTGTTGAGCCAAGTAAAGATGGTTACGTAATTCGTATGGGTGGTTTAACAGAAATAGAATCTGGGCAAATTATTGGTAAAGGTGTAGGACCTGGAGATATAGTTGAAGTTACATACTTTTCTTCGAATGGGTCATTGGGTAACAATATTACTGGCATATTTGGTAATAGCAATGTGAATATACAGACAGCAGAAGCTAACAGCTTATCATCCGGTGGAGTGAATTCACCAAACCCAGACACGATTAAGTTCTTTGCTCCTAGATTTTTTGCGACACAGAATAGAGCAGTTACCGCAGAAGATTACAGAACCATAGGATCTTCTTTATTGGGATTGGAAAATGATGCATCTAAAATAAATGTGTTTGGTGGTGATGATTTGGGTAATTTAGCACATCTCACATACACATCTGAGGAGGGAACTGCAATTACTGATCCAGAGTCAGATATCGCTGTCGGTTCTGCTGGAGAGGTTTATGTGTCATATCTAAATCCAGATGAAACAATTCCATCTGCATCAGAGCAGGGAATATTTTTCAATCAACTAAAAACTAAATCTGTCGCTGGATTATCTCTCAAATATTACCCACTAGAAAATGCAGAATTGGTAGTGAGGATCGGTGATCCAACACAATCAGAAATAGCTACATTTAATTCATTATTTCCAAATGGATATACAAACATAAATTCAGATGTGTTTGCAAATAATGGGGGTCGAGCATTTTCCTCGGCAACTTTAAATATAGACGCAAACTTTAATAATCTAAATCAGAGTAAACTATTCTTCAAGAATAAGTTGAATAAAAACCAACCACTAAGTATCACACCAGAATCATTCATTCCCCGACCAGAAAGCCCCCCTGTTAGTACTGGTTGGTATGATTTAAGTGAAGTCATAGTCGGTGAGGCATTTCAACAGGCTTCTGGTATGGTTTCCACCATATCGGCTGTGAAAGGTGAAACTTTTTTCGGCGCCGACGTTGGCTGGGTTAATACTGGGGGAATAATCGGAAGTGTATTTTGGGATAGGGGTGAAATAAAACTAGATGCAATCGGTAACGCATCCATTGATTACGGGAACCTCAGATGCAGTGTTGATGTTGACTTTAATGCACCAAGTCAAAATCAAACAATATACGCACCACACAATTTATATGTAACTTCTAAACTGGAAAACACACTGTGACACTATCCATTCTAGGAAATCCAGCCCACAACCCGTCCGCAGGTGCGAGTGCTTCAGCAAATCTTATCGTATTACGTGATAAGGTGGCATCAACATTACCAGATCAAAGAATTACTGCTCTTTTGCCACAATCAGAGATAGAACAAAGTTGTACAGGAAGACCACCCTTTGATGTTATGAGTCAATTTCCAAGGTGGATACAAAAGAAACATAATGCTGGTGAAAGTAAACTAATTACTCTCATGGAGTATTACTACAAATGGTTATATTGTGAATTTGGTAGTGGATATGTTTTGGATGACAGAATGTTGTCAATACATGATGTGGATGAAACTACTGATGATTTTGTTGATCTTATTGCCAGAACATATGCCCCAGATCTAAAAGTCATAGAGGACATAGCATCAGTTTCCACAACTAGAGAATTTATAAAGAATATAAGAAAAGTATTCTACTCATCAAAGGGAACAAAACAATCAATATATCATTTCTTTAACACATTATTTAAAGATTTTGTTTATGTTGAGATCTTATTTCCATCAGACAATTATACTTCAGATAGTTCAATTGATATTGGTGGTGGTACCAATACAACAAATCCTTTCAGAACAAACTCATCATTATTAACTGATTCAAATCACAGACTAAATCAAGCAACCAATATACCAGGCAATATCATTGAGTTTGAAGCTGCTGGTCAGGCATCAAGCGAAATATTTACGTATAGTGTAAAGGCATATTTTACTGATTCCGAAACACCGTTGACAGATAAACAAAAAACCGACATAGAATCTCTGTTCCGAAGACTAGTACACCCAGTAGGTACTAAGTTGAATTTTGAAATAAACACAACTAACTTAGTACGAAACATAGATTAATATGGCATATGCAGGTGGAAATAATAACGAAGTTACCCAAGGACCAGATTTAAATAATGTGGATCCTAATGATGGAAATAAAAAACCATCACTTGGAACAAGCTATATAAAATCATTTAGGAACTCAAGGGATCCAGTACTTGATGTTCGTGGTTCTGATTTTTCTATATTTGGTGCAGGTGGTTATGAAATTAAACCAGATACAACAGGCACTGGTAATGGTGCATCTGGGGGTACTGGACTAAGTGAAATAACCATAATACACAATTATCTACCATACAAATTATCATCGACAACAGATCTTGGAATAACTGTGGGATGTTCTGGATCCGAATATCCGGGTTGGTCTGGTGGGGCCACAGGAGCTACATATAATGAAATCACATATGCACATCCAGATTGGTCAAGTACAATCATATCTGGATCTACCTTTGGGGCTATTTCTTTTGGTGATTTCTTTGTATTAACAGGAACATCGGAAAACGACTCAAGGCAATGTTGCTACTCATGTCCAGCGACTGGGTATTAAAGGAATAACGAATGACTAGTAATAGAACAGTTACAAACTCAATGTCTTCCAGTAATGTTCTGGATGCATATAATATAATTGGAACTGATGGCAGACATCAAGTTTTGTTCTTAGGTGGATATACAGGAACATCTCCAAACACAAATACAACTTATGACAGAAATATAATTTCCAATGAAATAAGTTTAGTAAAAAGAATAAAAAGGAATGATGTTGTTCCTGTGATACAACGAGTCGATTGGACATCAGGTTCACCATATAATTATTGGAACTCGCGTGCAGGTAATATAGAGGATGGATCATATTCATATTATGCTCTTGCTAGTAACGGTGTTGTATATCTCTGCTTAAGTAATAATGAAAAGAATCGGTCAGATCTTTCAATGCAGATAGCATCAACTTCAGAGCCAAATCATATTCTGGGAATTGAAAAATATCCGGATGGTTATTCTTGGATGGCTCTTTTTAAGATAGACTACACCCTCAATAAATTTTTAACTTCAAATTGGATACCAGTTCCAATACTAGAAAATTTATTTTCAGAAACAAATACTGGTAATAGTCTAGTTGGACTTGCCACTGATATTTGTGGATCGAGTGCTGGAGTTCTTGGTGCTTGCTGTTTGTACAATAAAAAGAAAGAATTTGATCCGATCACATCAGTTGAAATAACTGGTGGTAATCTATTCGATTGCTTCTCGTCAATGCCATGCTATCGATGTACAGAAATAGCAGATAGCCTGAACAAAAAACAAGTTTTCATACAAGGTGCAACATGTGCCTCTTGCTCACCCACGACAGAAATACAGACATTGATTGAAAAAATCGATGCAAGAAGAAGTGATTATTCTAAAAATTCTACCATTATAACACAGAGGAATATACAAGAAGATTCAGAAACAAATGATGGTAGGATATTATCTGCATTTATAGATCTCTCCGGAATTTCCGCTGGTGCTCTAGTAACAACAGATCCAAGTCCACCAATCGATCTGAATAATGGTGGTGAAGAAGCAGACGTTAGACTCAGCACATATCCAATAATCGATCCCGATGATCGAACCAGAAAATATGTAATCGACGGAATTTACATTAATAATCGCGGTAAGGGATATCATACCGTAAATCCATATGTAGATCCTGCTGGTAATTCACTTGCAAGTACTTTGTCATCCAGACTCTTCATTAACTTAGATACAAAAGGTAGTCTCAGTAAGGACTTAGTGGAAATCCTCAATGTAAATAAGTTACTAACTAAAGTTTGCCTAACGTCAGATGAAATTTCATCTGTTACCACAGATGCAACCCAAACTAAATTTAGTAGATTTGGAATTTTACAGCAAGTAAAGGATTCTAGTGGTAGAATAATCGGTCAAGGGTTAAATGCGAATGAAGGTTCGATAAAAAATGCTACTTACTTAGTTACGGCTTCATCGGGATCATCTACAACAGTACGAAAGGGTGAGCAATTATCCACAGAACTCGCCGCGGCGAGATCGTTTGGATCACAACCATATCAAAATACCGGTAAAGTTGTTCAAGTAGAAACCACTGGTAGTACATCACACGTATTTAGAGTAATGACAGATAAAAATCTAAGTGTTGGAGAAAAATATTATATCACTAATGATGTGATAGCCGGAGGCATCCCATTTGGTGATACAGCACGTCTGTTTACTATAACATCACTCGTGGAACCCGATGTAGATTTAGATTTGACAGAATCCAAAGTTCTCCACACAGGTAATACTAACATAAATATTACTGATGGTACTCCAAGAAAAGAATATTGTTTCGAATTTATAAAGGTTTTCTAAAATGGCAGCTGACGATACCGATTACACAAAATTTCCGATAACCGCAAGAGACACAATCTTTGAGGTTGGTGACAGTACATTTCAAGTTGAAAATAAATTTCCAATGACAGACAACCCATACGGTAGTCGTCTTTCAAGTCAGATCGCACTCCCAATATCTGAAAGACAGAATACCAAGAATTATCATCTTCTTGGATTTGCTCCACAGCGAGCACTACAAGCTGAAGATCTCAACGAAATCCAAGAACGTTTCATGGTAAATAATACGTTGACTCAGCAGATGTGGTCAAACTGGAATTCATTTAATAATATGCAAATGTGCGAGTTTGGTCCCGGTTGGTTTGGCACAACTCCATTACACCCATATGAATGGAAATCAAACATTCGTTACTTGGACGAGTTCATATATGCACCCGGAAATGCTGATGATTTGATCTTTGAAAAACCCAAAAACTTAATTACTATTGATCATAAGGAATTTTTCGATAATGCGCCAGGTGGCGGATTTAGATCGAACTATACCATACAGCTAACTCTTAACCCAGGCTGGTATTATATCAATGATACGTACACAACATCATCAACTCACGACAGCTCTGGATTCAAGTATTGGTATTATCTTAAAGAAACAATACATTCAGAAGAAATTGTAGTTAATGTAACATACAGAATCGCGCCGTTCGGATACACGGTGACATCACCATCCCACCCAGAAGAAATTTATATTGAAAATAATGGTACTTGTGATGTACATGTAGAACTTCCATTTGGAATTATTTTAGATGATATTAACTATGTGTCTGGTGGTGAATTTCAATCAGGTGATTCTGACTCTGGTGCAGATCGAGTCGAAATAAAGATAAAACCAAAATTAGGATCTGGCACATCTTCTGATAGAACTCCATCATATATTGGATATGTTACATTCGAGACACCTTGCCCATTTCCTGGCTCGGGGGCTACTGTTGGGTTTATACGAGCGAAATACCTTAACAACGTAGCTCTAGATATATCTTCTCTTAATAGGGTAGATGGTATCGACTTAGATACAACGGGAGCGAGTAATCAGGAGAATTACGAAAACACAATCCTTCCTGATGCAACCACGGAGTTTATCTGATGTCTGTAGATATTACTAAGTTCCCTTTACTTGATTCCGAAAATACAAAACTACCTCTAGATGCTCCTCCGTATAGAAGTAGAATTAAAAATTTTTACGTTGAAGATGTTGATACCAAAAACTATATTGGAACTGCATTTCGTAATATTGGGGATATAATACAAGCAGGTGAGCTAAATGAAATTTATGAAAGACAACTTTTAAATGATACGTTAACACATCAGATGTGGTCAAACTGGTCATCATTTATATTCCCACCAGAAGGAACTCCACTTTCACCAGCCCCCAGTTTTGGTCCCGGTTGGGCTGGTACTACACCTCTATACCCTGGCGAGTTTGATGCAAACTCAACTGCACTCTCTGGAGCTGAAGTGATTTTGGATTCTCGTCCATACTCACAAGTAGAAGCAGCGGTTCTTTTCAAAACAGTCGATGAAGGTAAGGGAGGTTATCTACAGTCAAATATAAAATTACTATTTAATACTGGATGGTACCTGATTAGTGATAATACCTTTGTAACACCGAAGCTTTTCACTGCTGGTGGTGCAACACAAACAACATTATATGATAGAGTTGTACAAGCAAGCGGATTAAAGCATTGGTATTACTTAGACACACCAATTCTTTTTGATGTAGCTCTATCGGGAGAAGAAACTTCAACAGGAGAACTAATATCACCGAAATTAGAGAATACTGATATACCTGAGACACAATTGTTTTTAATGAACTATCGAGTTTCGGCTAAACATGTTTTTCAGATAGGGTCTCTAAATGTGACAGAAGAAAATCTTAATAAATTTATTACGAATGTACATGATGGTGCATATTTTGCCCTTGATCTTGCAAACAAATCATTATGTGAACACATAGATCCAATTAATTGTGATGAAAATACTAGTGATGGTACTGGTACCATACAGGACTCAAATCCAATACAAACTACAGAAATAATAAATGATTCGTTTTTTGCAAATCCACTGAACACAGATCAGTCAGATGATGTAAATTCAAGAAGAGCGAAAATACAAGTTGTTCCTAGATTTAGACATGCAAGAAATCATGACTTAAGTCCATCAAACTTCACCACCGATGAGGATTCAACTCAGACATCGGCAAGAAGCAGATCTACAAACATTTTACTCGGTAATATGAATCTTGGTCAGCTATCTAACGATTTGAACACGAACACATTTCAAGATAAAGTTCCATCATATTCCTTATGTGTAAAATGTGAACCAAATACAGAAGGAACAAAACTAGCTGTTAAAGATATACACGACTACATTATATCTACATGCGCAGTTGGGGGTAGTCTAATTACACCAGGCGATGATTTTAGTCTCGATACACTCAAGGAAAAACGAACTAATCTATTCCAACAAATCAAAGAAGGATTAACTCCTCGTTTTATAAATAACGTGAGGGTAAATGCAAAGATATATGATGTGGATACAGAAGGTGATTCAGATGCAGAAAATGAATGGAATAGCCATTTTTCTGAATTAACTGATGCAATCACAATAGTGGAAACCACAGACTTACGACAAATAGAACCAATTTGAGGAAAATTAAATGGGCGTTGAAGACAATCTATTCGAAATAAATGAACTAGAGACTAGCGACACATTTCAAAGTTGGTTCACTAAAACTAACGCAGAAATTATTGCAAAGTTAAACAAACTAAAGATCTATGATCTAGAACTTTCAAACATTTCTGGTCTGAGTGGTTCAGTAGGAACTACTGCGGCTGCAACTGGTACTGCCGGTAAACTAGAACTAAAACTACTACACACGATTCCACATGGACTAACCCTACAGGGTAACGCTACGATCACGGGTTCATTGGAAGCTGGTAGCTTTGCTGGTCCAAACTCATTCATTCTCAAAGGTCAAGTGATTGATGGTGTTACAGCAGCATTTGACTTCGGATCTTTTGTTCGAATGGATGCGTCAGGCTTAACCAAAGCAAAGGCAGACTCCGACACAAATGCAGAAGTTCTCGGTATGGTAACTGGTACATCAGACACCAGCATCACTCTAGCACAGAGTGGATCTGTCGATGGTTTGTTCTCACCTACAATGGTAACCGGTGGTATTTTCTTCCTAGATCCAACGGTTGCCGGTGGATTTACAGCAACAGAACCTAATGTAGCTGGTCAAGTATCAAAACCAGTTCTTATTGGAGCTTCTGGTGATACTAATGCTGTTCTTCTATCCATGAGAGGTCAGTTACTACAGGATACTGGTACCGGCAATACAGGTGGATATGCAACACATAAAATTTATGTGAACACTGGATCAACTGATCACCATTTAGTCAAGGGTAAAGTTGTTGCATATAGTCCAGATACGTTAACATTTACCGATGGTAGATCACAGTTCAATGGATTCTTCCTATCGAAAGATGATAAAAACATCGATGATACAATTGGTATTGTTACTGGACAACCAGCACCCGATACAATTGAAATTACAACATCAGGTCTTGCGGAAGGTTTACCCTCAGATTATGGTAGAGGTAAGTTATACATTTCTGGAGTGACGGGTGAACTACGAACAAATCCAGCTACAAATCGTAGAAAACTATTTGCAATAAACTACGATCCATCTAACAGCAACGGTATAGTTACAAATCAAGCTTCTGTTGCAGTAACAGATCTTCTTTCTGGATCATCACCCAATATATTAATCAACGGTAGTTTTGATTTATGGCAAAGATATCCAACTGGAACAACAATTACTAGCGTTGACAGCATATATTCTGCCGACAGATGGGTACGTAACTTAAACGCCACCGGTGCTACGTTTTCTACTACATCATATATCAGAAGAAAAGAATTTGATGTTGATCAGGTTGACATCAAAGGAACTCCAAATTACTACTTACGAACGTTCAATGTAATCACGGGAGCTGTTACCGGAGATCACTTACACCTTGAAAATAGAATTGAAGATTCAAGAACACTAGCAAACGAAACTGCTACTGTGAGTGGGTACATTAGATCGGGTAGTGCAAAGTCAGTTCCAATCAGAATTAAACAGGTATGGAACGGCGTTACTGGATCCGAATATAGCGGAGGAACTCTTTCATCATCCACTGATTGGGGATTCTTTAGTAGCACATTCACAGTCCCCGGAATAACCGGAGCATCTGCGAATCCAGAGATTGCAGGGAATCATTACTTAGCATTGGCGTTTGATCTAACAGAGGCAACAAATACTTTCCATGATTTTGCACAAATAAAATTGGAGCATGGAGATAAGACCACTGCATTCTTCCCCGTGAACGTAGATGAAGAACTAAGAAAATCTAGTAGGTATTATCAGAGAAGTTATAGACTAGAAGAATTTACTGGTCAAGTTACTAAGGGTGGGAGTCAAGTTGATTCACATGTAGTTGAGTTTACACAGACACCATACAATGAAACATCATTCCGGTATCCAGTTGCAATGAGAGCAACACCTCTCATTAAGATTTACTCACCAGATTCTGGAAATCAAGATGCTTTCAACTCACCAGCAAAGAGAGATTTGAGAAACACATCAGGAACAATTGCCTTTGATGGAACGGTTCGTATATGTGAGTCTGGTGTGACTGCGATTACCTCAATACAAACATCCAGAATTGCAACCAGATTTAAAATCCACGCCGGTGCGCATAAATTCGACACAATTCAATTACATTATGTTGCAGATGCAGACTATAATAACAACGTAACTACATAATTTAGGAAAAAATAATGTCATCAAGTTTTAAAAACAACACAACCAACATAATAAAAGCTACTACAATTGGAACACGAATACTAGCTCAAGTTGGTATTAACAGTGTAGAAGCAGGAACCACTGCTGGTGATGTTCTCAGGAATGGGTTTTCTGGTGGGACATCATTCTACTTTAGAGCAGGTGCAACAAGTGCCGCGGCATCTCGTGTATTTGGTGTTGTTGAGAATATTCGCGACAAAAATGTAGATATTGTTCTACAAGGATTAATGCAATATCCCAGCAGTTTAATAGCTGGTGCTCCAACCACTGAAAATTTCTTCCTAAGTGCAGCGACAGCAGGTAAAATTCAAAGCTATGCACCAACCCCCGCTGGTCAGATATCAAAGAAAGTTCTACAGCAAACTACAGTAGGATCGTTCAATGCAACTGTAATAGGCGCAAGCGATTTTGAATCTGGTGAAAATGTTGGAGCAGTACAAGCATCAAAGACAAGTGATGCACCAGTTGGTACTGTACTACCATATCTTTCTGTTACTGGCAATACTGCTACAATTCCGGAGGGATGGGTAGATGGAACAACCATGCAATACTTGTCAGTGTCAGAATATCCTGAATACAACACGCAGTTTGGTGATATTTTTGGATTCGAAGAAACACTAACACTATCGTTCCCAACGGCTACATTCACCTCTAGTTTAGTTGGTACGCAAGTCGCTACTGATCAGGATAGCACAAACAAGCATGATCGTAGCACCGGGGGTGCTATTGTGACTAATGTTGATACAGTAAACAATAAATTAACAATCAGACAAAATAAGTACAATAGAACATTATACTCTTCAGGTATAACTTCTGGATCAACACCATTATTTGAGTATTTCATTCCCTCGGATAATATTAATTTTGAAAATGGCAATTTAATAGGTTATATCAGCTCTGGTGTACTCGATAAAAATGCTACACCTCACATTAGACATAACACGAGCAATATGTCAGAACCATATTCTGTCGATGGAATGTGGCCACTCTATAGTACACCGGAAGCCGCAAACGCAGCAAGTCCAAATAATCCGGAAGGTATTGCGGGCAGCAATTACCATATTCACGGTGGTCGTCAATTTGGTAGTACTTATGGAACTCAGGAGGATCAGGGAGTAGCCTTCGGAGTTCTCGCGACCCATTTCCACAGTCACTATATGCCAAATGGCTTGAAACTTGTAAATAATGATCTTAATACGGGAATCCATAATGAAGACGAATTACAATATCATGGGGCTACTTTCCCCGGTGGATCCATGTGGGATGGAACTCACAATAATCCAGTTACTGATTATTTAATGAGACCGACTGGAGCTGCTATTCAAACTCTTTATACAATGAAGGTTAAGAACGTAGTAGCAGTAGACATTCCAAGTCAAGTTACAATACAGACTCTTAATGTTACTCATGGTCTTTCTGCTGGTTCAAGTGCTAATAATGTGGTGACAACTGATGTTGCCTTTGACGTACAGTGTATGAAAAATAGACTACGTGATCTAGAAATCAGAATTTTGGGTTCTGAACAAAGTTGCACTCTATAAAATAGGAGATTAAATAATGGGATGTAATTGTGGTAAAAATAAAAAGAAAAAACTGACAGAAGCTTTTAAAAAAGAAAACCAAAGTAAGTTGAGTATACGAAAATCTTGGCTAGATTTAACTAAAGAAGTTCGTAAACAATTAACTTTAGTTCAAAGCTTTGGACTTTCTATGTCATCTAGAGGTCTACGAAATAAAAAAATTGATGGTCCAACAAAGCAACTCAGAGTGCTCAGTTGTTTTGGTAATCAAAATATTGGTGGTGAATTAGTTCAATGTCCACATCTGATGGAAAGTGAAACTAAGAAAAAGCACTATTGTGGAAAGTGTGGTTGTGGTGATCGACCGGGGACACATTTGATTGCGGATGGAGAAAAGTACAGTAAATTAGATTACCCAGTTCTTTCATGTCCATTAAATATGCCGGGATTTACGAACTACCAGCTAAGTGAAGAAAGTGAACAACTCCCACCAATGTCAAGGAAAGCGTACATAGACACGCAAATCAAAACTGCCGATATACAAAGAATATCCGTTACGGTTCCGGAAATGGATGATGATTCAGTAAAAGAGATCGAAGATCATCTCGAAAAATAATCTTTTACCTGTTATTATAAATACAGAGTAGGAGGTAATTATGGCAGCTCCAAATTCCAAACAAAGTCTTATTGATTATTCTTTTAGGCGCCTAGGCGCTCCTGTAGTAGAAATAAACGTAGATATCGAACAAGCAGAAGAACGTGTGGACGATGCTCTACAGTTTTTCTCAGAGAGACATTTCGATGGTGTGGAAAGGGTTTACTTTGCATATCAAATGACTCAAGAAGATATGGACTTACAATATGTTGACACAAATAATATAGGTCCAGCAAATGGATCTGGTGGTGATGGTCCTCGTGGAAGAGATATATTATCCGTGGTCAGGGTATTTCCGTTCGGAGATCTCAGCACCACAAATATGTTTGATGTTCGCTACCAAATGGCACTAACTGATTACTTTGGTATCAATAGAGGTCTTGGTGCTCAAAGTTCAATGGGTATGGCTAGATTTTCATCTACCAAACAATACATTAACATGATACAGCAACTAATGGATCCAGAAAAGGCAGTCACCTTTAGTAAAGTAACAAATCGCCTTAAATTAGAAATGGATTTCAAACGAGATTTAAAAGCTGGGCAATACATAATAATAGAAGCCTTTGCAGCATTAAATCCAGACACATTTAGTGAAATATACAATGATCGTTTACTCAAAGAATATACAACTGCACTCATAAAAAGACAGTGGGGTCTTAATTTAGCTAAATTTGATGGTGTCCAATTGCCCGGTGGAGTAACTCTCCGTGGTGGACAAATATACCAAGAAGCCTTAGCTGAAATAGCTCAAATAGAACAAAGATTCTATTCTGAGTATGAACTTCCATCAGACTTCATGGTTGGGTAAAAATGGCAAGAAATCCTTACATACGCGATGTAAATTCAGAGCAAAAGCTCGTTGAAGACCTAACTATTGAAACAATAAAAGCAATGGGTAGGAATATGGTGTACATTCCTAGAAAATTGCAGAATGAAGACTTGTTATTTGGAGAAGACACAAACTCCAAGTTCAATGATGTTTATGATTTGGAGATGTATATCCTTAATGTAAGTGGATTCGAGGGTGAGGGAGATTTAATTGCAAAGTATGGATTGGAAATAAAAGATAGAGCAACATTTGTTGTAGCCAGAAAAAGATTTACTGACGAAGTATCAGAAGCTGACGGATCTATTGATCGACCAAGAGAAGGTGATTTAATTTATTTTCCTCTAACAAAAGCTTTATTGGAAATAAATTTCGTCGAACATGAAAATCCATTTTATCAACTTGGATCCCTATACACATATACATTAATATGTGAAACATTCACATACAATAATGAAGAATTTAATACTGGAATAGAAGATCTAGATGACATCTATAAGGACAGAAGAAAAACGACACGTTCTCTTGTTCTTTCTGGTTCGCCCATTGCAGAAGATACTACAGGAAATAGTGCTGGTAGTTTCTTCCAAGGGGAAGTATTATTCCAAGTTTCTGGGGAAGAAGGAGACACGTTCACAAATGCTTCTGCCACTGCTGATATTGTTGATTGGGATGCGAACTCCAAGACTTTGTTGATAACAAACATTTCCGGAAATTTGATATACAATCAAACTGTAAAGGGTGCATCGTCTGGTGCAGAATACTTAATAGGCACAGATGCAACCGCAGATATCATCATACCACATAATATTCAGGATAATGAATTCTTTGGTGATAATGAATCGATAGAACTAGAAGGAAATATAAAAGACATAATTGATTTTAGCGACACTGATCCATTCTCGGAGGGTAATTTCTAATGTTCGAATATTATAGTAACGAAGCACTAAGAAAATTAGTTATTGGATTTGGATCACTGTTTGATGATATTCTTGTATCCAAGGACAACAATCAAGGTGAATCAATACAAAAGATAAGAGTTCCTGTATCTTATGGTCCAAAAGAAAAGTTTATTCAAAGAATCAGAGAGTTAAGTTCAATCTCAGATGAAGTTCGTTTACAAACAACCATGCCCAGACTTGGATTCGAACTCCTTGCACTTACCTATGATCCAACGAGAAAAGCAAATAAATTAAGAAAAACTTCAAAAGTTTATGAAACAGGTTCAACAAGTTTTAGTTATTCTGAAGTTCCCTATATCGCATCATTTGGTCTGTATTCGTTCACTAGAAATGTAAATGAAAATTTACAAATAATTGAACAAATATTACCATATTTCCAACCAGAATTTATAATCTCATTAAACATAAATGAAGTTAATAAAAAAGTAGATGTACCAATCATACTTAACGGTCTAAGTGTAACTGAGGATTATGAAGGTGGATTCGAAACTCGCAGAAGTGTAAATACAGTTTTTCAGTTTACTGCAAAAACTTATGTGTATGGACCAGTTAAAACTAAACCAGTTATTACTGGTGTTACCGCTGAGATGTTTAACATATTGGGAGACATAGACTACGGTGAAGTTGGATTCGCGTCACAATCTACATCAATTATTGGTACCACAGGAGGTCTAACTGGATCTAGTGGTGGCAGTTTCCTAAGAGGAGAGAATTTCAATAATGAGTGATTCTAGTTATGATAAAATTTCTGATGCATTAGATACAACATTTGAGTCAAAAGAAATAGTAAAGAAAGAAATAAAAGAAATATCTGTATCAGAGGAAGATCGTTTCAAAAAAGACTTTTCTGATGTTCGAGCAAATATTCGTGAATTAATAGGTACAGGAAAGGAAGCTATTGATGGCATACTTAAAGTGGCTACTGAGGGAGACGCGCCTCGTGCTTATGAAGTCGTCTCCCAATTACTCAAGACGGTTTCGGAAATGAATCATGATCTTATTGATTTACACAAGAAAACCAAAGAAATTACCAAAGAAGAAGTTATACACAATACACAAAATTCAATCTATGTGGGATCAACTTCGGATTTGCAAGATCTGATAAATTCATCTCGAAGCAGAAAAAAAATTATACAAAATGAAAACATAATTGACCATGACGAACAAGCGTGACGGATACTTAGGAAACCCAAATCTAAAAGCAGCGGGTGTTGAATTAGACTATACTGAGGAGCAAGTCAAAGAATACATCAAATGCTCTCAGGATCCATCCTACTTCATTAAGAAGTACATCAAGGTAGTTTCTCTAGACGAGGGATTGGTACCGTTTGGATTATACGACTACCAAGAGGACATAGTTGAAACTGTTCATAACAATCGTTTTGTAATCGCAAAATTACCTCGTCAGTCAGGTAAGTCAACCACAATTATTGCCTATATTTTACACTATATCATGTTCAATCAGAGCATGAGTGTTGCTGTATTGGCAAATAAACAATCTACTGCAAGAGATATTTTATCTCGTCTAAAGTTAGCGTATGAATATCTTCCGCTGTGGCTCCAGCAAGGAATTGTAGAATGGAATAAAGGTAGCATTCAACTTGAGAATGGATCAAAGATTCTTGCCTCTTCCACGTCAGCATCTGCGGTTCGTGGTGGTTCCTACAACATGATATTCCTTGATGAGTTTGCTCACGTTCCTGTACATATCGCAGAAGAGTTCTTTAGTTCTGTTTATCCAACTATTACATCCGGACAAACAACCAAAGTTCTGATGGTATCAACTCCAAACGGGTTAAACATGTTTTATCACTTTTGGAGAGGAGCGACAAAGAAACAAGGTGAAGTGGGTAAAAATGAATATATTCCCATTGAGGTTCATTGGAGTAACGTTCCATTATATCCAAATGGTCCTCTTCGAGACGAAAAATGGAAACAGAAACAGATTGCAAACACAAGTGAGCAACAGTTTGAATCTGAATTCGAATGTGATTTTGTTGGTTCCACAAATACCTTAGTAAACAGCGCAAAGCTAAAGTGTTTATCGTGGATAAGTCCTGTAGAAAAAACAAACGACGGTTTGATGGTATACGAACAACCCAAAGAAGGTCATACGTATGTAATCACCGTCGATACTGCACGGGGGCAGGGTAAAGATTATAGTGCATTTATTGTTATAGACATCACAGATCCTCCATATAAAGTGGTTGCTAAGTTTAGAAATAATCTAATATCTCCCTTGGTATATCCGACAGTAATAAAGTCTGTAGCAGAAAAATACAACCAGGCATTCTGTCTTGTAGAAATCAATGATATCGGTCAACAAGTTGCGGATATTTTACATCGCGATCTAGAGTATGAGCATGTATTAATGACAGTGTATAAAGGTAGATCTGGTCAACAAATATCTGGTGGATTTGGTGGGGGTAATACAAACCTTGGTGTTCGAACAACAACACCAGTGAAAAAGCTTGGTTGCTCTGTTCTTAAAAGTCTAGTTGAAAATGATAAATTAATAATTGAAGACGTAGATACAGTAAATGAAATGATAACATTCGTGGCAAAAGGTCAATCTTTTGAGGCAGATGAGGGACACAATGATGATTTAGTCATGTGTCTTGTTTTATTTGGTTGGTTGACAAGACAGGATTATTTCAAAAATCTGACAAATTTAGATATTAGAACAGATATTTACCATGAAGAAATGCAAAGAATAGAAGAAGAAATATTACCTTTTGGATATATAAGTACAGAAGATAACACAGAATCCTTCATTGATGAGAACGGGGACAAGTGGGAAAACCTCAATCCGTAGATGTTATTTTGTCTAAATACAATAGTATCATCGGAGAAACAAAATGCCCACAGATATCACTGTATCAGTAAATGATGAAAGATTTATAGTTCCTGCCCAGGAAACTTCGAGTGATTTTGTCGCTGGTTTTTTAACTAAAGTAGCTTTAAATGAATTAGTACGCGCTTTAGGAAATACTGCCGAAAGACAACAAGGGTACTTAGTTGTACCTGACATATCAGACTGGTTTGCTAGACTAAATAACCCACTCGGTACTGATATGCTTACCGATGGACACGACACATATGCTGGTGGTCCAGATGCTGGATCGCACACAGAAGACGGAAATTCCACAGGTTCAAAATTAGATGGAAACAACCCCAGATGGCCATTCGGTCCAACAGGTGCTTGGGAACGTGAGTGGTATGCGGTACATAACTACCTTAAGTATGGTGGTTCTGCCGTGGTTGCTGGAACTGGATCAGTACAAAACACGAACACTCCAAGATCTACTTTAGTTGATTACTCAGATCAACTTGACGTTATATTTGCTGCAACTGGTGGAGCATCTGCAAATGTTGATATTTCACACATAGCAAACACCAGAACAGATGTAATTGGTATTCTTGGTGCAGGATTTAGTGGTGACATAATAAACATAGCTGGTGGAGATGGAGTCTCTGGATTTTCTGGAGAAGGTGTGACGCATAGTCAGTACACATTTGCAGTTCCCGGCACTAAATACCACCTCAAGACATCTCAAAATATACAAGTAGAAACAGATTTTAATCTTCTACAAGAATCATTCCTCACACCTGACATTGCTGGATGTTTCGCAAGAACCATGGTAGAAGGAAGATCATTCAAATCTCCTGCTGGTATGGAAAGAGGTAAGATTCTTGATGTTGTTAGAATAGGAAAAGTAATTAACGATAGTGAATATGATGCTCTATATAACGCAGGGGTAAACCCAGTTAGAACTTTCCCAGAAGGATCGTTTTTGTTCGGAGATAAATCAGGTGAAGCCGTTCCAGGCGATCCCACACTCCTCGGTTCTCCCGCCGCAGCAGGAGCTGTAACTACACCACCATCAATTGGTGGAGGTTTAGCTCCATCTGGTGTTGCAGTATTTACTAGAATAAATGTTGTTCGTACTTTCCTATATTTAAAGAATATATTAGGTGAGTCTGCTAGAAGATACCTGTTTGAAATAAATGATGCTGCAACTAGACAGTCATTTATAAGCACAATTACTCCAATACTAAGAACCGTACAGGCTGGTAGGGGTATAAGTGATTTTAATATTGTTTGTGATCAAAGTAATAACACACAAGCAGTCATAGATGCAAATGAATTTGTTGTTGATGTATTCATTAAACCAACAAAATCCATCAACTTTATTAGACTAAGATTTACTAATAAAGATAGCAACCAATCACTAGCAACGGAATAGGAGTGCGACAATGACAGAATCTAGACTCTCGACATTTATTAATGAATTTAGAGGTGGTAACCGTGCGCACCGCTATGAAATTAGCGGATCAATTGGTGGCAATAATGATTTAAATAAATTTTTTGTGAGAGCGGTTAGTTTACCTCCATCACAAATTAATGAAATTAGAATTCCATATAGAGGTAGAATTTTAAAGTGGCCAGGTGATAGAGTATATCAACCGTGGACAATCAGAATTCTAGATGAAAACGGATCCAATAATTTATGGAAAGCTTTCCATGATTGGAGTGATGATATCAACAGTCACATTGAAAACAATAATGAACTAAATGTACTTGAAGATTTCACTAAAGATTGGATCATCAAACAGGTTGATGAGAATGAAGATACGATGAAAGAAATCAACTTAATTGGATGTTGGCCAAACTTAATTGGACCAATAGACATGGATGCAAATGCTGTTGATACTTTAGTGGAATTTAACGTAGTTGTAAATTATCAATATTATGAAGTAACTAAGTGAATAGGAGTATATTATGGCATTAGACTTATTTGGTTTTACAATAGGAAAGAAGTCTAAGGGTGAAGTAAAGACAGAAGCACTAAAGCAAGAATCTTTTGTCTCCCCTGACGAATATGATGGTTCGTATAATTTTGAAAGCGGTGGTGTCTTTGGGACATACGTCGATTTTTCTGGTGCAGTAAAGGATGAAAATTCCGCACTTTCGATGTACAGAACTATGGCACTTTATCCCGAAGTAGATTCTGCTATTGAGGATATTGTAAATGAAGCTATAGTTATTGATGAAGATCGAAGACCAATAAAATTGGATTTGGATCGTGTTGATATATCAGAAACAATAAAAAATAAGATATATGAAGAGTTCAATACAATACTCAAGCTTTTAGATTTTGGTAAAAAATCACATGAACTTTTTAGACGTTGGTATATTGATTCTAAATTGTTTTATCATATTGTAATAGACAAAACAGACCCAAGAAGAGGTATACAAGATCTAAGAGCAATCGATCCCCTGAACATCAAGAAGGTGAAAAAGGTACAGAAGGATAAGGAAGTACTTGGAACAGCAAAAGTTCCTATGGTAACCGGTGTTAATGAATTTTTTGTATACACAAACACCGATAAGCAATCTTCATATCAAACCCCATCTACCGGAATTAAGATAAGCACAGATTCAATCTGCTATTGTCACTCCGGAATAATTGATGCCAATTCAAAACGAGTTGTTGGTTACCTACAAAAAGCAATTAGACCATTAAACATGCTTCGTCAAATTGAAGACGCAGTTGTAGTCTATAGAATTTCAAGAGCACCTGAACGAAGAATTTTCTACATTGATGTTGGTAACTTACCAAAACAAAAAGCAGAGCAATACCTAAGATCACTAATGAACAGGTATAGAAGTAAACTAGTATATAATCAGAGTACCGGTGAAGTTAGAGATGATAGACGGCACATGTCGATGTTAGAGGATTACTGGTTACCACGAAGAGAGGGTGGTAGAGGAACTGAAATTTCAACTCTACCAGGCGGACAGAATCTAGGTGAAATGACAGACGTTGAATATTTACTTAGAAAAGTATACAATTCCCTGAATGTTCCAATTACTCGAATGATGCCACAGGATGGATTCAACTTGGGTAGATCAGCAGAAATAACCAGAGATGAAGTTACTTTCTTCAAATTCATCGAAAGACTCAGAATGAAATTTTCTTTGATGTTTCTACAGCTCCTTCGGGTTCAATTGATTCTAAAAGGAGTCATGACTGAAGATGAATGGAATAGTATCCAAAGTGATGTATTCTTTGTGTTTGCAAAAGACTCGCACTTCAGTGAACTGAAAGAAGCTGAAATATTAAGAAACAGAATAGATATGGCAGCAGCACTTGAACCATTGGTTGGAAAGTACTATTCTACACGTTATATTCGTAAAAGTATACTAAAACAGACCGAAGAAGAAATTCGTATTATAGATACTGAGAACATGGCAGAATTAGCTAGTCAACCACCACAGCAAATGTTACCACCAGGTCAGGAACCGGGAATGATTCAATGAATTCTATAATAGGCAAAATTTTATCTTGTGTTATAAAAGAAGACAAAGAGAGTTTTAGCTCTCTACTTCGTGATGAAATTGCTGGTAGAATTCAGTCAGAAAGAAAGACTAGAATTCCGGATACAATTGAAGATGAAATTTTTTCGCCTAAAAATCATCAAACACTAAATATTAGTGAAGAACAATATAAAGATTCAATTAAATTTATTCCAATTTTAAATGAACTTGCAAATAAAAAGGGTAATATTAGCGTAGTTTTTTCAGATGACAGCGAAGCCATAGTCACATCAAGTGAAGTAGATAGCTTAATTAAATTACACGATTCTTTAAATGAAGAGAATCAAGTAATATTAAGATCATCGTTGGTTAGAAGTAAAGAATCATATAAAAGTTGCTCTAATTTTGCAAAGAAATATACCACAAAGAAAGGTTAGAAGATAAATGTCCAAATCTTTAAACATAATCCAAAGTATCATCGATGAAAACCTCATTGATGCCAAAAGAGAAACTCAAGCATATCTCAATGATATTCTATCCGAGTCACTCAACGAAAAATTCCAAGAAATTGCTCCAACCATCATTGGTGAAGAAAAAAGAAAAAAAGGTACTTACCGTAAAAAAGGTAAAAAGCACTCATGTGCAACTCACGCAGAACACGCCGAATGGGGTGAAGGAACTTGCATTAGTGAGAGTCATGCCAATCCAGATGAAAATGGTTTCGTCTCTTGGTATGACGTTGAGTTTGAACATGGTGTAGAAAGACGAGTTCCCACAGAGGATCTTAATATTCTAGGCGAATCAATGCATGAACATACTGAAAATTCAGAAGGTGATACCTTATCAGAAAAACTGGATCGAGTCGGTAAAGAAGATGAAGACGTTGATAACGACGGCGATAAAGATTCTTCGGACGAATACCTTGCTAAAAGAAGAAAAGTCATTGGTAAAGCAATGAAAACGAGAGGGTAATCCAATGAAATTAATCACGGAAATGAACGAAGACGTTCAGTTGATCACGGAAAAGCGTGAAGATGGAACCAAGGAGTTTTATATCCGTGGTAATTTCATGCAAGCAGGTGTAAAAAATAGGAATGGTAGAATATATGATAGAGATGTTCTAGGACCTGCTGTTGGTAAATATATGACCGAGTATGTTGAAAAAAATAGAGCACTCGGTGAGTTAAACCACCCCACTGGACCAACCGTCAATTTAGACAGAGTTTCACATATCATCAAAGAAATGAACGCTGATGGTAACAACTTTGTTGGTAAAGCCAAAATTCTAAACACCCCAATGGGTAAAATCGTACAAAATTTAATCGAAGAAGGTGCTTGTTTAGGAGTATCTTCTCGTGGTATGGGATCACTTAAGAAAAATAGTGAAGGTATAAATGAAGTACAAAAAGATTTTATCTTATCTGCGGTAGACATTGTAGCTGATCCATCTGCCCCCGATGCTTTCGTTGACGGTATCATGGAAGGTAGAGAATGGATTTGGGACAATGGTGTTATTCGTGAAAAACAAATTGCACATTATGAACAAGTGATAAAAGAATCCAACAGACAAAATTTAGAAGAAAATGCAATCCGGGTATTCAAAGATTTCATTTCTAAATTATAAAAAATTATAAATAACAAAGAATAGGCTTTAAGGAGCACCTATAATGGAAGATCAAACAGACATGGCCTCAGATAAAACTGAGGATAAGAAAAAGAGTAAAAAAGAAGTTATCTCCACTAAACGGCAAGGCGGAGATTTAGTCCGTGATGCATTAGGTGGTGGTGCTCATGATGCAGAGGGTAAAGGAACTATCCTACAGACCCTAGAGCCTGTTGCAAATGCACAAGCTGCTGTTAACATGGCATCGATTGCAACCCCAAAAATGGAAAGTGCCGATGTCGATGAGTGCATGGGAGCACTTTTCTCAGATGAAACTTTATCTGAAGAATTTGCATCTAAAGTTCGTGTTATCTTTGAAGCAGCAGTAAATGCAAAAATCGAAGATTATTCGAATGAAATTCACGAATCATATGATGAAGTAATCAAAGAGCAAATGGTTGATGTGGTTTCAAACCTATCAGAAAAGCTTGATGATTATCTAAACTACGTTGTCACTGAGTGGATGGAAGAAAATGAATTGGCAGTCGAACGAGGTGTCAAGTCTGATATTGCGGAAAGCTTTATCGATGGAATCAAGTCACTGTTCGAAAATCATTACATTGATGTACCAAATGAAAGATACGATGTTTTAGATGAACTATTCGAAGCAAATGAACAATTACAGAATCAACTCAACGAACAGATCGAAAAGAATGTTGATCTATTCAATGAATTGACATCTGCAAGAGCACAGGAAATTTTCTCTGAGTCAACTCAGGATCTAACTGATACTCAGAAAGAAAAATTCATTGATCTTGCAAAGAACGTTGCCTACGAAGATGAACAATCATTCGCAGGAAAACTACATGCCCTTAAGGAAAATTATTTCCCAATCCAACCAGAGGGTATTTTAACCGAATCAGTTGATACTATGTTAGAGGAAGGTACTACACCAGTAACTTTCAATGATTCATCTATGAATGCATATGTAAATCATCTAGCTAATCAAATGAAACATCAAAAGAAATCAGATTAATTAAAACACTAAGGAGACAATAATAATGTCTAATTTTGATACTACTACACCCTTTGACTCATTATGTGAGAAGTGGGAACCACTTCTAGAGCATGATAGCGTCGAAGCAATTTCAGATCCCTATCGTAAGAAGGTTACCGCAGCTCTACTTGAAAACCAAGAAAGAGCAATCAATGAGCAGAATCTAAGCGAAGCTGCTCCAACTAACAGCATGGGTGCTGGTGCTTTCGGTTATACCGATGGTGGCGGCGTTCCTAGTTCCAGATCGACTGCCCTTCAGGGTTACGATCCCATTCTCATCAGCCTCGTCCGTCGTGCTATGCCAAACCTAATGGCTTACGATCTTGCTGGTGTTCAGCCCATGAGCGCACCTACCGGACTCATCTTTGCGATGAGATCTCGTTACGGTAAGGCTCGTGGACAAGCCGGTAGTGCACAAAACGAAGCACTCTTCCAAGAACCATTCGCAGTGTTCTCGGGTGGTGGTACTGGTACCACTGCTGGACAACCTTCTGCTGGTTATGGTAAGACTGGTGGAATTCATCAGACCGACGATCAACGAGGTGACAACGGTGGACCTACCGCAGCAAACTCTGCTGCTACTGGTGTTAAGCCCATCCTCAACGATGGTACTCGCGGTCAGGACTTCTCTTCTCAGAACTTTGAAATGTTCAGAGGTATGCTTACCAACGCTGGTGAAGCACTTGGTTCATCCAGTAACCCAGAGTTTGCTGAAATGAACTTCACCATTGAAAGAATCGCTGTTGAAGCAAGAACTCGCGCCCTCAAGGCAGAGTACACCACTGAACTCGCTCAGGATCTCCGAGCAGTCCATGGTCTCGACGCTGAAACTGAACTTGCTAACATTCTTAGCACTGAGATTCTTTCTGAGATCAACCGTGAACTCATTCGTACTCTCTACTACAAGGCTAAGGTTGGATGTCAGCAGAACGACATTAACGGTTCAGGTATTTATGACCTAAACATAGATTCCGATGGTCGTTGGAGTGCAGAACGCTTCCGTGGACTCATGTTCCAGATTGAGCGTGAATGTAACACCATCGCTAAGGAAACTCGTCGTGGTAAGGGTAACTTCATCGTCGTTTCCGCCGATGTCGCAAGTGCTCTCGCAATGGGTGGTTTCCTCAACATCTCACCTGCAATCAACCAGCAGCTAGAAGTTGATGACACCGGTAACACCTTCGCAGGTATCCTCAATGGTAGAATTAGAGTCTACATTGATCCCTACGCAGCAACTGACTCAATCACTGATACCAACTTTGCTAACTTCTGCCTAGTTGGTTACAAGGGAACCAGTCCATATGACGCAGGTGTATTCTACTGCCCATACGTTCCCCTCCAGATGGTGAGAGCGGTTGATACCGGTAGCTTCCAGCCCAAGATCGGGTTTAAGACCCGCTACGGCATGGTTAGCAACCCATTCGCAGAAACTGTGGATATTGCTCAGTCTGGTGGTAACCAGTACTACAGACTCTTCGCAGTCAAGAACCTCCACGGTAACACTGGTTTCGGACTCTGATTTAGAGTAAAACTCCAGAGTTTGAATAAAAATTTAATAAGAGTGGGAGTCCTTCGGGACTCCCGCTTTTTTTATATAAATAATACGGAGAACCAATATGCCCCTAACAGGACCAGCCGAACTTCTTCATAGTTCAGACATAAGAAAGCCCAGTACAAATAATTACTTAGCTACGAATTATTTTCAGTTTGTTTTAGGTAGAGCACCGCTATTGACATATTTCTGTCAATCTGTTAATCTACCATCATTAACAATTGGATTTGCTGATGTCCCAGTAGCGGGTATCGGTGTTCCGTTTAGAAATCCTGTAGGAAGATACTCATACGAACAAATGACAGTTTCATTTATTGTAGACGAAGAAATGAAAAACTGGAGAGAAATACACGATTGGATGCGATCGTTAAGTACAGCAGAATCAATGGGAAACCAAAAAGATGCTGAGGTGATTCCACACGAAGAAAAATTCGATACGGCAACTTTAATTATAATGAATAGCGCATACCAACCAAATATTAGAGTTACGGTAAATGAACTCTTTCCTGTAGGTATCAGCGGAATTCAATTTTCATCGGTATCGGTTGATACCGAACCAGTCGTGGCTACAGCCACCTTTGCATACACTTCTTATAAGGTAGAAGATATATCAAATGAATCTTAATGAACTACGTGAAATGGTTTCTAATGATATAATCATTGATGAAACAAATTTAGATCAAGAATCCCTAAAGACACCACAACTACATAACAAATATCTAATTTTCTTCGGTGATGAAAAGTTAATATTAAAAAAACTAGAAACTGATCTTAGAGGTTTAAGGAAGGTAAAGTGGTTATATTATACCGGTAAATTGTCTGAAGAAGAATTAGCTGAACATGGTTGGGAACCTTTTGATTATCATGTATTGAAAACCGATGTTGATCGATTTATAAATGCAGATGATCAAATAATTACACTAGAAAATAGAGTAGCATTCCAAAAGGAAAAGGTTGATTACCTAGAGAATGTCATCAAGATAGTCACAGGTAGACAGTGGAATATAAAGACTGCTCTAGACTGGTACAAATTTACCAGTGGTGCATAGTGCATAAATACTATGCATGAGTGATTTAATTATTAAACCTGTAGACTCCGTTCATATTTACGTGGAGTGTGAAGAAAGCTTAGCCAAAGAACTAAACGAGTATTTTACATTCCTTGTACCAAATTATCAATTTACTCCTGCATATAANAAGAGAAAATGGGATGGACAAATTCGATTGTTCAACCTTTACAGTCGTAGAATATATACTGGTCTACTAAACTATATAATAAAATTTGCTGTTGACAGAGGTTATTCGTGTGAAAATCAAGTCACAAATGAAAGCACAATAACAAAAGAAGATATGTTAAATCTACTCACTAGCCTAAAGGTTAGTGCAAATGGTGAAAAAATAGTACCACATGATCACCAAGTAAAAGCAATATATCACGCATTAAAGAAAAATCGATCTCTACTATTATCACCAACTGGTAGTGGTAAGTCCTTGATCATATATTACTTAATGAGATATTATCTTGATAATATCGAACCAGATAAAAAGATACTAATAATAGTACCGACTACAGGTTTGGTATCACAGATGTATAATGATTTTAAAGATTACTCATCAAAAGATACATGGGATATTTCAAAAAACGCACATGTTATCTTTTCCGGTCAAGATAAAGTATCAAGCAAAAGAATTATAATTTCAACATGGCAAAGTATATACAAAATGCCTATAGAATACTTTGAGAATTTTTCTGTTGTTTTTGGGGACGAGTGTCATTTGTTTAAAGCTAAATCTTTAACCTCACTTATGGCTAAAACAAAACACTGCCCATATAAAATAGGTATGACAGGAACTCTGGATGGATCACAGACCCATAAATTAGTAATTGAAGGATTATTCGGACCAGTCTTTAATGTGGTAAAGACAAAAGAGTTGATGGAGAAGCAATTACTTTCAAATCTTTCAATCGATTGTATAACATTACAGTATAATCAGGACTCCATAAATGAAATAAAAAAAGCTAAGTATATGGATGAAATTAAATGGTTAACACAAAAGAAATCCAGAAATAATTTTATAACAAACTTATGCTGTAAATTAAAAGGTAATACACTGCTACTTTTCAATTATGTTGAGCAGCATGGAATTCCTTTATATGAAGACATAAATAAAATGTCCCCTGATGATAAAGTTTTTCTTATTCACGGAGGCACGGATACGGAACAAAGAGAAAGGATACGGAATATAGTTGATGCAGAATCTAAAGCTATTCTTGTCGCGTCTTATGGAACCTGCTCTACTGGTATTAACATTAGGAATATTAACAATATTGTTTTTGCTTCGCCTTCTAAATCTGTGGTGAGAGTACTACAATCAATTGGTAGAGGTCTACGTAAAACAAAAACTAAAGATAAAGTAAAATTATATGATATTTCGGATGATCTATCACATAAAAGCTACAGGAACCATACGTTAAGACATCTGGACGAAAGAATCAAGATATATACTAATGAAGAATTCAATTATGAAAAGTACAACGTCCGTATAGAAGGAGATACTCATGAGCAACTCTTATAGGATTATCAAGCTGAAAAGCGGAGATGACGTTATAACAAGAATTAAAGGTAAAGAAAACGGCAAACTTATAGTCGAAACACCTATGATTTTTAAGTCAACAATAGTAAATGATTTTACGGGCATTCCTAAAGAAGTTACCGTATTACAAAAATGGGCTAAATATTCAACTAATAAAGAAGTTAAAATTCCAGAGGATTTTATCCTTACATATTTAACTCCCATGGAAGATGCCATTTCTCTTTATAATTTAGAGAAAAATAAAGAATATACAGAAACAAAAATTAAAAAGCAACTTCCCCCTAGTAATAATGACATGATCAGAAAGCTTCTTGATGATATGATTGATCACAAATCAAATCATAATCCGGAAGACGGACCAGCTGGTCCTGATGCTGTATTTAAATTTATTGGTAGCAATAAAGATATAGAAGATATGCTAGAAAAATTCAATCTTGATATGGAATTTATGGATGATTCATTTTACGATGATGAAATGGAAATACCATTCGAGCAGATAAGTGAAAATGAATATACTGGGGATGATGTTAACCATCCTGATTATGGTAATAGATGGACTGATTGGGATTTTGATCTAACAGATTTCAATAGTAACTAAGTATTATTAATAGAGTATTAATTACTATTACCTTTTCTCTCCACACAGTGGATTATAAGTCACTTTAAGTATTTGTCAAGTATTTTCTTGATTAATTTTTAGAAATGGATAAAATGTATACATGAGTAAAAAACCAACACATTATATAGATAACGAAAAGTTTTTTCAGGAAATGTCCGAATGGAAAAAGCTAGTAATCGAGGCAGAGGCTATAGGGGAAAAACGACCACCAATCAATAATTATGTTGGTAAATGTTTTCTTGATATAGCTATACATCTTGCACAGAAACCTAACTTTACAAATTATCCATACAAGGATGAAATGATAAGTGATGCCATAGAAAATTGTCTTTTGTATGCTCACAATTTCAATCCAGAAAAATCAAAGAATCCCTTTTCATATTTTACGCAAATAACATATTATGCCTTTTTGCGAAGAATAGAAAAAGAAAAGAAGCAACAATACATCAAGTTTAAGATAACCGAAATGCATGATGATGGAACATTATCATCTTGGTTTAAAACCAATTATTTTGAAAAAGATAATACTACGGATGCTATGAAGGAACACTTTAATATTTCCGACACAGATCTGGAAAGATTAACACCAAAAAAGAAAAAGAAAAAATGAAAGTTGCAATAGTTAATGATACTCATTTCGGAGCAAGAAATGATTCGTCTATTTTTCTAAGCTATTTTCTAGAGTTTTTTCAGGATCAATTTTTTCCATACTGTATAGACAATAATATTGATCACGTTATTCATTTAGGTGACTTGATGGATAGACGAAAATTTGTTAACTTCAACACTCTACATGAAGTTCGAACAAAGTTCTTTAATTCTCTTGAACATAATAAAATTAATCTTCATTGTACTATTGGTAATCATGATACATTCTATAGAAATACCAATGAAATAAACTCACTCAAAGAATTATTCGATGATAAGAATGAGTTTTTTCATTTGTACGAAGAGCCTACATCAGTTCAGTTCGACAGTTTGTGTGTTGGTTTGGTACCATGGATAAACAATACAAATCGCGATAAATGTGAAGAGTTTCTACGGACTTGCTCTTGCCCTATAATTGGTGGACATTTTGAACTAAATGGCTACGAAGTTATGCGGGGAGTTAATTTTAGAAATGGTATGTCAGATAAATTACTTCAGAGATTTGAGATGGTTTTGTCCGGGCATTTCCATAGTAAGAGTAGTAAAAATAATGTGTATTACTTGGGTACTCAATATCAGATAACATTCAGTGATCTACATGACACAAAAGGATTTCATGTATTAGATACTGAAACTAGAGAACTACAATTTGTAGAAAATAATAGAAGAAAATTCTATCATATAGAGTATGATGATACAGATGCGAAGTCATTGTCGGGTGTAGATTTCAATTTATATAAAGATTGTTACGTCAAAGTAATAGTAAAGAATAAAAACAAAAGAAAAGTATTTGATTCATTTTTAGATAAGTTATATCAACATAAAGTTATTGATGTTACCGTAGTTGAGGATATGAGTGATTTTGTTATTGAAGAAGAATCGATCGATATGGCTAAAGATACTCTTACTATTATCAATGATGAGATTGATCATGATGATAATATTGAAGAGAAGGGAAAAATAAAGCAAATAATTCGTGAGCTTTATATGGAAGGTTTGAGTTCTTGGGAATAGTATGCTAGTATTCAAAAAAGTAAAGTTTAAAAACTTCGGTTCCTTCGGTAATATATTTACAGAAATAAATCTGGACAGATATAATACCGTTCTTGTGTCAGGTAAAAATGGTCATGGAAAATCATTTGCTTTACTAGACTCAATTACATTTGGATTGTTTGGTAAGCCTTTTAGAAAGGTAAACATTCCACAACTGACTAATAGTATAAATCAGAAAGATTGTATTGTTGAAGTTGAATTTGCAACACCGAAACATTCCTACCGAATTGTTCGTGGATTGCACCCAAAGGTTTTTGAAATTTACAAGGATGGGGATCTGCTACCACAGAATGCAAAAGCAAAAGATTATCAGATAATGTTAGAAGAACAAATTTTACGTATGAACTACAAGTCATTTATGCAGATAGTTATTTTAGGTTCTTCTTCGTTTGTTCCCTTTATGCAATTATCTAACAATGACAGAAGGGAAGTCATTGAAGATATTTTAGATATTAAAATTTTTAGTGTGATGAATTCTTTACTCAAGGTTAAGCTATCACAATTGAAAGAGAATTTAAATGAAATTGAAAACAAGATCACGATCTCGAAAGAAAAAATCAACCTACAAAAGAGTCATGTCGAAACCCTTGAAAATAAAAGTCAAGAAAGTATCGAAAAGAATAAAAGTAAATTACAATCACTCATCGATGAGGGGAAAGATAAACAGGAAAAAATTACCTCGATATCAGAGAAGATTGAGACCATTCGTACAGAAACACCTGACAAGGAACAGTTTCTAACTAGCTTGAAGGGCATTGAAAAAACAGAAAATCAAGTTGAAGGTGACCTCAAACGACTACGTAAAGAAATTTCTTTCTATTCGTCTAATAGTAATTGTCCTTCATGCAAGCAGGAAATCGATGAAAATTTCAGACAAAAAACTCTTGATGAAAAAGAATTAAAGAAAGATAATCTAGATTCAAGATTAGCTGGTATTGAACAGTTGATCAATGAAACATCTGAACGTATAGATGATATAAACAAAAAAGAAGATGAAATACGATCACAGGAAAATATAATACTTGAACAAAAGAGTATGATTAAATCATTGTTTTCTCAAATTCAATATATTGAACAAGAAATAACAGATCTAGAAACTAATAATGGTAATATAGATGAAGAAAAAGATAAGCTATATGAGTTTTGTGAGACTCAACAAAAAACTGTGGAAGAAAAAGATAATGTCCTAAATCAAAAGTATAATTACGATGTTGTATATGGCTTACTAAAAGACGCTGGAATTAAAGGTAAAATCATCAAATACTATTTACCAATCATTAATAAGTTAATCAATAAGTATTTGTCTTCTATGAATTTCTTTGCCAATTTTGCTTTAGATGAGGAATTTAACGAAACAATTAAAAGTCGTCATAGAGACACGTTTAGTTATATGAGCTTTAGTGAGGGAGAGAAACTTAGAATTGATTTAGCATTGATTTTGTCTTGGCGAGAAATTGCTAAACTTAAGAATAGTGCTAGTTGTAACTTACTGATACTTGATGAAGTTTTTGATTCTTCTTTAGATGCTATGGGTACTGATGATCTTATGAAGCTATTAGATGATCTGTCTATAAATACTAATATATTTGTTATTAGTCATAAATCAGATCAGTTGGCAGATAAATTTTCGAACTACCTTACGTTTGAGAAGAAGAATAATTTTAGTAGGATAAAGTAATACATGACAAGTCTTTTTGATACTGATTTGATAACCGATATTGGTAACTGGAAAGATCCGTTTCCTGCTCCCGTGATAGAAGAGCATGATGGATTTATGGTAGTACGTGATGATTTACTTGACGGTGGATCAAAAATGCGTTTCGCTGATTATTTAATTAAAAGTCAACCGGAGATAGAAGAATGGGTATATGGGAGTTCTCCCGCAACTGGGTACGCACAGATTTCTCTTTCGTACTTATGCCGCAAATATGGTAAAAAATCAGTCATATTTATGGCTGAAAGGGCATGGGACAAGTTGCATGATTATCAGATAGAAGCACTAAAAGCTGGTGCTGATATGAAATGGGTTTCTAATGGTATGCTGTCAGTGACAGAGAAAAGAGCAAGAGATTATGTTGGACAAGATCCAAAAGTGCGTAGATTGCTTCCTATTGGTTTTGACCATGACACTGTTATCGCTTCTATTGTTAGGGTTGCTTTATCAATCGATGTTCGACCTAACGAAGTATGGACAGTTGGGTCCAGTGGGACTCTCACCAGAGGTCTACAACTCGCATGGCCAGATGCGGACTTCCATTGTGTTACTGTTGGACACAAAGGAAACTACGGGAAAGCAAAACTATACCAATGCGAACTCCCTTTCAATAAAGAAACAAAAGTAAAGCCACCATTCCCATCTGCACCGACATATGATGCAAAGGCTTGGGAGTTCATCAAAGAACACGCTTCTCCGGGGGCTTTATTTTGGAATGTTGGTGCTTGACAATATATTTTGTATTGGTATAATAGCGTGTCATGAAAAAGTTCTACGAAAGAAATGATTATGTAATTAATAGTGACGTGAATGTAATGTTCGAAGATCTTCTTTCTATGACCGCTTCTGAGTTCGAGGGATGGGTCGTCCGTATGCGAAAAGTGATAACGTATGCGTGGGACACATACGGATGCCCCCCTCGAACCGGAAAAAATAAAACTAATATCATTGATTCATTCAATAAACTCGCTGAATATCCTGTACATCAGTTTACTCAAACAGATCAACTTTCCGATATTGATGATGATATTATCATGAACAAATCTCGTGCTGGTGTAGAAGTAGATCAGTGGTTTTCTAACATGTTCAAAACAAGAATAAATTACAATGAAAAAGATGACGGATATTCTATATACGATTTGGTTGCTAATCATGATTATCTCGGGCGTGTCATACGTGGTGCTTCTAGGCACTTACGACGGGATTCGTTTTATAGTCATGCGCTCTCTGCAATCAAACATAGTAAAAAATATTCTATCGTAGATGTCTCTTCAGGTGAAGAGTGGATGAAAATTTATTTTGAATACCCTGAGCTGTTTAAGGGGTATGACTTTATGTTAGAAGAAGTAAAACTTAGAGATGGATTGAATACTAGTTACTTTCAGTTGGAACAGTCTGATATCTTACAGCTAACAAATGATCAAGTTACTGAGTGGAGAGATCTACTCTCATACCGTCATCATTCAACTTTTGATATTGAAAATGTGTCCAATGAAAAACTTTATGCTATCCGAATTTACAAAAAAGGAAATAGGATATTTCCTTCTGGTTTTAAGTGTTTTAGAATTGGTTATATACAGCCTGCTGTTAATTTTCCTCCTATGACGGCTAAATACCTTTATGAAAGGTTTACCAATGATATCAAGTCACAGGAAACAATTAAAATCTTTGACCCTAGTTCAGGTTGGGGTGGTAGAATTCTTGGCGCTATGTGTTGTCGTGATGATCGCAATATTCTTTATATTGGCACTGATCCCAATCCTGATAATTTCTACGATACTGGCGATTCTAAATATTCTGCTGTTGCTGATTTCTACAATACTGAAACGTATCGCGGAAATCCCTTCTTCAGTTCAACAAATAATTACGAGCTATATCAATTAGGATCTGAAGAAATTCACAAGGATGTTAATTTCCAAAAACATCGGGGATCAATTGATTTGATATTTACTTCACCTCCATATTTTAATAGGGAAGCATATAGTGAAGATGGGAACCAGTCATATAAGAAGTATGGTTCATCATATGAATCATGGCGAGATGGATTTCTTCGTCCTACATTGAAGAATTGTGTTGACTGGTTGGGTTCCGAACGTTATCTTCTTTGGAACGTAGCAGACATAAAAGTAAAAGACAATTAT
>JGI24006J15134_10000148_pt1 | contig 55798 bp, 68 predicted proteins | sample LinPmetageLP53_FD_15134 | JGI IMG/M metagenome (IMG submission 15134)
ACTACTATTGATGCTGGGGATAACGATTTAAGAATCAGACTTTATAGAATGGATAACGCAGACACTACAGTAGATACAATTGCTAGTGCTATTTGGGATGTTTCCGATGCAGCTTATGTTGATCATGCAAGTGGTAGACTTATAGATTTTAAGGAATCTGATTTTGATAACAGTCCTACATATAAATACGGAGATAAAGGTGCAATATCAATGCTCTTTGATGGTGATGTAACTAATAGTGCTACAGTATGGAATATAACATCAGTATGGAAGACAGAAATATTAATATAAAACAATAATTTTTAAAATCAATAAATATTTATTAAATTCTACGGAGAATAATATGAAAACACTACTAGGCTATACATTTGAAGATGGGACTAAATCATCAGGCCCTAACTATAACGGCTACTATATGGGCCAAGATAATTCTCTTATGGGTATGCAAACTGGCGGAATGGCTAGGTTAGCTCAAGCTAGGCAAAAAAGAAAAGATGATGATTTATTTTCAGCTAGAGAAAGGGCTGAAGCTAAACGTCAAGGAAAGTCTAGTTTATTTGGTGGTATCGGAAGGTCACTTGGATCTTTAGCTGGTTCTGTTTTCGGCCCAGCGGGAACTGCTGCGGGTTCTTATTTAGGAGCTAAAATAGGAAGAGGTTTAAGTGGTGCGGGAAAAGGAATTAGTGAGAAAGAAGCTACAAGAGGTACTGTATATAAGCAAGATAGATTTAAAGATATTAGCAAAGCTAGTAAAGCATTTGACAAACAGCAAAGAACTAAAGATTTAATGTCTGCGGGCACTGCTGGTGTAACAGCGGGGGTTGGTGATGGAGGATTCTATGGGAGTATAAATAGAGCCGCAAATCCAGTTCCTTTTAGTTCAACTTTTGGTCAAGCAGCTGCTTCATCGATAGGAACTCTTGGTATGACACCCGCTATTTCAATGCCGCCTGTTAATTTATACAGAAACGCAGGGTTTAGTATGACAACTCCTGCTTTTAATGGGTACACTCCGCCTTTTGGTGGATAAAGAAAGGTATATTATGAATAATTTATTTTCAATGTTAAATAAACCTAAAAAGCAATCATTAGGTGATGGTATTGTTGGATACCAAAATGGTGGCTCAGTGTATACTCAAGTACCTATGTATGCACAAGCAAACCCTATAGACTATAACACAGAGACATACTTTAGTACTCCTAATTTTAACACAGAAGAAAATCAAAACAGAGTAAGTAGAATGGAAACTGACTTAGCGGTTGCTAGGAATGAAAATAAACAGCAAGCACCATCTAGTCCCGAAGCTTTAGCTTTTATACAAGGAAACATGGGTCAACCGACTGGTTTAAATCTACTAAATCAATTAATTTCTTCTGGAGGCCCTGCTCAACCGCCTTACAGACAAGAAGGGCAAGGAGGAATAGATATAAATCGAGACATTAACAGTTCTGTGCCTGTTTCTCCTGAGAGTAAACAAGAATCTCCTTTTTTAAATAACGCTGATACAGGGGCAGGTAACTTCTTAAGTAATTTAGGTAAAGGAGCAGGTAGCCTATTAAATAAATTTTCCAATATACCGAGCAGTGTTTACAAAGGATATACAGATATACAAAGAAAAGATCGGTTAAAGACTTTATCTGATTTCTTAGTGTCTAGCCAAGGGGGGGTATCTGAGTCTGTTTTAGAGGCTTTATTTCCAGAAGAAAAAAGCAAACCTATGCAAATGGGTGGCCCCGTATATAACTATGAGGAAGGGGGAGCTACTTCTTTAGATCAAGCTCTTGGTAACATTGGTGTTAATTTGACAGAAGATCAACTAAAATTAATGCAAGGGTATGACATTGGGACAGAGGAACGAGATATTAGAGTAGGAGGTCAAAGAGGTTTACAAAAATTAACACAAAATCAAATGGCTCAAAGTGCTCAATCTGGTTTTGCAGGTGCCGGTGTAAGTCCAATGGCAAGGCAAGACATTATCTCAGATGTTGAAAGTATGCAAGACAAGAGCAGAAGAGCGTACCAAGAGAGAGTCACTGGTGATATTGCTGATTTAGTAGCTGGAGGTGCTAATGTAAACTTTGGAGATAGTGGGGTTGGTAATAATGTTGTTTTTGATCAAAATGTAGGCGGTTCTAGAACAAATCCAGATACAGGGGCTCTTGAATATTGGAATGGAAGTACATGGGTTCCTAGTTACACTCAAGCAGTAGAAGAAGGCAGAAGCAATTACGATGCTGGAATGGGCGATAGTTTTCAAACTTAAAGACAATAACAGGAATTAGTTATGGCAAATGGAAGAAGAAATAGAAGTATATATGATTCAATGTATGCACCAAGTCCTTTAGAGGATTTACTAGCCTCAATACCCGACAAGCTTATTGAAATGGATAGGAATCGACTTCAGAAAAAGAAATATCAAGATGCCCTTACACAACAAAAATTTAACAATGATAGGCTTATGGAAAACGATAAGTTTACTAGGGAGAAATACGAAAAAAATCAAGAAGATAAAGAATTTAACAGGATATTTAATGCTTTAACGGATCCTAAACAAAAGGCTATGTTTTTAAGAAGAAACAAGAAGAATGATGAGGCCCTTATGTTTGAGAAGGAGGCTGCCGGTAATGACGAAATAGGAAATAAATGGTCATCAGCCAAGAATCAGATACAAAGAACAAATAACACATGGGAAAAAGATGCAATTTTAAGTAGTTTTAGTAAAAAATACAGTGACAATCCTTATTATAAGTCAGTATCTCTAGAATATGAATCTTATCTTAAAGATAATATGAAGGATATAAATAATTTTGGTGATGGTTCTACCGAACCTTCTAATTGGGAAGGGCCCAATAGCGAAAAAGACAAAGAGGCCTATAGTAGCCTTTTAAGCCTTCAAAAAGAAGTATATAATCAAATTTCAAAAATAAAAACCGATCTTATACCAATGGAAGGTAATCCTTCATACTCTAAATTTTATAATGAAAAAGTAAAAAGTATTGAAGCCTTGGAGAATCAAAGGAAACTTATCTCTACCGATAAGGTAAATCTTAGTAAAAAATACAGAAGAGAAAATAAAGAAGAATACAACATAAGAAAAGCTGATGAAAGAAATACTCCTTTATCTACAAGTATTGCAAGACCCGGAACATTCGAATATGAACAGGCAGTAGCTGCAATGACATCTGAAGATCAAGAAAAGGCCTTAGTATCACGAAAAATTAATGAAGATAATATTGCAAGCCTATATAACTTCAACGAAGAAATCAATGAAAATAATGTTGCAAAAATAGAAAACAATGTGAATAAAGATTTAGATTTAATTTTAAGTGACAAAGTAGAAGGTGAAGAAGTAGTAGCCAATGATCCAGCGGCAAACCTTCTGAGAAAAGTTGGAGTGAACACACTACAAGCAGGGTCACCGAGTCAGGTAGTTGTAGACACCAGTGAAACAAAACCAGTAATTGAAGAAGTAGAGATACCTCAAGATGGAGTTAGTGATGAATCTGTAGGTGAACAAATTGGTGTTACTGATCAAAATGTATATAACCCTCCGGGAATTAAAAGAAATGAGGTTCCTAGAAAATATAAAAACGCTACTGAATCAGCTGGTAAAAGCTTAGCAAAATCCTTTAAAAGAATTAAAAAACAACAAGATATCGTAAACTACAATAGAACAATTAACAGCTCTTATGGCAATAAAAGGCTTAATTCCTTAAAAGATAGTTTTAGAAAAGACACTACAGGTATTTATGATGCTGATGCAAAAAGATTTAAGTATGTTATGAATGAAGAATATTCGGACTCTAATTCTTTTGAAGATAGTCTTTTGAGGTATCCAGAATTAAATGGTTTCACTAATAGAGCGGAAGTTCAAGAGTTTTTAGATTTTATGAGCCAACTAAACAATTCTGTTTAAGTTTAATTTTATTGTATTAAAAACATATAAATGTCAATAAACCAAAACAACTTTACATTATACTCAAATACTTTAAATAAAGTTTTATCTGACCCTAATCAAGTCAATGACTTAGAATTTCAAAGACTACAAGAAACTTCTGATTACTTAGAAGAACAGTCAAAGCCTGATGCTGATGTCTTTGACAAGTATTCTTATGCTAAAAGATTAGATTATGAGAACTCTGAGGTTAGAAAGTCTTCCGAGGATGAAGAGCTGTACGGGTTTATACCCGGTGATATATTACCAAAATGGGTAAAGAAAGGTTATAACGATAGTATAACTGGACTTGCTGACCAAATATATAATGGTAAGCAAAGATTCGATTTAGGCGATTATGGAGAAAAGGATTTACCTTTTTTAGAGGATATTGGTGCAACTTTAATTAGCTTTATACAACCATTAGACTTTGTAGCTATGGCAGCCGGTGGAGGTGTAGCTTCTGCCCCAGCTAGAATGGCTACTAAGAGTGCGATAATGAAAAGCATTGCTAAAAGCGGTTTGAAGAAGAAGGCGAATACTAAAGTTGTCGAAGCCTTAATGAAAACCGAAGCGAACAGGGCCGCTAATCTATTAATGCAAAATGGAGTTAAAAGAAATTTAGCTGAAAAGGCAGTAAAAAAAGCTATGCCTAGAGTCCTTCATCAGGCTAGGGATATAGCATTAGGTGGAGCTGGTGGATTAGGCTTTTATTCTGGATTGCAGACTGCGATGGGACAACAAGCCAATGAAGGTGATTTTGAAGTTGCATTAGCACTTAAGGAAGCGGCTAAGGGGGCTTTTTTAGGTTCAGTAACCGCCCCAACTGGAGTCCTTTTAAAGGGAGCAATGAAACCAACAACAACTGCTTTAGGTAAAATAGCTCAAGAGACAGCAGCAAAAGCAATTGAAACAACAACATTTGGTACGGCATCACCTCTTTTGTCTGGTGAGATTCCTAAATTAAAAGATTATGCTCATGCAGCTGGAGTAATAGGAGGCTTAACAGCCCAAAAGAAAGCGTTAAAATATGCTAAAAAAGGATTTAGGACATTAACAAAGCAAAGAGAATTAGAAGGGACTACAGTTACATCTGAAGAACTTGCAAAACAAATGAGAAAAGGAATAGAATCAAAATCTATTTTTACCAATAAGAAAGGAGAAGCTTTTAGGAAAGTAAAGTTTAATAACAGAAAAGAAACTGTATCGATGCAGTCGATAAAAACAAAAGAAAAAAGTACTTTATCGTATCAAGAGTTCAATGAAGGTGTTTTTAAAGACCAAGGAAAAGCAATTACTGAATCTGGATTATCTCAATCTAGGAGGGGTGGTATTTTTGCAGCTAAGAAAAAATTAAACATGGGTATACAAGAGTTTAGGAGGATTATTAAAGCTTCTAAATATACAGAAGGTGACCCTATCCTAAAAGAAAAAGTAATAAAGGGAACTAAGACAAAAACAGGATCAACAGGTTTATCTTCTTTAAATAGGGTAGAACAATTAGGTGTTTTACAAGAGATGAGACATCGCCTAAGAGTAGAAACTTTGAATAAAGAATTTAAAGCAGCAGGTGTAGAAAATGTTTTATCTTCGCAAAACTATTTAGACAGACTAACTCCAGAGTTTATAAAGAGGTCTAAGTATAGAATCGACAAAACATCTGTTGGTAAACTATCTATTTCAGATATGGATAACGCAAACGCAAGAGAGTTTACATTAATAGGTGAGGGAGTCCAAAAGTTTTTTAATGCTGGTTTACTTAAGCAAGGAGTTGGTAAAATAAACCTATTTGGTAAGACTCTATATAAAGGTAGCCGTAAAGAAAAAAACCTTAAGGAGAAGTATGAAGAACTAGGGAAAAAGCTAGAGAATCCCAAGTTTAAAAACGACCCTGAAGTAAAAGAATATAGAAAAATATTAGACTGGATGTGGGAGACGGCTACAAAAAGCGGAATAGACTTAGGCCCTAGAGAAAATTTTTATTTCCCTAAGATGTTTAAAAAAGAATACTTGCAAGCCTTTGCAAAAGACTTAGCTAAAATAGGCGAGATACATCCTGAATTAGTAATGAATAAGAATCTACAAACATCAAAACCCTTTGCCAAAACTGTTAAAAATTTAATTAAAAAAGATTTCTTTGATCAAAAGACAGTTGAGGCTTTAAAAGCTATAGCTAGTAGATCAACAGTAAAAGATAAGGATATGGCAATTGCTAGTGCTATCAGTAAGCTACATCGAAATACTAAATCAGGTTTTGGTGATAGGAATAAGAATTTAGAAATGGCTAGAAAAGCCGACATCTTATTTGATAAAGAAAGTCCTGTCTTTGAAAGAGATGCTAGAGTTGTACTAACCAAATACCTAAATCAATGGGGTAAAAGAGTTGCTTTCGTAGAAAATTTTGGTGATAACGGCCAAGTTATGTTAGATAGAATAGGTGCTATAAACAAAAAAGCTAAAATGTTAAAAAAAGATGGTAAAATAAAAGAGTCTAATGTCCTAAAAGAACAGGCAAACGCTTTAAAACAAGTTTTTATGTCCTTAACAAATGAAATAGAAACGGATCCCTCTTACAACTGGATAAGTGCTAGAGCTAGAAGATATTGGAATGAAATCGTTAACTTTGAAGTGGGCACAAAGATTGGTTTAGGCTTTGCCACCATTCCTAACTTTACTCAAATGGGGGTATCGACTGCTGTCAAAGCGGGTTATTACCCAATGATAAAAGCAATTTATTTACTTTCTAGACCAACAGAAGAGGGTCGAAAGTACCGGTCTTTAGTTAGGCAGTCAGGAGTAACTAGTCTTTCTATATTTGAAATGTTACAAGGATTTGCTCCTACTGACTCTCTTTTAAGTAAGTTTGCAGACTTTACCACAACATACAGTGGCTTCCAGAAAATAAACAGAATCAATCAATTAGTATCAGCTGCTACAGCTAAAGAATGGATAGGCTTACTTCAAAAAACAGCAAAGGGTGAAGGGTTAGGAAGATTCGAAGCTAGAAGAAACTGGGCTCAATTAAACTTGCAAGACTTGGGGATAACAGATTTTAAAAATATTACAGAAAGACAGAAACTTGAAGCCATGTTTAAGTTCGCTAGGGATTCCCAATTACAAAGAAATGTACTAGAAGAACCATTGGCTTTTAACGACCCTAGGTTTAGACCTTTCTTTTTATTTAAAAAGTTTGGATACAAACAGACTAACTGGATAAAAGACAATTTAACAGCTGAAGTTAAAAGAGGTAATTTACTTCCGATACTAAGACTAGGTGCAGCCGGTATGATCGGAGGGGAATTAATATTATGGTCTAAAGATAAAATATCTGAACTACTATCTGGTCAACCTGTATATGATGAAAACAATTATCTATTTCCCTTTTTAAAGGAAGGGACTCCTATGGGTGCAGACACTGAGGAAGATATGTCTAAGTTTACTATGGATGACTTTCTTGATAGGGTTTCATCGGTCGGGGCCTTTGGAGTTATTACAGACATTGTAGCAAATGAAAATAGATTAAGAGCTTTAGAGTTTGCTTTTATGCCTGCTATTATACAGGATTTAGATAAAGTTTGGGATGCTTCTCAGCGTACTATTGAAGACATGGGTGAGTACGGCACATTAGGATCTTTGCAGAGATTACCTAAATACCTAGGCCCTTTACTTGGTACCATTACTAGAAGAGTGATATCTAGGGGTGAGACAGCCGGGCAGAAACAAACTTCAATTACATATCGAAAAGGATTAACTAAAAGTAAGATACTAGATGCTCTTATAGATGGTGATAGTAATAAAGCTAGCAGATTGGTTAACGCTTGGAATAAAACTTACGGAGAGTATGTTGGTGTTTCTAGAAGTGGTAATCCTGTTTATGGAGCAATATTTGCTGAAGACATATCGAATAAAGTTATAACAGATCGAATTATTAGTAAGGCAAGAAAAAGAGCAAACCCTTAAAGAGCTGCTATATTTAGAATAGTTAGTTCTTCTAATATCTGATGTTTCCAACAGTATACGCTACCACTCTCAATATTTTTATACCAATGTTCTGTTCCTGTAGTATCAATAACTTGATCTAATACTGTTTCTTTTGGATCTTCCATAATACTCACATTCTTATTAAATGAAGAGATAGAGAACAAAAGTATTAAAATTATAAGTTTTTCCATATGAAAACTTATACATAAAGATATAGATTACAATAGCTTTATTTATTTAAATCTAACATCTTATTCTTCATTTCTTTTGCGTAGTCGGGATGACCGATAGAATCCCAAAATTCAGATAGTTTTTTTAAGTACTTTTTTTCCGATATAGTTTTGGCGTACCTAAGTCTTATTATTTTCATAAACTTTTCTTGTTCATCAGCGGTAAAATATAAATGTTTTTGACTGTCCCATATATCCATTATTTAAATCCTCCAGATAAAAATCTCGTTTGATATTCTATATTCTTTTTCTTTGCCCAAGTAGTTCGTTGGGATTTTGTCATTTTCAACCAACACTCTTCCAGTCCCTCAACTCTTGTATCGAAACCTGTACTTACACCACAAAATAACTTTTCTACCTCGTCATATTTTTTTGTCATAGGATTATATGTGTCTTTTGCACAAAAAGGACATATCTTATTCGTCTTAGTACAGACTTCAAACAAAATTCAATTTCACCTTAAAAAAAGGTGCCTAGGTTGACGTATATATGCATAATACTCTTTTTTGGATAGTAAGTATGATTAAAAATAATACAGATAATAGCAGGCGATTAGACCCACTATTAACTGTATCGATATTAAAGTACTTCTTTTTTAGAAAAGCACCTCTTCTTTGCTCTTTGGGGTTTGGAATTTACCACTTAAGTAGCGTTTTCCTTCTTTGTTAGTGTTTATCCACATAGAAGCATCTAATTGTACACCATTTACTTTCGCTTTTCCGGTGTAGTCAGGTTTTTTATCACCTTCGTTTTTGTATGCGTTCTTCCATAGATTCATACTATCGTCTTTCATTTCGAAATCAGCCATGATCTCTCCTTTTTAATTGTGTAGATAAAGGGATACAGTTCTTTCTGCTCTCGCATTTCGTTTATCATGAAGCCACCCATGTTAACTCTGTATCCCAATATACTACTTGTTCTTTTTCTGATGCTTTAACCTTAAAAACATCATTCTTTTGTAGGCCGAGCCAGATATTTTCAACCTATCTTCTTTATATAATTTTTCATAGAGTGCTAAGACTCCCGCTTTAGTGTATAAAGATTTATTATTTTCCTTCATGTTCTTTCCCATAGACATTTATTAATATTGAATCGGCATTGTACAAAGTAACATTGCCACAGTTGATTGGTAAATATTCTTTTGCTATTTCTTTTAACTTGTTCTTTCTATCTTTTTTATCCTTTGGTAACCTGCCTTCTTTTGTTTGCTCTCCAAAGTATTTCATCCATCTTTGTGGAGACACTAAAACTGTTCTTATCTCCAGTGCTGAAAGTATGCCTAGCCACTCTCCATAGTTTTGACCGAACTTAAAAGCAGAAGATCTAGCATCTGTAGGGAATGCGTGGACTTGTTCTATGTAAGCAACTGCTATTTTGCTTTCTCCATTTAAAAATATACCATTAACAACCTGACCCATTTCCTTTACTGTCTGGGGACATTTGGTATTTATTATTAATTCTTCATTGTATCGAACACTTATAGCGCCACTTCTTCCGGGGTCAATACCTATTATAATTTTCTTCATATTGCTTTTCTCATTTTATTGATTTGGCCACGATCCCTACACTTAGGACATGACATAAATAATCGTTTAGTGTTAGCCCAATACTCGTACTTACATCCTATACACTCGTATAGAAATTCAAGCTTTTCGTAACCTTCTATGTATTTTTTCTTAATAGTTTTTCTTAATTCTGGCATACGTCACCTTTAACGATAGAAGAGCTGACTTCTCTATTTATTATAGAATCTTCAACTTTATCTATCATCCTCTGCCTTATAGCAGTGAGGTCTTTCTCTAAAGACTTATAAGGCCTTTTCCAATTATCATTATTAGAATAAGGTATCTGTACTTTAATTAAATTCTGTAAAGCATTAATAGCTAATTCTAATTCTTGCTTAGAGAATTTTATAGTAGCTATACATTCAGGTCTTTTCATTGTATTATCCTTGCTTTTTCTATTGGTAGGAAAGCATTTGTCCTAACTATCTCACCACCATTTATAGTTTTTTGTGTTTTCGTATTAGCTATATTAAAGTCAAAAGAAAATGTTCCCTCACTATCTGTTATCTGCCAACATAGTATCCTTTCGTCTCTGATTAAATAAAGGAAGCCAAAGAAGGGAATTCTTAATAATTTAGATACCTTTCTTCCATCTAATATCTTATCCATAGTTATTAGCCAAGACCCGAATCTCTTTAGTTCATCTAAGCTTAACTTTCTACACTTAGATTCAAAAGCCCCGACTAAAACATTGTTTTTAATAATAAGACCATCTATCTTGGCATCTGTGTCTTTATCAGTCTCCACTAAATCGACACCTCTTATCTCTGAAATCTTGTCTAACATTATCTTTTCATAATGCAATGAAGCTTGTCCTTTTTCTGAAAGTATATCTAAACCCATTAGAAAAGAGCCTTATCAGATAGTAATTGTATAGCCCTAGCAACGGGGTACTTTATTTCTTTCTCGTATTCATTCGTAAATGACTTCATAAAAACATCAATCAATATGTTAGATGATTTTATGTCTGGCAAACTAATTACGGGTAGTTGCACTCCTTTACTATTCTTTTTATACAAACCAAAAAACGATATAAACTTAACATACCCCCAATTCTTTTTAGGGTCATACAAGAAACCTTCCTTTTCTTTATATCTAAAGATACCATTATCAAGTACACAACTATCAGAATACTCGGGATGTTGCATACCATCAATCGCATACTCCGGTTTAAATACATCCGCTACATACTTTCCAAATCTTAAGTTCGTTGTCACTTCTAAGTCAACAATCCTAGACGAGTACCTACCCGCAGGAACTCCTTTTGATAAGGGATCAGAATCCCCGGGGTAGTACGCATTTCCAAAGTCAGACACTAACCGACCTTTAGTTCTTGTATTCTGTCTAAAGACGATTGAAGATTATTAAGAGTTATTTTACCATCTTTCAACGCTTTCATAACTTTGTTCGCTTTACTTTTGTCCATTCCCTCAAGTGCAGATTCTATCTTTTTCTGAACATGTTCTTTAGGACTACCATCTAATACTTCTCCATTAAAAGTCTCTACAATCTTTTCTTGTAAAGACTCTTTAGGTTTCTCTTTTGTTGGTTTTTTGTCTTTAAGGATTTTATTTAACCCTTCTAGACCATGTATAACAAAATATACCCACCTATCTACCTCATCCATTGTATCTTTATTGAGTTCCATACCTTTCTTAAAGGCCTCTACTGCAAAGCCATGTCTAACTTTACCCTCTGTTATTTTATCCCAATTCGGGGTTTCACTTGTTTGATTACTCATAATTCAGTATCTCCTTTCATGTTACTTATTCCACCACCACATACTTCAAAGAAGTTGCAATACTTTATATTGCATTCCCATTTGTAAACGGGTGCTACTCCTAATTCAATAGCAGGGTTACCTTTCTTATATCGCTTATTGACATCTCGCCAATACTCTTTTGCTACATCAATGTAATCTGTCGATACACTGAGTTCTCTCATTCTGGAATTGTCTTTATTGTAATACAGTAAAGTCATTCCTTTCAATTTCTCTTCATGGGTTTCTTCGTACCACCATGCGTAGGTGCCTAATTGTATATAGTAATTAATAGAGACGTTGGGATCTGGCTTTCTGCCAAATAAGTTCTTCCACTTCCAAGCATTGCATGTTTTAATATCGTAGATGATATTATCTTCAATGACTAAGACATCTAAAAACCCCCGAACATTGACCTCCGGCAGCTTAATCTCTCTTTCTATATATACCTGTGAACCATTTCGTTCTGCATATTGGCGTAGTGCATCTTGTATATCTTCATGTATTAAGTCACCTATGCGAAATAATCTCATGGTATCTTCTTTAATCGGTTTAGGCTTTACTTTAGCTATGTGCTGAAAGTAATGTTTCCTCATACACATACCGGATGCAGAAGCATGGAACCATTCCTCTTTACCCTCATACCTTTTCTTAAAATGGGTTTTGTTATTCTCCATTAAATGCTCATTATATATCTTTGTTAAGTCTAACATAAATCTCCTTTGTAAGGTGGGAATATGGGCAAGGAAAGAAAACAGGAGCCTAGTGAGGACATACTATAACTCCTATGGATTTGCGGAATCCAAAAACCTTGCCCATATAATTATCTATTGTCCTCTTGTATTACCATATTGATAGGTGATACCTCTAATGTATATTCGTTTCTATTCACTACCGGAATAGGATTCTTTGAATATAGTCTTATCTCTACTTGATTGTCTTCTTTATCGACTATTGTTAATATTCTATAATGTTGTGTTCCTTGAGCAAACTCTATCTCATTTGTTATTTCAAGTCGTGATGTATCGTGTACATCTATTGTTGTTTTATTTCCGGTTGTTATGTTCATTGTTGGTGCCTCTCCTTTTCATTTCGCTTTCAGCCCATCTATCTAAATCGTTATACTCTTTAGATTCTTCTCTTGCTATTGTTCTTAATGCAATCTTTAATCCACATAATTCTGCGAACAATAAATCATTTTCGGGGTTATCTTCTAAAAGTTCATCTAGAAGAGTAATGTCTTTATTTATTTGTTTTTTTATTCTTGCTAATACTGTAAACATTATTTGTGTCCTCTATGTCTGCGATATCATATTCTTTACCAGTGTTTGGGTCATACATAATAGGAACAACAATGTGTTTTTCCCCGTTATGCCCTTGGTATTCGTATCTTGTTTTCAACTCTATATTGTCTTTCATACTAGTAGTACTCTCCTTTTATTACTTTGTTCCATTTTTTTTTATTTTACTGTCAATAAATTCTTTCATGTCTTCAAAATAGCCACGCTCTTCCCAAGTTTTTTTCTTATGGCAATTCCGACATCTTACCTCGCACTTATCAATTTCTTTCTTTATAGTAAGCCACGAATAGCCTCCTCTGACTAAAGCGGATACACCATCAGAGCGTTTACCTACTCGTTTTTTAGTCCCTCGTACATGATCGAATTCTAATACTCTTATATCTGCCTCTCCACAATCAAAACACCCTTTGATAAAGTATTCATCAACAACCTTTTTGTAATTAAGTTGTCTTGTCTTGAATTTATTTCTCTTGACTCGGCCTATATGCTTTTTCTTGTTTCTCGGGTACCAAACATCTCTATGATAGCTATTTGTACAGCGTTTACATTTAACTTGGAATCCGTCTTTTTTTGACTTGTTTTTGCTAAATCTTTTTTTTAGTTTAAGTTTCTTACACTTGCTACATCGTTTAAAGATATTCATTATCCTATGCAATCATGCATGTATATTGGAGTATATTCACCAACGTAGGAACCATCAATATTGAAATAAAAATGATCAAAGGAATCCTCTTCTGTCATCCCTTCTTGCATTAGGGTACCAATAATTATATTTACCGAATAGATAGCACAGCCCTTAGTAGTAAATCCCACAAGGGCATTATCAAATCCATCTGCAAACATCATCTCATCGTTTCCGCTTTGCTCTGACAGTTCTTCTCTAGTGTATCTATTGTCTGTATCTTCTATATTCATATAGCAACATTAAGTCTTGTAGGGTTCAAATCCTAACCTATTCTTTACCTATTTTATTTTTAATCTGTATTAGTTTAGCAGAAAGATAGACACAGGCATCTAATGTTTCCTCTATCGCTTCCTGTATCCATTCTCTACCATCATTAACATCTATCTCCTGTTTATATTCCTTCTTACCCACCTCTAATCTCTCTTCAATTAACTGCACTATTTCTTTATTATTATTCATTTCGAATCCTTCTCTTTTAATATATGAACTAGTAATCCTTCACAACTTCTACACACTTCTGTCTCGCTAAAGTGTAATTCTATTGCACATTCTTCACAGTATCTCTCTTCCTCTTCTAAATCAAAGTAGAGGTCTGAGGTTTCTTTGTTGTTCTTGTTGTAATGATAATCATCGATAACCTCATTTAAAATATCGACAACTTTATAAGCATCTGTCACGACTGCCTGTTCGCCTTCATTTGTGTACCTCCATTCACGCCTAGTAACAACAAGGTCTTGTATATCTGTGCTGACAACATGTAATCTAAACCTACTTCCACCAAGGTCTAGCTTACCGATCGGCATCTCTAGTACTGTTCTTTTTTTAGCCATTTATTTATCCTCAACTTTTATTTTACTATGTTCTTTTAATTTTTTCATATAACGAACCTCTTCTTTTAATTTTTATTTCTTTTCTCGGAGTCATTCCGAATCTATTTTCGGATTTCGGAATTCGGATTTCGGATTTCGGATTTCGGAATTTCCGAATCTGTTTTCGGATTTCGGTTGGTACGAATTTTGTATTCACTTTTTGCTTTCGCATATTCTTTCTTTATCCTCCCGTTACTATCTCTTAATTCTAAATGGGTATACTCATCTTTAGCTGGAGCATCTTCCCTATTTAAATAATCTATATATTCTGTAAGTCTCATCCTACTTACCTCCTAAGTACTTATGAGCAATTGTTTCGTCTCTATAATCATCTTTCATTGTTGGTACTCCAACCCAATTACAAACAATTTCATCAGCATCTTTGTAATTAGGATATATTAGTTGTCCCCAATTACCATTTGTTATATAATAACACTCATAACCATTGTTCCTCATTTCATCAATAATACCTTCTGGGTTTTCGGTGTAGAAGTCTATACAGATTGTATTTTTTCCTTCATCTACTTTTATCATTTTTTAACTCCCTGTTTGTTTGTTCGCTTTCTTCTTGTACACACTAAGTTTCAAAAAGTTCCAAATTAATTATTTAGTAAGATGCTTTAAGTACCTTTTAAGTTCTTTGTATTCCGTTTTTATACCTTTGTACTCTGCTTCTAATCCTCTAATTGTATTTGGCTTTGCCTTATAATGTTTAGCACACCTTATATCGTCTTTAGCTTCTTCAACTAATTCGTCTTCTTCAATTACATATATTATATATTTAACATCCCTTATAAGGTTAGCTAGAGAATCAAACCTGATGCTTTCATCGTTCTCCACGGCAGAGCAATAAGGTGCAGTATTTAATTTATTTATTAATATATTTTCTTTTTTCATTTTGAACTCCTTCTTTTGTTTTTGTGTTCCCTTCTTAAACGCATAAGTTTCAAAAAAGTTCCAAAATTAATTTTTACGACTATCTTTCATTTAATAAAAAAAAGTAGTATTTATGTAATATCGTAGAATTATTGCGGTCATAATGGCCACCATCACTTACTATCTCAGTATCAATACCATCATTTATTTTAAAGCAATCTTTAATATAACCCAATGTGATGTCGGATACAAACTCACCACCTAGCTGAGTGTGGGGTTTGTCGTTTACATAAAAATAAAATAAAGGTTCACATTTGTAGGGTACATTTATGTTATCTTCTCGTATCATTTTATATATATCATATCGCCTAGATACAATATCTTTGCTCGGGTATCCAGACATACCCATTAACAGCCTAGTTTTATCGATTAGTGCTAGTTCGTTACTGTTTTTAATATAAGTATCGATCGTTTTCTCTTTGTTTCTTATCATCATTTTATTTATCCTTCTTTCTGCATTTTAAACAAGTAACCCTTGGTAATTTGTACGTAGGTATTACCTTATAATAATTTTGACCTCTTAATACATGCTCCCATACTTTTTTACATACTGTACAAAACTTTAGTTTTGCTCCCGACCTGTCGTATGAATGTGATTTCTTGTTGTTGATAGGGTTGAAAGACTTTCCTTGAATCATCGCTTCAATAACCCATTTTGTACTCTTATCCATTAAGCTTCTCCTAGTTCATTCGTATATAAATCAAAACTCATATTACCAAAGTCTTCAATATTAATATTCATTTCTTTACCGCAATCCTCACAGGATATAGATTCTTGAGTGTTGGTATCAAATTCTCTAGGTTGGTATACTGTTGTAAGATGCTTACAATATGCCTGTTCCCTCTCCTGTTCTTCGCTATCCATTACATAATCTGTAACAAGGTCATAATACCATGTACTCATATGCTGTTCTTCTATTGCCGTTGATATATCTTTTTGTAGTTCATCACAATCAAATACAGCTATTGACCGCTTTGTAAGTGGTGACTTCGTTACAAAACCTTCTTTGTCGTACTCGGCAAAGTATGTAAAGAACTTTTTGTTTCTACCTCCATTCTCAGATATTATACCCGTATAAAAAGAATCTGAATTTATACCCGCTTTATGAAATTTTATTTTAACTATCTTCATTGCATTAACTCTTCTTCTTCAGTTGGTGTAAGGTCATGGAGAAACAGTTCTTCAAACTCAACAGAAGCATCAGTACCTGCTTCCCAATCCCATGTTACTGCATACAATTCTGTATTACATGCCGTTAATTTAATATCAAAAAAATCATCTTCAGACCCTTTACATAGTGACCATTTATGATTCGTACCAAATGCTTGTTCATCTCCATAATCTAATTCTTTAAGCATTTTTACTGTTACCATATCAAATGGTAAGTCTTTAATTGCATCTTTCCAAAACTGTCTCATTGTTATTCCCCTTTTTTTGTTAGTTACCTACGTTCGTTAGTTACTTGCGTTAATTAGTATACTACCTACGTTCGTTAGTTACTTGCGTTAATTAGTATACTACCTACGTTCGTTAGTTACTTGCGTTAATTAGTATACTACCTACGTTCGTTAAAGTTCCATTTTATTTTAATTATTTATTTTAACTATTAATTAATACAGATATAGGTAGGTTTTTTAGTATCAGTACTATAACAGTCATTTTCATCTTTTTGCATCGGTGTAGGTGCAAATTTTACGCTTTCAATTTTATTACCTTCATCATCACTAGAATATACTATTTCTAAATTACCATATGTATTTTTATAGCTTTGCAAGTTGTTTATTAATTCGCTTATTTTCATTTTATTATTTCCTTATTTTATATTTTATTATTTAAATCATCTTCAGCATCAGCATCAAATCTCGCATCCCTATCCATATCATCAGCATCATCATCACCGTCTCTATCGAAATCAACTTTCATTACACATCCTGATAATAGACTTGATTGTATCTCATTTACATCATCATAGAATGTATCTATAGCCTCATCATAATCTATTCCTTCTGCTTCACATTCCTCTTCCCAAGGTCTTTCAGGCCCCTCATCATCATCCATTTTCCAATGAAATCCATTCTTGCTACCATACCCAGCAAATAAGAAATCATCAGACTCTTCATCACCTATAAAGGATATACAAGCATTCTCATCCATAGCAACTATAACAGAACTCAACTCCTCTAAGAAGCCGTCTGCTGGGTGCCACGCTGAACAAAAGTTTATATAACTTTCATCATCACCATAATTAGAGTCTTCAATAATTACCCACTTAGAACCTACAGCATTTGTATCGTATTTGAAGTTTTTACCAAATACGGGTTCTACAACTTTTTTTACATCATTATAATCTAATCCACTCCACCACTTTTCTAGTGTTCTATGTACTCCTTCTTTTTTAGAGTTTACAGTTACTTTTTGCCATACGTGATTAGCCATATTATTTTTTGTTCCTTATTTTAATTTTTTTAAAAGATTATCGATATCATCTTTGCCAGTCCATCCAGCAACTTCGTCATTAGTGTCTAAAAACTTATCAGTGACAAAACTTCTTTCCATAGAATTATCCCATATAGCAACTTCGAATGAACTGAATTTACTAGAACTACTTAAGTCCATTCGTGGAGTACTGTAAACAAACTTACCAGCTTGAATACTTACTGTAACATCTTTAAATTTTACAGTAGTTCCAATGCCACCGTGATGTTGTTTCTTAAATTTTAAATCTTTTAATTTCATATTATTTTTATTTCCTTATTTATTTTGTTAAATAAGAGCGTGTCAGGTCTTTTATGGAATTTACGCATCCCTGCGAACTGCCGTTTTATCAAGTCAATCTTTAACGCTCTTATCATACCCTTTATACACTACTTACGGGTCTTTGTTCCCAACTTTCTATTATTCGCCCCTTTCTTGTATTTCCTCATAAATACTTTTCTGAATTTTTAATAATTCTTGAGTAGTTAATATATCTCTTATTACAAATTTGATATATAACTTTAATGTCTTTCTATGTTGTTTTGTCATTTTATTCCCTTTCGTTTTAGTTTGTTTAATAGTTTATTTTTTGTTCTTTACTACTTTTATTTTCTGCTATAAAAAGAGTTAAGTTTAAGATTTTAATTTAGTCATTAATTTAGATCTAGCTTCTTTTCTTTTTTGACTGTCCCAAGCTGCACTAATTCCACTTGTTAAAATGTCTAATATTATATTTAAAGATTGTTTACTAGTCTTACCTTCTTTTCTATATTGATTATATAATTTCTGTATACTCATTTTTTTAGTTCCTTATTTTAATTAATGTTTAATGAATAACTAGACCTACTTTTAAGCTCTTATTGTGCCACTTAGTAGCGTATAAATCATAGTTACTAGTATCTGTATACCCTTCAGATTTTAAAGCCGTTAGTGAGTCAAATATTTTAGTATGTCGCTCTGTTTTCAAATCTCTCATATGCGATTGCTTGCCACTATCCGAAAAGATAAAATCAAAATTATTAGGTATTGATTTTAAACTTCTAATCATAGTCACGTTATTAGTATATGAATAAAAGCGGACGTTTGGTAATAATTCAGCTATTTTTAACCACTTTAAAAGATACTTTTTAGAGTAGTAGTCCCCGCCATCGTGTACTCTAATATAATTGGCTTTTTTATCTTTTATGTCTTTTATCATCATATCAATAAAATTATCACTTAAAGTATCTAAATATTTAAAGTGAGCGTATCTTTCAGCTAATTTATAAAAGCCTTTTTGAGCATAGCAAAATTTTATACAAGCATCTGCCATAACACAAATTAATTTATTATCTTTTGTTTTATACGCGGGTATTGAAAAATTATATACCTTAGCATTAAAATGCTTACTTGTTTTATTAATTTTACTGTTTTGTGTTAGTAAGTTGTAATTATAGTTATTTCTAGTATTCATATTATTTTGATTTCCTTATTTTACAACAGTTATTAATTTTGTAAGGATGTCCATACTTATCATTTAAAGATTTATTACTCATTGATTTAAGTTCGTCATACGAAACCCCGTCTTCAAGTGCATATTCCATATTTATTTCTTTTTGTTCATATAAAAAATCAGAATTTACATCCTCAGTAAATCGGTTTAAAACTGTTTTACGACTTAAAACATTATATGATTTTCTTAAATCTCTACAAGTTGAATTATGAACTTCATAATGATATTTATTTACAATTTCTGGTTGTACTATTATGTATTTATTTTTCATTTTGTTATCATCCTTATTGTTTATTGTTAATTATATAAGGTATACTCACTAAGTTCTAAAAAGTTCCATTTTATTTTAAAATAATTACATTGTATGTTTAAATAAGTGTCCCCCCTTATATATAGTATAATATATATTAATAACTATTGGTTACTCTCAGGGTTACATACATACATAGGGCCCCGTTTAGATAGGTTACTTACGTGAACAAAAAACTATATAAAATAGTATTAAATAATTTACGGCCGTGAACAAACTTTATATAATAACTTTCGAGCGTGAACAAACCATTAAATAAAACTTTGAGCGTAAAGTACTTGCGTGAACAAACTTTATAATAAATCTACTTCCGTGAACATTCCACTATATAAAATAATAAATTGTAGATCTAGTCGCAGGTAGTACAATAATAGCAGATACAGAAAAGGCCAACCAATACAATATAGTATTAATTAGCCTTATATAGCCCTATTAGACATAAAAAAAGGGATAACCTACGCCTAGGCTACCCCTTATCTTTACTCACACACTAAACTATTGTTTTCTATACGATTTAGCCTCTATTATTATTCCCTTATTTTAGTTATTTAATTACTTTGTAGCTATATTCTCTTCCGACGTAGTTTATATGTTTAGATGAAGTCATAGACCAATATCCTAGAATATTTATAGTTCTGTTAATATGGTCTATTGTTGCAACTTTCGTATTATAGCTGAATATATTGTTATCATCTACTTTTAAGTTCTTTTTATACTTAATTAGGCTTGTTCTATTCATATTATTTTTATTGTCCTTTTTTTTATCTGTTTAATTATGTAAGCCCCTTGCGGGGCTTACAGTTCGTTATTTTGTTGGTTGTGTTTCGTTGGTTTCTATCCAATCGACCGTATGTTTCTTTGCGAGTTCGAACCAATCAACTTCACTTAATACGAGGCTTAACAGGTCTTCTGTCATTGTCCTGCTTACATCAACTCCACCTTGCCTTTCAAAGTAGATAGGGAGAAGCAGTTCGCTTATATCATCCTTTAATACCTCTGTTATTTCCCAAAGCAATTCATCACTAGGGGCGAAGTATATGTCTCCATACTTCTTTAGATGAGTCGAAATCATCTCATTTATCCAAGTGTAATTGCCCTCATCATTATTCATATAGAGATTGACTATCCAAGTCGCTTTATTTTTCCAACCATTATATTTATTTCCCATTATTTCACCACCTTTATTAATCCGTTTTTCATAGTGATTTCAGCGAAAAATTCACGTCCTTTCCTCTGTGAAAACTTTGGATATTCGGGTGAATAAGGTCTATTGCAACCTAAAAACGTCCCATTTGAATTATACTCATTCCCAAACAAACTTGTTTCCGTATAATCTAATGATTCTCCAATACATTCTTTAATGTGTTTTTTAGATTTGTAATTTAATATCATCATTATTATTGTCCTTTTTTTTATTAGTGAATTAAACAGCGTGTAAGAATTAACCCCGCCTCAACTATAAATGGAATATTTTCACCGCTGAAAGTCCCTAGGTTTTCACTAGTAGCATTTTAAATGTCTGCAATCAGAAGCCGTTCCAATAATTGAGGAAGGTTAATATTTTCTAATTGTCAAAAAGCGGTTCTGATGTTAATTAATACTACAAACAATATTTTAATAATGCAAGTAAATAATTAAATTAATTTCGGCCTTATCTATTATTATTGTTGAGGTTGGCCCGTGTGACGCACCTACCAACGCCCCTAGGGATATAGTTGAATTTTTCAACCAAATTAATCCTAACCTAAAATCATTAAGGGGGTGGCCCCGTGCATATAAAAGATGCGGACACAAAGTGAAATATTTTTCTAGAATTTTTTAGAAGTTTTTTAAAACCTTTATAAAAATAGACTTATATATTGGATCTAATACTTAACAAAAGGCTTACATAGGCTAAAAAAGGGCATAAATGCCGGGGGTACTATTGGCGATACTATTGCGGGTAATATTATATTAATATTATTAATATTATATATATAATATATATTATATATAATACCTATATAGACTTACTATATAATACCTATATATAAGTTATATATAATAGTACTATAGTACTATATTACTATTATATTAATATTATATTACTATAGTACTATATTAATACTCCTATAACCAACCGGAAAGTAAAGAAGTTATATATAAGTTATATCAAACATTTTGTTTTTGTCAAGTTTTTTTATAAATTAAAATATGAATAACATAAAAACAAAGCCAAACAGTCTTGTGTTTAAAGAATATAATACAGACAACCTCGTGCCTAACCTAAAACGATGCATTGAATTAGCAAGTGCTTTATCCAAAATAGACATCGTACAACCAACATCCAGTCAATTAACCAAGCTATCTGAACTATTGTACAGGGTGCAACACATGCCAGAAGTTGATTACATTGATTTCAATGAAGTAGTCCAGCATGAGATGCAAGTCTCTGGTGTTATCAATTGAAAACGTATTAGAATGGCTTACTCTAAACGAGTAAAGAAAGAACTGCATTACATCTTCTTTGACAAAGACGAATTCAGAAAAGTATACCCAAAAGAAAAGATTCAGGACAATTGGAGAGAAGCAGAGGAAGGGAGTTGGTGTTACAGTGATGACAATCAAATCGTACAAGTCCTTAAAAAAGGAGCATTAAAAAGCAGATCATCAAAGAAACCAACCATCTACATCAAAACCTTACTAGGCATGAAGCGAGTCTCTGAAAAATCTACGCTTGGCGGGGATCCCCCCGAAAGCATCCACAACTTTTCAGGGAAGCACAGTAAGACAGACTATAAAAACAAAAACATAACCTCTTCAAAGAGATTATTTGCAAAATACGTTGCCTACGGCATGGAAATAACAGAGGCATATCGTAAGGCACACCCAAAAGCGAAGAGCATTGATTATATACATTCTCAAACAAAACTTTTATTAAAAAGCACAAAGGTGAAGAAATTGATAGACAAAGAAGTAGAAAACTTATTAAGTGAATCAGGGATTACACATCGCTACCTATTAGAACAATCAAAAGAGATTATCGATAAACCAGATGCGAAGGATGGAGATAAGTTAAGATCGATTGAAACGCTGATGAAGATATCAGGGTTGTTGAATGCGGAGAAGAGAACTGATACAATGGCAATGATACAAGAGTTTAAAGGCTTTAGCCACGATAAGCTAATGGCATTTGAAGCCGGGGCAAGACCACAAGAATTAAAGGAATCAAATGATAGTGACTTATAATGACTCTATGTGGTATACTGGAAGTACCTCTATTTGCTCGTATACAGTACCTAAATCGATCAAATGGGGTAACACCCTATACAACATACAACTAAAAGAAGATACGGCCTTAAATGAGCAATGATATAACAGATTCTTTTAACATTATCCCTAGCCCTTCGATTATGGCAGAACGGGATGAAATATTAAAAAAGTCATATAACAACTTAATTTTCTTTGGAAGAGCTTTTTTACCTAGGGACTTTTTAAATAAATCAGCTTCACCTGATTTTCATTTTAATGTAGCAAAGAAGCTAATTAGCACAAAACCCGGGGCGAGGTCTTGTATTGTAATGCCTAGGGGATTCGGTAAATCAATCTTGTCTAAAACAGCTATTATGCACAAGTTATGCTTTTCAAGTAAAGATAAACAAAACTTTATTGCATGGGTGTCAGAAGAACAAAGTCAGTCTATCGACCATTTAAAGTATTTAAAGTCTCACTTTGAAAATAACAAACGACTAAAATATTACTTTGGTAATATGGAAGGGGCCGCATTCGGTAAGAGATGGACAGAAAAAGACATTGTAACCTCTAAAGGCGATCGACTTATTGCAAAAGGAACGTCACAAAGATTAAGAGGTAGAGCTGAAGTAGATGTTCGGTACACTGGAATAATCTTAGATGACTTTGAGTCCGAACTAAATACAAAGACACCAGAGAGGAGAAAGGAAATTAAAAAGTGGATTGTATCCACAGTATACCCAGCACTAGAAGAAACACCGGGTAACGAAGGATGGATATGGTTGTGTGGTACGATTGTTCATTATGATAGTTTTTTACAGATGGTATGTGACGGATCTAGAAAAGCAAAAGAAGATGGGAGAAGTTACCCTTGGGATTTAGTGTTTCATAGAGCGATAGAAGATAGCAAGTCTATTTGGCCCCAGCAGTTCTCACTGCAAAAACTAGAAAAGAAAAAGATTGAGTTTATTGAAGCAGGTCTTGTTAATAAGTTTGCTCAAGAATATATGAATGATGCAAGAGATATTACAAATGCAGCATTTAAAATAGATAGAATACAGTACTACAGTTCTAAAGTAGAGAGCAAAAACGGATTTAATTATTTAATTGATAATGAAAACGCAACCCCAATAAATATTTATATTGGTGTTGATTTAGCAGCAACAGCAACCTCGACATCGGACTATCAAGTAATTATGGTAATGGGAATAGATGCGGTTGGAAATCGATATGTTCTTGATTACTTTAGAGAAAGGATACCAGCATTTGATGTACCAGCTAAAATAATAGAATATGCAAAGAAATATGCTCCCGTTAGACGGGTAACCATTGAGACAGTAGCCGCACAGGAAATGGTACGAGACATGGTCACGAGGTTATCAGTAAATGAAAAAAGACTATTGCCGGGAATCTTTAAAGGGGTTAAGCCCCCCGCAAGAATTAAGAAAGAAGATAGGTTAGAGACTTGTCTAGGGCCTATTGTTAATTCAAAAAGGTTGTACATCCAAAGACACATGACAGAACTTGTTGATGAACTGTTTGAACATCCAATGCCAAAGCATGACGATTTAATGGATGGACTTTATTATGCTGATTACTATGCGAAGAAACCAAAAAGTGCTAAGACAAGTGTTGATAATCTAGGAGAAGAAGATACAACATCAAAAAGGTTTAAAGTTAAGAAAGTATACAATTGGGTAACGGGATCTAGGTCATAATAAGTATTGCACTATAAACTATTTGCTTTGTAATATTAACCATATTAAATTTCCACAAATGCCAAGATTTTCTAAACGATCAAAAAACAGACTATCAACTTGTGACAAGAGATTACAAAACATTTTCAATGAAGTCATTAAGCACGTTGATTGTTCTATACTAGAGGGACATAGAGGTGCAAAAAGGCAGAATAAATTCTATAACGAGGGTAAGTCGAAGGTTAAGTTTCCTGATGGTAGGCATAATCGTAACCCTTCTAAAGCCGTGGATGTTACCCCTTATCCTGTGGATTGGAAGGACAGGGAAAGACAAACGCTCTTTGCTGGTTTCGTTCTCGGTATTGCTCGTGGTATGGGGATTCATCTAAGATGGGGTGGAGATTGGGATCAAGATTTTCATGTAATGGATAATCGCTTTGACGATTTCCCACATTTTGAGGTAAGAGATTGAATACTACAGATACAATTAACGCAAAACTTACTCCCGGTGAGTTTGTAATAAAAAGAGAAGCAGTAAATATGATAGGTGAACCATTTTTAAACGCACTAAACAATATGCCAGAAGCTGGTGGTGGACACGCAGAAATTGATAAATTAATTGCTATGGCAAGTATGGCAAACTCTCAAAACATGAACATGGGTGGCCCTGTAGAAGAAGAGCAACAAGGTTATATGGGCGGAGGTATGGCGAATAAAATGAGTTACATGCAGGAAGGTGGTTCTGTATTGGATATGGCATTAAGAAGATCAGATCCTGTACAATCAGCAGACCCTGAATATCAAATGGTTAGCAGTCGTATGATGGAGCGACCTAGCAAATATTCTAAATTTAATATGCAGCAAGAGTATTTAATGCCTGAATATGAAAAATTTAGAAACGCAACTGGTAATATGTTTGGTTTTCCTGAAAATGAATTAATTCGTCAATTAAATCAATCTTCACAAGATTACAGTAAAACACAAGGCAATCGAACAACAAGGGGTTATAATCCTTTTTTTGCTGTGCAAGAATGGGCTAAAAGAGTTGACCCAAAAGGTAAATTTAAAGAAGGAACTATATCTGATGAAGTTGCACTTAGCAAATTAAAAAGATTATATAGTGATTATATTGCAGATACCGAAAAAGCAAGTGTTGAAATGGGTAGAATGGTATATGATGCAAATCGAGGTCAGTTTTCAAGAGGGAATAAACCTAGTGCTTCAGAAAAAAAACAACAACCTTTAAAAAGCATACAAGCTTCTGCTATTGAAGTTACTGATTTAATTAAAAGTATAGTTGCTGATAGACCCATAGCTAACAAACTTCTATACAATGATTCTAGCCTTAAAGAATTAAATGACTCTGAGATGGGAAAACTTTTTGAAGATCAAGAACAATCTCCAGAACAGGGAACTTATGATAGTGGTATGATGCATGGTGGAATGGCTAAACCTCAAGGTTATATGGCCGGAGGCATGGCAAATAAAATGATGTATGAAGATGGGGGTATGGCTTCGGTAGATTCAATGAACAATCAATCGATGGATCCTATGGATAGATTAAGAAGTTCTGTTGATTCGTATAATCAAGCAGCACCACAACAGATACCAGCAGGAGCAATGGCCCAATTACAAGAAAGGCAAATGATGGAACAACAAGCCCTAGAAGAGGCGATGTATGCGAATGCAAAACAATCCTTATTAGAGTTAATGATGGAAGATATGAAAGCTAAAGGTATGTACCCTAGTGATACGACACCTAATAACAATGAATATTTAAAATCTTTAGGTGGTACAAATATCAATTCAAATATGAGTTCAAATCCATCAAACCTTAACCCTGTAGGTAGGGATAGCCTTATGATGTTCCCTAGTAATCCTTCAATAATGATGCCTAGATAACATGGACAAAGACCCAAGGGCTTTATACAACGAGGAACTACACAGGCAATGGCGAGATGCTCGATCTGATTGGGACACACACGCAAGGACTGATATAGATTTTTACTTAGGTAATCATTTTACCCAAGAAGAATCAGATGAGTTAGCCCAAAGAAATCAAGCAGATATTCCTATGGATAGGACATCCGCTGCTATTGAAAAATTTAAAGCAGTGCTTACATCTAGGGCACCGGCATTTACAATAACCCCAAGAGAAGATTCTGATGTTAAAGTAGCCACTGTATGGAGAACGATACTGGGTTACGTTTGGCAAAATTCAGATGGCGATTCTCAAATGAAACAAGCTATACATGATTACGCAACTACTGGTATGGGTTATCTATATGCGTACATAGATGGAGAGTCTGATTTTGGTAGAGGTGATGTTAAGTTTACCTATATTGATCCCTTTAGAGTTTATGTTTCTCCTTCTTCGAGGAATCGATGGTTTAGTGATTCTGATGGTATGATACTGTCAACTATCATTACGGGTGAACAAGTACTTAGCCTCTACCCGGAGCTAGGAGATCGAGTAGATCCGATGACAGGAGAAGAAATACCGGGTATTATAAATGAACTATCTGGCTTCTCTTATAACGATGAAGATTACCCCTCTTCTCAGAATAAAAATTCAATGAATACATTTACTCCAGCGGAAGTAAAAGATAAAGATTACTCTGAAGTCAAGAAATATCAGATTCTAGAACGATTTTATAAAGTAAAGGTTCCTTTTTATCGAGTTATCGATATGCAAACTCAAGAAGAAGATATTTTATCACAAGAAGATTACATGAGGTTCGCACAAGAAAACTCTGAAGTAATTGAAGCGGGTATGTTTACTGTTATAGAGGTCTATCAAAATAGAGTAAAGGTCTGTGCTACATTAGGTGAAATAGTATTGTATGAAAATATATTAAACACAGATGAATATCCTATTGTGCCACTACCAAATGTCTGGACTGGAACACCTTACCCTAAAAGTGATATATCTAGAGCTAGACCGATGCAAAGATTACTTAATAAATTGTGGTCGCTGGCTCTTTCACATGCACAGGCATCAGCTGGTTTAAAGCTGTTAGTACCGCTAGGTAGTGTAGATGATGTAAGTCAATTAGAACAGGATTGGGCAAACCCAAATGCTGTAATAGAAATAGATTCATCTCAGGGTGAACCTCATTATCCAGCACCTCAACCACTTGCTGGTGAGTTTTATAGGTTAATTCAACAATCAGAATTTTATATTGATTTTATATTTGGTATGCCTGAAATGATGCATGGATTTTCTGACAAGGCTCCTGATACTGTAAAAGGTACGGAACGAATGATAGCATTAGGTTCTGAAAGACCTAAGTCTAAGTTAAGAGATATAGAATTTAGTATGAATAGGCTTGGTAAAGTTTTGTACAATTTATCAAAAGGACACTATACATACAAAAAAATGTTTCGTTTGGTGCAGCCAAACAATGATAATACGGAGATGATGGCAGAATTCTATACAGATATGGCTAGTACAGTCCTTGATGTAAAGAAAGAAAAACATTTAATCGATCAACATGATGTTCGTATTGAACCCGGTTCTACAATGCCTTCTAACAAATGGGCAGAATTAAGTGTATACCTAGAAGCTTACCAGATGGGTATAGTTGATAAATACGAAGTATTAAAAAAGAATCCGGAAATATTTGACAAGGAAGGTATAATGAGACGTACCGATGAAAAACAACAGATGATGTCACAAGTAGCTGGTTTAGAAGAACAGCTCAAGACTTTGCAGGGAGACTTGCAAACAGCCCAAAGGGAATCTGTGACGGACAGAAAGAGAGTTGAAGTTGAAAAGTTCAAAACAAAGCTCTCCGAAGTGAATACAGATGCCAAAGCTGACCGAAGGGTACAGCGAAACAAACTCGAAACCGAAGTGAAGCTCGAAGTAGAGAAATTAGCTAGAGATCTTGAAAGAGGTGCTCAACAAGCTGGTTCAACTCAAAATACATAGAGACATTTTAAGGAGATAACATGAGTACATTAGAAGAAGCAGAAGCCAGAGCAGGCTCAATTAGCGCAGGAAGTGAAACAGAATTAGTGCAGGATATCGTAGATCAAGAAGCTATTGCTTATCAACAAGAGCAAAGTTTTGTAGATGATGTACAAGACGTACAGGAAAATCCTATTTCAATAGACCATGAAGCAGAAGCAAGGAAATTTCAATCTATGTATGATCGGGCTCAGTCCGAAAATGCTAGGTTAAAAAGACTGGAGCCGGTTGCTGAACTATTGGAAAAGAGGCCAGACTTAGTGCAGAAATTACAAGAAGGTATTGCCACACCACAAAGTTCAAAAGAATCACAGCCCGGTATTAATAAAGATGACTTCAACCCTTGGGATGCCTATACAGAAGAAGGATCAGTTTCCAACCAGCATGTTAAAAATCAAATGCAACAAGTAGCTGGTGGTATGATTCAAAATGCAATGGCAGAACAACAACGTCAAATGCAAGCAGATATGCAACTAAACAACACAGTAAATACGTTAAGAGAAACTTATAAGATGGCTGATGCCGAAATACAAGACTTTATACAATTTACTACGCAACCAAAAGAAGCGGTTGGGATGGGCAATCTGGTTAAGCTATGGCGAGATGTTAATGGTACACAAATAGTTGCCAATGACACAATGGAAGCGGTAAACGCAGCCAAACAGGCTCCCAGAACAGCTGGTGTCCTTCAAGGACAGGCTCCCACATCACCAAAAACCTCCCAAGACAAAGCTTGGGACTCGGTGTTGAATACTGGAAGCGGCAGTCGTTTACCATAATCAATAATACAATAATAGAGGTAAAATAATGGCAATATCATATAATTCTGGAGTATTAAAATCCAGTGATATCACAGCTACTACTTCCGATGCCGGTGTGGGTCAAAGACCCGATCGTAGACGATTATTTAATTTTGGAGACAGGGTTGCTGAATTAACTCCTGAAGAATCTCCATTTTTCGTTTACCTGAGCAAGGTAGCAAAGTCTCCTACTGACGATTCAGTCTTTAGATACTTGGAAAACAGAAACAAAATAAATTGGACAGATAGATCGTTCAAAATGTCAAACGGGCCCGGAACAGTTACAGTGGGAAGTTCTCATAACTTTAGTGTAAGTGATGCTGATACCCCTGCAACTCCTATTTCTTGGTTGTTAAAAGGAATGGTGTTTGTTGTTCAGTCTGTTAATAATACTGGTGATGCTGGTATTGGTCATATTGTTGTTCGTGTAGAAAGTGCCGTTACAGATGATGTAGCCGGAACAAGTTCCGTTTTTACAGGAAAAATAATAGACCTTTCCAATTCAAATGTAACTGGATACGACGCAATCGCAGATAATGATCTCTGTCAAGTAATTGGCACATCATTTGAAGAAGGTTCTGGTTCTCCAGATGTATTTTCAAGTGAGCTAGAAGATGGATTTGGGTATACTCAGATTTTTAAGACAGCCGCTGAAATGACAAATACAGCTTATGCTACAAAGTACAGGGGTTATTCTGATGAATGGTCACGAATTTGGGCAGATAAGTTAAGAGAGCATAAGATTGACATAGAAAGAGCAATGCTCTTTGGTCAAAAAGCTAGGACTGGTGGAATACAGTATACCGAAGGTATTGTAGGGCACATATTAAAGAATGTTAACCCAATTGCAAACACTGATGACTTTTCCTATTCTTCTGGTAGTTCTTACTACAGAAGTGTAGCTCTTGGAGAATTGACTTACGATAGATTGTTAAGTGACCTTGAAGTCATTTTTGATCCAGCTCGTGGTGGTTCTTCTGATAAGTTAGTTCTGTGTTCATTACCTGTAATCTCTCATTTTAACAAGCTAGGTTCTGGTGGGTTTCTTGATTCATCTATTGGTCATGGCGATAGTCCTTTTAGACAGAATATGTCTTCAAGAGATGGTGCTTTTGGTCATAGTGTTATGGTTATCGATACTATACATGGTCGTTTAAACCTTGTTAAAGAGCCGTTATTTAGAGGAGTAGCTAAAAGCTTTATGCTTATGGCTGATATGAGTCAATTGGCTTATAGACCTTTAATAGGTAATGGTATCAATAGAGATACTCAAGTGATGACTAATGTTCAATCAGCAGACGAAGATTTAAGAAAAGATATGATCTTGACCGAAGCCGGTCTTGAGGTTACTCTTTCTGAATCTCACGCTCTGTATAACTTGGAGAGTAACTAATGAAAACTAATGTATTAAATCCTAATAGTGGATCATATGGAGACTTTAACAGTCCTCTTTATGATAAAGATTCAGCCTTTGCTTCAGGTAGATGGCAAGATCTAGTTAGAAAGGGTCATATAACATCTTTAGCTGTTTCTGATGCTGTTGTTGATGCTGGTATTAGTATCCTGCCGAATCATGAGTATGTTTCGTCTTGGACTTCTGATGCTACTTCAGCTATTGCTCTCCCAGCCGCAGTTGAAGGCACATTTATCGCTTGGATGAATGTCGCAGATGCTGATGCAGGTAATGCTATGACAATTAGTGCTGTCAGTGGTGATGTATTTGAACCTTATCAAGAGGTTCATATCGGAACTGGAATCCCTGCACAGCAAGACTCGTCTGTTGCTACAGATGATATTCTTACAATAACTCCAGCCGGTACAAATGGTGGATGGGGTCAAATAGGTAGTTCTTATATGCTCTACTGTAAGAATGCTGGCAAATGGTTAGTTAAAGTTAATGGAGTGCTAAAAGGTACTGGTGCAGCAGGCACAATTGCTTTTAGCTCTTAATCAATAATAACAGTTTATAGTACTGTGGGGAATATCAATAAAAGGTGTTCCCCAAAACTATAAAAGGATTGAAATGAAAAAACAATGCATACACTGTAAAGAACCAAATAAAGAAGGCTGGTTTTACTGCCGAGAGTGCGGTAAGAAAGCATCTAAAACTAATTTTACTACAAACATGTGGATGCGATCAGATATGGGTAAGCGATCAGATGTCGAGGTTTCCGTTCAGTCTGTAGATGAAAACACTAAAGAAATGAATAAAAGAATTTATGCCTAAGAAAAAATATAAAACAGCAGCTTGGACTAGGAAGGAGGGTAAGAACCCTAAAGGTGGATTAAATGCTAAAGGAAGAGCCTCTGCGAAAGCACAAGGCAGTAATCTAAAAGCACCTGTTAAAAAAGGTACTAATCCTAGAAGAGTTTCTTTCGCTGCTAGATTTGCTGGAATGAAGGGGCCTATGAAAGATTCAAAAGGAAGACCGACCAGAAAAGCCTTAGCTTTAAAAGCTTGGGGATTTGGTTCGGTAGAGTCAGCTAGAAATTTTGCAAATAGACATAAAAAAAAATAAAGGATAAGTTATGAAGGGTGTCAATCATTATACAAAAGAAGGCAAAGTGTGGAAAGGCGAAATGCATAAGATGTCAAATGGTAAATTACATAGCGGAAAAACACATTCAAAATCTTCTAAGAAGTTATTTCACTTTAAAGAATTAAGTAATAAGTCAAAGGTCTTAGCTAAGTCTAGCTGGGGTAAGAAGTAATGCCTTCTGCAAAGAAGACAAATGAAAAAATGTGGAAACGGATTGTTTCTTCTGTAAAGTCTAGCAGTTCGGGTGGTAACCCCGGTCAGTGGAGTGCTAGAAAAGCACAGTTAGCCACAGCAAGGTATAAAAAAGCTGGTGGTGGATATAAAGGAGCAAAGTCTTCAAGTAACAGTCTATCAAAATGGTCAAAGCAGAAATGGGATTATGTGTCAAAATCAGACAAAGAAAAGCCAAAGGCAAAAAGAGGTAGGTATTTACCTGAATCAGTACGAAAGTCCCTTACTAGTGGACAAAAGTCTTCTACCAACAGAAAAAAACGTAAGGCTTCTGCCTCGGGTAAGCAACGAGCAAAGTACAGTAAAAAAATAGCCAGTAAAGTAAGGAACGCATAAAATGGCAACTACATTAAAAGTAAAAATTATTGAAGATATAATTCTTGACAATCAAGATTATAGCTCTAAAAGAGTATTGGAAATAGGAAGTATTGCTTCTGTCGTAAAAAGAGTTGTTAACATAGGTACTGATGAATTTGGATTGCTTGGATTTGGAGCAGCCTATAATACTGAATTATCTAAGTCGTATTTAGCAGGTCAATTCGACGAAGACCTTGTTAGATACATAAGGATTACAAACTTGGATACTACCAATCACATTGCATTGGTTTTAAAAAATGAAAACAATGACGAGTTTGGTGTAAAAGTTGATAAAGGATGTTCCTTTTTATATTGTGCTGATTTAGCTGGTGGAGTAAAAGATACTATGGATTCTGCCGATGCTGCTGGAATCACTCCTAATTCATTTGGCGATTTAGTAGATATAACTTGTGCTGCCGATACAGCTGCTTGTGATGTTGAAGTTTTTGTAGTGAGTGCGTAATGGCAACCTTTGAAGCTCAAGTAGAAGGATTAACTGGATTAACAATTAGTGGTTCCAGTACTCCAACTCAAGCCGAACTAACTCAGTTTTTAACAGATGGAGCAAAAGAACTTATTAATCAATTTCCTATCGATTTATTGAAAATGTGTTCTGCAGAGCAAACATTTACATCTGCCCAATCAGGCAGCGAAGCTGAAACAATGAATACAGGTAAAATATTAAGTGTATTTAGAAACGATGGTGACATAGACCAGCCTTGTCGTAAGATATCCTCAAACAATAGAGGTAGAGTGTTAGATGAAGATGATATGTCTTATGCTAGTATATCAGATCCTATCTACTATACAATTAATAATAAAATAAATGTTTTACCAAATGGTGGGGCCTGTAAGTATTCTGAAGTACAGTTCCCAGCTCCAGCTTTTGACGATACAGCAATTGGAGTCTTTCCAGATGAAGCAGAGTATCTTGTTGTACTTTATGGGGCTGTAAAATCAATAGAGCATAAGATAGCATCTTATTCAATTGACGATGAGGATGTTGAGCTATCAGCTTCTTTAAGTACTGTTTTGGCTTCACTTAGATTAGATTATGATGCGGGTGTAAAGATATTAATAAAAGGAAGTGCATAATGGCAGTTCATTCTTTAAGTGTAAAAAAAATAATAAGTAGAGTAAGACAAGTGTTTCCAAACGCTTCTGAGAATTACATAATAAATTTAATCAATGATGGACTGGTTGAGATTGGAAATCATCACACAAAAATAGTTCAAGGTAGAATTAGCACAGTTGCAAATCAATTATCTTACAATATAGGTGATGAATCTAAGGATTCTAATGGAAATAACCTTGAGGCGAATAAGGTTTTTAGAGTAGATTTGATGGACAGTGAAGGTGACTATATAAGGATTCCAAGACAGATAAGTAAAGACTTATTATTGTGGGATGCTACAAGTGAGTCAGCTATAAATAAACCGGATAGTAAATAATGGCAAGTAATATTACATACCCAGATTCAGTAGCAGTATGGTTTATTGAAGGTGATGCTTTAATATTAGCTACAAATGTAGATAGTACAGGAGTTGCAAGAACGTCATCTAGGAAAATGTGGAAAGCGATTGATGAATCCGTTACTGATGGGTTGTTAGTCCATTACTATGCTGAACCTAATAAGGTTAGAAGCATAGAAGATACTCCAGATATAGATAATTCTATGCATAGTGCTTTAGTTGACTATGTTAAAAAATGTTTATTTATGGATAAAGCTGGATTAGTTCCAGATCCTGCAATGTCACAATCTGCAATGACAATGGTTGCTATGCATGATAAAAAATTTAACGATGCTATTAAAAGACATGGCATGAGGAAAAGAGATAAGACAGGAGGTACAAGAGCTGTGCTTCCTAGAAGTTTTACATAAGATTTTATAATGCTTTAATAGCGGTGGGGGTGGATAAATAGGAAATATTATGGCTGACATAAACAAGTTCACAACTAAAGAAGTATTAAATAAAGTACTTTTAGATTCATCAGGTAATGCAGTTGCTGCATTCTCACACACATCCCAAGAAGCTTTAAACGCTGTACTAGATACAACGAATAATAGATTAAATATATCATTAGTTGGTGGAGCAATTAGTGGTGATTTAACTGTTAGTGGTGACTTAACTGTTAGCGGTGGAGGTTCTCAGGCTTTTGACGAAATAATAACTGGTAGTAGCTCAATTAAAAGCACTGCAGAAGGGTCAGCTACAGCTGGGGCTCAGTTTAGGTTATTTACAGATGATGGTTCGACAATGGAGTCTGGTGACAGACTTGGTTCTATTGAGTTTGCCGGAGCAGAAGACGCATCTAATAACATTATTGTCGGAGCTAGTATTCAAGCTTTTACAGAAGCCCAATGGAGTGCTACTGAAAATGGAACTAGTTTAAAATTCTTTACAACTGATGCAAATAATTCACATTCAGAAGTATTAGCATTGGATTCCAATAAGAATGCTATTTTTTCGGGTAGCAATATTAAAACAACTGCTGATTCAAGAATATTTCCAAGCACAGGAACAAGTGCAACTTCAACAGTTTTTGGTAAATTAGCTGGAAATGCTTTAGCTGCTGGCGGAGCAAATAACACTCTAATCGGTGAAAACGCTGGAAAAACTTTAACTACTGGTGATTTTAATACAGTAATCGGGTATAATGCGATGCCTACTGGGACAACAGGATTGGGTTATAATGTAGTAATCGGAAAAGGTGCAGCTCTTAATTTAGCAAATGGGTCTGAAAACGTAATAATTGGAACAGATGCTTTACAAATAGATGACAATACAAAGGAAAATATTGTAATAGGAACAAATGCTGCCAGTAAACAAAATCATACTACAGGAAAAACAGTCGCTATCGGTCATAGTGCGGTAAGATATAATACTACTGGATTGTATAATACGGCAGTCGGTAGAAGTGCTTTGCAAGGTGGTACAAGCAGTGGAACAGTTTACGCTAATAATTCAGCATTTGGATATTTAACTCTTTCTGGAATAACGACTGGTGCAAGTAATACTGCTATTGGAGCAAATGTTCTAAAATCCTTAACAACTGGTGATTTTAATGTTGGAATCGGATTTGAAGCTTTAAGCGATTCAATAGTAACTGGAGACAATAATATTGGAATAGGTAATGCTTCTCTAAAAAATGTTACAGGCGGAATTAACAATATTGCAATGGGTCTTGCTTCAGGTTATACTTTGACTTCTGGAAATAATAATGTTTTAGTGGGAGCAAATGCTGGAGTAGCTACAGTAGACGTTGATAATGCGGTTATTATTGGAGCAGATGCTGGAGGAGCAAATTTAACTTCCGATGCTGACGGCTCAGTTTTTATAGGTTATAAATCGGCAAATGCAATGACTGTTGGGCAATTTAATACTGCTGTTGGTTTTGAAACTCTACTTACAGAAACTGATTCAGATAATAATACAGCAGTTGGCTATCACGCACTAAGAAATTCAAATGTTGCTAATAATTCAGGAGCTAATACTGCAATAGGTTCTATTGCAATGGGTGCTGGGGCTTTAACAGGCAAAGAAAATGTCGCTATCGGGTCGAGTGCTATGAAAAATCTTGGTAGTGGTTTTTCAAACATTGGAATAGGTGTCAATGCGGGTTTTGATGGTGTCACAGGTACCCATAATGTCATGGTAGGCGATAGAGCGGGTCAGGGAAATCGACCCGGAAGTCGTAATGTTTTATTAGGGCCAGCGGCAAAGCTAGATGAACATGATGATAGTTTTCAAGTAAAAATAGGTGACCAAGGAATTATAAAATATAAAGCTGCTAGAGTAACATTAAATGATTCTTATGGAGATACTCCAGCAGAGCACGATGCAGCTCACGATAATTCCTTATTTAATATTCCATCTTATAGTTATATAAGTAAAATAAGTGTAAAAGTAATTACGTTAAGTGCAAATGGAACTGCTACGTTTTCTATATATAAATCAGCAACTTTAGATACTGCAAGTGGAATAGCTTTAAATGGTGATAGAATTGAATTGCTAGGAGCAAATGCAGAAGATAATGCTGGTATAAAAGTAAGAAGTCAAAATGCTCAAACTGCTGATTCTGATATTGTTGCGAGTAGTGGTGGTACTGCTAATATGGTATGGCTTTCTAATATTGATGTAACTGTAGATAATTCTGTGGGTTGGATTGCTGATGCAAATTCAGGTGTAGGTTGGGGAATATACATTGGTCACGCTGGTGGCAATACTGGTAGTGATGGTGGTGCGGATGCTGTATTAGATATAATGGTAGAGTACTACTAAGATTTTTAACTAACAACAAAGGAGCTAAAAATGGCTAAAAATAAAAAAGAAAAGCCAGTTTTAACTATCGATGACAAACAATATGACATTGAAAGTATGACTGACGAACAAAAAATACTAGTAAATCATTCACAGGATTTACAAAACAAAGAGAATAGTATGGCATTTAACCTAGACCAAATAAGAATAGGTAAAGATGCAGTTATTTCTAAATTAAAAAAATCTCTAGAAGATAAATCTGAAGAGGTTGAAGAGGTAGCATAATGTTAATAAGGAAGTGTAGTCAAGGTCACAGGATTAGAATCCATAGAAATACAACTCCCAATGCTGTTCGTAAAAAAATATATGCAGATGGCAGTGAAGAAACCTTGACTTACCCTTCTTCTCGTTACAATTATTTTGTAGAGGTTGGGGGTAAGGTTATTAAACGCTCTGATAGTTTTGAAACAGTAGAAGAGTTTTACGTTGATGAATGTGCAAAAAAACATGAAGATGGTCATGGCAGAATGTTTATAGGAAAGCATAAATTAGTTGAAAACGTCATTACAGAAATAGAATGAAGCAACATGCTAAAGGTAAAATACTTTACGTTTCTTGGTTGGTTATGATAATAGCAATTGCCTACTTAGCAGCTTAATGTCAAATGGAGAAATTAAACGAGGTGCTAGAAGCTTTAATGGGACAAGGATTGATGATTCGTTTAACATTAATATTAACATTAAGTGGATGCTTCAAATTATTGGTGGATGCGTTGCTCTTGTGTATACATATGTACAAGTTATCAACCGGCTTGAAACTCTTGAGAGTGGAGTGGAAGATGCTGATCAGCGGATAAGTGAATTGATTGAAAAGCATGTAATAAAAGAGAGTGAAGAGAGAAAGGCAATGGAAGAGCGTATATCCTTTTTTGAGAAGGAGTTGAATTTAAATCCATTTAGTTGGAAGAAGAAGAGAAAAAAATAAAATGGAAGATTTTTTAGCAATATACTCTGAGGCTGGTATGATAGGTGTAGTCGGAGCTATGTTTGTTTTTATGGTTTACTCTATGAATAAAAGAGGTAACGAACAAGGAGAGGCATTGAGACTACTAGAAATAGAAAACAAAGGCCAGTCAGAGACTTTGGAGAATATGGAAAGTATGGTTATTAAATTAATAGGAAGATGGAATCAATCTGATGATAAGTTAGATCGTAAGTTTGATGGGTTGAATAAAGAAATAAATGATTTAGATAATCAAGTCTCAGAAATTAAAGGCAGTTTATCTAGAATTAATGGGAAATCATAATGGATAGTTTAAAAGTAAGTGGAATTAGTACAAGCCTAGGGTTAGTGTATTATACGGATATCATATCAGGGATTTTAATGTCTACTATGTTCGCAATTAATATTTATTATATTTTATTAAAAATAAAAAAAATAAGGGAGTAATAATGGAACTTTTGTCAAATAACTGGGAGTGGGTTTTACTTGCTTTTATGGTGTTGGAAAAAATAGTAAAGATATCTCCTACCGACAAAGACGATATCTTAGTGGATATGGTCTTTAAAGGTTTATCTAAAATGTTAAAAAAAGGAGAATCAGAATGAGTTTATTATCTAGGTATATAAACAAGCAAGTAAAAAAGAAAGGGATGGAAGCTGTGGTCATTTGGTTTTTAGAAATGATAGCCAGAGCTACTAAATCAAAAAAAGATGATGCTATAGTCGCTAAGATAAAAGCATTTATGCAAGAAATAAAATAATATGCCTAAGAGGCAACTTTTATTAAATGACTTTTCAGGTGGATTGAACACATACCAAGTTCCTAGGGATTTAAAAATAAATGAGTTTCAGTCCCTTCAAAACTTTACCTTTCAGAAAAGAGGCACTTTAATTCCCGTTGGTACAGTAGGTACACATAGTACTGTGCCTACACAGGCGGCTACCATAGTCGGAGGGTTTGGTTTGTTTACATTTGAATCTGATTATTCTCCAGTTACCTATGAGGCGGTAGATACAAGCCAAAGCACTAACATCGTTTTTGCAAATGACTCCGGTGAGGGATTAAATTCAACTACTTCAGCAGGCACATTTAATGGCCGTTTTGTGGAAGCCGGTGACATAGTTCATAGTGCTGAAAGCAATTCAGGAATAAAAGACACAGTTGAGTCTAATTTATTTGAAGGTATGCAGATAGCAGTATCTGGAACTGTAAGTAACAATGGAATATTTGAAGTTAGGGGTGTTGGTGACAGCGTTAATCTGGAGTCAGACGGAGGAGCGGTAAATGCTATAGAGATTATTGGAACTTTTGCCGATGAAACAATAGCAGCTAATTCAACTTCAGTAGGGTCAGTCAGTATAAAGACTCATGCTTTAGGTGAAAATATATTGTTGCTATCAGATGTTACTAATGGTACAGTAGATGTTTATTCGAAGTCTACAGATGTTTTTGTAAATAGTGAAATAACAACTAAAAATACAGGAACAGCAATTGCAGCAGCTATAGCACCGGAGTACTCTTTTTATGCAGTTGACAATGCAGTTAGAGTAAGTGATGGCAAGAAAATAAGTGCAAGTCAAAAAATAAAATGGTACGGGTATGTTAGTAGAGATCATTTCCCGGGATTACAAAACAGTAGTGTTCCTTTGTCAAGGGATGGTGCGGGTCTTTATACTGGTTGGTTTAGTGAGGATAATGACTTAAAAAAGCCGACAGCAGCAAGAACTGATACTAGTGATACTTTCACCACTGCAAATAACGGATTTGCTATAAATTATACAAATACAGTAGCGAACGATAACAGTGAGTGGACTTCCGAGACATATGTTATTGCTCTTTCATTTATCTATGATGACAATCAAGAGTCTTTGCTTTTTATACCTACAAGTAACCATACATTTAATTCTGTATCCGGTAATGAATTAACAATAAAGGTGTTAGCACAGAAACTATTAACAGTTGGCTTTGGAGCTAGGGTTAGTGGAGGTAGGCTTTACTATAAACCAGCAGATAACTTAGGTGAGCCTTGGACACTGTTAGTGGATATTAATCTATCTGATGGGGTTGCTTCCTCTGTGACTGGCGATAGGACAGTTTGGACTGCTGCAACTACTACAAGAGCCAATTCAGCTGTTACTATTTTAAAACCAAATATAGATACTTACGATTCAATTAACGGGTACTCACCCGACATACAATCAAATTCAATAGGTGCTGAAGGTGAAAGTTGGAAGACCGCAGTTATTACAAACAGAAGAGCTTTTGTTGCAAATGTAAAAATTAAAAGTCCATCAACTGGAGTTATTGAGTCCTTTTCAGACAGACTAATGTATAGTATGCCTAATAAGTTTGATACATTTCCTTCTTTTAATTTTATAGATGTCGTTAAAGGGGATGCAGAATCCTATGTTAAATTAGAGTCTTTTTCAGATCGGTTGTTAGCGTATAAACAACATTCAGTACAGTTTATTAATATTTCCTCGCCTAGTGATACTAATTGGTTTTTAGAGGCAGATATAAAAGATAATGGAGTCTTACATCCAGCTGCTGTATTTAGATCTAGTATTGGTGTATTGTGGGCAAATAAAAAAGGGATGTTTTATTATGATGGGTCTGCAATTAAAAACCTAATGGAAGGCAAGATAGATCAAAGCGAATGGGCTTCTTTCATTACAAGCTTCTCTGTTGTTGGTTATGATGGTAATTCTAACATGGCTATGGTTGTTAGGGATTCAGAAAACTCTGGAGCAGCCCAAGGAGATGCGTACATATTTGATTTTAAAACAGGCTCTTGGTCTTTTGTTACTGATTTGTTAGCTGCTAGTGCTGGTAAATACACTAATTTTATTACAGATTACGATGGAAACTTAAGCATAGGTGTTCAAAGCAGCGGCAATATATTAACTCAAACTTTTTCATATAATAATGTAGATACGAAAGCTACTGGACTACTATTCGCACAGACGAAAGATATAGACTTTGGGAGTCCATCTCTTAATAAAAAAATATATGCAGTAACAATTACCTATAAAAGCGATTCAGCACAGACTAAACCGATAGAGTATGCAACAAATGGATCTACTTCATTCTCTAATTTTTTTATAGGTGATTTTATAGCGACTGGAAATGTTTGGAAAAAGCTAAGGGTATTCGTAACAACCCCTATAACTTGTCAATCTATTGCTATACAGGTAATCAACAAGACAGCAGCTTCCGGTACTACTTACGGGATACAAGTATCGGATATAAGTATTGAATATAGGACTGTCGGAAACGATAGGGTCACTAGTGATACATAACTATGAATATGAATAGAGATATAAGAAGACTTCAAAATTCTAAGAACACTAACATAGCAGAAGGTAGTAAAAAGTCTGTAATGTCACATGCACCAGCTGTTAGCAATATGGCAGACGGAGAGCAGGTTTTTGCACAGGAAGCAAATAGGCCATTAGCCCTGTATAAAAAGAACAAGGGTTCTTTATGGAAAAGTTATTTTTCAAACAATGGGAATCAAATTGTAGACAGAACACTAATAGCGGATGAATTAAAATTTACTAGGAAGTTTACAGACTATAAAATCTTTCTTCATAACTTTAGTTTAGACCTAGGGACAACTGAAACTTTTATACCTTGGGTTGGAATAAAGCCTTATGCTAGTAATTTTGTAGCAACTGAAAGTTCTATTCTAGCTCCCTATAAGATGACATTGCAAAAATTAATGATAAGACCTACTACTATTGATGCTGGGGATAACGATTTAAGAATCAGACTTTATAGAATGGATAACGCAGACACTACAGTAGATACAATTGCTAGTGCTATTTGGGATGTTTCCGATGCAGCTTATGTTGATCATGCAAGTGGTAGACTTATAGATTTTAAGGAATCTGATTTTGATAACAGTCCTACATATAAATACGGAGATAAAGGTGCAATATCAATGCTCTTTGATGGTGATGTAACTAATAGTGCTACAGTATGGAATATAACATCAGTATGGAAGACAGAAATATTAATATAAAACAATAATTTTTAAAATCAATAAATATTTATTAAATTCTACGGAGAATAATATGAAAACACTACTAGGCTATACATTTGAAGATGGGACTAAATCATCAGGCCCTAACTATAACGGCTACTATATGGGCCAAGATAATTCTCTTATGGGTATGCAAACTGGCGGAATGGCTAGGTTAGCTCAAGCTAGGCAAAAAAGAAAAGATGATGATTTATTTTCAGCTAGAGAAAGGGCTGAAGCTAAACGTCAAGGAAAGTCTAGTTTATTTGGTGGTATCGGAAGGTCACTTGGATCTTTAGCTGGTTCTGTTTTCGGCCCAGCGGGAACTGCTGCGGGTTCTTATTTAGGAGCTAAAATAGGAAGAGGTTTAAGTGGTGCGGGAAAAGGAATTAGTGAGAAAGAAGCTACAAGAGGTACTGTATATAAGCAAGATAGATTTAAAGATATTAGCAAAGCTAGTAAAGCATTTGACAAACAGCAAAGAACTAAAGATTTAATGTCTGCGGGCACTGCTGGTGTAACAGCGGGGGTTGGTGATGGAGGATTCTATGGGAGTATAAATAGAGCCGCAAATCCAGTTCCTTTTAGTTCAACTTTTGGTCAAGCAGCTGCTTCATCGATAGGAACTCTTGGTATGACACCCGCTATTTCAATGCCGCCTGTTAATTTATACAGAAACGCAGGGTTTAGTATGACAACTCCTGCTTTTAATGGGTACACTCCGCCTTTTGGTGGATAAAGAAAGGTATATTATGAATAATTTATTTTCAATGTTAAATAAACCTAAAAAGCAATCATTAGGTGATGGTATTGTTGGATACCAAAATGGTGGCTCAGTGTATACTCAAGTACCTATGTATGCACAAGCAAACCCTATAGACTATAACACAGAGACATACTTTAGTACTCCTAATTTTAACACAGAAGAAAATCAAAACAGAGTAAGTAGAATGGAAACTGACTTAGCGGTTGCTAGGAATGAAAATAAACAGCAAGCACCATCTAGTCCCGAAGCTTTAGCTTTTATACAAGGAAACATGGGTCAACCGACTGGTTTAAATCTACTAAATCAATTAATTTCTTCTGGAGGCCCTGCTCAACCGCCTTACAGACAAGAAGGGCAAGGAGGAATAGATATAAATCGAGACATTAACAGTTCTGTGCCTGTTTCTCCTGAGAGTAAACAAGAATCTCCTTTTTTAAATAACGCTGATACAGGGGCAGGTAACTTCTTAAGTAATTTAGGTAAAGGAGCAGGTAGCCTATTAAATAAATTTTCCAATATACCGAGCAGTGTTTACAAAGGATATACAGATATACAAAGAAAAGATCGGTTAAAGACTTTATCTGATTTCTTAGTGTCTAGCCAAGGGGGGGTATCTGAGTCTGTTTTAGAGGCTTTATTTCCAGAAGAAAAAAGCAAACCTATGCAAATGGGTGGCCCCGTATATAACTATGAGGAAGGGGGAGCTACTTCTTTAGATCAAGCTCTTGGTAACATTGGTGTTAATTTGACAGAAGATCAACTAAAATTAATGCAAGGGTATGACATTGGGACAGAGGAACGAGATATTAGAGTAGGAGGTCAAAGAGGTTTACAAAAATTAACACAAAATCAAATGGCTCAAAGTGCTCAATCTGGTTTTGCAGGTGCCGGTGTAAGTCCAATGGCAAGGCAAGACATTATCTCAGATGTTGAAAGTATGCAAGACAAGAGCAGAAGAGCGTACCAAGAGAGAGTCACTGGTGATATTGCTGATTTAGTAGCTGGAGGTGCTAATGTAAACTTTGGAGATAGTGGGGTTGGTAATAATGTTGTTTTTGATCAAAATGTAGGCGGTTCTAGAACAAATCCAGATACAGGGGCTCTTGAATATTGGAATGGAAGTACATGGGTTCCTAGTTACACTCAAGCAGTAGAAGAAGGCAGAAGCAATTACGATGCTGGAATGGGCGATAGTTTTCAAACTTAAAGACAATAACAGGAATTAGTTATGGCAAATGGAAGAAGAAATAGAAGTATATATGATTCAATGTATGCACCAAGTCCTTTAGAGGATTTACTAGCCTCAATACCCGACAAGCTTATTGAAATGGATAGGAATCGACTTCAGAAAAAGAAATATCAAGATGCCCTTACACAACAAAAATTTAACAATGATAGGCTTATGGAAAACGATAAGTTTACTAGGGAGAAATACGAAAAAAATCAAGAAGATAAAGAATTTAACAGGATATTTAATGCTTTAACGGATCCTAAACAAAAGGCTATGTTTTTAAGAAGAAACAAGAAGAATGATGAGGCCCTTATGTTTGAGAAGGAGGCTGCCGGTAATGACGAAATAGGAAATAAATGGTCATCAGCCAAGAATCAGATACAAAGAACAAATAACACATGGGAAAAAGATGCAATTTTAAGTAGTTTTAGTAAAAAATACAGTGACAATCCTTATTATAAGTCAGTATCTCTAGAATATGAATCTTATCTTAAAGATAATATGAAGGATATAAATAATTTTGGTGATGGTTCTACCGAACCTTCTAATTGGGAAGGGCCCAATAGCGAAAAAGACAAAGAGGCCTATAGTAGCCTTTTAAGCCTTCAAAAAGAAGTATATAATCAAATTTCAAAAATAAAAACCGATCTTATACCAATGGAAGGTAATCCTTCATACTCTAAATTTTATAATGAAAAAGTAAAAAGTATTGAAGCCTTGGAGAATCAAAGGAAACTTATCTCTACCGATAAGGTAAATCTTAGTAAAAAATACAGAAGAGAAAATAAAGAAGAATACAACATAAGAAAAGCTGATGAAAGAAATACTCCTTTATCTACAAGTATTGCAAGACCCGGAACATTCGAATATGAACAGGCAGTAGCTGCAATGACATCTGAAGATCAAGAAAAGGCCTTAGTATCACGAAAAATTAATGAAGATAATATTGCAAGCCTATATAACTTCAACGAAGAAATCAATGAAAATAATGTTGCAAAAATAGAAAACAATGTGAATAAAGATTTAGATTTAATTTTAAGTGACAAAGTAGAAGGTGAAGAAGTAGTAGCCAATGATCCAGCGGCAAACCTTCTGAGAAAAGTTGGAGTGAACACACTACAAGCAGGGTCACCGAGTCAGGTAGTTGTAGACACCAGTGAAACAAAACCAGTAATTGAAGAAGTAGAGATACCTCAAGATGGAGTTAGTGATGAATCTGTAGGTGAACAAATTGGTGTTACTGATCAAAATGTATATAACCCTCCGGGAATTAAAAGAAATGAGGTTCCTAGAAAATATAAAAACGCTACTGAATCAGCTGGTAAAAGCTTAGCAAAATCCTTTAAAAGAATTAAAAAACAACAAGATATCGTAAACTACAATAGAACAATTAACAGCTCTTATGGCAATAAAAGGCTTAATTCCTTAAAAGATAGTTTTAGAAAAGACACTACAGGTATTTATGATGCTGATGCAAAAAGATTTAAGTATGTTATGAATGAAGAATATTCGGACTCTAATTCTTTTGAAGATAGTCTTTTGAGGTATCCAGAATTAAATGGTTTCACTAATAGAGCGGAAGTTCAAGAGTTTTTAGATTTTATGAGCCAACTAAACAATTCTGTTTAAGTTTAATTTTATTGTATTAAAAACATATAAATGTCAATAAACCAAAACAACTTTACATTATACTCAAATACTTTAAATAAAGTTTTATCTGACCCTAATCAAGTCAATGACTTAGAATTTCAAAGACTACAAGAAACTTCTGATTACTTAGAAGAACAGTCAAAGCCTGATGCTGATGTCTTTGACAAGTATTCTTATGCTAAAAGATTAGATTATGAGAACTCTGAGGTTAGAAAGTCTTCCGAGGATGAAGAGCTGTACGGGTTTATACCCGGTGATATATTACCAAAATGGGTAAAGAAAGGTTATAACGATAGTATAACTGGACTTGCTGACCAAATATATAATGGTAAGCAAAGATTCGATTTAGGCGATTATGGAGAAAAGGATTTACCTTTTTTAGAGGATATTGGTGCAACTTTAATTAGCTTTATACAACCATTAGACTTTGTAGCTATGGCAGCCGGTGGAGGTGTAGCTTCTGCCCCAGCTAGAATGGCTACTAAGAGTGCGATAATGAAAAGCATTGCTAAAAGCGGTTTGAAGAAGAAGGCGAATACTAAAGTTGTCGAAGCCTTAATGAAAACCGAAGCGAACAGGGCCGCTAATCTATTAATGCAAAATGGAGTTAAAAGAAATTTAGCTGAAAAGGCAGTAAAAAAAGCTATGCCTAGAGTCCTTCATCAGGCTAGGGATATAGCATTAGGTGGAGCTGGTGGATTAGGCTTTTATTCTGGATTGCAGACTGCGATGGGACAACAAGCCAATGAAGGTGATTTTGAAGTTGCATTAGCACTTAAGGAAGCGGCTAAGGGGGCTTTTTTAGGTTCAGTAACCGCCCCAACTGGAGTCCTTTTAAAGGGAGCAATGAAACCAACAACAACTGCTTTAGGTAAAATAGCTCAAGAGACAGCAGCAAAAGCAATTGAAACAACAACATTTGGTACGGCATCACCTCTTTTGTCTGGTGAGATTCCTAAATTAAAAGATTATGCTCATGCAGCTGGAGTAATAGGAGGCTTAACAGCCCAAAAGAAAGCGTTAAAATATGCTAAAAAAGGATTTAGGACATTAACAAAGCAAAGAGAATTAGAAGGGACTACAGTTACATCTGAAGAACTTGCAAAACAAATGAGAAAAGGAATAGAATCAAAATCTATTTTTACCAATAAGAAAGGAGAAGCTTTTAGGAAAGTAAAGTTTAATAACAGAAAAGAAACTGTATCGATGCAGTCGATAAAAACAAAAGAAAAAAGTACTTTATCGTATCAAGAGTTCAATGAAGGTGTTTTTAAAGACCAAGGAAAAGCAATTACTGAATCTGGATTATCTCAATCTAGGAGGGGTGGTATTTTTGCAGCTAAGAAAAAATTAAACATGGGTATACAAGAGTTTAGGAGGATTATTAAAGCTTCTAAATATACAGAAGGTGACCCTATCCTAAAAGAAAAAGTAATAAAGGGAACTAAGACAAAAACAGGATCAACAGGTTTATCTTCTTTAAATAGGGTAGAACAATTAGGTGTTTTACAAGAGATGAGACATCGCCTAAGAGTAGAAACTTTGAATAAAGAATTTAAAGCAGCAGGTGTAGAAAATGTTTTATCTTCGCAAAACTATTTAGACAGACTAACTCCAGAGTTTATAAAGAGGTCTAAGTATAGAATCGACAAAACATCTGTTGGTAAACTATCTATTTCAGATATGGATAACGCAAACGCAAGAGAGTTTACATTAATAGGTGAGGGAGTCCAAAAGTTTTTTAATGCTGGTTTACTTAAGCAAGGAGTTGGTAAAATAAACCTATTTGGTAAGACTCTATATAAAGGTAGCCGTAAAGAAAAAAACCTTAAGGAGAAGTATGAAGAACTAGGGAAAAAGCTAGAGAATCCCAAGTTTAAAAACGACCCTGAAGTAAAAGAATATAGAAAAATATTAGACTGGATGTGGGAGACGGCTACAAAAAGCGGAATAGACTTAGGCCCTAGAGAAAATTTTTATTTCCCTAAGATGTTTAAAAAAGAATACTTGCAAGCCTTTGCAAAAGACTTAGCTAAAATAGGCGAGATACATCCTGAATTAGTAATGAATAAGAATCTACAAACATCAAAACCCTTTGCCAAAACTGTTAAAAATTTAATTAAAAAAGATTTCTTTGATCAAAAGACAGTTGAGGCTTTAAAAGCTATAGCTAGTAGATCAACAGTAAAAGATAAGGATATGGCAATTGCTAGTGCTATCAGTAAGCTACATCGAAATACTAAATCAGGTTTTGGTGATAGGAATAAGAATTTAGAAATGGCTAGAAAAGCCGACATCTTATTTGATAAAGAAAGTCCTGTCTTTGAAAGAGATGCTAGAGTTGTACTAACCAAATACCTAAATCAATGGGGTAAAAGAGTTGCTTTCGTAGAAAATTTTGGTGATAACGGCCAAGTTATGTTAGATAGAATAGGTGCTATAAACAAAAAAGCTAAAATGTTAAAAAAAGATGGTAAAATAAAAGAGTCTAATGTCCTAAAAGAACAGGCAAACGCTTTAAAACAAGTTTTTATGTCCTTAACAAATGAAATAGAAACGGATCCCTCTTACAACTGGATAAGTGCTAGAGCTAGAAGATATTGGAATGAAATCGTTAACTTTGAAGTGGGCACAAAGATTGGTTTAGGCTTTGCCACCATTCCTAACTTTACTCAAATGGGGGTATCGACTGCTGTCAAAGCGGGTTATTACCCAATGATAAAAGCAATTTATTTACTTTCTAGACCAACAGAAGAGGGTCGAAAGTACCGGTCTTTAGTTAGGCAGTCAGGAGTAACTAGTCTTTCTATATTTGAAATGTTACAAGGATTTGCTCCTACTGACTCTCTTTTAAGTAAGTTTGCAGACTTTACCACAACATACAGTGGCTTCCAGAAAATAAACAGAATCAATCAATTAGTATCAGCTGCTACAGCTAAAGAATGGATAGGCTTACTTCAAAAAACAGCAAAGGGTGAAGGGTTAGGAAGATTCGAAGCTAGAAGAAACTGGGCTCAATTAAACTTGCAAGACTTGGGGATAACAGATTTTAAAAATATTACAGAAAGACAGAAACTTGAAGCCATGTTTAAGTTCGCTAGGGATTCCCAATTACAAAGAAATGTACTAGAAGAACCATTGGCTTTTAACGACCCTAGGTTTAGACCTTTCTTTTTATTTAAAAAGTTTGGATACAAACAGACTAACTGGATAAAAGACAATTTAACAGCTGAAGTTAAAAGAGGTAATTTACTTCCGATACTAAGACTAGGTGCAGCCGGTATGATCGGAGGGGAATTAATATTATGGTCTAAAGATAAAATATCTGAACTACTATCTGGTCAACCTGTATATGATGAAAACAATTATCTATTTCCCTTTTTAAAGGAAGGGACTCCTATGGGTGCAGACACTGAGGAAGATATGTCTAAGTTTACTATGGATGACTTTCTTGATAGGGTTTCATCGGTCGGGGCCTTTGGAGTTATTACAGACATTGTAGCAAATGAAAATAGATTAAGAGCTTTAGAGTTTGCTTTTATGCCTGCTATTATACAGGATTTAGATAAAGTTTGGGATGCTTCTCAGCGTACTATTGAAGACATGGGTGAGTACGGCACATTAGGATCTTTGCAGAGATTACCTAAATACCTAGGCCCTTTACTTGGTACCATTACTAGAAGAGTGATATCTAGGGGTGAGACAGCCGGGCAGAAACAAACTTCAATTACATATCGAAAAGGATTAACTAAAAGTAAGATACTAGATGCTCTTATAGATGGTGATAGTAATAAAGCTAGCAGATTGGTTAACGCTTGGAATAAAACTTACGGAGAGTATGTTGGTGTTTCTAGAAGTGGTAATCCTGTTTATGGAGCAATATTTGCTGAAGACATATCGAATAAAGTTATAACAGATCGAATTATTAGTAAGGCAAGAAAAAGAGCAAACCCTTAAAGAGCTGCTATATTTAGAATAGTTAGTTCTTCTAATATCTGATGTTTCCAACAGTATACGCTACCACTCTCAATATTTTTATACCAATGTTCTGTTCCTGTAGTATCAATAACTTGATCTAATACTGTTTCTTTTGGATCTTCCATAATACTCACATTCTTATTAAATGAAGAGATAGAGAACAAAAGTATTAAAATTATAAGTTTTTCCATATGAAAACTTATACATAAAGATATAGATTACAATAGCTTTATTTATTTAAATCTAACATCTTATTCTTCATTTCTTTTGCGTAGTCGGGATGACCGATAGAATCCCAAAATTCAGATAGTTTTTTTAAGTACTTTTTTTCCGATATAGTTTTGGCGTACCTAAGTCTTATTATTTTCATAAACTTTTCTTGTTCATCAGCGGTAAAATATAAATGTTTTTGACTGTCCCATATATCCATTATTTAAATCCTCCAGATAAAAATCTCGTTTGATATTCTATATTCTTTTTCTTTGCCCAAGTAGTTCGTTGGGATTTTGTCATTTTCAACCAACACTCTTCCAGTCCCTCAACTCTTGTATCGAAACCTGTACTTACACCACAAAATAACTTTTCTACCTCGTCATATTTTTTTGTCATAGGATTATATGTGTCTTTTGCACAAAAAGGACATATCTTATTCGTCTTAGTACAGACTTCAAACAAAATTCAATTTCACCTTAAAAAAAGGTGCCTAGGTTGACGTATATATGCATAATACTCTTTTTTGGATAGTAAGTATGATTAAAAATAATACAGATAATAGCAGGCGATTAGACCCACTATTAACTGTATCGATATTAAAGTACTTCTTTTTTAGAAAAGCACCTCTTCTTTGCTCTTTGGGGTTTGGAATTTACCACTTAAGTAGCGTTTTCCTTCTTTGTTAGTGTTTATCCACATAGAAGCATCTAATTGTACACCATTTACTTTCGCTTTTCCGGTGTAGTCAGGTTTTTTATCACCTTCGTTTTTGTATGCGTTCTTCCATAGATTCATACTATCGTCTTTCATTTCGAAATCAGCCATGATCTCTCCTTTTTAATTGTGTAGATAAAGGGATACAGTTCTTTCTGCTCTCGCATTTCGTTTATCATGAAGCCACCCATGTTAACTCTGTATCCCAATATACTACTTGTTCTTTTTCTGATGCTTTAACCTTAAAAACATCATTCTTTTGTAGGCCGAGCCAGATATTTTCAACCTATCTTCTTTATATAATTTTTCATAGAGTGCTAAGACTCCCGCTTTAGTGTATAAAGATTTATTATTTTCCTTCATGTTCTTTCCCATAGACATTTATTAATATTGAATCGGCATTGTACAAAGTAACATTGCCACAGTTGATTGGTAAATATTCTTTTGCTATTTCTTTTAACTTGTTCTTTCTATCTTTTTTATCCTTTGGTAACCTGCCTTCTTTTGTTTGCTCTCCAAAGTATTTCATCCATCTTTGTGGAGACACTAAAACTGTTCTTATCTCCAGTGCTGAAAGTATGCCTAGCCACTCTCCATAGTTTTGACCGAACTTAAAAGCAGAAGATCTAGCATCTGTAGGGAATGCGTGGACTTGTTCTATGTAAGCAACTGCTATTTTGCTTTCTCCATTTAAAAATATACCATTAACAACCTGACCCATTTCCTTTACTGTCTGGGGACATTTGGTATTTATTATTAATTCTTCATTGTATCGAACACTTATAGCGCCACTTCTTCCGGGGTCAATACCTATTATAATTTTCTTCATATTGCTTTTCTCATTTTATTGATTTGGCCACGATCCCTACACTTAGGACATGACATAAATAATCGTTTAGTGTTAGCCCAATACTCGTACTTACATCCTATACACTCGTATAGAAATTCAAGCTTTTCGTAACCTTCTATGTATTTTTTCTTAATAGTTTTTCTTAATTCTGGCATACGTCACCTTTAACGATAGAAGAGCTGACTTCTCTATTTATTATAGAATCTTCAACTTTATCTATCATCCTCTGCCTTATAGCAGTGAGGTCTTTCTCTAAAGACTTATAAGGCCTTTTCCAATTATCATTATTAGAATAAGGTATCTGTACTTTAATTAAATTCTGTAAAGCATTAATAGCTAATTCTAATTCTTGCTTAGAGAATTTTATAGTAGCTATACATTCAGGTCTTTTCATTGTATTATCCTTGCTTTTTCTATTGGTAGGAAAGCATTTGTCCTAACTATCTCACCACCATTTATAGTTTTTTGTGTTTTCGTATTAGCTATATTAAAGTCAAAAGAAAATGTTCCCTCACTATCTGTTATCTGCCAACATAGTATCCTTTCGTCTCTGATTAAATAAAGGAAGCCAAAGAAGGGAATTCTTAATAATTTAGATACCTTTCTTCCATCTAATATCTTATCCATAGTTATTAGCCAAGACCCGAATCTCTTTAGTTCATCTAAGCTTAACTTTCTACACTTAGATTCAAAAGCCCCGACTAAAACATTGTTTTTAATAATAAGACCATCTATCTTGGCATCTGTGTCTTTATCAGTCTCCACTAAATCGACACCTCTTATCTCTGAAATCTTGTCTAACATTATCTTTTCATAATGCAATGAAGCTTGTCCTTTTTCTGAAAGTATATCTAAACCCATTAGAAAAGAGCCTTATCAGATAGTAATTGTATAGCCCTAGCAACGGGGTACTTTATTTCTTTCTCGTATTCATTCGTAAATGACTTCATAAAAACATCAATCAATATGTTAGATGATTTTATGTCTGGCAAACTAATTACGGGTAGTTGCACTCCTTTACTATTCTTTTTATACAAACCAAAAAACGATATAAACTTAACATACCCCCAATTCTTTTTAGGGTCATACAAGAAACCTTCCTTTTCTTTATATCTAAAGATACCATTATCAAGTACACAACTATCAGAATACTCGGGATGTTGCATACCATCAATCGCATACTCCGGTTTAAATACATCCGCTACATACTTTCCAAATCTTAAGTTCGTTGTCACTTCTAAGTCAACAATCCTAGACGAGTACCTACCCGCAGGAACTCCTTTTGATAAGGGATCAGAATCCCCGGGGTAGTACGCATTTCCAAAGTCAGACACTAACCGACCTTTAGTTCTTGTATTCTGTCTAAAGACGATTGAAGATTATTAAGAGTTATTTTACCATCTTTCAACGCTTTCATAACTTTGTTCGCTTTACTTTTGTCCATTCCCTCAAGTGCAGATTCTATCTTTTTCTGAACATGTTCTTTAGGACTACCATCTAATACTTCTCCATTAAAAGTCTCTACAATCTTTTCTTGTAAAGACTCTTTAGGTTTCTCTTTTGTTGGTTTTTTGTCTTTAAGGATTTTATTTAACCCTTCTAGACCATGTATAACAAAATATACCCACCTATCTACCTCATCCATTGTATCTTTATTGAGTTCCATACCTTTCTTAAAGGCCTCTACTGCAAAGCCATGTCTAACTTTACCCTCTGTTATTTTATCCCAATTCGGGGTTTCACTTGTTTGATTACTCATAATTCAGTATCTCCTTTCATGTTACTTATTCCACCACCACATACTTCAAAGAAGTTGCAATACTTTATATTGCATTCCCATTTGTAAACGGGTGCTACTCCTAATTCAATAGCAGGGTTACCTTTCTTATATCGCTTATTGACATCTCGCCAATACTCTTTTGCTACATCAATGTAATCTGTCGATACACTGAGTTCTCTCATTCTGGAATTGTCTTTATTGTAATACAGTAAAGTCATTCCTTTCAATTTCTCTTCATGGGTTTCTTCGTACCACCATGCGTAGGTGCCTAATTGTATATAGTAATTAATAGAGACGTTGGGATCTGGCTTTCTGCCAAATAAGTTCTTCCACTTCCAAGCATTGCATGTTTTAATATCGTAGATGATATTATCTTCAATGACTAAGACATCTAAAAACCCCCGAACATTGACCTCCGGCAGCTTAATCTCTCTTTCTATATATACCTGTGAACCATTTCGTTCTGCATATTGGCGTAGTGCATCTTGTATATCTTCATGTATTAAGTCACCTATGCGAAATAATCTCATGGTATCTTCTTTAATCGGTTTAGGCTTTACTTTAGCTATGTGCTGAAAGTAATGTTTCCTCATACACATACCGGATGCAGAAGCATGGAACCATTCCTCTTTACCCTCATACCTTTTCTTAAAATGGGTTTTGTTATTCTCCATTAAATGCTCATTATATATCTTTGTTAAGTCTAACATAAATCTCCTTTGTAAGGTGGGAATATGGGCAAGGAAAGAAAACAGGAGCCTAGTGAGGACATACTATAACTCCTATGGATTTGCGGAATCCAAAAACCTTGCCCATATAATTATCTATTGTCCTCTTGTATTACCATATTGATAGGTGATACCTCTAATGTATATTCGTTTCTATTCACTACCGGAATAGGATTCTTTGAATATAGTCTTATCTCTACTTGATTGTCTTCTTTATCGACTATTGTTAATATTCTATAATGTTGTGTTCCTTGAGCAAACTCTATCTCATTTGTTATTTCAAGTCGTGATGTATCGTGTACATCTATTGTTGTTTTATTTCCGGTTGTTATGTTCATTGTTGGTGCCTCTCCTTTTCATTTCGCTTTCAGCCCATCTATCTAAATCGTTATACTCTTTAGATTCTTCTCTTGCTATTGTTCTTAATGCAATCTTTAATCCACATAATTCTGCGAACAATAAATCATTTTCGGGGTTATCTTCTAAAAGTTCATCTAGAAGAGTAATGTCTTTATTTATTTGTTTTTTTATTCTTGCTAATACTGTAAACATTATTTGTGTCCTCTATGTCTGCGATATCATATTCTTTACCAGTGTTTGGGTCATACATAATAGGAACAACAATGTGTTTTTCCCCGTTATGCCCTTGGTATTCGTATCTTGTTTTCAACTCTATATTGTCTTTCATACTAGTAGTACTCTCCTTTTATTACTTTGTTCCATTTTTTTTTATTTTACTGTCAATAAATTCTTTCATGTCTTCAAAATAGCCACGCTCTTCCCAAGTTTTTTTCTTATGGCAATTCCGACATCTTACCTCGCACTTATCAATTTCTTTCTTTATAGTAAGCCACGAATAGCCTCCTCTGACTAAAGCGGATACACCATCAGAGCGTTTACCTACTCGTTTTTTAGTCCCTCGTACATGATCGAATTCTAATACTCTTATATCTGCCTCTCCACAATCAAAACACCCTTTGATAAAGTATTCATCAACAACCTTTTTGTAATTAAGTTGTCTTGTCTTGAATTTATTTCTCTTGACTCGGCCTATATGCTTTTTCTTGTTTCTCGGGTACCAAACATCTCTATGATAGCTATTTGTACAGCGTTTACATTTAACTTGGAATCCGTCTTTTTTTGACTTGTTTTTGCTAAATCTTTTTTTTAGTTTAAGTTTCTTACACTTGCTACATCGTTTAAAGATATTCATTATCCTATGCAATCATGCATGTATATTGGAGTATATTCACCAACGTAGGAACCATCAATATTGAAATAAAAATGATCAAAGGAATCCTCTTCTGTCATCCCTTCTTGCATTAGGGTACCAATAATTATATTTACCGAATAGATAGCACAGCCCTTAGTAGTAAATCCCACAAGGGCATTATCAAATCCATCTGCAAACATCATCTCATCGTTTCCGCTTTGCTCTGACAGTTCTTCTCTAGTGTATCTATTGTCTGTATCTTCTATATTCATATAGCAACATTAAGTCTTGTAGGGTTCAAATCCTAACCTATTCTTTACCTATTTTATTTTTAATCTGTATTAGTTTAGCAGAAAGATAGACACAGGCATCTAATGTTTCCTCTATCGCTTCCTGTATCCATTCTCTACCATCATTAACATCTATCTCCTGTTTATATTCCTTCTTACCCACCTCTAATCTCTCTTCAATTAACTGCACTATTTCTTTATTATTATTCATTTCGAATCCTTCTCTTTTAATATATGAACTAGTAATCCTTCACAACTTCTACACACTTCTGTCTCGCTAAAGTGTAATTCTATTGCACATTCTTCACAGTATCTCTCTTCCTCTTCTAAATCAAAGTAGAGGTCTGAGGTTTCTTTGTTGTTCTTGTTGTAATGATAATCATCGATAACCTCATTTAAAATATCGACAACTTTATAAGCATCTGTCACGACTGCCTGTTCGCCTTCATTTGTGTACCTCCATTCACGCCTAGTAACAACAAGGTCTTGTATATCTGTGCTGACAACATGTAATCTAAACCTACTTCCACCAAGGTCTAGCTTACCGATCGGCATCTCTAGTACTGTTCTTTTTTTAGCCATTTATTTATCCTCAACTTTTATTTTACTATGTTCTTTTAATTTTTTCATATAACGAACCTCTTCTTTTAATTTTTATTTCTTTTCTCGGAGTCATTCCGAATCTATTTTCGGATTTCGGAATTCGGATTTCGGATTTCGGATTTCGGA